>Ga0272442_10000724_pt1 | contig 51775 bp, 52 predicted proteins | sample SSMForm2O_FD_200262 | JGI IMG/M metagenome (GOLD analysis project Ga0272442, IMG submission 200262) | Marine sediment archaeal communities from Little Sippewissett salt marsh, Falmouth, MA, United States - SSM-Form-2O | ecosystem: Environmental > Aquatic > Marine > Wetlands > Sediment ... | reverse complement strand
ACGCCGACCACGGCGCGCCCGTCGAAATGGGTCCACAAGGACTCGGTCAAGCGGTCGTACATGACGAGTGCCGACGCGTACAAGCTGCCGGAGGTACCAAACGTGGTCTCCACGCCGTTGACCTCTCGACGGTAGGACACGGCTGAGTTGCACAGCGGGCAGTAGGTGACCGACACCGGAACGTCCCCGACGGTGTCGTTGACAATCTCATGCCAGATCATGACACGCACCGGATAGGCGCGAGCGTCGCCGTTGATCTCCAATACGACGACCGCTTCGGCCGGCTCGAGCTGGCCTCCAACACTTGCGGCATCGACGAACACCGGTGTATCCAGCGGCGGTATTCCGTCGGGCGGTGGGCCTCCGGAGATGATTTCGTCAATCGGCACGAGTGGTGGGGGAAACTCGCTGGATCGCGGGTCGGTGAGGGCAGACGGTCCTGCGGGAACAGCGGCCGCCTGAGGCGCCACCGTCGATGACGGCGCCGCAGATGACGAAGACGCTGATGTCGTGGAAGGCGCAACCGCGTCGTTGCCCCCATCGCCGTCCGGGGATGTCGCGCATGCCGTGGCCACGAGGGCGGCCGCCGCGAACACTGTCGCAAGGCCGTACCAATTCATGCGCCCTCCTCTGGTCGTTGGCACCTTCAACACGGTTACCCGTTGATTCGTTCCGCTATGTCGTCAGTTGGACAGTCTTGCTCGACCGCACGCTGCGACGAAGAGCGAGGGGGCGAAGGCGAACACGACGATGGAACGGAACCTCATACCCGAGGGAACACAGCGAGAGCCTCCGATCGCACAAAACCGCCCGCTGGCCGACACTGTCGGAAGCAGGTGCCACGACCCTCAATCACCCGAATTCGCAGCGGCAAGGACGTCGTTTGCTGCGTTCGACGGGGTTTCCACGCCGCAAGGGGCACCGATTCGGGGACCAAGGTCCCGGCATCGAAGGGTCCCAAGGCCCTACGGACGATGCGCTTTGGGTGGTTCGATGATGGTGATGCACGAACAGTACGTCCAGCTCTACAACGCGGTCGGCGTTCCGTACCCCACGGTGCGGGCGCTCTTGACCGATCGCGCGCTTCCCGCCCTGGACGCTCCCCGGCGCATCGGCGTCGACTGGCTCCGCGAGGGTGAAACCCATCTCGACATGGACGTGGCCGGGGTTCACTTCGTGAAGGACGTCTGTTTCCGGGTCGCCGACTACGCCGATGTCCCCGGACCACTCCCGATGGGGAGGATCCAGCTCAGCTGGGAGCCAATTGACCACGGTGACGCTTACCCGGCGATCAGTGCGGACCTCGAGATCGAGCCAATCGACGAGAAGCGCACGATGATTTCGCTCCTGGCTTCGTATGAGCCACCGCTCGGCAGGATTGGAGCCGTGGTGGACCGTGTGGCGATGCATCGTATCGCCGAAGCCGCCCTCGCCCACTTCTTCGAGGGCCTCCTCGTCGAACTCAAGGTCAGCGCTCGAGCCACCTCCACCTAGGCGGGAGCGCGGCTACCCGTCGAGCGCGAATCGGATCCTCCGGAAACCCTTGCCCTTCGACTCGGTCTTCGTGATACGAATGGCGCCGACCTCTCCGGTGGAGTCGACGTGAGTGCCTCCGTCGGCCTGACGGTCGAGGCCGACGATGTCGATCACCCGCACTTCGGTAAGGGAACGGGGCAGGAGGCTGACTTTGGTGCGGATCAGGCTGGGATCCTGATCCGCTTCCGCGCGGTCGAGGAACGAGACCTCGACGCGACGCGCGAGTCCGAGCTGCCGATTCAGTTCGGATTCGATGGGCTCTCGGTCCTCCGGATCCCACTGTGGGATCTCGAAGTCGAGCCGGCCCTCACCCGGCGTCATGTTCCCGCCGGTCACGGGACTCTGGAACCGCTCCCAGACGACCCCGCACATGGCATGCATCGCGGTGTGGGTCCGCATCAGCGTGTAGCGCCGTTCCCAATCGATCTCCCCCACCACCTCCGTGCCAAGAGGCGGCAGCGCGTCGACCCAGTGCCATACACCTCGGGAGTCCTGCGTGACCCGACTCACCTCGATCCGGTCGTCGCCAATGATCAGAGAGCCGGTGTCGTGCGGCTGACCGCCACCGCCGGGGTAGAAGACCGTTCGGTCGAGGAGCACGCGACCGTCGTCGCGATTCAATTCGACGATCTTGGCGGTCATCGCTCGTTCGTACGCCCGAGTCGAGTAGATACGTTCGGTCATGGAGCCTCCTCGGCAGGCACCCTACCTTCGGCCACGTTCAAGGCTACGGTGCCACCAACCGACTTGGAGTACACGATGAGCGACTCTCTCCCCTACACCGACGATCCGTCGATCAACGCCTTCCTTGCCGACGACCCGTTTGCTCTCCTCGTCGGCATCGTGCTCTATCAGCAGGTGCCGATCGAGACGGCGTTCGCCGGTCCATCCCGCATCAACGACCGGCTCGGTGGCCTCGACCCCAAGGCCATCGCAGAGATGGACCCGGAATCCCTCGAGGCGGCGTTCAAGGAGAAACCCGCCGTTCATCGGTTTCCCGGGAGCATGGCCAAGCGGGTCCAGGCCGTCGCAGCGTTTGTCGCTTCGGAGTACGACGGGGATACGTCGGCGATCTGGGCCGACGTTGACAACGCTGATGAGCTCATTCGTCGTCTCACGTCCATGCCGGGATTCGGCGACTACAAGGCGCGCATCTACCTCGCTGTTCTGGCTCAGAGGTTCGATGTGAAGCCTGATGGCTGGGAGCAACACCTGCCCGATTGGCCGAACATCTCCGAGATCGATTCGCCGGAGGATCGCAGCGATCTCAGAGAGCGGAAGAAGGAGTGGAAGGTCGCCCAGAATGCGTAGCGGTCCTGCGCCGTGCCGTGCTGACGACCAGGAGCGGGAATCCTATGGCGGCCACGGCAGCGAAGACGAACCACTGGACTGCGTAGCTCAGATGCGCCCCCTCCCCGATGTCCGGCGGTGGTAGTGGAGACGGGAAACCACTCTGCGGCGGATCCTGGCTCTCGAGCTGGAGGTACACGGGGATGAGCGCCGGTTCCCACTGCGACGCCAGCAGCCCCAGGTCGAGCCTCCCGATCTTCCGATACGATCCGTCGTCTTCGATCACGCCCGTCGGACCCCGCGTTTCGGAGACTCGCAGGATCCCTGAGACGGTGACGATGCCGGCCGGAGGGAGCGCGTCCGGGACGGGTGGACCCTCGCTGTCGATCGGAACCCAGCCGCGATTGACCGCGAGGTTCCTGCCCTGCACCGCAAGCGGCGTCACGACGTTGTGCCCCGAAACACCGTTGAGCGTTCGAGCCTGGAGGAGGATCTCCCTCTCGACGTCGTATGTGCCGCTCGTGGTGACTCTGCGGTATTCGAGGGCCTCGGGATCGGTTCCGACGGTTGCCAGGAGCAGCTCCAGATCGACGGGATCCTGAGCGATCCGCGACTCGACGGTTGCGTTGAGCGCCCGCCGCTCGTCGAGCCGCCGAAGCTGCCACATCCCGAGATTGACGAACGTAATGACGGTCATCGCCACGATCACGATGCCCAGAATCCAGACGGGGGACTTCAGAAACGAGTAGCGCCCGCTCACGACGAATCACCGGGTTGATACCGCTGCGAACGAGCAAGGCCGTACGACAGCCTGTCGATCAGCTCACCACTCTTCAGATAGGCGTCCCGACCGATTCCTTCCAGCACAAAACCGGCCTTCTCGGCAACGCGCGCCGAAGCGGGATTCGAGAGGAGCACTCCGGCTTCGACACGGTGCAGGCCGAGGTCGTCGAAGCAGTAGTCGAGATAGCGCCTGACCGCAACAGTGGCGATGCCCCTGCCCCACCACCGCGGAGCAAGCCACCAGCCGACTTCGCCCGTGCCGGTGCGGATGTCCCCCATCGGCTCACACCCGACACCACCTGCCACCTCACCATCGAGCAAGATGGCGAAACCCCGTGGCGGGTCCTCGGCTTCGCACTTCGCAATCCAGGCGTCGGCGTCCTCTTCGGTATACGGATAGGGGAACTGGTCCGTCATGAACGGTGTTATGCGCTCGTCATTTGCAGCAGCGAGCACCCCGGCTCGCAGGGCGCCCCCGTACGGAACCAAGGTGACGGCGGCGTCCTCCGTTTCGAGCGTCGGGCCGCGAGGCGGTGCCGCCTCGGATGCCTGCAATTCGGCTGCTTCCTCGTCTGCGAAACGCCCACCCGTCCTCCAGTAGACACCTTCCGCCCGCGTCATGAGGCTCTCCTCAACGAGGTAGCGACGCAGAGCCGCGTAGTCGGGGTGGTAGTGCTGGAGCCGTCGACTCACCTCGGTCTCGTCGTAGCGAACTCCGGGGTCGAAGTCCTGCGCGAGCCGCTCCAGTATCACCAGTCGCTTGCGCCGTTGTGTGGGAATCTCGACGAGACGTTCACCTGAGAAGTACGCCTTGAGCACCTTGGTCTCGCTGGCCGTCCACGCTCCCTCGGTGATGGTCGGGGAGGCCTCCTCTGGTTTCGGCAAGGTGCCGGCGACCTCGCGCAGCACATCGATCCGCAGGTAACCGTCTTCGTCGGCGATCCCCGCCAGTCGGAGCGCGGCGATCGTCTCGAGGGCGGTTCTCCGAGAGACGCCCATCCCCGCTACGAGCTCCTCGGCGGTCAACCCCCGCTCGGCCGAGCGGCCGAGAGCGGACAGACGCACGGGGTCGAGACACAGCCGGGCGAAGTCTTCGTAGTCCACCTCAGTCGAATCCGCCTCGTGCGGTATCGCCGCTCCTCCGCTGGTCCGCTGCACCGTAGAGGCCGGCGATCGGATCGAAGACGGCTGCCTGTACGCCACCGAAGTACATCGCCAAATCTGGGAAGCGGCGTGCCGTCATCCCATCGATTGACCTGACATCAAGGCCCGGCTCATGCGCAATCATCGGCGATCCACCGAAGACCTCGACATGGAGTCGAGGGTGGGCGACGGCTTCGCTCAACGACATTCCGAGATGGAGGAAGTTGAGAAGCACCTGCGCGATCGCCGTGGTTATGCGGGAGGCACCGGGGCTCCCGATTGCAAGCATCGATCCGTCGGCGCGCCGCGCAACCGTGGGGGCCATGTTCGATACGAGCCGGGTTCCGGGCTCGAGAGAGTGGAAGCCCTCCGCGGTGAGTTCGACCTCTCCAAGCGAGTTGTTCAGATACCAGCCCGTGTTGGGGACCAGCGCACCTGCGCCGTAGCCGGCCGACACCGTGATCGCGCATGCGTTTCCATCCGTGTCGGCGACAGACGTGTGGACGGTGCTCTGGGAGCGCTCAACCGCGGACAGGTCACCGGCATGGGCGTACCTGAGGAGATCCTCGGCGGCCTGCGTTCGCGTCCCGTAGTCGTCGAGTTGATCGCCCCGGTATCGCAGGATGGCGCGCTGGATCCGCGCCATCCTGTCGACCTCTCGCGGGATCCAGCCCTCGAACGGCGGCGATGAAGCAAGCAGCAGCAGTGCGCTCGCGACGCTCCCTCCCACCGCCGGAAGCGGGTTTGTCGCCACCACCCAGTCATCGAGTTCGAACAATATCGGCTCTCGGATAGCGACCGAGTAGGCGGCGAGGTCCTCATGCGTGAGGATTCCCCCACCGGCGAGCACAGCTTCGGCCGTCCGTTCTCCGATCTCGCCGCCGTAGAGAACTGCGGCACCCTCCGTCGAAACCTGGCGGAGCGTGTCCGCAAGATGGGGGATGTTGATGATGTCGCCTTCGGCAACCGGTGAGCTGTCGGGGTGATGGGTGATCGAACGACTCGTGTCATCCCATCCGAAGATCAGTCGATGCGAATGGTCGAGGTACTCAGCCGATGCACGCGTAACGGGGAAGCCGGTCTCGACTATCCGGATGGTCGGTTCGAGGATTGCGCTCCATTCGATCGAGCCGTACCGGCGATGCGCCTCAGCGAAGGCGGCGAACGCTCCGGGTGTGGCGACCGACCCCCAACCGACGATGGTCTCGGTGTGGCCTCCGTAGCTCATCTCGACGCTTCGCCCACCGCCGCCGAATCGGTCAGCCGGGAGGCCCCGACCCGGCATCTCGGCGTAACCGTCGATGACGATCGGCTCCCCATCGTGCGGCCACACGGTGACGAATCCGCTCCCTGCCGGAGCGATGATGCCAATCTCGGTGCACATCGATGCGATCGAGGCCCCGACCGCCGCGTCGATCGCGTTTCCACCCGCGTCCGCAACGGCGGCGCCGGCTTCGGCCGCGAGACCGGTTGCTGAGGCGACCTGAACTCTGCGCATGAGCGAGCAGGCTAGACCTGCATCGATTGCTCCACCATCACGAGCGGCTCTGATCGAGGATCGTCGGCCTCGCCGGCCTCACGCTTCTGGACGTGGTGGGCGACCACTTCGATGCGGCTGCGCCGGTTCTGATCGTCGCTCCAGAACCGGCGCTGGACCGATCCCGCCACCCAGACCCCGTCGCCCCGTTCAAGCGCGGCCGCCTTTTCATCCGCATCCCACAACACCACCGGGACGACGTCGATCCGCCGTCGGGGTGTCTCCGAGCGGATTGTGACGAGATACCGCACCAGCGTGGCGCCACCGTCGAGGATCCGTACTTCGGGGGCTGCGGCGAGTCGTCCCCCCATCACAACAATGTTGAGGTCCATGATTACTCCTCTCAATTCGAGGAGGTGCGGCTCATTCACGGTACGACGCGCCCGTGACAGATTCGGGTCAGGAGCGCTTGGCAATCTCCTGATCGAGAGCGTCGAGTCCGGCGAATGAGGGATCGTTGAGGACGATGGCGTCGGCAATCCGTCGAGCGGTGGTTATGTCGCCGCTGGAAGCAGCGGCTCGCGCGGCAACGTACCAAACGCGAAGATCGGCATCGTTGGCGTTGGGTCCCACACGGTCTGGCCCGGTGAGGTCCCACGCAGCGTCTGCATCGCCCTTCTCGAGCAGGAAGGTGGCGTACACGACCTTGCCCTCTTTCCAAACTGCGGGAGGCACGTCGGCCTTCTGGAGCGTCTCCCATGCCTTCACGACGTCGCGGTCGCGGTCAAGCGCCCGCAGCACATCCATCTCGATCGGGAGGTGCATGGCATCACCCGCCATCCGACGATACGCGCGGAGCTCGGACAGAGCCGTGTCCCAATCGCCAATCCGGTAGGCAGACAGGCCCAGCGTCTCTCGTACGGTCGCGTCTTGGGGGGCGAGGTTCTTGGCCGTCTTCGCATGTTTCACGGCGGCGTGATATCGACCGTCCGACATTGCGGCAGATGCTTCGCCAAGTTCCTCCAGAGCCGGTGCAACGCGGTCCTTCGGCGTAACACGCGTAAGCGCCTCGACGACCCAATTCGGCAGGTCCACCGCTGCACCCTTGAGATCACGGCGGCGCTTCGCGGGTTCCGACCGGTCGGCCGCATCGGACCGGGCCTTCTTCGGCGGATACGGCTTCCCCCGCCCCGTGCCCCTCTGCGTTCGGGAGCTCGACTTTGAACTCCGGTACTTCCCGGAGGATCCCTTGCCTGCATTGCGTCTGTTGCCGTTTGCCATATCGGGGACCTCCACGTCGCCGGCCAAGCCTACCGGCTCGGGCACACACCGACTCTCGCCCCGAGGTATGCGAACATGAGCACGTGTCACGTTTCTCGACCAAGGAGGATCTCCTCGCCGACGCGGCCGCAGCTCGAGTGAAGCTGGAGGCGCTGCTCGATGAGATCCCAGACACGGCGAAACTCGAGCCGATCGTCGACGGAATGTCGGTGAAGGACTTCATCACCCACCGCACAGAGTGGGGACGCATGATGATCAATTGGTACACCGAGGCCGCAGCCGGCGGCACCCCTGCTATCCCAGCCGAGGGATACACCTGGGGACAGCTCAACGAGCTGAACACCGAGATTCATACCCGGTTCGCCGACACTCGCCTCGATGAGGCCGAGTCGCGGTTCACACGGACGAACGACGAGCTCTTTGTGTTGATCAACGGATGTACCGAGGACGAGCTCTTCGAGGAGCGCTTCTACTCGTTCACCGGCACCACCGACCTCGCCGCATACTTCACGTCGGCGACCGGAGGCAACTACCGCTCGGCGTACAAACACATCAATCGATGGTGGCGGGCCAACAAGGACACCTTGGCCGACGGCTGAAGCGTTTCGGCAGCCTCGGGCGGACGGCGCGTCCAGAGAACACAAGAAGGGCCGCCCCACAATGGGCGGCCCTTCTCTCAAAACGTCGGCGGCGACCTACTCTCCCGGGACCCTTCGGTCCAAGTACCATCGGCGCAGGCGGGCTTAACTTCCGTGTTCGGAATGGGAACGGGTGGGACCCCGCCGCCATGGCCACCGAAACCTTCTGAGCGCTCCTTGAGCACTCCATAGCGAGTACGAGTTGCCGTCGCGATATTCATAATCAAGCCCTCGACCTATTAGTACCGGTCAGCTCCACGCATTACTGCGCTTCCACTTCCGGCCTATCAACCTGGTCGTCTACCAGGGGTCTTACCCGATTAATTCGGTGGGAGATCTGATCTTGGAGGCGGCTTCGCGCTTAGATGCTTTCAGCGCTTATCCGTTCCGCACGTGGCAAACCAGCCATGCCCTTGGCAGGACAACTGGCACACTAGAGGTGCGTCCATCCCGGTCCTCTCGTACTAAGGACAGCTCTCCTCAAATCTCCTGCGCCTGCGACGGATAGGGACCGAACTGTCTCACGACGTTCTAAACCCAGCTCGCGTGCCTCTTTAACGGGCGAACAGCCCGACCCTTGGGACCTGCTTCAGCCCCAGGATGAGACGAGCCGACATCGAGGTGCCAAGCCCTGCCGTCGATATGGACTCTTGGGCAGGATAAGCCTGTTATCCCCGGGGTACCTTTTAGCCGTTGGCCTCGGCGCACCCACATGCCGCCGAGGGATCACTAGGCCCTTCTTTCGAACCTGCTCGACTTGTAAGTCTCGCAGTCAAGCTCTCTTGTGCCCTTGCACTCAACGTCTGATTGCCGACCAGACTGAGAGAACCTTTGGGCGCCTCCGTTACATTTTAGGAGGCCACCACCCCAGTGAAACTGCCCGCCAGACACTGTCCCTGATCCGGATAACGGATCGAGGTTAGAAGACCATTATGAGAAGGGTGGTATTTCAAGGTTGACTCCACGATAACTAGCGTCACCGCTTCACGGTCTCCCACCTATCCTACACATCACATAACGAACTCCAATGTCAAGCTGCAGTAAAGGTCCCGGGGTCTTTCCGTCCTGTCGCAGGAAGTGAGCATCTTTACTCACACTGCAATTTCGCCGAGTCTCTGGTTGAGACAGCGCCCAAGTCGTTGCGCCATTCGTGCAGGTCGGAACTTACCCGACAAGGAATTTCGCTACCTTAGGCATGATTGTTACTTCGCACTCCACGTGGAATTCATAACGTGAAGGAACGGGCCCGGTCATTTCTGCCGGGCTCCTCATGTCGCCATGAGGATCGGACTGTATCATCGCCGCCTCTCGTGCAGCGCCTGGCGTACAGTCTCTGAGGATCCCTACTGAACGTGGTCGGTCTCGGTGCCGGCTGCAGGTGCAGCAAGCACTCGGGTCCTCGTCAGTTCAGGAACCACACCCTCCATATCGGCCGATCTCTCGATCGTTACGATGCCGGGAAGGTTTGGCCGTCCACACACAACCCCTGACTCGCAGCGGGTTACCTCGGACGCCGGCTTGAGGGGCCAGGCGCTCGATGCACGAGATCGTTCGCTCGATGCGACGATCTGGTGATCCACTACGGATCCAGTTGCTGGGCGTGGGTTTCGGTTTCCTGCTGATTGTCCGCACCGAACGGGTTTTCACTCTCTGTGCATCGGACACGTGTGTCTGGTGCACAGAGGAGTACCGTCGGATACTCGGATGTTCCAGCATATAGCCAGGTTTTGTAACCGCCATTCAGATGTCTGTCCAACGGTTATAGTTACCGCCGCCGTTTACTGGGGCTTGAGTTCAAAGCTTCGCTCCGAAGAGCTAACCTATCCCCTTGACCTTCCAGCACCGGGCAGGCGTCAGAGCGTATACAGCGTCTTGCGACTTCGCACGCTCCTGTGTTTTTAGTAAACAGTCGCTTGGGCCTGGTCTCTGCAACCCCATCGGGCTTCGGACGCGAAGTCCTACACCCTACCGGGGCGCTCCTTCTCCCGAAGTTACGGAGCCATTTTGCCGAATTCCTTAACCAGAGTTATCTCGCTCGCCTTAGTATTCTCTACCTGTCCACCTGTGTTGGTTTGGGGTACGGGCACCACAGGAGCTCGCTAGAAGCTTTTCTTGGCGGCATGGGCGTTCAGCGGCTTCGCCTAGATCGGCTCGGCTTCGCGCCTCGGACTTCGCGAGATCCGGATTTGCCTGGATCTCGTCCTACACGCTTACCCCGGGGCAACCATCGCCCGGGTCCGCTTACCCTTCCGCGTCACTCCATTGCTGGCCTACTACCAACTGGGTCGGTAGGCCCCGAAGGGCTTTCCTTAGCAAGTTGGATTCAGCCTGGACGCGCCTGTGGTGGTACGGGAATATCAACCCGTTATCCATCGATTACGCCTCTCGGCCTCACCTTAGGTCCCGACTAACCCTGGGCGGACGAGCCTTCCCCAGGAAACCTTGGACATCCGGCGGAGGAGATTCTCACTCCTCATTCGCTACTCATGCCGACATTCTCACTCGAGTGGCCTCCACGGCTGGCTTCCGCCGCCGCTTCGTCGGCCACACGACGCTCCCCTACCGCTCCCATCCCCTGGACCACAAGGGCCTGGGTATTGATGAGAACCCGTAGCTTCGGTGCAGAACTTGAGCCCCGTTACATTATCCGCGCGGGATCACTCGACCAGTGAGCTGTTACGCACTCTTTAAAGGAATGGCTGCTTCTAAGCCAACCTCCTGGCTGTTTGGGCAACTCCACATCGTTCCCCACTTAGTTCTGACTTTGGGACCTTAGCTGACGATCTGGGCTGTTTCCCTTTCGACCATGAAGCTTATCCCCCATGGTCTGACTGCCGTATTTGGCGCATTGGGATTCGGAGTTTAACTGGGGTCGGTAAGCTTGTTGGCCCCCTAACCCAATCAGTGCTCTACCCCCAATGCGGAACATACGACGCTAGCCCTAAAGCTATTTCGGGGAGAACCAGCTATCGCCGGGTTTGATTGGCCTTTCACCCCTATCCACAGATCATCCCCCCAGTTTTCAACCTAGGTGGGTTCGGGCCTCCACGAGGTCTTACCCTCGCTTCACCCTGTCCATGGATAGATCACCCGGCTTCGGGTCTATGGCATGCGACTAGACGCCCTATTCAGACTCGCTTTCGCTGCGGCTCCGTCACTCGACTTAACCTCGCCACATACCAATAACTCGTCGGCTCATTCTTCAAAAGGCAGGCCGTCAGGACCACAAGTGATCCCTCCGACTGCTTGTAAGCTAATGGTTTCAGGTACTATTTCACTCCCCTCACCGGGGTGCTTTTCACCTTTCCCTCACGGTACTAGTCCGCTATCGGTCGTTCGGAAGTGTTTAGCCTTACGAGGTGGTCCTCGCGGATTCACACGGGATTTCACGGGCCCCGTGCTACTTGGGAACACCCTCTAGAGATCTGACAGATTTCAGCTACGGGGCTGTTACCTCCTGTGGCTCCGCTTTCCAGCGGATTCGCCTACCTGCAGATTTTGTAACTCTATGACGGCTTCGACGCGCCGTCTGAAGGGTCCCACAACCCCGATATGGCAACGGCGTCGACCTTTGACACCATATCGGTTTGGGCTCTACCCGTTTCGCTCGCCGCTACTCAGGGCATCGCTGTTGCTTTCCTCTCCTCGGGGTACTGAGATGTTTCAATTCCCCCGGTTCCCTCTACCGGTCCTATGTGTTCAGACCGGAGTGACTGGGCATTACCCCAGCCTGGTTTACCAATTCGGACATCCCCGGGTCAACGCTTGCTTGACAACTCACCGGGGCATATCGCAGCCTGCCACGTCCTTCATCGGCTCCGAACGCCAAGGCATCCACCATAAGCTCTTAGTAGCTTGATAAATATTGAATACTTTGACTTTAACTCGTACTCGCTATGCAGTTCTCAAAGAGCGCGTACCGGCTTCGCCGGTCCGTTACGAGTTTCCTGACGGAAACTCGTCGTGCTGAGGGCGGGAGTTTCCTCTAGGAAACTCCACCCCGAATGTGAAGCATTCGGGCGCCTTCACGACTGAACAGCGTGTCCGACCCGATCCAGAGATCCGGTCCGCCGGTTCGCTCTCACCCGAGGGTGCAGCCTTCCGGCCGGCCGGCGCTCCGCGCCGGACCGAATAACCAACAGATTGACTAGGAACATCGAGATCATCGTGAATGATCTCTCCGTCGCTCCTTAGAAAGGAGGTGATCCAGCCGCACGTTCCCGTACGGCTACCTTGTTACGACTTCATCCCAGTCACCGATCCCACCTTAGGCAGCTCCCCCCACGAGGGTTGGGCCACTGACTTCGGGCGTTACCGACTTCCGTGATGTGACGGGCGGTGTGTACAAGCCCCGAGAACGTATTCACCGCGGCATTGCTGATCCACGATTACTAGCGACTCCGGCTTCATGGAGTCGAGTTGCAGACTCCAATCCGAACTAGGGATGGCTTTAAGGGATTCGCTCACTCTTGCGAGATCGCAGCCCGTTGTACCACCCATTGTAGCATGCGTGCAGCCCTGGACATAAGGGGCATGATGACTTGACGTCATCCCCGCCTTCCTCCGAGTTATCCCCGGCAGTCTCCTATGAGTCCCCACCATTACGTGCTGGCAACATAGGACAGGGGTTGCGCTCGTTGCGGGACTTAACCCAACATCTCACGACACGAGCTGACGACAGCCATGCACCACCTGTCATGGGCGCATAAGCACCCCGTATTTCTACAGGTAGACCCATGATGTCAAGTCCAGGTAAGGTTCTTCGGGTTGCATCGAATTAAGCCGCATGCTCCGCCGCTTGTGCGGGGCCCCGTCAATTCCTTTGAGTTTTAGCCTTGCGGCCGTACTCCCCAGGCGGAACACTTAATGCGTTAGCTTCGGCACGGCAGACGTCAATGAGTCCGCCACACCTAGTGTTCATCGTTTACGGCATGGACTACCAGGGTATCTAATCCTGTTTGCTCCCCATGCTTTCGCTCCTCAGCGTCGGTACCGGCCCAGTGAGCCGCCTTCGCTACTGGTGTTCCTCTCGATATCTGCGCATTCCACCGCTACACCGAGAATTCCACTCACCTCTACCGGACCCTAGTCACAACAGTTTCGACCGGCGTCCCGGGGTTGAGCCCCGGGCTTTCACGATCGACTTGTTGAACCGCCTACGAGCCCTTTACGCCCAATAAATCCGGACAACGTTTGGCCCCTACGTATTACCGCGGCTGCTGGCACGTAGTTGGCCGGGCCTTCTTCTGGAGGTACCGTCATTTTCGTCCCTCCTGAAAGCGGTTTACAACCCGAAGGCCTTCATCCCGCACGCGGTGTCGCTGCATCAGGCTTTCGCCCATTGTGCAATATTCCCTGCTGCTGCCTCCCGTAGGAGTCTGGGCCGTGTCTCAGTCCCAGTGTGGCTGATCGTCCTCTCAGACCAGCTACCCGTCTCGGCCTTGGTGAGCCATTACCTCACCAACAAGCTGATAGGCCGCGAGGCCATCCCGAAGCGGCGGACCATTTCCTCAACAGACCATGCGGTCTAAAGAGGATATCCGGTATTAATCCGAGTTTCCTCGGGCTATCCCGGTCTTCGGGGCAGGTTCCTCACGTGTTACGCACCCGTTCGCCGGTTTCCCCAGCTGAATCTTACGAATCAACTGGTTCTCCCTCGACTTGCATGCATTAAGCGCACCGCCAACGTTCGTCCTGAGCCAGGATCAAACTCTCCATCGAAATGATGGGAGAAAGATTGCCTGATCTCTATGAGATCTGGAGATCGATCTCTCAAAGGGTGGCCACGTCGGGGACGGGGGTCCCGTGATGACGTGGCCGATATTTGTACGCGCTCGTCCCAAACTGCACCGCGAACGGTGCCGACTGGTCGAGCGCCTATTGGCTTTTGACACGCTGTTCAGTTGTCAAGGAACCCGGATCCCTCCGCGAGCGCACGCGTGCGCCCGAGTGGGGGGCCTCACAGTATAACACCACCAAGAGTTGGCGGCGCTGACTGCCGACCGGACTGGCCGGCTAATTCAGTATTCAAGCACGTTCAGGATATACCGCAAATCACATCGGTGGGGTTTCTTCGCGGGTTCGAGCGAATCTCCCGCAAACCCTTGAGGAGCGGTGCTAGCGCTGGGCTTCGACCCGCTTGTTGAGCCAGATGAAGAGGAGCACCAACGCTACGACGACCAGAATGCCGCCGATCGACATCGCTGCGACGATGTCGAGGAAGAGGCTCAGCGCCCAGATGATTGGGAACGCGAGGATGATGATCGAGACCACAACCATCCAGGTTGGGAACTCGTTCTTGTTCGATGCCATGAGGTCCTTTCTTTGCGGTGCGAGACACTAGCCGCACCGGGTTCGTCAGGGCTCAGGCGAGCTCGATACGCACGAAGCGCCGCTTCCCCACCTGGATCACGGAGCCTGCAATGAGTGATACGTCCACGAACTCCGAATCGATTCGTTCTCCCGCGATCTTCACGGCACCCTGCTTGATCATGCGCCGCCCTTCGGATCGCGACGCCACGAGTTCAGCGTCCGCGAGAACCGCAGGAAGGGAAACCTCACCCTCTGCGCTCATGGAGTGGACGGGCACGTCGTCCGGGACCTCGTGGGTGCGAAACAGCCGGTCGAAGGCAACCTCGGCGCTCTCCACAGCCTGTGTGTCGTGATGGATCGCAACCACCCGGCGACCGAGTTCGCGTTTCGCCTCACCCGGGTGAATCGACCCGTCTGCGAGACCCTGTTCAAGCGCCTCTACATCGGATCGCGTGGCCATCGCAGCAAGCCGGTACCAGTCCGGCATCACCTCGTCCGGTATCGACATCACCTTGCCGAACATGTCCTCCGGTGTGTCACGCACCGAGATGTAGTTGCCAAGCGATTGGGACATCTTCTTCACCCCGTCGGTCCCGACCAACAGGGGAACCGTCGCGACCGCCTGACCAGGCTGGCCACGGCGTTCCTGCAGGTCGCGGCCGACGAGGAGGTTCCACAACTGGTCGGTGCCGCCAATCTCGATATCGGCACGGATCGCAACCGAGTCCATGCCCTGGAGCAGCGGATACATGAACTCGATCATCGAGATAGGTTCGTGGGCCACCCAGCGTTTGGTGAAGTCGTCGCGATCCATGATGCGGGCAACGGTGAATGCTGATGTCAGCTCGAGCACGTCATGCATATTCATCGCACCCAGCCACTCGGAGTTGTATCTCACCTCGAGGCGTTCGGACAGAAGCTGCGTCTCGATGACCGGCAGCAGGTGCTCCGCGTACGTGCGCACTTCAGCCGGGCTGAGCCGCTTTCTCGTCTCACTCTTCTCGGATGGATCGCCCACCTGCGCAGTGAAGTCACCGACGATGAGCACGGCGGTGTGCCCCATTTCTTGGAACCGGCGGAGCAGATCGAACACGACTGCCCACCCAAGGGTGACGTCAGGTGCGGTCGGGTCAACACCTAGCTTGACCCTGAGCGGCCGGTCTTCTTCGAGGAGGGCGCGAAGCGCCCCTTCGGGAAGGCTGATGTCGACCGATTGCGTTATGTGTTCGAGTTGTTCTTCGGCAGGTCTCATGTGGGGGCAAGGCTAGACCTGTCACTGCCGCGTGCAACGAACCGCCAAGGGCGATCCACGGCCCGCGTGATCCCGATCCGGGGAGTGACTTCAATCGTGATCGGTTCCTTGCTGCGGCGCGGCAACAGGCGGACGGGGCCCTGCCGTAGCAAGGTGCCGTCGTGGGTCCCCGTGATTCCGAGAGCTGCACACAGTCTGCCCGGACCGTCTGCCACATGATCCGAGCGGCCTCGTCGCTCTTGCATCCGCGCGACTCCTATCACCGGCAGCCCGCCGCGAACGAGAACGGCGGAGGGTTCACCGACCGGGCCGGCCACCACATTGGCACACCAGTGCATGCCGTAGGACCGATACACATAGAGGGTTCCCGGCGCCTCGTACATCGAGGCGTTCCGCTCCGTGCGGCCCCGGTAGGCGTGGCTGGCTGGATCGTCTGCTCCCCGGTACGCCTCGGTCTCGACAATGACGACCTCCGTGCGAACCCCGGCGAATGAGGTTGAGAGACGCCAGCCGAGGAGTTGTTGTGCAGCCTCTACTGCGTCACTCGAGAGATCGTCGTCCCCGAGATCAGCAGTCTCGAGGAGATCGGTCATATCTCTCCGCGGAGCGTGGCACCCGTGGTCTGCTCGACGGCCTCGACGATCGCCCGGCGAATGGGTGTCACATCCTCATCGCTCAACGTGCGATCAGGCGCCCGGACAACCAGGTTGATGGCAATGCTCCGACGCCCTGCCGGAATCGGATCACCTTCGTACACATCGAAGATCCTTCGCCGTTCGACCAGGCCGTGTCCGGCTCCGTCGATCGCCGTGAGGAAGGAGCCGGCCGGAACCGACGAATCAACCTCGAACGCGAGATCGAAGACCTGCGGGGGGTAGCTCGACGGCTCTTCGAACTCCCACGGCTCGCGTTGGGCCACGATCGGGTCGAGGTCGAGTTCGCCTGCGATGACCCGGCCTTCGAGTCCAAGCGCTGCTGCCACCGCGGGATGGATCTCACCGAGGGTGCCGATCACCCCACCATCCACGACAATCTCAGCCGCCCGACCGGGATGGAAGGGCGCCTTCGACGTGGCCCGAACTTCAACGGCCTCGAGATCGGCCGCCCGCTTGATGACTTCCCACAGCCCGGTGGCGTCGTACACGTCGTAGCCGCGGGCATCACCCTCCCAGTTCTGAGATGCCTTCCCGGCAGCCACAAAACCAAGGCGGTCCGGTTGCTCCGGGAGGACACCGTCGCCGGGGAGGAAGACCTTGCCGATCTCGAAGAGGCGCACGTCGTCGATCCGTTTGGCGAGGTTTCCCGCGGCACCCTTCAGGAGTCCGGCGAGCAGGGTGGTGCGCATCACTCCTTCCTCCTCCCGGAGCGGGTTGACAACGGGGATGCCCGTCCGAGCCGGGTCGTCCGCCGGGAGATCCAATGCGTCGAGGTCGGCCGCGCCGATGAATGAGAAGCTGATGATTTCGTGATAGCCGGCGCCCACGAGAAGTGACCGCATCAGACGGAGGCGGCGCTCTCGATCCGGGAGACCGATCCCGTCGCCGAAACGAAGGCGGGCGGGGATGTTGTCGTAGCCGTAGAGCCTGGCGACCTCTTCGATGAGATCAACCGGCCGGACCACATCGGGCCGCCGAGTCGGCACATGCACACGAAGCGGATCATCGCCCGCTACACCGAACCCCAATCGCTCAAGGAGGGATGCGGCGGCTCCAGAGGTGAGACGAATCCCGAGCACTCGTTCGATCTCATCCGTTGAGAGGTCGATCACCCGAGGTGCCGGTGGTGCCGGATATGCATCGACCAGACCGGTGACAGCGCCACCGGCTGTTTCGACAAGCAGTTGTGCCACTCGATCGGCTGCGAACCTGCAGAACTCAGGATCCATGCCGCGTTCGAATCGCGCCGATGCCTCGGAGCGGAGGCCGAGGCGCCTCGAGGTCAGCAGCACCATCGGCGGATCCCAGTATGCGGCTTCGACCAGGACATTGGTTGTCTCGTCGACGACTTCCGTGTCGGCCCCGCCCATCACTCCGGCGATCGCCACCGGTCGCGTTGCGTCGGCTACGACGATATCGCCGCTCAGGAGACTTCGTTCGGTGCCGTCGAGGGTTGTGATCAACTCGCCTTCGGCGGCGTGGCGGACGACAACCGTCTCACCGAGCCGGTCGGCGTCGAAGGCGTGTGTCGGGTGGCCAAATTCGATCATGGCGTAGTTGCTTGCGTCGACCACGTTGTTGATCGGCCGAACGCCCGCCGCCGCAAGGCGGGCGCGTATGCGGTGAGGCGATGACCCGACGGCGATGCCCCGGACCTCCCTGCCGACGAATCTCGGACAGGCGATGTCGTCGAGGATTGTCACCGAGATTGCCGCCTCACCTGTCGGGTAGTCCATCTGCGGTTCGAGGACCGCGATCTCGTAGTACGCCGCCAGCTCGCGAGCGAGTCCGTAGACCGACATGCAATCCGGTCGATTGGGCGTGATCGTCACGTCGAACACGACGTCGTCCTCGGGAAGCAGACGGCGGAAGTCCTCCCCCAGGCGCTGTGCGGCGTCGGGGTAGTCGGTGTCGAGCACCATGATGCCGTCGGCGTCCTCGCCAACCTCCAGCTCAGACTCGGAGCAGATCATTCCGTTGGAAGTGACGCCGCGGATCTTGCGTTGGGTGATCTTGAAATCTCCCTGCAGAACGGCACCGGGCTTCGCCACCGGCACGACCGCACCCGCATCGAAGTTCCACGCACCGCAGATGATGTCGAGTACCTCATCGCCGACGTCGACCTTGGTGAGACGAATCTTGTCCGCATTCGGGTGCGCTGCTACCTCGAGCACTCGGCCAATCACGACGTCGGTGAATCTGGTCTCCACACGTTCCCACCCCTCGACCTCATGGCCAAGGCTCTCAAACACCGCCGTGATCTCCTCAGGGTCGTTCGTTGGAAGATCCACGAACTCGCGCAGCCAATCCACTGTGAACCTCATCGGTACTGCTCCAAGATGCGCTGGTCGGAGTCAAAGAGATATCGGAGATCGGTGACACCGTGGCGCACCATGGCGAGGCGGTCGGCACCCATGCCGAACGCGAAACCTGTGATCTCGTCTGGGTTGTACCCAACGGCCTCGAACACCGCCGGATTCACCATTCCGCAACCGAGGAGCTCCATCCAGCCGCCGTTCGTGAAGACGTGCATTTCGGCCGAAGGCTCGGTGAAAGGGAAGAAGTGCGGGATGAACTTGACTCGTGTGTCCGGCCCCAGAAACTCGTGGGCGAAGTGCTCCAGAGCGCCCTTCAGGTCTCCAAATGTGATGTCGTTGTCGACGGCCAGCCCCTCGATTTGGTGGAAGACGGGCGAGTGCGTCGGGTCGACCTGGTCCCTTCGGAAAACGCGCCCGGGAACCACCAAGTACACCGGCGGGTCGTGCTGCTCCATGTACCTCGCCTGCATCGGGGAGGTGTGCGTACGCAGGAGGATCTCCTCCGGAACGTCGCCGTAGTCGACGTAGAGCGTGTCACTGTCGAACCGGGAAGGGTGTGCGGCGCCGAAGTTGAGAGCGGTGAAATTGTAGAACTCGGTCTCGATCTCTGGACCCGTCGCAACCGTGTATCCCATCGCCACGAAGATGTCGACAATCTCATCCATGACTTGCTGGATCACGTGGATGGTGCCTCGAGCGGGCGCACGGCCCGGCAGGGTGACATCCACACGATCGGCGGCGAGGGATCTTGCCCTTTCCGCTCTCTCGAGGACCGACCGGCGGGCGTCGATGAGCGCGTCCAGTTCCACAGCGACATCGTTGATGGCTCGCCCGAGGTCACGCCGCGCCTCGGGTGGCGCAGATCCGAGCGATCGCCGACCGGACGCGATCGGAGATCGCTTTCCCGTGAGTTCGGCGGAGAGCTGTTCCAGCGCCTCTACGGATTCGGCCTGCTCGATACGACCAGGAGCCTCCGCGCGCAGACGTTCGATGGTTTCTTGAGTTTCCATGGGTTCCGAGAGGTTAGTGGTGGGATCCACGGCTCCTGCTCTTGTGATCTGGCCGGTGTCGACCGGACGCGCAAAAGCCCGGAACGAGGTCCCGGGCGTTGGTTGGTACGGTGGTGACTAGCCGCGTCCGTCCGCCCGGGCCGGGGGGCCCGTAAACGCGAAGGGGAATCGGCTGATCGGTCTCACGCTCCGCAGAGTAGAACAATTCCGTTGCTGCGCAAGGCTTCAGGCCCTGGGGGGCAAACCGAATTCCGGAGTAGACTCCTGAGGAATGCGTCTTGAACTCGCTCAACGAACCGACATCGCTCTCCGCGCGCTGCAGACGCTGTGCTCATGTGGCGAGCGTGTACCCGGCAGCGAGCTTGCGGAAACGCTCGACACCACCCACCAGTACCTGCCCCAGATCATGTCGCCACTCGTTCGGCGCCGCTGGGTGAGCTCGTCGCGGGGCCCCCGCGGCGGCTATCAGCTCGAAGCTGAGCTCGGCTCCATCACGGTCCTCGATCTCATCGAAGTAATGGAAGGCCCGACCGATACGAACACGTGTGTCCTCAGCGGCGAAACGTGCGATGCGTCGGATCCGTGCGCCATGCATGGAGCGTGGTCCCAGGCTCGCGATGCCCTCCTGGCTCGACTGTCATCGATGTCGCTTGCAGACGCGTGGGAAGCCTGCTGATCCGAGCGAGCCTCGCCGACGTCGCTCCGGATCTCAATAGATGTCGTTGGCCGTATTGAAGACGTTGAACTTCCCGGTCGGCGTGATGAGCCACGGCCCGGCGATCCGCAGCTTCTCTGTGAGGGTGGCATCGTCGTAGATCACGATCTCTCCGTCGGGATCCCACACCGATACCCAGACCTCGTCACCAGCCCGGTCGTACTCGAAATGAACGACGCGCCCGTGATCGGCGACGGGGAAACACGTCTCGAGCGCCATCTTCTCTTTGCTGTATACGCAGGCTTGATGGCTCTCTTCGATCTCGTTGGACAACGGCGTGTCCATCCAGACCCACGGCGAATTGGGGTGCGTCTTGAGGAACAGGCTCCCGGTGCCGGGCAAGTCGACTTCGCGAACGACCTGCCACGCGTATTCGGGGCTGCCTTCCGGATCGGCCCCGATCAGGGTGAGCTTCCCCTCCCCAATGTGCGTTGTGGCGTACACCCATCCGAACTCCGGATCGATCCAGTTGGCGCCGCGCCCGGGATGCGGCGTATCCCCGGTCTCCACACCCGCGACAAGTTCCTGCGTCTTGACATCAACCACCATCAGCTTGTTCTGCGCATTCGCCGCGGTGATGAAATAGCGGCCGGTGTGGTCCCAACCGCCATCGTGGAGGAACAGGTCGGCCGGGATCTTCTTGATCATCGGGAAGTCGGGTTGCGAGTAGTCGACGATCCCGACATACCCGGACTCCTTCAACCCCATGACCCATACGGGATCGAAATGTGAAGCCACGATTGCCGCCACGCGCACCTCGTTCAGCTCCTCGCCATTGATGTCCGGGCTCAGGACATCGTGCACAACCAGCGGTTCGAGTGTTTGGCCGTCGAAAACGACGTACTGAGGTGGCCAGTAGCAGCCTTCGATGATGTACTGGTCCTCGTAGCCTTCGAACTTGCTGCCGTCAACACTGCGGGCATCAAAACACCCCTGAACCTGCGCAACGATCTCGGGGACCTCCGTCCAGAGGTCGATCATCGTGACCCGGCCGTCCCGACCAACCGCTATGAAGTAGCGGCCGGTCGCGGACGAGCGAAGGATGTGCACGGCGAAACCGGTGTCGATGATGGCGACTTTCTCGTGTGCGTCCGTGTCCATGATCGCGACCTGTCCCGCGTCACGCAGGATGATGCCGGTGTAGTTCTCCCAGTCACGGGTGGTCTGCGGTTCTGTCGGCCGGTCCACAACCGGCACCACGAGATTCCAAGACTCGGTGATCTCAGTGAGGTCGAGCGGCGGTGGCGTCGGGGGTTCGAGTTGAACGAAATTGGCCATCAATTCGATCTCCTCGGGGGTCAGGATGCCCGCCTCGCCCCAGGCCGGCATTCCCCCCGGAAGACCATTGGTGAGAATGGTCGTGAGCCCGGCGGTGCCAATCTCGAGTGTCCGCTCGGGTTCGATATTGGGACCGGTGGCGCCGACGCGCAACGTGCCGTGGCACCCGGCGCATCGATTGAAATACACACTGGAGGCCTCGTCAAACTCGCTTGCGGAGAGTTCTCGGGGTCCGGCCGGGGCGGCGGTCGGTGGAGCGCCATCCGCGGTCGAGTCGAGATAAGCGACAACTTCGTCGATCCGTCCCGCGTCGAGGTCGGGCGCCGGCATCGCCCCGGTGAAGATCTCTGCCGCATCGGCATCAACAGCGGCGAACGCCTCTGGGTCGGTTATCCACCCGGTGAGCCATGCGGTGCCCCTGAGCGACGCGATGCCCGCGAGGTCGGGTCCCACGAGCGGCCCATCCCCGATGGTGTGGCAGACCGCGCACGTCTCGTCGAATACCGTCATCCCAGCGGCGACAGCTTCTGTGGAAGGCATTTCACCCGAGGCTTCTCCGCCTCCGGTCGGTTCGGCGACGGATGTGGTCGTACTGGAATCGGCCACCACCACACGCTCCGGCAGCACTTGTGTGCACCCCGCGATCACGAGAGCGACCCCGATGACGAACAGCGAAGTCGAAATCCGGGTAATCGTCGGCGTGGACATCGCGTGGCTCCTCAAATAGCACCATGTTGAGCGTTTCAACAGCACACTATTCCTCGCGTGAACAGATGTCCAGTTCTGTACTCAGCAACTCATGAAAAGGCTAGGAGGGCCCCAGCGCGTACATCGCGATGGCACCTGCCACTGCCGCATTGAGGCTCTCGACATGGCCCGGCATCTGGATCGTCACGGAACCGGAGCACTGCTCCACCACAGCATCGTCGAGACCATGCGCCTCATTTCCGACCAGCAGGGCAATCGGCCGGTCCATCTCCACTGATTCCGGATCGACCCCGCCCGAGACCATGGTTGCGATCGGGATGAGACCGACATCGATCAGTGAATCGATTCCCTGCACGGTCACGGCAGGATGTGACAGCTGCACTCCGGCACTCGCTCGCAGGACCTTCGGACTCCAGGGGTCTGCTCCCCCGATCAGCGCGATCTGCCAACCGAGAGCGCCGGCCGAGCGGATGAGTGTGCCGACGTTTCCCGGGTCGCTGATGTCCACGGCGACCACCGTCCGCCGGGTCTCGAGACGGGCAGGCTCGGGGATCACAATCACACCGACCGGATCCTGAGGCTCCACCGTCGTGGAAACCGCCTCGAGAACGGGACCGGAAACCTCGACGATCGTGGAGCCGGCCGCTTCGCAGCGAGCGACGAGGTCCCCGCCGGCGACGGTATAGACGTCGACCGGCACGGCACCTGCTCCGAGCGCCGCAGCAACAAGATTCGGGCCTTCGACCAGCGTCCGTCTCGTTTTGCGACGCTCGCGCCAGCGACGGAGCCGGCGCACCGCCTTGATCCGCTCGTTCGCAGTGGAGCTGATCGGCATCAGATAGACGGAGACCCCGCACGTGCGGGGTCTCTCTCACACCGATCAGACAGTCCGATCGCGGTCACTCGGGGCTCGCTGCTCCTGCGACCTCGACGAGGGCCGAGAACGCCGTCGGATCGTTGACCGCCATCTCGGCGAGCATCTTTCGGTCAACCTCGAGGTCGGCGGCCTTGAGGCCCGCCATGAACCGCGAATAGGTCGTACCGTTCTGACGAGCTGCCGCATTGATGCGCTGAATCCACAGCCGGCGGAACTGCCCTTTGCGAGCGCGACGATCACGATGCGCATACTGCATCGAGTGCATCACCTGCTCGCGCGCGGTGCGGTACCGACGACTCCTCGCGCCTCCGTAGCCGGAGGCGCGGTCCATCACCTTGCGGCGCTTCTTCTTTGCGTTGATCGAACGCTTCACACGTGCCATCGAATGACTCCTAGTTCCCCAGCAGGCGGTTCATGCGCTTCTCGTTCCCGCCCTCAAGAATCTTGTTGCCTTTGACGCGACGCCAGCGGTTTGGTGATTTCTTGTGGCGGTTGTGTCCTCGCCACGCCTTCGTGGTCCGCACCTTCCCGCTCCCGGTGCGTTTGAAGCGCTTCGCGGCACCTTTGTGGGTCTTCATTTTCGGCACGATTCCACTCTCCTACTCATCCACGTCGTCAGCGATGGTTTCGTCGCTCACGATGGTTTCTTCTTTCGTCACAATCTCTTCTGCGACGGCTTTGTCGTCGTCCGACTCCAGATCCTCCGACACCCGGTCCGCGTTTCGCAAGGGTGCCAGGACCATCGTCATCTGCCGTCCCTCGAGCCTCGGTGCGGTCTCGACCTCCCCGTAGTCCGAGACGCTGTCGCGCAGCCGGCTGAGGATCTCATTTCCAATCTCGGGATGGGTCACTTCGCGGCCCCGGAACCGCATGGTGACCTTGACCTTGTCATGGTCTTGCAGGAACCGCACGACCCTCCGCCGCTTCACTTCGAAGTCGCTGGCCCCAATCTTGGGGCGAAACTGCACTTCCTTGATCACGGTGCGGGTTTGTTTCTTGCGGGCCTCTCGCGCCTTCACGGACTGCTCATACTTGAACTTGCCGTAGTCCATGAGGCGAACAACGGGCGGTCTCGCTTCTGGAGCCACCTCGACCAGGTCGAGCTCGAGTTGTGATGCGAGCCACCGTGCTTCTTCGATCGACTTGATGCCGATCTGCTCGCCGGCCGGGTCGACGAGGCGTACCTCGCTGACTCGAATGCGTTCGTTGACCCTGGGCTCCTTGATCGGAGTACCTCCTGCTCGTACGTTTCGACGAAGCAGGCGCCTGGTGCCAATACAGAAGGCAGCACGACGCGAGTGCTGCCTGAGTAAGCAACCCGACTCACCTGACATACGGTGGCAGGGTGGGAAGCAGGCGCCTCCGCTTGCGTCAATTGTTGCGGGGAGGGTAGACGGGCCCCCCACCTACTTCAATCGCGGACCCAAATCAAGATCAGAGAGCAAAGTGCAAAGAACAAAGACTCCGAAGCGGCGGAGACTCCGACCGCCCATCTTCGCCGTTCCTGTGTTTGCTCTTTGATCTTTCGTCTCGCCTGCTAGCTACTTGCTACTTGTCTCAACAGGTTCGCCGTCCGAATCGCGGCATTCGCGGCCTCTCGACCTTTGTTCTTCTCGCCGGGAGCGCTCCTCGCCAGCGCGTGGTCCGGGTCGGTCACGGTGAGGATGCCGAACGCGATCGGCACGCCGGTAGCGAGCATTACCCGCATGAGACCTTCAGACGTCCGCGCGGCAATATGTTCGTAGTGATCCGTTTCTCCCTGTATCACTGCCCCGAGTGCGATCACGGCGTCGCACCCTTCGCTCACTAGACGCTGCGCGACAACGGGGACTTCGAAGGCACCCTCAACGTCGATGATCGTGACGTCTCGGGCACCTGCTTCCTCCAGAACCTCAGCGGCACCATGCAGCAGGCCGTCGGTCACCGGCCGGTTGAAGAGGGAACGCACGACTCCGATTCGGAGTTCGGATGCATCTAACTCGCCACGCACCGGCACGTTCATCCGCCGACTCCGAAGTGCCCGAGTTTCTCTTCCTTGGTCTTCAGGTAGAACTTGTTGTGGCTGTTCTCCCCCACCCAAAGGGGGATCCGTTCGCTGACTTCGATGCCGAATTCCCGCAGCTGGTCGATCTTCTCGGGGTTGTTGGTGATGAGCCGAACACTCGAGACTTTCAGATCATGCAAGATCTGTGCGTCGACGCCATAGTGACGGCTGTCGACCGCGTGGCCGATCTGCTCGTTGGCCTCGACGGTGTCCAAACCCTGCTCCTGGAGGCGATACGCGACGAGCTTGTCGAGCAGGCCTGTGCCGCGCCCCTCGTGCGTTGGGTTGTAGACGATGATCCCCTCCCCCTCGACCGAGATGCGAGCCATCGATTCTCTCAGCTGCGCGCCGCAGTCACATCGGAGGCTCCCGAAGACATCGCCGGTGAGACACACAGAGTGAAGGCGCGTGAGCACGTCATCTCGACCGGCCACGTCCCCGAGGACGAGGGCGATGTGCTCCGACCCAGTGTCGTTCGCTCGGTACCCGAACGCGCGGAACTCCGCCAATTCGGTGGGCAACGTCGCGTCCGCCACGCGTGTCACCAGCGCCTCTTCTCGCCATCGATACGCAACCAAGTCCTCGATGGTGATAATCGGGATCTGATGTTCCTCGGCGAACGACATCAACGACTCCCCACGCGACATCGACCCGTCATCATTCACCACCTCGCACAAGACACCGGCAGGCGCGAGCCCGGCGAGCCGAGCAAGGTCCACGGCCGCTTCGGTATGCCCCGGACGCACCAGCACTCCGCCGGGTTGGTATCGCAGCGGGAACACATGGCCCGGGCGGTGGAACTGCTCTGCTGTGGCGGATGGGTCTACGGCCGACCGGATGGTCCGCGCCCGATCGCCCGCGGAAATACCCGTTGTTGTGCCGGCGGCCAAGTCGATCGAGACCGTGAACGCGGTTTTGTGGGAGTCGGTGTTCTCCATCACCATGAGTGGAAGCTTCAAATGGTCGAGGCGCTGTCCGGTCATCGGCAGGCAGATCAGGCCGCTGGTGTGTCTGACCATGAACGCGATGTGCTCCGAAGTGACTTTCTCCGCTGCAACGATCAAGTCGCCCTCGTTTTCGCGGTCTTCGTCATCGACCACGAGGACCATGTCCCCGCGAGCGATCGCACCGATCGCCTCGTCGATCTTCGCGTACTTCATCCGCGTGCCTCCATGAGTCGTTCAACGTACTTGGCAAGAATGTCAACTTCGAGGTTGACCCGATCACCCACCGCTCGCACCCCGAGAACCGTGACATCGAGGGTGTGCGGTATCAAGACGATCTCGAACCATGGATCGTGGTCGGAAACTGCCGATACCGCGGTGATGGTGAGGCTCACGCCGTCCACGGTGACCGATCCCTTCTCGACCAGGTATCGGGCGAGCGGCGCGGGTGCAGCGATGCGGATGCGTCTTGAGGTCCCCTCCGGCTCGACCGACCGAACCGTGCCGACGCCGTCGACGTGACCCTGCACGACGTGTCCGTCGAATCGCCCTCCGGCGGCCGCAACCGGACGCTCGAGATCTACCACGCAACCGTCGTCCAGTTCTCCGAGGTTCGTCCGCTGGAGTGTCTCGGACACTGCTTCAACAGTGAACCGCCCATCACCGAACCCGACCGTGGTGAGGCATACCCCGTTGACGGCGATCGAGTCGCCGATGGCGAGATCGATGCATGTTTGGGGGGCGGCGATGGTGATGGTCGCTCCCCCGCCGGAGGGTCTCGCGATGGTCACGGTGCCGAGTTCGCTGACGATTCCGGTGAACATCACACTTCCTTCTGGATGGTCGCATCGACCCGAAGATCCGGACCGAGCATGGTGACGCCGTCGATCGACACGTCCAGCGTGTCTCCGATCGTGTCGAGGGTTCCGGCAATGGATGGGAGGCCGGTTCCAGCCGCAATCCGCGCCCCGTAGTAGAGGACGACGTGGTCAACGATCCCGGCCCTCAGGGCCGACCCTGCCACCCCTGGCCCGCCCTCGATGAGGAGCGTGAGCACACCCTCACCTCCGAGATACTTGACGGCACCCTCGAGGTCGACCCCGTCGGATCCCGGCATTGACACGGAGACAAGGCCCTGGCCCGATGGCACCGCACTGGCGCTGCCGGCGAACACAATGGGGTTGCGGTGCACAATTGCGGCGTGAGATGGGATGTCGCGCTTCCCGCAAACGACGATCGGCCGCGGTTGAGGACCGTCATAGCCCTCAATCCTCACATCAAGGCGCGGGTCGTCCGCGATCACAGTCCCGATTCCGACGAGCACGGCGTCGTTGTTTGCCCGGAGACGGTGCGCGTCGGCGCGGGCGTCCGGTCCCGTGATCCACTGCGAAGTCCGGTCGGCGGCGCCCGCCTGGCCATCGAGGGTCGCGGCGAGCTTCAGTGTCACGAGCGGGCGACCGGTCGCCCGGTGATGGAAGTATCCCGGGTCGTTTGCGATCACGGCCGCTTCTTGGATGCCGGTCACCACCTCTATGCCCGCCTGTCGGAGCTGGGCGACACCCTGACCGGCGACCCGTGGGTCGGGATCAAGAGCTCCGACGACAACGCGCGCGATGCGGGCTTCAATGACGGCTTGGGAGCATGGCGGGGTTCGACCGTGGTGCGTACACGGTTCGAGCGTGACGATGAGTGTGGATCCGTGAGCCGCCGACCCGGCGTCTGCGAGTGCTGCCGCCTCGGCGTGGGCAGACCCGGCTTCGAGGTGAGCGCGTTCGGCTACCACCTCCCCGGCTGGGTTCACCACGATCGCACCGACCCGCGGATTTGGATGCGGCCTCGTGGCCTCAGTGAGGCCGATGGCTCGACGCATCAACTCGTCCGCGCGGTGCGTCCGGAACAGGTTGTCCTCAACGCGACGCGTCACACGCCCTCCTTCTCCCATCCGGACTGTCACCGTCGGCCCCGGAGTTCCACCGGATCCGCCCCATCAATGGATGGGGGTCGCGGGCTTTCACCGCCGGTCGGGAATTGCACCCTGCCCTGAAGGGGGCGACCCGAAGACTAGCGAAGTTGAACCGGTGTTTGGCCACCCAAGGTCGCATCGGGTCGCTGATCAACCGAAGACGGAGCAAAAGAGCAAAGACAGAAGAACTAGGAAAGGAGAGCAGAACTAGCGGGGAGAGATCAACTCCCCGCCCGATCTCTGCTCTTTGTTCTTTGTTCTTGGCTCTTTGCTCTACTGCCTACGGTCTATGGAGTACGTCGACCCGGGCTGGCGTTTCGCAAACTCCTTCATCTCGGATGCAATCGCCGAAGCTTCCCACTCAGATGCGATAGCGCGGTACTGGTTGGTGACCACACCCATGGAGAACGAGACGATGGGGTACGCGTGGCGTTCACCGCGACGGTCGGTGACTTCGATGTAGCCCTGAAGTGCGTCCGCGGTGTCGTAGAAGTCGAGGATGCCGTCGTCGAACGTCTGAATCACGCCTTCACAGAAGGCCTCAACGAGATCGGGATGAACGATGGAGATGAAGTCGTCACCACCCACGTGACCTACGAACGAGTCCGGATCACCGATACCGGCGGCAGCATTGGTCAGGGTGGTCGCGGTGTACTTGATCACGGAATCCCCGCGCATGAACCCGTAGTGATCGTTGAAGGCTTTGAAGTTGTCCAAGTCGCCGTACACCACGCCGATGGACGCCCGCGATTCGATGCGTTCCTCGAGTTCCGCGGCGATCCTGAAGTTCCCCGGTAGTCCAGTGAGGGGTGAGACATCGCGCATCTGCTGAGCGCGCCGGATCACCGTGCCGACACGGGCGATCAGTTCTTCGACGGCGAACGGTTTGGTGATGTAGTCGTCAGCGCCGAGGTCGAGACCCTTAACCCGGTCCTTTGCGAGGGCCCGGGCGGTGAGCATCACCACAGGAACACTCGAGGTGATCGGATCGTTGCGGAGGTGACGCAGGGTTGTGAGCCCGTCCATGCCAGGCATCATCACGTCCATCAGCACGAGCGCCGGTGGGTGTTTCGCTGCAATCTCGAGCGCCTCGAGCCCGTTCGAAGCCGTCTCGGCTTCGAACCCTTCGAGTTCCAGATTCATCTTGACGTACTGGAGGATGTCCGGGTCGTCGTCGACGACAAGGATCCGATCTCCCATATTCCCTCTACTGGCCGATGGCCGTTCTCAACATCTGCACGGCGGCAATCGGGTCGGGCTCTCGAAATACCGAGGTCCCGGCCACGAACACGTCGGCCCCGGCCTCGCGTGCTGACCGGATCGTGGTCACATCGATCCCACCGTCGACCTCTATATCGGTCGAAAGACCCGCGGAATCAATGAACTTCCGCACACGCTCGATTTTCGGCAGGACCGACTCGATGAACGTCTGCCCGCCAAATCCCGGGTGCACGGACATCACAACCACCATGTCGGCCACCTCGATAAAGGGCTCGATCGCCTCGAAAGGTGTCGGTGGGTTGATGACGAGACCGAATTCGAGCCCAACATCGCGCGCCATTGCGGCGATGTTGGCTGGATTCGGAAACACCTCGATGTGTACGGTTGCGAGGTCCGCTCCAGCGGCCTTCAGGTCCTCGAGGTAGGCGTCTGGGTTGAGGGTCATGAGGTGGCAATCGAGTTTGAGACCGGTCGCCGCTCGTAGCGAAGAAATGACGGGCATCCCGAGAGAGATGTTCGGCACAAAATGCCCGTCCATGACGTCCACATGGAGCAGGTCGACAGAGTCCTCGATCCGCGCGACCTCGTCGCCCAAGTGGGCGAAGTCGGCGGCCAGAATGGAAGGCGCGATTCGCGCTGATTTGATCACGTCTGACGAGTGTATCCGGTTCTGGGCCACGCGAACCCTTTCGTACGCATCCACATCCGAAGCTCGGAGCCCCACATCACCGGTCGACAACGGCCACGAACATCCCGTCGGAGCCGGTGAGATGTGGAGCAAGGAGCAGCCCTCCAGCAAGAACCGCCCCCGGGAGGCCGGTTGGTGCTCGCGACCCTATCCCCTCGACTACCTTGGTCGTTTCATCGGGTGTCACGGTGCAGACGGAATACAAGAGCCGTCCGCCGGGGCGCACGAGAGGAAGCGCCGCTTCGATCATCCGGCGCTGGAGGCGTCCTGCCTCTGGAGCGCTGTGTTCCCCGATACGATGGCGAATCTCAGGCCGCCGCCTGAGCGTGCCGAGTCCGGTGCACGGAGCATCGAGAAGTACCCGATCGAAGGAGGCTTCAGCAAACGGCGGTGCCACAGCATCGCCAACGACCCACTGGATATCGGCCCCCAGGCCCTGGGTCCGCCGTTGAGCGACCGCCGCCCTCCGCTCGTGCCGGTCCATGGCCACGATGAGACCTTCGCCACCCACCAGGTCCGACAGGTGCAGGCTCTTCCCGCCCGGCGCTGCGGCGAGGTCCAGGATTCGATCACCCGGCCGCGGCTCGAGTGCGGCCGCCACGGCGGTCGAAGAGGGGTCCGAAACGATGAGGTCGCCGTTTGCTATCGCATCACGATGGCCGGCGAGTTCCTCGAGGACGAAGGCGTTATCGATTCCGTTGACCGATGCCCCGGGAGCATCCCCGAATCGCCTACGCACAGCAATTCGCGTCGGCAGGTTGGATGCCTCGAAGAAGGCGGTGGCGGTGTCCACACCGTACGCGGCCGTGAGGTTGCGGTAGAGCCACTCCGGCACTCCGACGCGCAAGGCTTCGCCAGATGGACCATCCGGGAGCGGAGGTTCTCCATGGCGGGCTACGTTGCGCAACACCCCGTTGACGAATCCTGAAGCACGGGGGGCGTCAAGCGCACGCGTCGCCTCGACGGCAGAGTCGACAACCGCATGGCGCTCACCCTCGGTAAACAGAATCTCCGCGACGCCGATCCGGAGGATGGAACGTACAACATCATCGATCTCACGCGTGACTCGGGCGTCGATGGTGCGATCGATCCGCCTGAGATAGCGAATTGCCGTGTAGACGAGAAGCTGAACAAACAGGGCGTCGCGCCGCTCCATGTCCTGAGTAGCAGTCCGAACCACGACATTCGAATAGGCGCCGCCATCGACAATTCGCTGAAGCAGCGTCGCCGCAGCAACTCGAGCCTCGACACCTCGTTTCATTCCGGCGCCGCGTCGATGCTCCCACCTGCACCACGGCGACCGTTGAGCCATGCCGTCCCAGACATCGGTGCCTTGCCGGCGGGCTGGATCACGTCGAGACTGAGGCTACCGCCGCGTAGCCCAAGGACTGCCTGCCCGTTGAAAGGTGCGACGACGCCGGGCGTAACCGACTCGTCGGAGAGTGATGCCTCGTACACCCGGAACCGCCTCTCCTCCATGGAGAACCAGGCACCGGGTCGTGGGTTGAAAGCCCGGACCGCCCGCTCTGCGTAGTCGACCGTCCAGGTGGGGTCAATACGCGCCTCTGACGGCGTGAGAAGGCCTGCCGCGGTCACACCGATCCTTAGCTGCGGCGCAGCGTCCATTCGGCCCGCGAGGAGATCCGGTACCACGTCGTCGATGAGCATGGCCCCGAGGTAGGAGAGACGGCCACCGAGGGATCCACCGGTCTCATCTGATCCGATGGGTGTCTCGACGGCGGCGATCACCGGGCCGGTGTCGAGCCCTTCGTCGATCTGCATCAGGCTGACGCCGGTTGTCTCGTCACCGGCGAGGATGGCTCGCTCGACGGGCGCTGCGCCACGCCATCGAGGCAGCAGGGAGAAGTGTACGTTGACGAACCCTGCCGGCGTCGTCTCGAGCGCGGCGCGCGTCAGAATTCTGCCATACGCCACGACGACGCCGATGTCGGCCTCTGCACGACGGAGCGCGTCCTCGAGTTCCTCACGGGTCGTCGGCTGCTCGATGTTGAGGCCCCACTCGAGCGCTGCAACCTTCACGGCAGGAGGGCTCGGCTTGCCTGAGCGTCCCTTTGCACGGTCTGGCCGAGTGATCACCACGGCGATGTCGGCGACATCGATCAGAGCAGCCAGGCTTGGTATCGCGGCGGCAGGTGTGCCGAGGAACACCGCCCTCATCAGACGCCGCCCGGGGGTACGGCACTTCGCAGATCCCGAAGTGCGTCTTTGCGCATTCGCCTCGGAAGGCGCTCGAGGATCAGCGTGCCGGCGAGATGATCAGTTTCGTGCTGCAGCAGACGCCCCATGAGTTCGTCGCCGGCATGTTCGACGGGCGCACCGTCAAGATCGAAGCCGCGTGCCCTCGCGAATGCCGGCCGAGAGAACTCCCACCACAGTCCTGGAACCGAGAGGCAGCCTTCTTCGAACTTCCACTTGCCGGACGTCTCGACAATCTCGGGGTTCACCATCACGAAGGGACCCTCACCGATGTCGGCGACGAAGATCTGCTTGGAGATGCCGATTTGCGGCGCGGCCAGGCCTACACCCGGTGCCTCATACATGGTCTCGAGCATGTCGTCGGCGAGACGCGCAAGCTCGGGGCCGAAGTCTGTGACCACGCTCGCGGTCGCCCGCAAGACCGGGTCGGGGAAGACACGAATGGGATAGATCGCCATGAAGGAACCAGGCTACCGAGTCCCGTGCGGAGTGGCCACACGACGCCGCTCTAGAGATCGACCGGATCGGCGTCGACGCGCACGCGGAACCCGCCATCGCGGAGCTGGCGGACCGTGCCACGCAGCCTCAACCGCACACGTGCCAAGTCCTGTCCCTGGATCAGCCATCGATCTCGCTCGCCCTCGCGTGCAGGGCCGAGCAGCGAAACCCCGCCCGCGGCCTCCCCAAGAAGCTCCGCGGCGTCGAATGCGTCGGTTTCCAGCGCGATGAGCTCCCCCACCGGCGGAAACCCGGAGTCTTCGCGTCGAGCGACCACTGCCTCCATGAACGGAACAGGATCGCCGCTGCGGAGAGCGTCGAACACCGGGTGGTTCGAGAGGGTCGTCTGGACAACGGCGCGGCGACCTCTGGCAGGCTTGGCTGCGAGCACCGCTCGAACAAGGAGCCGCAATGCGTCCTCGTCGGCCCGGTAGTTCGGGGCGAGAATCCAGACATCTGGGTCAACAACGACCACAAGGTCAGCCGGAGCAAGGCTGGCGAGATCTCGTTCGGTCCCCACGGTGATCCTGCGCCCTGATCCGGCGGGCCCCACGTCGGAATCGAAGGTGCGGGTGAGATCGTCGGTGATTCGCGGTACTCCTAACCCGACTGCCTCGAATCTCGTCCCTCCGCATGCGAGACAGCTTGGGAACGCCCGCCCACACCGCGCGCACGATCCGTTTCGTTCGAGCAGAGCCTCACACGTTGGGCACTTCCGCAGTTCGCGACACCTCACACATCGGAACATTCCCCCGCGCCGCGGCACCAGAACGAACACGGTTCCCGTTTCGCCGACGGATGCGATGGCTCGTTTGACCCGCTCTCCGACGAGCCCTGTGGATTCCGTTTCCTCGGTTCGATCGACGACTTCCACCAGCGGCCAGATGCGGCGTCTTGATCGAATGATCTCTATTCCGGCCGAGAACGCTTCGGATGTTGGGACGGCGCCGGTCAGGAGGAGTGCAAACCGCTCAATGACCGAACGTCGACGAAGCACGTCGCGCACGTTGTAGGTAGGCGTCTGAGGAGATTTGTAGCCGCGACGGCCTTCCTCGAGTACCACCGCCATACCCACTGTTCCGGCACCCCAGAACGCAACCTCTCGAGTCCCGACGACCACGCTGCCGGTCTCGCTCCCGATCTGTGTCCAAGCATCGGTACGGGTCGCAGGCGGATCATCACCGGTGGCCGTCACAACTCGTTCGCCAAAAACCGTGCGCAAGTCCTCGGCTGCCGTCTGGGCCTCAACCACCGTCGGGGCGGCGACGATGACGTTCTTGCCACTCCTCACCACCGGCGCCATTGCCGACACGACGGCGTCCATCGGAGCCCCCGTGAGCAGGAAGCCGGGCCGCGTACGGCCGCCGGCCACCTGCCGCTCACCCCATTCGGTCAGCGGTCCGGTGATTGCCCCCTCGAACCGTTCGTGGTGCCGTGGCTGCTTTCTCGGCAAGTTGGGCGGAGCACACCGAGCGAGGACGGTCGAAAGCGGCGCCACGTAGTGGGCGGCAACCCAGCGGAGCGACTCCAGCATCACTTCGTTGAACACACCTTGACGCCCAGATCGAGAAGCGATCGGACGAAGTGGCCGATCCGGCTCTTCCTCACGGATTGCCGTCACGTAGCCGCGAGTCTTCCTTCCACCCAGGGGGACGCGAACAATGTCGCCCACAGCGAGGTCGGACAGCGTCTCCGGCACCTCGTATGCGAATCCGTCGTCTACGGCAAACGATGGCACATCTGGGACAACCTGCGCAATCCTCGTCAGGTCGCTGGTCCTTCGCGTTTCCGAAGCTCTGCGATCCGATCCCAGAGACGCTCCGCGACTTCACTCTTGCTCATGAGGCTCCACGGTTCGGTTGCGCCGTCGGGCAACACAATCGTCACCTGGTTGGTCTCGGTGCCGAATCCGGATCCGGGAGCGGCGACATCGTTGGCAACGAGCAAGTCGACGCCCTTGCGGCGAGCCTTCGCCACGGCTTCGTCGAGGCCACCAACCTCTGCCGCGAAGCCGACGAGGAACGGGCGATCGACCATGGCCGCAATCCCGCCGAGGACATCCGTGGTTGGCTCAAGGTCGATGACCGGTGGGCCGTCACTCCGGCGCAACTTGCCGTCGAGCGGAGAAACCGGGCGGAAGTCCGCGACGGCAGCCGCCATGACGGCGATGTCGGCTTCGGCGGCCGCAACCCATGTCGCCTCAGCCATTTCGGATGCGGTCTCCACCGGGACAATCATGACCCGTGGATGCTCAATGCCGGTTCCTGCGGTGACCAGGGTCACGGTTGCGCCCCGCCGAGCAGCAGCAGCGGCGATTGCGTTGCCCATCTTTCCCGACGAGCGGTTGCCGAGATACCGAACGGTGTCGATCGGTTCGCGCGTGCCACCCGCTGTGATGACGACGCGGACTCCCGTCAGGGGTCCCCCGGGAAGAACGCCCGCAACGGCGTCCGCAATTCGCTCAGGATCGGCGAGGCGACCAACACCGACATCACCACCGGCGAGTTGTCCGGACTGTGGCCCCACGATGTGGTAGCCGAACGATTCCAGGCGATCGACGTTGGCAACCGTGGCGGGGTGCTCCCACATCTCAGTGTGCATCGCGGGAGCGATCACGACGGGTGCAGACGTGGCGAGGACCGTCGCAGAGACCGAATCGTCGGAAAGGCCGGTGGCGATGCGGGCCAGGGTGGCAGCGGTAGCCGGAGCCACAACAACAGCGTCGGCCCAACGGCCGAGTGTCGTGTGGGGGCTCACGTCCTCGGCGTCGAAGAGATCAACAACCGGACGTTCTCCCGTGATGGCCGCAAGTGTGGGCGGGCCGATGAACTGGGCGGCCGATTCTGTCATGACGGTTCGCACCACGGCGCCCCGTTCGATCAATCGGCGGGCGAGGTAGGCGGCTTTGTAGGCGGCGACACCTCCGGTGACGCCAAGTACGACGCGTCGACCGGCGAGCACCGTCTACTCCTCGATCGGGGCGATGACGACCTTGTCCTCGTAGATCTCTTCGAGGGAGATCGACAACGGCTTGCGGGAGAGACTGTGCACCTGCGGTGGCACGTATCCGCCGACACCTTCGCCGAGTTGGTTGAAGTAGGCGTTGATCTGCCGGGCACGGCGTGCTGAGAGAACCACAAGCCCGAAACGGGATTGTGTCTTCTCGACCACGGCGCCAATCGGCGGTTCGGTCATCATTCGGTGTTGCTCCTCGTGGTTGCGGCGTCTTCCGGGCGTGGGAACGCGCGTGAAGTACCGTCCGGAGTGGCCGGTTCTCCGAGTATAGAGACAACCTGGGAGATCGCGCTCTCGAGGTCGTCGTTCACCACAAGTTCGTCGTAGAACTCGTGGGCATCAAGGATCTGCTCGTCTGCCACGGCGAGCCTCCGCTCGATGTCGCGGTCGGCGGTGTCTCCCCGGGAGCGCAGACGGTGCTCGAGTTCCGCTCGGGAAGGCGGCATGAGGAATACGAGCGTGGCGGCCGGGTACGCGTGCTTCACTTGGTGCGCCCCGTCGTTTTCGATGTCGAGGATGACATGGGTGCCGTCGGTGAGGGTCTCAACCACCGGCGCTCGCGGTGTGCCGTAGCGATAGCCGCCGTATTCGGCCCACTCGAGCATGCCGCCGGACGCGACCAGGTCCGAGAACGCTTGTTGGTCCACGAACCAGTAGTCCTCACCGTCGACCTCCCCCGGGCGAGGCGACCGAGTGGTCGCGGATACGGAGAACGTGGCACCCGTGCGCTCGAGCACCGCGTCGATCACACTCGACTTGCCAACCCCGGATGGCCCGGAGACAACGAGGAGTATGCCGTCAGGCAAAGGAGTTGAGGAGGTTCTCGCGCTGGCGCGGTCCGAGTCCGCGGATCTTGCGGTTGTCGGGTATTCCGAGCTCTTCCATCAAGCGGATCGCCCTGATCTTGCCCATACGCGGCATCGAAGCCAGCAGTGGATAGACCTTCGTGCCTGCAACGATGTCGTCGACCTCGGCCTGCTCAAGCACCTCGGCAAGTGTCAACGATCCTGTCTTGAGCAGCGCCTTGATCTCGGCACGTTGGCGACGAGCCGCCGCCGCCTTCTCGAGCGCAAGGGCGCGTTGTTCATCACTCATCGGCGGGAGTTGGTGGGTGTCGGCCATAGGGCAACTCTATCAATCCGCGGGGCCTGCTTCCTTGATCTCGGCGGCAATCGCCGCTGCCGCGCCGTTCGGATCACCGGCAGTCGTGATCGGTCGACCAATCACAAGCAGGTCGGCTCCACGGTTGACCGCCTCAGCCGGCGTCATCGTTCGTGCCTGATCGTCGTCGCGGTCCACTGGGCGAATCCCGGGGGTGACCTTGAGGAGTCCGGGGGCTACTTCGGAAACAACCGTCAGTTCCTTTGGTGACGACACCACCCCTTCACAGCCGGCTGCCGCAGCGACCTTCGCCATCCGAGCGACGAGTTTCCCCGGGGAGCGGTCGATGCCGATCCGCGCGAGCGAGGCTCCGTCATGCGACGTGAGCACCGTCACACCGAGTATGCCGGACGGGGCTGCGCCGGCTCCCGCCCGCAGGCCCGCTACGGCAGCTTCGAGCATCGCCTGCCCACCGTTGACGTGTGCGGTGACCCAGCGGGCGCCGTGTTCGCCAAGTCGACGCGCCGCGGCCTCGGCCTGAGACGGAATGTCATTCAGTTTTGCATCTGCGAATACCGGCTTCCCGAGCGCCACCAGGGCCGGGATGAGGAGGGGTCCCGGACCGTGGAGCAGGCCCAGACCGATCTTGAACCCGACGACGTGGTCGGCCACCTCTTCCGCCATGTCCACTGCAGCCTCTGCCGTCGGGAGGTCCAGCGCAACGATGATCCCCCTCACCATGGTTCCACCGCTCCCACAAGATCGCGGACCGATCCCACATCGTGTTTGGTCATGTAGCGCTCCAATTCCTTGATGATTCGTCCGCCGACCCGAGGCTCGGCAAGGTGCGCGGTGCCGATCGCCACAGCACTGGCGCCCGCCAAGAGGTATTCCACGACGTCCTCTCCGGTCCGCACGCCGCCGCAGCCGATGATCGGGAGACCCGGCAGTGACTGAGCGACCTCCCATACGCAGCGCAGAGCGATGGGTTTCACGGGTGTTCCGGAATAACCCCCGACCACTCCGCTCAGCTTGGGCCGACGTGTCTCAATGTCGATGCCCACTCCCCACACCGTGTTGGTCAGCACCACCCAGTCGGCGCCCGCTTCGCTCACTGCGGCGGCGATGCCCGCGATGTCGACAGCGTTTGGTGACAGTTTTGCACCGATCGGCAGATCGGTTGCTTCCCGAACGGCCCGAACGACCTCGGCCGATGCTTCGGGGTCAAGTGCGAACAGATGACCGTCTTCGAGATTCGGACATGACAGGTTCACCTCGACCGCTGCCACCCCTGCCGCCTGAAGACCGGTGGCAACCTCAGCGAAGCCGCCGGCGTCATGCCCGACCGCCGACCCCCATACTGGGACCGGGACGTCCTCGATTCGCGGGCCGATCTCTCGTATCCAGACTTCGATTCCGGGGTTCTGGATTCCGATACCGTTCAACATGCCGGCGCCGGTCGACGTGAGCCGGGGTGGTGCCCGACCCGGCCATGGGTCCGCCGAAACGGATTTCGCGACTGCTGCCCCATAAGGTGTGAAGTCGCCGCCGCGGGCGAAATCAACAACCGAACCGACCGTACCGGATGCCGCCACGATCGGACTCCGCAGCACGACCGGACCCAGCCTTGACGGAAGCCTCGCGGCTTCCTTGTTCACGTCGTGCCCTCTGCCGGCGGTGATAGGCGTGTCACGAGATCCCTCACGCCATGGCACCGTCGACCGCTGTCACCACACCTCGATGGACTGTCACCATCGGCTTGCCGCGCAGCGGAAGCCCGAGATATGGGCTGTTCTGGGCCTTCGACAGCGACGCCGCCGGTGTCCACTCTCTCTTCGGATCGAACACCGTGAGATTCGCCGGTCCACCGATCGCCGGCACCAGCCCTTGGTCCTTGACTTGTCCGATACGCGCTGGAGCGACGGACAGTCGGTCGAAAAAGGCTTCTTGGTCGAGATCCACGTACGTGTTGACCACCGCCGCTGCCCATTCGAGGCCGATGACCCCATTTGGCGCGTGTTCCCAGGGCACCTCCTCTTCGTGGTCCGCGTGTGGTGCATGGTCGGTTCCGACCACATCGATTGTCCCATTCGCGAGGCCCCGTCGGAGTGCGTCCCGGTCTTCCGTCGACCTGAGCGGAGGCATCATCTTGTACACGGGGTTGGTGCCTTCGGCGGCGTGGTGATCGAATGCCAGGTGGTGAGGGGTCACCTCGGCCGTCACCGGAAGGCCCTTCGACTTCGCCGCCGCGATCATTGCGACGCCGTTCGCCGTCGACAGGTGCTGCACGTGGTAGCACGCGCCTGTGACTTCGACCAGCTCGAGATCGCGCGCGATGATCACGTCGTCGGCTGCGGAGGGAATCCCGTACATTCCGAGGAGCGAGGAGACCGCACCCTCGTGCATATGCCCGCCCCGAGAGAGCCCCACGTCGACGGCATGCTGAGAGATGACGCCCCCACGGGCGGCGAGGTAGTCCATGGCGCGCCGTAGCAGCCCTGCGTCGGCCACAACATCGCCGTCGTCTGAGAACACTCGGACACCGGCCGCCCAGAGCTCATCGAGGTGCGCAAGTTCCAGTCCGGCGCGACCCTTGCTCACGGCGCCGGCCGGCACCACGTCGACCAGACCCACCTCGGCGCCGCGATCTGCGACGAATCGGGCGAGGTGGCCCGCGTCAATGGCGGGATCGGTGTTCGGCATCACAACAACGGCGGTGTACCCGCCGGCCGCTGCCGCCCTCGATCCGGTTGTGATGTCCTCTTTCCACTCCTGGCCGGGCTCCCGAAAGTGCGCGTGGAGATCCACCAGACCCGGACCGACCCACGCTCCGGCGCAGTCGATCGTTTCGTTGCCATCGAGGCCAACCCCGATCTCGGCGATGTGGCCAGCGGAGATACCGATGTCGGCCTCAATGGGCCCGTCCGCCGTCAGGACGGTGCCTCCGGCAAGAATCAACTCACTCTGCATGCTCACCTCCGAGCAGTCGAAACAGAACCGCCATTCGAACGGCGACACCGTTGAAGACCTGGTCAAGGATCAAGGCCCGGGGGTCGTCGGCGACGGCACCCTCGATCTCGACGCCACGGTTCATTGGACCCGGATGGAGCACGATCGCATCCGGCTTCAGCCGGGCGAATCGCTCCTTCGTGATTCCGTATCGCGCGGTGTATTCGGCCAGGGAGGGGAACACGGATGCACCACCTCGCTCAGCCTGGACCCGCAGCACGTACACCACGTCGAGATCCGATAGGACGTCGTCGAGGTCCTCGCTCGCTGCTGCGTCAAACACCTCAGGCACAACCGGAAGCAACGTCCGCGGCGCAACCATGGTCACGTCGGCGCCCAGGGCCGAGAAGGCCTGGATGTCCGATCGGGCGACCCGGGAGTGCCGAATGTCACCAACGATCCCGATCTTCAGGCCATCGAGTGTGCCGAAATGCTGACGGATCGTGAGCGCGTCGAGGAGCGCCTGCGTGGGGTGTTGATGGGCCCCATCACCGCCGTTGAGCACCGGTTGCTCGATCCATTCGGCGATGCGCCACGGCGCACCAGTGGCGGTGTGGCGCACGACCATGGCGTCGGTTCCCATCGCCTTGATCGTCAGAACCGTGTCCTTGAGGCTCTCACCCTTCGAGAGTGACGACGTTCCCGGCGAGAACGACATCGTGTCGGCGCTGAGAGCCTTTGCCGCCTTCTCGAACGACATCTTCGTTCGGGTCGAAGCTTCGAAGAACATGGTGGCAACCGTCTTTCCGCGAAGCGCAGGGACCTTCGGGATAGGCCGATGCAGGACATCGACGAACTCGTCGGCGTCGTCGAGCAAGCCACCAAGGTCGTCTCGCGTCAGACCCTCGATCGTGAGGAAGTGGTTCATACAGGTTCCCTCGTCTCGATGATCACGCCGTCCTCCCCATCTCTTTCGACGAGGCTCACGGTGACTCGTTCGTCGCGCGATGTCGGGACGTTCTTCCCGACGTAGTCCGGCCGGATCGGCAGTTCCCGATGGCCACGGTCGACCAACGCCGCGAGCTGCACTCGGTTCGGACGACCGAGGTCGGCGAGAGCGTCGAGTGCTGCGCGGATCGTGCGTCCGGTGTACAACACGTCATCCACGAGCACGACCGTCTTGCCGCCGAGCGCGACGGGAACGTCGGTGGCGCCCAGGGGACGTTTGGGCCGACGGTCCAGATCGTCCCGGTACATTCCGATGTCGAGGCTGCCCCAGGCAACGGGCTCGCCCTCGATCTCCTCCAGGGCGGCTGCCAACCGCTGGGCTAGCGGGACACCCCGGGTCTGGATACCGAGGAGGACAACATCGTCCGACCCTCGATTGCGCTCCAGGATCTCGTGGGCAATCCGACGAATGGCTCGATCGACATCGCCGGCGTCCATTACACGCGCCATGGAGCCCACCTCCGGACATAAGAAAAGCGGCTGGCGGCTCCGATGGATCCGCCGCCGCTGCGGGCGTCGTACATGCTGTCTCCTTCCTTTTCGGCCTCGCGGGACCGGGTTAAAGGGCGGTATTGGTTGGTCAAAGCGACGCTAGCCGAAAGCGGTAGGAAGTAGCAAGTAATGGCCCGGATCTTCCCCTCCACCGCCCGAGGCGGGGGAGGGTGCCCGAGCGCAGCGAGGACGGGAGGGGGCCGCCTGGGAGCCAGCATCACCAAGATGCGGCCGGCCGCGGAGGGTGCCCGAGCGCAGCCAGGGCGGGAGGGGGCGGCCTGGGAGCCCGAATCACCAAGATGAGACCCGACGCGAATCTCAAGTCTCGGATCTCGAGTCTCGTGTCTCTCTCTGTCCTCAACGCCCTACGGACTAGGGAGATCCACCACCTCGCGATCGGTTGAGCGCAGTAGTCTGCGACTCGGGCATGAGGCTCGGAAGGCCGGTACGAGAGGGGACAGACCAAATGACGACACCAGCTGAGGATACGGTACGGGCCGTCTGGGATCTCTACAACGAGATGACAACCGACCTTGCCGTCGAACATGCAGATGCCGAATTCAAGGGTGTCGACGTCGACGACGGCTGGGATGAGATCCCAGCACGGGTTTCAGCGGCCCAGGCGCAGCTCAAGGCACTCGCACACGAGAAGAGCTCGCGCAACGAGCACCGGCATGCCCGCGCCGTTAGGGGTGCGCTCGGCGAGCTCCACAGCGCTCTGGTCGAGCGGTCTGCTTCCCAGGTCAACTACCTGATCGTGGAAGCCTCGGTCAAGAAGGTCATTGCAGACGGCGGTTCTGGAGACATGGTCGGTCTCGACCTGGCCCGCAACCGGCTCGACAAGGCGGTCCAGCGGATGGAGTCGGATCAGTCGAGCCTGTTGTACGACCTCGAGAACCTGAACGCAGACCTGAAGGGCTGAGCCTGCCGGGGTCGCGAACGATTCCGGCCAACACTGGGGCTGAGGAGCTGAGATACTGGCCGCCGCCGTGGCCCCGACTCTATGTTGGGGGGTCGGCGGCTACGTTCGCCAGGACGGCATTGATGAAGCTCCCCGACTTCGCCGTCGAGTAGCGTTTCGCGAGTTCAACCGCCTCGGACACCACCACGCCGACCGGGGTGTCCGTGTAGCGCAATTCGTACACACCCATCCGGAGAATCGTCCGGTCAACGGCCGGCATGCGCGTAAGGCGCCAGCCCGTCGAATGGTTGTTGATGATGATGTCGATCTCATCGAGATGGCCAAGCACCCCGACGGCCAGGCGACCGGCGCGGCCCGTCGGCTCGAGCGAACTCGTGTCGGCCCCTGCATCGGCCGCATACAGCAGCCCGAGGGCTCGCTCACGCGCGTCCTGTTTCGTCACGTCACCCGGGTGATGTAGTCCCCGGTCCGGGTGTCGACCTTCAACACGTCTCCAACATCGATGAAGAGCGGCGCCTGCACAACCAATCCGGTGACGAGGGTGACGGGTTTGGTGGCTCCAGACACTCGGTCTCCCTTGACCCCCGGCTCAGCGTGAGACACCACGAGCTCTACGGCAGCCGGCAGCTCGATCCCGATGGGCTTTCCGTCGTACATGGAAAGACGGACGGTCGCTCCGTCTGCGATATAGGAGCCGGTATCCCCCACGGCTTCCTCCGAAAGGCTGATTTGCTCGAACGTCTCCCCGTCCATGAAGTTGAACCCCATGTCGTCCCGGAACAAGTACTGGAAGTCCCGCCGATCGATGGTCGCCTTTGGGACATTCTCGCCTGCGCGAAACGTCCGATCGAGGACGGCACCAGTGATGAGGTTTTTGAGTTTCATCCGCACGAATGCCTTGCCCTTGCCGGGTTTCACGTGCTGATACTCGACGACCTGGAACAGCCCCTCTGGGAGGTCCAGGGACATGCCCGGTTTCACGTCGTTCGTCGAGATCATCGGTGGGGCTCCTCGTATTCAGTCGATACCAATCGCGCTCAGCGAGGCCCGTACGGTAGCGTCGTCCGGGTGTACGATCCGAGGGACACCGTACTCCTCGAGCACGACGAATCGGATCCCCCCGGCGTCTCGTTTCTTGTCGAGCGCCATGAGGCTGGCGATCCGGGTCGGGTCGACTCTGGGCGATCGCGTTGGGAGGCCAAGTGCAGCGATGAGCTCCTCCTGCTCGATGCGGCGTTCGAATCCGACCATCCTCTCCCCCACGAGCCCCGCGGCCGTCATCCCAATCGCAACCGCTTCTCCGTGGCTGATGCCCCCAGCCACTTCAACGGCATGACCAACCGTGTGGCCGTAGTTCAGGTAGGCGCGGATACCCCCCTCCCTGAAATCCTGGGAGACAATCCGGGCCTTCACAGCGATGGCACGCTCGATGACTTCCTCGAGGGGCGCGTGAATCCCATGCTCCCGGTAGAGGTCCACGAGTTCCGGATCTCCTACGAACCCGGCCTTGAGCGCCTCCGCGGTGCCCTGGATCAACAGATCGTCAGGGATCGACCGCACTGCGGCAACGTCGACCAACACCCGCGCCGGGTGCTGGAAGACCCCGAGGAGGTTCTTCCCGCCGACGTTCACTCCCGTCTTGCCCCCGATCGAAGCGTCAACAGCACCCAACAACGTCGTCGGAACAACCACACACTCAACACCGCGCAGGTAGGTGGCGGCGATGAATCCTGCCACGTCGGTCGCCGCGCCGCCCCCGAGGCCGATGATCGTGTCGGTTCGGCTCAGTCCCAATCTGTTCAGTTCGAGAGCAACCGCTTCAACCGTCGCGAGCGCCTTCGCCTGCTCCCCGTCCGGAAGCGACACCACCGCCACTGCGGCCCCTGCGGTGGCGAGGGAGCTCGCCAATTGATCAGCAAATAGACCGACGGTTGGTTGTGCGATGATCGCGATCGTCTGTCGAGATTCGCTCCCTGGAAGGTACCGTGCTGCATCGGTGAGGAGTCCATCTCCGATGATGATCTCAGAGACTGCATCGTCCCCCTCCGTGATCACGATTCGCTGCATGCCGCCTCCACTTCTGCGACGACTGCGTCGACCGTGCCGGTTGCGTCGACGACGACATCGGCGGACGATCGGTAGAGCTCTCGGCGCTCGGACGCGATCGTCTGGAACCGTTCCTCGTCGTCCGCCGGCAAGAGGGGGCGATCGTCCCCAAGGCCGACCCTGCGTCGCAGCGTCTCGGCATCGCCCGCCAGCAGGACGATCGTTCCCGATCTCCGCATCCTCGCAACATTCGCGGGATCGAGGACGATCCCGCCACCGGCTGCAACGATGCCCGATGGGCGAGACGCGACGTCTTCGACGATCCGCTTCTCTCGATCCCTGAACCCCGATTCCCCTTCTGCGGCGAAGATCTCCGGGATCGAAGCATCTCCTGCCTGCTCGACGAGTTCGTCGGTGTCGTAGAACGGTCGCTCGATGCGATCAGCGACGAGCTGCCCCACGGTGGACTTCCCGCTCCCCATCATCCCGATCAGCCAGACATGCCCCATCAGAAGTCGGACAACCGGCGCCGATGGGCTGCATCGGCCTCAACGAACGCCTCGACGCTATCTCCCCCGTAGACACGCTGCATCTCGCGAGCAAGGGCAAGAGCAACCATCTGCTCGGCCACAACGCCGGCGGCCGGAACCGCACAGACGTCACTCCGCTCGCGAAATGCCACGGAGACTTCACCGGTGGTGACGTCGACCGTCGCAAGGGGCCGCATCAACGTGGAGATGGGCTTCATCGCGGCTCGGACCCGGATCATGCTCCCGTTACTCATGCCACCTTCGATCCCACCGGCGCGGTTGGTTTTGCGCTCGAACGCGACACCGCCGCGATAGATCTCATCATGTGCCTGGGAGCCGGGGCGCGTCGCGGATTCGAACCCGTCCCCGATTTCCACACCCTTGATGCCTTGGATAGACATCAGGCCTGCCGCGATTGCAGTGTCGAGTCGGCGGTCCCAGTGCACGTGGCTGCCGATGCCGGCCGGCACGTCGTAGGCAATCACTTCGACTACACCGCCGAGCGTGTCTCGCGCCTTCTTCGCAGCATCAATCGCTTCGACCATCGACGGCTCGCTCGATGGATCACTACAGCGCACCGGCGAAGCGTCGATGGACGCGAGGTCACTCGGGCCGGGGGGTCCTGCGCTTGATTGAACGTCGCCGATCTGCACGACATGGCTCACAATCGTGATGCCGACCTCAGCCAGGAGAAGCTTCGAGATGTAGCCGGCGACAGTCCTCGCAGCCGTTTCGCGTGCTGATGCCCGCTCCAGAATGTCACGAGCGTCGTGGGTTTGGTACTTCAGCATCCCGGGGAGGTCGGCGTGGCCGGGTCGCGGCGACGTCATGGCCCGGCGAGATGTGCCTCCCCCCGGCGACATCTCTTCCGACCAGCGCTCCCATTCGGTATTGCGAATGATCACCGAGATCGGCCCGCCGAGTGTTCGGCCGAACCGCACCCCTCCGAGGATCTCGATCTCGTCCCTTTCCAACCGCATTCGCGGGCCTCGACCGTGCCCAAGGCGTCGACGAGCCAGCTCCTCCGCGAGCCCTTCCGCGTCAAGCGGAAGGCCGGAGGGTGCACCTTCAACGATGGTCGTGAGGGCGGGTCCGTGAGACTCGCCCGCGGTGAGAAAGCGGATCATTGAACCATCGTTGCAGGAGGCGTTCGTTATGTCACGCTGCGTTGCCCAAATACCAGTCCGCGATGGTGGCCGCCCATACGATCGCGAGGTAGGCCCCCACAACCAGATACGGCCCGAACGGGATGGAGTCTTTTCGGCTTCTGATGCGGAACACCACAAGGACTGCGGACACCAGGCCACCGAGGAGGAAGGCCGCGAACATCGCGACAATCAGGGTGTCCCATGACTGGTAGGCGGTGAAGAGGCCCAACAGGAACGCCAGCTTCACGTCGCCGAATCCGAAACCACCTCTTGCGATGAGCGCGAGCACGAGGAGCAGCACGAAATAGATGACGCCGCCGGCGAGCGGCCGCACGATCGGGCCGTTCTCAATCACGGCGCCGGCCATGAGCAGCACGAGACCGACGGCCGTACCGGGGAATAGGATGCGATTTGGGATGAGTTTCGTGTCGAGATCGGTGAGCGTGAGCGTCACCGTGACCGCGACGAACCACAAGTACGCAGGAAGAACCCAGTCAACGTCAACAGCAAGCGGAGTGATGGCGAACAACACCGCCGTGGCAATCGCGACCAAGGGGGTTCGCCCGGGATTAGCGCGAAGAGACGGAAACGACCGGTCGGTGGCGATGCCTTCAGCTATCACGCCGACGAGGAGACCGACAACTGCGAGAGCAAGCGAGACCATTGGCCGGAGAGCCTATCGCCTTCCTGGCCCCTGACCGCGTATACCCGAGCATGGCAGCCCAGCTTTCTCGGAGGAGGATGAGGTCCCGCTCAACACGCCGCTAGAACGCGCGACGCATCGCATCGACCGGTGCCGGAATTCCGGTCCAGATCTCGAACGACGCCGCGGCCTGTGCCACGAGCAGGTCTTTGCCGTCAGCGACGGGAATCCGCCGATCGCGGGCGTATCGCACAGAGGGTGTCTCCATCGGGCCATATGCCAAGTCGAAGAATCCGGACGCCACCTTCAGCACCTCTGCCGGGAGGGAGTCCCCCCGCATTCCGATAGGAGTCGCGTTCACGACTACGGCGCCATCGACGGGCGTGCCCCACGGCACGATCGAGCCTTCCGTTCGTGTGCGTTCGAGCAAATCGGTCGCCGCTTGTTCCCGCCGACCGGAGACCACAATCGACTGATCGGCGACCGCAACGACCACACCCGCAGCCGCTCCCCCCGATCCGAGGACCAGGACGTGCCGGCCCATCGGAAGCGGTACCAATTCCCACACCGCTCGAATCCCCTCCACATCGGTGTTGTATCCCCAGACCTCACCGTCCCGGCGAACCAGGGTGTTGACAGCTCCCGATCGCAAGGCCACCTCAGTGACGCGATCCGCGAGTTCGAACGCAAGCTGCTTGTGCGGCATGGTCACGTTGGCTCCCGACAAGCGGCCGTAGCGCACTTCGTCGACGGCACTGACCATTCCGGCATCATCAACCTGGCGGGCGGTGTACGTGCCTTCGATCCCGCAGGCCTCGAGCGCCGCGGTGTGGATCGCCGGAGAACGGGAGTGGGCGACCGGGTCCCCGAGCACGACAAGCTTCACGGCAGCACCCCATCGGCCTTCGCCTGCGCGATCTTGTCCTGGTGCTCTTCGTACGTCTTCGAGAACCCATGGCTGCCGTCCGGCGCCACCAGGACGTAGAACAGGAAGTCACTGTCCGCAGGATCGGCCGCAGCCTCGATCGACTCGATCTGCGACGTTCCGATTGGCGTCGGCGGCAGTCCATCGATCCGATAGGTGTTCCACGGTGAATCGATCTCCAGGTGCTCGGCCAACACACGGCCGGGGCTCTCGCCCAACGCATAGACGACCGTGGCATCGATCTGGAGCGGGATGCCCTCCCTGAGCCGGTTGTAGATGACTGAAGCTATGAGGGGTCGATCCTCGTCAGTCCCGGCCTCGCGTTGGATGAGCGATGCGACAATCAACGCCTCATACTGTGTGACGCCCAACCCGGGCAGACGGGACCAATCGATGGTGGCCACCCTCCGCTCGGTTTCCGCGGCCATCACCACGAGCATCTCAGCCGGTGTTGAGCCTTCGGGCATCTCGTATCGAGCCGGATAGAGCAGGCCTTCCCACCGTGTGAGCGCGTCAACTCCCTCGGGAAGCTCGACGGGGAGAAGCGACGACGTGACCACCCCGCCGGTCAGCGCCGCCTCGAACTCCGCTACCGGGTATCCCGTCTGCTCCGCCAAGCCATCGAGGATGCGCCGGATGTCATGGCCTTCGTAGACGATGATGCTCGACCCGGTCCCCTCGTCGGGGCCCGTGAGCAGCCGTCGGACTACCTCTTCGGGGACCATCACGGTCTCCAGGTAGTACGTGCCTGCCTGGAGTTGCGACGCTACGCCCTGTTCGGCTACCGCCGATTGGAAATCCCGAGCCAGCACGACGCCGGCTTCCTCCATGGCGGTGGCGATGTCCTTCGCTGACGACCCTGAGGACACTTCAACGGTGACCGGAAGGCCCGGCTCCACGTTCAGAGTCGGTCCACCCGCCACAGCAGCTGCGAGAAGGCGCGCTGCGAGGAACAGGACGATCACGGTCACGATCGCAGCAGCGACAATGACCAGCGGCTTCATCCGCCGCGAATCAGCTTCGTTCGGAGCTGCCGGTTCCGTCACTGTTGAGGTCCTTGCGATCGAGATATGTCTGGAGAATCACAGCGGCAGCGACTTTGTCGCGGACTTCGCGCCGCTTGTCTCGACGCACCCCTCCTTCGAGGAGTGCCGCTTCTGCCGTCACCGTCGTGAACCGCTCGTCTTGGTATTCCACGGGCAGACCGGTCGCCTTTGCGACGCGATCGCCGAAGGCTCTGGCCGCCGTCGCAGACGGCCCCTCGTTCCCGGATAGGCCGGTTGGGAGACCAATCACAACCCGCACAACACCATGCTCTTCGCACAGTTCGCGAACGGCGATCGCAGGATCCACCGTACGTCGATCGATCACCGCGTGGGGTGAGGCAATGGTACCGGTGGGGTCCGATAGAGCGACACCGATGCGCCGCTCCCCCGGGTCCAGCCCGAGGATACGTGTCACGGTTCGACGACCGCCTCGCGAGCCGCCGCGAGCGCCACCTCGAGCGCGTCGTCGAGCCGGTCACCGTTCGGTCCACCCGCCTGAGACAAGTGAGCATCACGGCTGCCGCCACCGCCGAGAACGCGAGCTGCCGGCCCAATGACCTCTCCGGCGGAGACGCCGTCGGCCACCAAATCGTCGGATACGAATGCGATGAGCGCGCCCTTGCCGCCATTCGTCGAGCCGAGGACGCCGATTCCACTGCCGAGGCGATCCCGAACCTGGAAGGCGAGCGCCCTGAGTTCGTCTCCGGTGAGCTCTCCGTGGTTGGCGACGAGCACGTTGTGGCCCCCATGTCCTTCAACCTGTTCGAGCAGTGCGCGCGCCGCTTCCGTGCGAGCCTGCTGCTCGAACTGCTCGATACGCTCTTCTTGCTCCTTCGAGCGAAGCACGAGGGCCTGGGCGGCTTCAACGACATGCCCGGGCTGAGCGCCGAGCGCCGACTCGGTCCGCTCCAGGTTCCGGCGAAGCGTGCTGAGGTACTCGTATCCCGCCGTACCCGTGACGGCATCAATCCGCCGCGTGTTCGCAGCGACCGACCCCTCGGACACAACGATCAGCGGCCCGATCTGGCCGGTTGTTGGGACGTGGGTGCCCCCGCAGAACTCCGTCGAATAGTCGCCGGTCTGCACAACGCGCACGTGCTCACCGTATTTGTCGCCGAAGAAGGCGAGCGCCCCCATCTTCTCCGCCTCGCTCTTCGACGTCTCGAGCGTCATCACGGCGGCGTTCTCGATCACTCGCTCGTTCGCCGCGAGCTCCACGTCGCGAAGCTCCTCCAGCGACATGCCGTGGTAGTGGCTGAAGTCGAAGCGGAGCCGGTCGTCGGATACGAGAGACCCGGCCTGGTGCACATGGTCTCCCACGACCTCGCGAAGGGCCCAATGGAGAATGTGGGTTCCCGTGTGGTTCTTGCGGATGCGTTCGCGACGTTCGTGACTGACCGTGAGATCGGCTTCTTGGCCGAGCTGGACGACTCCGGACGTCACCACTCCACGATGGCCGTGAAGTCCCGGCACCGCGAATTGGGTATCTCTCACGGTCACGGTGCCCGTCGGCGTGACGATCGTGCCGGAATCGCCGACCTGGCCTCCGGATTCGGCGTAGAAGGGCGTACGGTCCAGGAACACCTCGACCTCGCGCCCCTCCTCAGCCTTCTCGATCGTTTCCCCTTCGGAGACCATCGACAGAATTCGGCCGAGCCCCTCCTCATGTTCGTAGCCGACGAAATCGGTAGTCTCGACCCCCGCCAGGAGGGTCCGATAGGCATCGGCGCGTGCCGCGGCATCGGCACCTTTGTACGCGGCTCGAGCTCGCTCCCGCTGTGAATCCATCATCTTGTTGAATTCGGCGAGGTCGACGGCGAATCCTCGTTCGGAGACGATTTCCTCCGTCAGCTCCTTGGGAAAGCCGAACGTGTCGTGAAGCTTGAAGGCCGTCTCTCCGGACAGCATGGATCCCGGCGCGAGTTCGCGCAGCTCCTCGTCGAGGAGTTGATGCCCTGAGCGGAGCGTCCTGCGGAATTGTTCTTCTTCGCGAGCGACCATCTCGACGATCGCGCTCTGCTGCGCGTGAAGCTCCGGATAGGGCTCACGCATGACCTCGACCGTTGTGTCGACCAGCTTCGGCATGATGAGATCCGCGGCGCCGAGGAGGAACGCGTGGCGCACCGCCCGACGGATGAGCCGGCGAAGCACGTAGCCCCGACCCTCGTTGGACGGAACCACCTTGTCCCCGATGAGGAACGTGACCGCACGCCCATGGTCCGCCATGATCCTCAACGAAACATCGGTGCGGTCAGCGTCGCCGTACGTGACACCGGTCGCCCTCTCCGAGGTTGCGACCATCGGACGGATCACATCGGTTTCGAAAACGGTATCAACGCCCTGCAGCACGGTGGCAATACGTTCGAGACCCGCCCCGGTGTCGATGTTCTTCGCCGGCAGGTCCCCAACGACGTGATAAGGCTCGTCCTGGATGTTCTGCATGAAGACCAGGTTCCAAATCTCGACATGTCGTTCGTCGTCGACCGCCGGCCCACCCGACTCGCCGAAGGCGGGACCCTTGTCGAAGAAGATCTCTGAGGACGGCCCGCAGGGACCGGGGACACCCATCTGCCAGAAGTTGTCCTTGTCCAGGCGCTGCACACGATCGGGTGGCACACCCACTTCGTCGATCCAGATCGCAGCGGCATCGTCGTCGGTGATGTGCACGGTGTACCAGAGCCGTTCCGGATCGATTCCGAACCGCTCCGTGATCAGGTCATAGGACCACGGAATTGCTTTGTCCTTGAAGTAGTCGCCGAATGAGAAGTTGCCGAGCATCTCGAAGAACGTCAGGTGCCGGGCCGTGGTGCCGACGATGTCGATGTCGATCGTACGCGCAACCTTCTGCACCGTTGTGGCGCGTGGATATGGAGGTGTCTCTTCGCCCAGCATGTAGGGCTTGAAGGGAACCATCCCGGCGTTGGTGAGCAGCAGTGTCGGGTCGATCGGAATCAGGGACGCCGATTGCACGACGGTGTGACCGCGTTCGGCGAAGAAATCGAGAAAGATCCGGCGTATCTGGTTGGAGTCCATGGAAGTCGGAGGTTAGCTCGGCCCGGACTCCACGCCCTCTGACTCGTCGGAGACAGCGGCACGCTGCA
>Ga0272442_10000723_pt1 | contig 51794 bp, 46 predicted proteins | sample SSMForm2O_FD_200262 | JGI IMG/M metagenome (GOLD analysis project Ga0272442, IMG submission 200262) | Marine sediment archaeal communities from Little Sippewissett salt marsh, Falmouth, MA, United States - SSM-Form-2O | ecosystem: Environmental > Aquatic > Marine > Wetlands > Sediment ... | reverse complement strand
TTTGAAAAATAGGTGCTTCAAAACTGGGCAGTCAAACACCAAAATCTACTCCTGCTATCTTTCGTTTCTGGCTTTTTGTCTTCAAAAAGTGGTGCCAAAATTTATCTCATGAATAATTCGGGCTAGAAAAAATTTACCCGGCAATCAAAACTTATTTTTGTGTATCAAAACAACGCTAAGGAGGTAGTCATATGCTGTCTTGTAGAAGATATCGGTGTTCATTCTTAACGGTTGCTGCTTGTTTATTAATTACGGTAATACTGCTTGCGGCATGTGATGAACAGCCGGGGCTTGGAATAATAATAGGTGAGGTTGTCGACGGAATCAGCGAAGAGCCTGTTGCCGGTGCCGCTGTTACCACGGAGCCGCCCACCCGGACTGTGCTCACCGGTGAAGACGGCACCTTCACCATATCCGATGTCGCAGAGGGGAGCTACATTGTAAGCGCATCTGCTTCAGGCTATGTAACAGCCTTTGAAACCGTTGAGGTGCCGCCCGATGGGGAGGTTTTTGTTCACCTGTCCCTTGTTCCCGGGGAATCTCCCGGGCCAACGGCCCAACCAACGCCGACCCCCACGTCTGTTCCAACGCCGACTCCCACACCGGGACCTCCCGCTTATGAATCACTTCCGTGGGTTCGCACCGGAGGCCCCCTGGGGGGAATTGGCTATGACATACGCTACAAATATGATGACTACACCACCTGGTTTGTGACTGATGCAAATGCCGGGCTGCACAAAAGCACCGACAGCGGCCTTACCTGGTTCAAAAGCAACAGCGGGATGCTTGCATCTGTGCTGGACGACACCGTGCCGATTTTTTGCGTGACCACTGATCATATCACCCCTGACACTGTGTGGGCCGGTACCCAGTTCAGCGGAACTATCTATAAATCGACCGACGGCGGCGCAACCTGGGAGGCGAAGACAAACGGGATAGACGAGGAGCTTATCGACAAAATGGCCCTGACATTCCGGGGCATTACTGTTGATCCGGTAAAATCCGATACCGTTTATGCTATGGGTGAGATATCAAGTTACGGCTGGAGTCAGGACGGGTCCCTTGTGCCCGGGATGGAGACCGACAAGGTAAAGGGGGTTGTGTACCGGACAACCGACGGCGGCGCAAACTGGACCGAGCTGTGGCGCGGCGAGAACCTTGCCCGCTACTGCTGGATCGACCCCCGGGACACCGATGTTCTGTATGTTTCAACCGGAATTTTTGACCGTGAGGCTTCAAACAGTGACGGCTGGTCGGGAACGCCCGGAGGGGTGGGTATTGTCAAATCAACCGACGGGGGAACGACCTGGGACACCATCGATCATGATAACGGACTTACGGACCTGTATGTGGGCAGCCTGTACATGCATCCCGAAAACCCCGATATACTGCTTGCCGGATGCGGGGAAGTGCCTCTTTCCGGCGTTACCGGTGTTGAAACCGGCGGTGTTTTTCTTTCAACCGACGGGGGAAAAAACTGGGAGAAGCTTCTCGGCGACGACAACTATACCAGTGTTGAGATTTCCTCAGCCGACACGAATGTCTACTATGCTGCGTCGGCATTTGCAATATACCGAAGTGATGATGCAGGTAAAAGCTGGCAGAAATTCACCCGTGAAAGCAATACCTGGGGCAGCCCCGGTGTTATCGGTGGTACACCCATTGATATGCAGTGTGATCCCACAGATCCGAAGCGGATTTTTATCAACAGCTACCTTGGCGGGGTTTTCCTTTCAACAGACGGAGGAGAGAACTGGTCCAATGTGAGCGCGGGCTATACGGGCGCCGAGGTGAAGGAGCTTGCCCTTGTTGCCGGTGATCCCAAGCGGCTTTATTCCGGCAGCAGAACCGGTGTTTTTAGCACTACGGACGGCGGGACGACATGGGCCGGCCTTGCAAATTCATCGGAAAGCTTTGCAGCTTCTGCCCTCAATGAAATAACGGCCCTTACCGTTGACCCGGAAGATCCTCAACACGTTCTCACTGCCGGCGTTGATCTTTTCGGTATTGTTTCCAGCACTGACGGAGGGGGAAGCTGGGAAATAATTACCCCCCTGGAGGTAGCTCCTCTGGAATATGTTTTCGCGGCGTCAGATCCCCGAACGGTTTACGCAAACGTAACACCTTTGTCGTGCTGGGAAAGCTTACATGATGTTGACCAAAACCTTGTTGGTCTGGTCTGTAACGAATCCTGGACAGGCCTGTATGTTTCTTCAGACGGGGGAACAACCTGGAACAAGGCAAGCACGTCGGATGAGGGGGTCAGTATCATCAGCATGGCGGTTTCCCCCGACAATGCCCAAACAGTGTATGCGTCCCGCCTGACAAATGAACTCTACCGCACCACCGACGCCGGCGCATCGTGGATAAAAATCGGAAGCGGTCTTCCCCAGACACCAGTGGTTTCTCTTGCCGTTGATCCTGTGAACACTGCTACTATGTATGCAGGCACTGTGAACAGCGGGTTGTACCGCAGCACCGACTCAGGGCAGACCTGGACACAGGCAAGCAGCGGGCTGAACCCCGAAGCCTATATCACCAGCATTATGATTGATCCCACAAACACCAGTATTGTGTATGCGGCGGACAGGGAAAGCGGGGTGTATGTGTCAACAAACGGTGCCGACACCTGGCAGAACCTGAGCCAGGGGCTGGAGAACAGGCAGGTGGTTATGCTGTCCCTTTCTGCGGACGGCAGCGTGCTGTATGCGGGGACATCTGGAGACGGGGCATACAGGCTCGGGACACCATAACAGAGACTGATCATAGAATATGGTTTTAGAGAATCACAGGAGAATTTCGGGGACGTAATACTTAAATACCTAATTCATCGATGTTCAAATAATCAGGTATTTTTCCCCGAATTCTAATCTGCCTGAAAACCGTTGATAACAACTTCAGACAACAGGACTATTTTATCCTTGCCGCCCCCCTTGTTGACGATAAATTTTATCGTATCGGTTGTGACGGGTTCAAAGGAAACAGTGTCTCCGCACGCAAGATCGGTGATGGGCGCCACTGTCTGCCATGTTCCGTTTACCCGGGCCAGGATTTCTCCCCTTACGATCTTTTCGCCATCAGGACAGCCCGCATATAACCTGACGCTGTGTATTTCCTGAAGCCCGTTCCATTGTACCGTGAGCCCCCTGCTGGTAAACCGCTTGCTCTGCAGCCGCCGTGCTTTCATGTATTCCTGGTCGGTAAGACTTGCCGAGAGGTTTGATCGGGGTGCGATATTAACAATGGGCGGCTTGAGAAAGGTGCCGATCTGCTTAAAACCTTCAAGCAGCACGATGAGGGCAAGCACACCTATTCCCACGGCCTGTATTATTCTTTTTGCTCCGGACGTGCCTTCGGTTCTTTTTTCACCGAACATGCTGAGCAGCCACGCAATGCCGGCCACGATAAGCACGGCACCCAGGAGGTTAAACCACAGGGACTGAAAAGCGGGCGCGCCCCTGATTTCACCGGTATAACCGGGAATGGGGACCTTGAGCAGGGTCCCGGCAAACAGCACCACAACATTATTCAGCGCGTGGGCCAGTATGCACGGTATGAGGGAGCGGGTTCGTATAAACAGCCATGCCAGGAAAATACCCAGGGTAAAAGAGATGAAAAACTGATAGGGATTAATGTGAAACAGCATGAACAGGAGGGCGGAGAACAGAACGCCCTTTTTTTCACCGTAGTTTTTCAGAAACGCACCGAGAAGAATCCCCCTGAAAAAGAGCTCTTCGGTTACCGGTGCTATAACGGCAAGAGTTATAAAGGAGGAGACGTTTGCCTGGAGAAGATTTTGGTACAAAAAGGCTGTGGACGAGGGCATGGGGAAAAAGTATTGCAGAACGTTGTCGGCCTCGGAGGCAAAAATACTCAGGCCGACAATGAACAAAACAACGGGAAAAAGAGCATTCCGGGGGTAGTCCTCAAACAGGAATATGTCTTTCCAGTGCCGGCCTGATTTTCGCACCAGCCAGAAAAGTATGACCGCAAATGACAGTGCGTTTCCCAGGCCGATGAGAACAGCATCACCGGGAACCACGGGTCGCCCCGTTAACCCCATAAGATAGCCGGCCAGGATACCTGCAGCAACCTGCAGCAGGAACAGGACGGCCACCAGCAGGAACGCCTGGCCAATGCGAGGGAAAACAACCTGAACGGTTTCGGTACGTGGCGGCGGAGCGGGGACATCAGACGTATGTGACGCGGTCTTTGCCAGATATTTTCGAATTACGATACCGCAGCGCATGCACTCCTGCGCCTGTATCTGTTCATAGCCGCATTTGGGGCAGGTCATGAGCCTGGCTTTGTCCGGCAATGGTTCAACCGGCGGGGCGGTCCGGGTATTTCCTGCAGGGCCCAGGGGGACAGCTTCACACAGGGCCCCCGCCTTTTTAAAGGCTTTCACAAAGGCGGCGGCCGTCTGATGATCCACGTCCTTTTTTATGAGCATACGCCGGCCGGAAAAAAGACGCTCAATCGTGTCAGGGCCCATTTTCAATATTTCGGCAAGGTTCTTTTTAACGGCCTGAATGCTCTGCCCCTGGACAACCTTTCCGCTAAAGACAATTTTATAGTGCTTTTGCGTCACTGTCCCGGATCCTTGGTGCTTTAGAACGGCGCGGTTTGACTATGAACTATTTTTACCAACTGTTATGTTACCGGCCTTCACTATAGCATATTCAGCAATTATGTAAACATGAAGCAAAATAAAGACGCTTTTTATGATCCAGCACAATTTTTGCCCTATTTTTCAAATAAAAGGATAATAGATAATTAAAAAACATTTTATGTATTGAATTGTAACGGGGCGTGATGTATATGTTGTCAATATATGCACCAGGATATTGTTTGCCGGAGACTACCTGTTTTCTAAAAAATAGTATTTTCTCGGGGGGATGTGCCATGAAAAATTTTTGTATCGCTGTTTGTATCATCACGGCAGGCCTGTTGCTGTGTGCCGGGTGTGAAGATCCCAGGACACCGGAAGAGATCGCTGCAGACATCCATGAAAAAGCACTGACTATAGATACCCATGTCGATACACCAACCCAGCTCTACTACAACCCGGGCTTCAACCTGTGCGTGCGAAACGAACCCGAGCCGTACTTTACCAAGGTCGATTTTCCCCGCATGCTTGAGGGGGGGCTTGACGCCGCTTTTTTTGTCCTGTTTGTGAGCCAGGGCAAACGAACTGAAGAAGGAAACGCCGCGGCAAAGCAGCTGATAATGGACATGTATGATATGACCCTGGAGGCAGTGGACAACTGCAGCGACATGGCGGGGATCGCGCGCACCCCTGATGATGCCTACAGCCTTGAAGACCAGGGCAAGCGGGCGGTCTATCTGGGCATAGAAAACGGGTATGCCGTCGGCAACGACCTGTCGCTCATACAAACATACTATGACATGGGCATACGCTACATTACACTGTGCCACAGCAGCAACAACGACATATGTGATTCCTCCACTGCCGCCAGGGGCCCGGAGCACAACGGGTTAAGCGAATTCGGCGTGGAGGTCGTTGAGGAGATGAACCGGGTCGGCATGATCGTGGATGTTTCTCACATTTCCGATGAGGCGTTTTACGACGTGCTTGTGGTCTCCACCGCTCCCGTGGTTGCGACCCATTCCAACACCGACAAGTATTTTGATCACGAGCGCAACATGGATGACGACATGCTGCAAAAGCTTGCCGAAAACGGCGGGGTCATCCAGGTGAGCCTGCTGTACGTGGTGCCCTTTGATACCGAAGTGCAGCCCACGGTGTCCCAGACGGTTGATCATATAGACCACATTGTCGAGGTGGCGGGCATTGATCACGTTGGTATCGGCAGCGATTATGACGGCGGCGGAAGCCTGTCGGACTGTTATGACGTGAGCCAGATGGAAAACATTACGCTTGAGCTGGTAAACCGGGGATACACCGAAGAAGAAATAATCAAAATTTGGGGCGGCAATTTCATGCGTGTTTTTAAAGCAGTGATGGATGCTGCGGCTCCGTGAATAAAACAATGCTCCTTGCCTGTCGAAGATCCCGCTGATGTGAGTGCGGGGCTTTCGCGGCACACCCCGGCAGAAATGAGGAAAGTATTAAAAGTAAAAACTTGCCTGTTCCGCCGGGCCTTTCATAACTGTTGCATTGTTTGTAAAGAAAATGTTACATTAAATACAGTAATAAGCCAGCCCTTTCAAGCCTTTAACCCGAAAATCAAGGTGATGCATATGAATGTTGGGGAAAAATATGTAGTACTTGTTGTATCATGGGCATTATGTGTCTGTTTGTCCGGCAGCGTGAGCACGGCAGAAGAATATCAGCTTCAGGAAACCCGTGATCTCATCGCGTTTGTCCGGGAGGCTGCCGGGGAAATCATGACAAAAGGAGAAAAAGCATTCCCTCAATTCAGGGAAAAGGACAGCACATGGTTTCGCGGCGACCGGTACATTTTTGTACTGGACATGGAAGGTACCCGCTATGTCTACCCCCTTGGGCCGGAAGATGAACAAAAAAATGTTCTGGATGTTACCGATGTCACGGGAAAGCCCATTTACAGAATGTTTATAGAGACGGTATCAGGGCCTGGGGGGAAGGGCTGGGTCCATTATCAGTGGAACAGACCCAATAGCCTTCATCCCACGTGGAAATCAACCTACCTGCTCCGCACACCCTCCCCTTCGGGTAAAGAGTTTATTGTGGGGTGCGGGATCTATAACATGAGAATGGAACGGGCCTTCATCGTTGATGCCGTTGACAGCGCGGTGGCGCTGCTTGAGAAGCAGGGAACCGGCGGGTTTAAAACCCTTCGTGACAAGCGAAGCAAGTTCATTTTTAAAGACACCTATGTTTTTGTGACCTCCATAAAGGGCAGGGAACTGGTTAACCCTGCATTCCCCATTCTCGAGGGGCGATTCATTCGTGATGCGGTTGATGCCCGGGGTACCCGCATCGTCCGCAATTACATAAAAGTCATTCAGGAGCAGGGCTTCGGGTGGGTTGACTATCTGTGGCCCAAGCCCGGCGAGGCCATTCCTGCAAAAAAGACCGTCTATGTTAAAAAAGCGGTCATCGACGGGAAAGAATATGTCGTGGGCGCGGGTATCTACCGTGACTGGATCGGCGAAAAAAGGAAAAAGTAATGCTGACAAAAAAGAAAGTTATGCATGAGCTTGCCGGGCTTGAAAAAAAGTATGCCGATTTCATAATAGAGCGTTTTTCAGGATGGCGGCTGTGGGCCGAGGCGGCACAAAACTTGCTGGATGGAAAGGACGTTGAGGAGGACACGATTCCTCCTGCCTTTCTTTTCGGGTTCAAACTGGCGCGGGAAGTTCTGCAGATGGAGGCAACGGGCGAATGGGACTGGAGCAGCCCTGTTCTGGGTAAGATTTTTGAAGAGATGGCCCGTGATCCGCTGTACCTCATGACCGGCGATATCATTACGGAAATTTCGCTGCGGCTTGCTGATGTGGCCGGCGTGAAAACACTTGTAGAGGTGGGTGCCGGCCGGGGCCACCTCACCGCAATCATGTTTGAAAAGGCCGGCCGGCAGGAAAAGCCGCCTACCATTGTTATTACCGATGCCGATGCAGATACCCTACAGACAGTTGAAAAACTGAAAAAGAAGTACCAGGGGCTTGCCGTGGAAATGGTCCCATGGAACATCCGTGAAGCAGCCCCGGAAAGGCTTAAAGAAAATATCACCCCTCCCTGCCTTGTCTATGAGCGCGCGTCGCTCATCTATGCGGGCACACAGGCGCTGCCGAATATTGCCGAAGTTGCAGACATAGCCGTGTTAAGCGACTCGTTTAATTATACGGGCGACATTTATGCCTATGACAGAATCATGGAAAAGATCGGGGCCCGGCCTCTTTTGTACCGCGATTTAGCGCCGCTTTTAAAACAGCGTTTTCGTGAGCACTTCATGTTCGACCAGCGGGCCCAGCAGGTGCTGGGCATGGCCAATACAAGCATGCTCGTTGCCTATACATAAGATACCCGGATGAATGGGACACGAGATGAAAAAGAGGGGCCACATCATTGATCATAACGTGACCCCTCATCAGCTGCTTACTGTTGTGTGAAAGCACCCTTTCAGCGGAAATTATCTTCCATAGAAGATGTAGAACCACGACGGCATTGCCGTTACCGGGCCGTGCATGGTTTCATCACCTGCAGCGTCAACGCTTCCTATCATGTAGGAATACTCAATGAAATTCATTGCAGTATCATCCGTATAGGTATAGTCGGCGCCTGCAGCGGCGGAACCTGTTGCAGCGATGAGCGTGCTGTTTATAATTTCATAGTCCCCGCCGCTTGCCGCGCGGTAGACATTAAATCCGCTCAGGTCGCTCTCTGCTTCCGTTGTCCACGCAAGTGCAACATTCGCGTTGCCGGGTGTGGCGGTGATGGTGGAAAGCTTTACGCCCCGCAGCCACTGCTGGTAGGTCCTGTAGCCCTCTTCCTTGAAGTGTGAGCTCATTATGATGGCATCGGTTATCGTTACTTTTGCGGCCTGCATCATACCGGCCAGCATGGCCCTGATTGCATCAAGGGGCAGCCCTATCTGGTCCTGGTAGTGCTCGTAGGGGGCAACCTCAAGCAGTATCCGCTCAAACTCGGGATCCGAGCCGTCGATGACCTCGGCGGTTCCCTTGATCTGGATGCCGTGCACATCACCGAATCCGCCGTATTCCTCGTTGTAGTTAAAGCACACGTTGGGGTTGTACAGCATGTGGATGAGCTTTTCCGTATCCACCTCGTGGAGGCCGTACAGCGTCATTGTATCTGGGTCAAGGGTGAATTCGGCAACGGTAGTAATGGGCATGTCATCGTAGCTGGTTGCAAGTACCAGAAGCCTTGTTTCCTTTAGGCCGCCAAGATATTCGACTATTTTTTCTTTCACCAGGTCATTGGTCATAATGCCTTCACCCGGGCCAAAGCTGCTCCACTCGTCGACGAGATTTCCCTGGGTGGCTGTTGTGTAGGCATCAGGGGTTTGCGCGTTTAACACACCGGGTGCTCCCACAAGAGCACACACGGCCATGCATACAACAATACACATACGTCTTTTCAGGTGCATAATTACCCTCCTTTGAAAGATTAAAAAAAATAGATTGCTGATGGAAGACCGGTTGTGGATAATTACGTTAAACCATTGTGTTGTATCCCATCCCCACCCGCGTTACTTATCTACCATTTTGGTATATTTCCCGACCAAAGTCAACAATAAAAATTAGACAGGGTAATCAACAACACTCAATTACTCTTTCTTCTCAGATGCCGTTTTCATAATTTCGTCAACGCGCTTTTCCGCCTGGGCAAGAGACAGTGCCTCCTCGGCGCGGATACGGTGTATGGCGCTCAGGCGGTCGCCGCGGCTGACCATTACAGCGACGGCATCTTCCAGAGAAGCCCCCCTGTCCCCCAGGCACAAAAAGTCACGAATGGCTGCGGCTGCCGTTTCGTGGCGTTCACGGCCCCAGGTGTGCATGGGTGAAAGGGGGTATCCTTTTCGGTCTTTTGTGTGCAGTACCACACGGTAGGTTGTCGGGTCATCATCCTGGCGGGGTGTTTCTACTACTACCGAGACGACATCGTTCATGGGGATTTTCCATCGCCGGCACCACGCAATGTGCCACAGCTCATAACGCACCATGCCCGAAAACCGATCGAATACGGTTCTGGCACGGTACAGCATAACCCACCCCGTGAGAAAGAAGGCTGCTGTGCCCGTCCATGTCTTCCACGGGGCCCGGGGCTGATCAGCGGCTGCTATACACCCCAGCAGCAGTGCAGCTGCGCAGAACAGCGCGCCAAAGCGCCAGGAAAAGTCCTGGCAGACAAGCCGGGCGCCCGTATGCTCTATAATTTTCATAGTGGTGTTGACACAGGATAATAATCATGTGTGCTTTCCCCGGCTTTGCCGGAGGTCAATGACTATTTTTTTTCAGGTTGGGTTCGCGCACCGTCTTTTTTGAAAATTCCGTGATGTAGTATACCCGACGTATGAGTGAGATATTTTCCCAGCGTGGCAAGGGTCCTGATGCCGTAAACAACACTGTTTTTAAAATCTATGGATGAGGCAGCAGAAAAGTACCGCACCGGAACAGGGACACACCCGATGCGAAAGCCGAAGCAGACAGCCTGTACGAGAAACTCGGTATCAAAGACAAACCCGTCGGAATTCTTTGTGAAGGGGATGGTTTCGAGCACCCTGCGGGTGTAGGCGCGATAGCCGGTGTGGAAATCAGAAACGTTTTGTCCAAGCACGATATTTTCGGTGATGGTGAGCAGGCGGTTGAAGATGTATTTATAAATGGGCATGCCGGACCGGATTGTTTCAATGCGGGTTCTGATGCGCGAGCCAAGGATGATGTCACAGACATCGTTTTCAAGGAAGCCCAGGATATGGGGCACAAGGCTGCTGTCGTACTGGTAGTCCGGGTGGATCATGATGACGATGTCGGCCCCCCGTTTTAACGCCTCGCTGTAGCAGGTCTTCTGGTTTGCACCGTACCCCCGATTGTTAGCATGGACAATGGTGTGCATGCCCAGGGAACGGGCAATTTCCACGGTATTGTCGGTGCTGTGGTCGTCCACCAGGATTATTTCATCAACCGTATCGGGCGGGATATCGGCACAGGTCTGCTCCAGGGTTTCCGAGGCATTGTATGCCGGCATTACCACGATCACTTTCTTCTTTTCAGCCATATGAAATGTCCCGCACCACGGTTAATCCAATGGTAATCCTGTTAGAGCGCTAGAGAAACAATGAAATAAGCGAAACGCCGGTATTGCTTTACCCCAGCGTTCTTTTGATGCCGATGATTTTAAAAACCAACTGCTGGCACAGAACAGCAATGTCCTCGGCAGACAGGTACGCTTCTATGCTTTCGTCAAAGAGTATGTTGGCTTCGGGAGGAAACTCTTCGTCGCCCTTCCAGATGACAAAGGTGATGGGTACCAGGGGAAAGGCATTGACTGTTACCCCGACATCACCGCAGTCGACCTTTTTGCCCCCCAGGGGTTTGGTGCACTCATAGATGAGTCCGGGCGTTTCGCCGAAGGTTTTCAGGAAAGGCTTTGCGCTGCGTTTTTCGAAGGTGGAAAAATAGGTGGAGCCGTCTTTGACCTGGCGGTAGTTGATGAGCGAACCCGTCAGGGGCTGTTTCGCGGCAGCGTTTGCAAGGTAGTGCAGGATGATGATTTTTTCCCAGACATGTACCGCGTCACCCTCTGCCGAAAAACTGAAGTCCGGTATTGTAACGGTTACGGGCCTGTTCAGAAAAGTCAGGCCAACCGAGCAGGAGGTGTCGGTGTGCCGGTAGAGCCCGGCACCGGCGTTTGCGCAGCAGCTTTCAATATCCTGTTCCAGGAGCTTCGTGCAGCCCAGCTCAAAGGCCTCTTCGTATGCAACGTCAAACGTGGTCTTTTTCTTTTGTTCCAAGGTGTTTATCCTGTAGCCGTGTTAGCATTGCTGATTTTTACATACATCATAGGGCACGGTCTTGTCAATGCACACATGCGGAAAAGAAGCAGCGTGTTTTCATGAATCGCGCAGCTTGAAGCTTGCCCGTGCAACGGAAAGTATCTCGCGTATTTTATTGCGACCGTAGTCCGCATAGGTAAGGGGCACGGTGAGGAGGAAAATCAGCTTGCTCAGAAGAACAAGCCTTTGCTTAATAATTATATTTGACAGAAAGGAAAGCCGTGGAAACTTTACATAGAAGGGCAGGATGTTTTTCAGCACCTGTGCCAGGTCGTGGTGACCGGAGCTGATCAGTGACTTTTTGTGAAAGGAGCCCTGGCCTTCATAAATTTTTTCAATTGTCGGGGCATCAAGAAGATTATGTTCAGCACAGTACGTGAAGGAGTCGGTCCCGGGAAAAGGATAAAACATATAGGTGTAGGCATAGTCGCTCTGAATGTCCTTGATTATATTGACCGTATCCATCATCTGCCCGGGTGTTTCATCAGGCAGACAGAAAATTGCGGATGTTGTTACCGTGATGCTGTTTTTTTTAAGTGTCCGCGCGCCGTCGATAATTACGCTGTTTGGAACGCGGCGGTTCAACAATCGGTAGCGCATGTCTTCATTGCCTGAATCGATTCCGTAAAAGACCGACATGCAGTTTGCGCGCTTAAGGTTATCAACCATGCGCTGTGATACCGTGCCCGGCCGCACATGACAGTACAGGGGAAGATTAACCCGTTTGTTATACTGCAGTGAAAACTCCTCAATCCAGTCGTCGTCAAGGGTAAAGGTATCGTCCATGGAATAGATGGTCTTAACCGTTCGGGAGGCAACCTCCTGCTCAAGCTCCCGGATAACATTTTCCACGCTGCGGCGGCGCACGTATGTGCCCTGTCCACGATACATTTTCTGGAGGAAATGGTGACAGCAGTAACTGCAGGTGAAGGGGCAGCCTCTGCCGGTTATGATATAGAGGGTGCCGGCAAAGCAGCCGTACTGGTAGAAGATGTCCCGGTCGGGAAAGGGAAGCGCGTCAAGGTCCTGTATGAGGGGACGAAGGGGATTTTTGATAATGTCGCCCTCTTTTTTAAACCAGAGGTTTCGCACGGGGTAATAGTCGAGCCCCCGCTCCATGGTGTCGGCAAGCTCCACGATCGCCTCATCGCCTTCTCCTATACAGATCATGTCAATGTCGGGATTTTTCAGCACATATTCCGGCGCAATGGTGGGATGGATGCCTCCTGCCAGAATGGGAACGGAAAAATGCCTTTTTATCAGCGCGGCCTTCTCCCGGACAAAGGAGTACAGGTTGGTAAGGACCGAAAAGCAGATGAGGTCGGGATCGAACTTTTTTATCCTTTTGATGTACTGCTCGTCATTGTCTGTTTTGAGGAATGTGAAATCCATAAAGCCCAGAAGATCGTCAAGGCCGGGATCAAACAAAAGATCAACCTCGTGGCCGGCCCTTTTCAGGGACGCCGAAAGGCATTCTATGGAAAAAGATTCCTGGCCCTTTGCCAGGAAAAGAATTTTCATAATAACAAAAGCTCCTCACTATCCACAGGAATCAGGCATTGTTTAATAGCGTTTCAAAAACCTCTGTTTAAGATATGAACCTATTGTCTGCAGAATTTCCCTGCGCTTTAACGTGCTCATGTATGAATAAGAATAGGGCGTCAGGAAAAAATTTATGAGCCTGCTCAGGCCCAGCCATCCCTTTTTAATCACCATATCATGCAGGGGACGCAGCCGGGGAAAATGAACATAGGACGGCAAACAGTTCTTAAGGATCATGGCAAGATCGCCGTGAGGGCCCTCGATGAGCGAATACTGATACGGGGAGCCCAGGCCTTCCTTGATTTTTTCTCTGTTTTCCCCGGAAAGATACCCGTTCTCAACTGCATAGGTATGCAGCTCTGTTCCGTAAAAGGGATAGAAGATGCTGTCGTAGGCAAAATCGCTTTCAACGGCAACGGCCATGTTGAAGGTTTCCAGCATCTGACGGTCCGTCTCACCGGGCATGCCGAACATGCACGCGGTTGCAAGACCGATACCCGAATCTTTGATCATTCCGGCCTGCTCGTACATATCGCCGTCTGAAATGTTCCTGTTGAGAAGTCCCCTGCGCAGCGTCTCGCTGCCCGAGTCGATGCCGAAGAAGACGGCCCGGCAGCCGGCCTTTTTCAGCCGCTGCAGGAGATCACGCGACAGGGTGCCCGGGCGCACGTGGCAGTAAAAGGGAACAGGTATCTTCTTTTCATATTCTTCGCAGAAATCAAACAGCCACGGATGATCAACGGTGAAGGTATCGTCCTCAGAGTGAATATGCTGCACGTCATATTTCGCAACGCACTGCTCAAGCTCACTGATAACATTCTCCACGCTTCTGAACCGGACATACCTGCCCTTGCCGCGGTAAAGCTTCCGGAAGGCGTGCTGGCAGCAGTAATTACAGCGAAACGGACAGCCCCTGCCTGCAACAAAATAGAGGTTCCCCGCAAAGCAGCCTGCCCGGTGAAACAGGTCACGGTCGGGAAAGGGAAGGCTGTCGAGATTTTCAAGAAGGGGGCGCACCGGATTGTTAATAATAGTGCCGTTTCGCCGAAAGCAGAAGTTTTTAATACCGGTATAATCAGCGCCCCGCTCCATGGTATCGGCAAGCTCAACAATCGGTTCCTCTCCCTCACCGAGGCACACCATATCAATATCGCTGTTTTTCAGGAGGTATTCAGGGGCCAGGGTTGCATGGCCGCCGCCCACCAGTATGGGGATATTGAAATGCTGTTTTAACAGCCGGGCCGTTTTCTTGACAAATGGATAGATGTTCAGGGGACAGGAAAAGGCTATTAGATCAGGAGATATCCGCCGTACGGCATCAACCAACAGGCGGTCACTGCGCAGCCACTGTAAAAAATAGGGGGGTAAAAATCCCATGCCGCCGTCAAGCTCAGGCTCAAACAGAAGGTCAACCTCATGGCCCGCCCGCTTGAGGCAGGCCGACAGGTATTCAATGGCAAGGGTTTCCTGGCCCTTGGCGAAAAAGAGAATTTTCACTACGTTAACCTCATCAACTCTTTATAAGCAGGAGGGCCGCCTTAATGTTCATTTTTATATCTTCAAGGGACCGGATTTTCAGCAGCCGTTTTGAAATATATGACGGCCGGAGATAAAACTCTCTGTATATCTTTCTCAGGTACTGATCTACGGTTTCCGGCGCTATGGTCGGCAGGCGGATGACCGACCTGGTAAAGGTGTAGTCATTCCAGTCCTCGGTCATGAGAAGCCCTTCCCGCTGTGCCCATCGGCGGATTTCCGTTCCGGGCATGGGAGTCAGAATATTTATTGAAACAAGATCAAGATCCAGCTCTTTCATGAAATCAAGGCTCTTTTGCAGCGTTGCTTCCGTTTCACCCGGGCAGCCAAGCATGAAGGAACCCCGTGTATCAATGCCCGCCTGTCTGGTCCAGCCGACCGCCTTGCGGACCTGATCGAGGGTGATATTCTTTCCGATGTTTTTCAGTATGGTTTCGTCACCGGACTCGATGCCGAAGCAGATCTGATGACAGCCGGCCTTTTTCATAAGGTCCAGCACCTCGGGCGTCACCGAGGTGACACGGGCCATGCACAGCCAGCTCACATCAATATTTTCCCTGAGCAGCAGCTCACAGAACCCGGCCACATTGTCTTGTTTGAGGGTGAAATTGTCATCCTGGAAATGTATCTCCCGAATACCATGGTTGTTCATGAGCAGCTTGATTTCTTCAAGTATATTTTCAGGAGAACGGTAGCGCACCTGTTTCCCCATTGCCGCCGTGGTGCAAAACGTGCACTTGAACGGACAGCCCCGGGACCCGATGAGCATAGCTGCCGGTGTCCGCTTCGCACACCCAAGGGTGAGGCGCCCTTGTGCCACCGGCAGCAGGTGGTAGGCGGGAAAGGGGATGTCGTCGAGGTTCTGGATAAGCGGCCTGTCGGGGTTGTGAACAAGCTTCCCGTTGTCCCGGTAGCTTATACCTGCAATAGTGTCACGGGGACGGCCTTCAAGAAGCTCGGGCAGGGTCAAGTCACCCTCGCGCCGCACTACACAATCGATAAAAGGGTGCTGAAGGGCCTCTTCGGGGAACAGGGTGGGGTGGATGCCGCCGAGCACAACATTTGTCTCCGGGCAGCGGGTTTTTACTTCCCGGGCAACCTGAACAGCGCTGTCAAAGGTATAGCTTGTTGCAGAGACGCCCACCCAGGGGGCTGTGTTTGCCTGGAGCATGGGAGCAATATCTTCAAGGACTTTTCCCTCGACGGCAGCGTCAAGGATTCCAGCAGAAAACCCCCGCTTTTCTAGGGTTGCCGCAAGATAGCCAAGGCCCAGCGCGGGAGTGCTGGCAAGCAGGTCCTTCCAGAAGTTGCCCTTTTTCAGGATGCATGGCGGATTAATGAGCAGTATATCAATATTATTCTTCATAGCCTTTTAAAAACGAGCGCTTGGCAAACCTCATAAACAGCATGGGAAGGCTTCGCTTGTGGGGAAGCAGGCTGAAGAACCTAAACATGCGAAGCGGATTAAAATAAAAACGATAGTTTGCTTTTTTCAGCAGCAGCTGCAGCTCCTCGTCATCAACCTCACAGATTCCGTATGTATGAAAATAGTGAAACGTTCCCCCCTCGTCGGCCTTTTTCCCGATTGCATCCCGAACCATGTCATACAGCTCGGTTCCCGGGTTGGGGGTAACCACAAAAAAGCTTGCCGTATGAAATTTCGAGCTGCAGGCATAATCGATGGTCATAGCAAGCTCCTCCCGGGTCTCTCCGGGAAAGCCCAGCATGAAAAACCCGTTTGCAATAATGCCCAGCCTGTTCGTCTGTTCAATAATTTCACGAACCTTGTCAAGGCGGACATTTTTTTTGATGAGCTTCTGCAGGCGCGGTGACGCGGTCTCAATGGCGTAGGAGACCATGTAGGTGCCGGCGTCCTTCATCCTGCGCAGAAGGCCCGGGGTCAGCCTGTCGGCCCGCAGTCCGTTGGGGAAGGAGATATGAAGGTCGAGCTTGTTTTCTACTAGCAGCTCAAGAATTCTTTCCGCGCGCGGGACATCAAGGTTAAAGCAGTCGTCGGCAACGTGCAGTTCCCGTATTCCGTATTTTTCGTACAGTATCTTAATTTCTTCAAACACATTTTCAGGACTTCTCATGCGGAATTTTTTACCGAAAACCGGATGGCAGTAGACACAGCGGTACGGGCACCCCCGTGAGGTAAAAATGGACATATAGCGCTTGTGAGCATAAATGACGCTCTGGCGCACTTTGGGGAAGTATTTTTCAAGATCAACGAGGTCCCATGCGGGAAAGGGAAGGCTGTCAAGATCGTGGTCGGGGATTTTTCGTGGATGGATGACCTGGGCGCCGTTTCGGCGGTACCCCACGCCGGGAATCTCGGGATACGGGTTGCCGGACTCAACCTGCTCTATAAGGCGGACAAAGGACTGCTCCCCGTCTCCGAGCACGACATAATCAATGGCCGGATCACCGACAAGCTCCTCCGGCGCAACCGACGCATGCACGCCGCCCACCACCACGGTTTTTTCAGGATACGCCTTTTTTATCAGCCCTGCCATGATGTGCACTTCGTCTGCCTCGTAGGTCATGCCGCTTATGCCCACATAATCTGCCGCACACTGATCAATCATGCTGATAATTTCGGGATAGGAAATGGGCTCAACCTTGGGGTCAATGATGCTGACGCGGTGGCCGCCCCACTCCCGCAAAGCAGCGGCAAGATACATAAGCCCCAGGGGAAAACAGAGAAAGTTGGTGAATGGATATCCGAGCATCTTCGGTGTTCGCAGTAAAGCAACGTTGGCCATAGAAGTATTCCTGTCTGTTATTATTGATAACTAAAACCGCCTTTAGCGGTTAACCAGAATAGTTTTTCAGATACTGGCGAATACATCAGTTCCCGGAGGAACGGACAGAAATATAATAATACTTTGATTCAATCCCAATGGGATTGAAAGCCTTCGGCGCTTTGCATGCCCAAAGAGCGCAGCATCCGCCAAAGCGGATCAAAGTATTCAAAAGAAAAGGCACCCTGCAACTTGCCCCCGACATGCGTCGGAGGTGCCCTTGCGGCACGATTTCAGTCGGCTGCGTTGCAATGGGAATAAAAAAAACATATAAAACTCAACTGTAAAAAACTTCTAAAAAATCAGTGGTATAAATTCCGTTAAGTTTTTCAAAATCCTCTTTGGAGGCTTATTACCGGAAAGCTACTTTTTTTTCGCATACATAAACAGCTGTTTTCCCATTATGAGCTGCGCCGGCGGCAGCCGTAAATAGAGCCTGACCAGCAGGGGGTGTTTGGGTATCTTGGATTTTGTCGTCCAGGGCAGAAACCGCGGTTTTGTCTCAACGACGTCAAAACCAACGTGGGATACAATTTCCGCAAGGCTTTTGTGGCTCAGGGGAATATGGTGATCATAGAAGTCCCAGTATATTTTAGAGGCATAGCGGATGTTGGGCTGCAAAATGAGAAACCTGCCCCCGGGCCGGAGCACCCTGTGTATCTCACCAAGGGTCTGCTTCAGTTCTTCCTTGTCCTTCATGTGCTCAAGAAAGTTGCTGACAAAAACCACATCGATATCTTTCCTGTTCAGTTCGGCCGAAAGCCGGGCAGCGCCGGCGGTCAGGACCGTTACTCCGGGCGCGGCAAATTGTTTCGGATGGTCGTTAATATCGACGGCAATCTTTTCTGCGCAACTGATATTATTGATAAATTCGCAGAAGCCCGCCCCGAGATCAAGCACCGTGTCGCCCTGATCAATGTATCGCTGAAAAAAATCTCTGCACAGCACCTTCCACAGGGAATCGCGCTGTTTCAGAAGTTTTTCGCTGAACATGTTTTCGAAAATGTTATCATTCATCGCGGGCCCGCCTCCCCTGTTTGCCTTATTGCGTACACATTCTGTACAAAATTTTCGGATACTGTGTCCAGTTAAAAATCAAACTCGCATGAACGGCACACTCAAAGGTGCAGGAACAGCGACTCCTGCGGATATGTTTTTTTATCGTTTGTGCCCTGTCCGAGGCCAGAATGCGCTGAATATCATAATCGCTCTCACGCAGGCTTCCCATTGACTCGCTGATCTCTTCACAGGGATAGACCGTTCCCTCCGGGGTGATGACGATGAGGCGGCTGCCTGCGACGCAGGGAACAGGAAATTTCCCGGTTGTCATCTGATGATATATGATTTCGGTATTCAGGTCAAAAACAGCTTTAAAACCACGGGCTATAATATTTGCGCCCGGCGCTTCAGCACCCTGTTTCAGGTGGTCCATGGTGCGGCGATAGGTTTCGGCGCTGACATTTTTTGTGGCAGGATCCCGGGCGTCGCCCCTGACAAGAACGACGGCGTGTTTGTCTGCTTCGGGAAACAGATCACGAACCGTGTCGATTGTGACACAAAGGGTGTCCTGATTATATGCCGACAGGACCGAGCTGATCTCGATACCGAAATTGCGATAGCGCTTTTTCATACTACACAGCCGCTGATATGTTTCAAGCAGCTTTTCAAAGTTACCTTCAACCCCGCGGAGCCTGTCGTGTTCCCCGCCGATACCGTCAAGGGAGAGGCCGATTCTCAGATAATTGAGGCTGTTTTCCGAGAGCATACGCCCGACACCCCGTTCTATTTTTTCGGGCAGTGTTGCGTTTGTCGGTATGGTAACATGTTGCACCCCGTTGTTTTTTTGAAACAGCAGACAGATATCTGCAATGTCATCCCGCAGGAAGGGCTCGCCGCCGCCCAGGGTCAGCTGCAGCAGCGGCCCGTAGCGCAGCGAGACGCGCTCTATTTCGTCCAGTGAGAGATCGCTGCTGCCGGGGCGCTCAAGCTGTTTCCAGTTGAAGCAGGTGAGACACCGCGAGTTGCACCGGGAAGTGACCTGAAAGATCAGGTATGAAGGAGCGCTGCCAAGCAGCCTCCTGCCGACGGACAACCAGTTTTTTAATGCCATGCTACCCTTCGTGCCGTATATTGTTTTTACGGGTACAGAAGTCGGTGAACCGGTACTTAAAAATTATGCCGAGCATCCGGAATCCCACCAGGGCAGCTATCAGCTTGTTGCCGGTGACCATGGATCTTCCTTCCCGCTTCTTGTATCGTACCGGTATTTCAATGAAGTTTATTTTATTCAAAATGATGAGACACAAAAGCTCTGCGTTAAAGTGCGAGGTGCCGACGGTAAAGTGGTCTTTCACCCTGTTATAGGCGTTCCTCGTGAGCAGCTTCATGGAGCAGCCCACATCGGACAGAATGTTCGTGAGAAACAGAAACTCAATCAGCTTTGCCGCAAACCAGTTTCCCACCCGGAGAAACATACCCATGTTTGCCCGGTACTCGATGAGCTTCGGCGCGGTTCGTGTGCCCAGAACCACCTCGAAATCATCTGAATAGGCCAGCAGCTTCACCACGTCATTGCCCGAAAAGGTACCGTCAGGCTCCGACAGGATGATGATGTCCCCGGCCGCATCGTGCATGCCCCGCTGCATGGCAAAGCCGTAGCCCTGCTTGGGTTCAAACACCTGGAGCGCGTTTGTTTTTTCAACCTCCTCTTTTGTTCCTTCAGCCGCGTTGTTGTTTACAACGATAATCTCATCGACATACCCGGTGGCTTCAAACTCCTCAATTACCCGTTTAATCGATGCCTTTTCATTATAGGTCGGAAATACAACGGAGACCTTCTTATTTTTCCACACCGTTATCGCCCCCTAGCAAAGTTACCATGAAGAATGCTCCTGACAATATCCTTGTATGAGATCCAGCTGATTTTGAAAAGATACCCGTACCCGCGTGTCACATGCCATATGATTTTATAAAGATACCCGCAGGGAAGCCCGATCAGCAGTTTTATTACCGTTTCCATACGGGGAAACGCCACCCCGATGGGAAAAAGCCATGACAGATTTTCAAACTGCCGGCGGTGGGGCAGTCGTAAAATGGATTTTTTATAAAACGAGTCATGGGTTATTTCCTCAGAGCCGTCATAAAAGCCCTTTTCAACGGCATAACGGGTAAGCTCTGTTCCCGGGTAGGGCTGAAATATTGATGCGATTGAAAAACTCGGCCTGCAGGCAGCATTCAAGCGCATGGTTTCAAAGGCATTGTCAATGGTTTCCCCCGGCAGCCCCACCATATTCTGGGTAAAAAACCTGATGTTGTATTTGTGCAGCAGATCGGCAGTTGTTCGAATCTGTTGATCGGTAATGCGGCGTTTGAGGACCGCGTTCCGCAGGTGGTCGTCGGCCGTTTCAACGGCAAAGGTAATGGTGACGACACCCGCATATTTTAACGCCGCTATTATTTCTTCATCAACCAGATTGACCCGGACGTAACAGATGAACGGGATGCCGACTTTTTCCCGGTATTCCCGGGCAAAGTCCAGGATCCATGATTTGTTCAAAATGAATACATCGTCAAAGAACTGTATGGTTTTGACCGGCGCAATATCACGCAGGAGCTCAATCTCACGGATAACGTTTTCTACGCTTCTTTTCCTGCAAAAGGTGCCCTTGCCCTGGTAGAGCTTCTTCAGGGAGTGATTAAAGCAGTATGTGCAGTCAAACGGGCATCCCCGGGATGTAAGCACATATTTGTTTGCTCGTTTTCTATATGCCGGGTACCTGTAGATGAGCTGTCTGTCCGGGAAATCCAGAGCGTCCAGGGACTCTTCCAGCGGCCGCAGGGGATTTGTGACTATGTGTGCCCCCTCCTTTATCCAGAAGTTTTCAACGTCCCGTATGGACTCTTTTTTTTCAAGGCGGCCTGCAAGCTCAACAAGGGCATGTTCACCCTCACCCCGGCATACGGCATCAACCCCCTGCTCGTCAATGAACTTCGGGAAAAAGGTCGCATGGGGCCCGCCGAACACCGAGAAAAAGGAAAAACTTTTTTTAAGATCACGATTCAGCTGTGCATACATGCCATGGTTGCCGGTAACAACCGAATAGGCGATCATGTCGGGCCGGTTCCTCCGGACAAATGATGTAAGACCGGTATCAAGGCCCAGGTCGAAAAAGAACGTTTCATGGCCTGCGCGCTTCAGCGCGCTTGAAACATACATGAGCCCGATGGGTTCTATATAGTTATAGGTATAGATAAACAGTACTTTCACCGGTATCCGTCACCCGTGATATTTATATTCCGACCACAGCCGGCTGGAGCATCGAGATGATTCATGCCCTGCCGGAGAGTTTTTTTAACAGGAAGCCGAGCCCCCCGACCACCGCCCCGGAAAACAGGACCACCGAAAGCAGCAGGTGGAGGCCGGCAGCAACAATCAGGAAAAACGGCCCCCCCTGCTTGAGCAAAAAAAGATAAAATCCCAGGTCCAGCATAAAGAAAAGCCCTGTGAGTACAGCTGCTGCGTAGATTCCGGCATGCCAATACAATGAAAGGCATGTCATGCACGCGGCCGTGCCGACGCACAGCACTGCCAGGGCCCTGTTTCTCGTGGCATAATTTTTTTCAAACTGTTTTCGCTGCAGAAAAAGAGGAACCCACATCCTGGCACGGCGGAACAGCTTGGCAACAAGCACGGGCAGCGGCGAGGCGTGCTCGAGGTGGTGAAACCGAATGTCGGGGGCCGTTATCATCCTGTATTTCTTCGCGATGCGGTGCCCGATTTCGTAATCCTCGATGTCGGCAAACTTGCCGAAAGACGTGCTGAATCCGCCGACCTCAAAAAAGACCTCTTTTCTTATTGCCCCGGCGGTGAGAATGAAGACCGATGCATCACCCGTGGTTGTCCGGTGCCAGTAGTGCAGCTGCAAATCACGGTATTTTGCACACAGCGAGGAGTGGTCGGGATTCTTTTCAAAAACGCCGCTGATACATGCCGCCCCGGGATTTTCTTTGAATTTCAACAGTATCTTACCAAGGGTGTCCGGCTCAATAAGAGCGTCTGAGTCCATAAACATCAGTATGCTGCTGCGGGCTTCCCGGGCGCCCCGGTTGCGCGCGTGGGAGGGGCCGGACTGTTCCTTCAGGGCTATAAGCCTGCACGGATGCTTTTGAACTATCTCCGTCGTATTGTCGGTGGAGGCATCATCTACAACGATAACCTCCTTGTCGATACCGGCGTTGCTGGACACACTGCTCAGAACGGTGTCGATTATCCGCGAGGCATTGTGCGTCGGAATGATAATACTTATGTCAGGCTGCATGGTTACCCTGTGTGGTTAAACCCCGTTTAACAAGCAGCATTCAGGGCGTCCTGCCGGTGAAGCAGGGCGGCGGGGAGCAAAGCATTATGTGAGCTTTTACCGGAAATGGATAATCCCCGTATGTAGGATAAGCAAAAAAAGCATACTCCCCCCTGTACTGTATGCATATGATATAACAGGTAAATCATACCTATATATACTTTTTTTGCCGAAGAGAAAAGGCTTTTTTTGTGAGGCACAAGCGGTCCCCGCTCCCGGGGAGCGGGGACCGCCGTGAAAAGGATTGTTTTTATCGCTGATCAACGGGGATATAGGAATTGCCGAACTCACCGGTATACATGGCGCGGGGACGGAAGATGCGGTTGTTCTGCAGATATTCCAGGACCCGTGCCGTCCAGCCTGAAACGCGGCTGACGGCAAAAATCGGCGTAAACATTTCGGTCTTTATTCCAAGGGCGCTGTAGACAATGCCGGAATAAAAGTCGACATTGGGAAATATGTTCTTCTCGGTGCCCAGCCGCGTGGAAACCTCCTGTTCCAGATTCCGGGCAGTGTTGAAAAGGTTTTCGGCATCCTTGTTGTTTTCCACAAGAAATGATGCCATGGGACCGAGTATCCGGGCCCGGGGATCATAGGCCTTGTAGACGCGGTGTCCGAACCCGGAAATTTTTCTTTTGTTTGCCAGGGCTTTGTCCACCCATGTTTTCACGTTTGAAGGTGTGCCGATTTCGTTAAGGGTGTGAATGACCTGTTCGTTTGCTCCGCCGTGAAGCGGGCCGCTCAGGGCGGCAATGCCCGAGCCCACGGCAAAATAGATGTCTGCCAGGGTTGAGGCCACGACCATGGAGGAAAAGGTGCTTGCATTCATGCCGTGGTCTGCGTGCAGGATCAGGGCAATGTCCATGATCCGTTCCTGGACGGGCGTTGGACGACGTCCTGTCATCATGTAGAGAAAATTTGCAGCGTGGCTCAGCTCGGGATCGGGCTCAATGGGCATGAGGCCCTGATGGACCCGGGCGATTGCCGCTGTTATTGTTGCGACACCGGAAATAAGGTGGTAGCAGGCCTCGACACCGCTGCCGGTCTGAAGGTTTTTGCTGATCTTGGGAGGTCTGCGCCGTTTGTAGCGCTTGAACTCGTAGATGGCATGTTGTTCGCCTTTGGGTTTGGTTTCCATGGGTATGGAGTCTTCGTCGGATCCTATGGCATCCGTTGTCGTGGGCCGGCCCTCTTCCTGGTCAAGGTAGGTAAACTCCTGACGCATGAGGTTGGTGCCGAGGCGCAGTGCCGCCATGGCGTTCATCTGTTCAACGGAAAATCCCATAACCCGGCGAAGTGTTTTGTTGAGCCGCCGGTAGCTTACCAGCATTTTATTAAAGTCCTTAAGCTCCGCGGCCGATGGAAGGCTGCCGTGGACCAGCAGGTAGGAGACTTCCTCAAATGTGGCGTGAGCGCACAGGTCAAAGATGTCATAGCCCCGGTATATAAGCCATCCCTTTGTGCCGTTCACATACCCGACCTTGCTTTCGCACGCAATGGCCCCTTCAAGGCCCGGCCCGACCGTGCACTGGATGGGCCAGGTCATGGGATCGGTGAGTCCGGGCTCGGGTTCGTTGTTTGTCTCCTGCCGTGCTTTTGCCGCAGCAGTTTCAATTATCGCAGTAATCTTTTTATTGTCGTCATGCATTTTTCTGTCCTCCTGTAGCTGTTTGTATCTCTGCCCCTGTTAAAGCATCGATCAAAAGATAAGAGTGTTTCTGTTCACATATCCTCGGTTTTGCCTTTCCGGATGTTATTCAACAGGCCTCCGGCAAGCATAATGTCCTGCTGCCTGTCAGAAAGAAAGGCGTTGGTTACGATCTCACTGCCCCGGGTGATGTTTTTAAGCACTACGCGTGATCCGTCCCTGATCTGGCGGGAAGCAGACTCGATAACAAGGGTATCGTCCTGGCCTATACGGTCATAGTCGCTGCTTTCTTCCAGAACAAGGGGGATGATTCCGTTATTTATCAGGTTTGCCATATGAATGCGGGCAAATGATTTTGCAATGACGGCCTTTATGCCGAGGTGCAGGGGTGCAAGGGCCGCATGCTCCCTGCTTGATCCCTGTCCATAGTTCGTGCCGCCAACTATGAAACCGCCGCCACGCTGTAACGCCCGGGCAGGGAAGCCGGGATCACAGGGGGTAAGACAGTAGTCGGCCAGATAGGGAATATTTGACCTGTAGGGCAGCAGCTTTGCATAGGACGGCATGATATGATCGGTTGTGATGTTGTCCGAAACCTTGATTAATACCGTACCCTCAACCCTGTCGGGCAGCGGGGAGTTAAGGGGGAAGGGTTTGATATTCGGCCCCCTGATTACTTCTACGCGCTCCCCATCGGAAGCAGGGGGAATTATAAGGCTGTCGTTAACGGCAAAGCTCTGGGGCATATCACCAGCAAGGGGCTCCCCGAGCAGGGACGGGTCAGTGAGCTCCCCGGCAACCGCGCTGGCTGCGGCCACCTCAGGGCTTACCAGGTATATGTCTGCGGTGGGTGTGCCGCTTCTGCCCTGAAAATTCCTGTTAAAGGTGCGAAGAGACACCCCGTCGGTTTTTGGCGACTGGCCCATGCCGATACACGGGCCGCAGGCACATTCCAGTATGCGCGCACCGGCGGCAACGATGTCCGCAAGCAGGCCCCGGGATGCAAGCATGGTCAGGACCTGCCGGGAGCCCGGGGCAATTACCAGGCTTACATCTTTATGCACGGTTTTGCCCTTGAGGATTTGGGCGACCTTCATGAGATCCATGAAGGACGAGTTGGTGCAGCTGCCGATTATCACCTGGTCGATTTTTATAGTGCCGATGTTTTTTACGCTGTCCACGCGGTCGGGGCTGTGGGGCAGGGCTGCAAGGGGGGTGAGCGTGTCCAGGTCGATTGCAACATTCTCGTCGTAACGGGCATCATCATCGGCGCTTAGCGCGCACCAGTCCTCTTCGCGGTGCTGGGCCGCCAGGAATCTGCGTGTTGTTTCATCACTGGGAAACAGCGAGGTTGTCGCTCCCAGCTCGGCACCCATATTGGTGATAGTGGCGCGCTCGGGGACGCTTAAGCCCGCTACGCCGTCTCCGGCATATTCAAATATCTTTTCCACCCCGCCTTTTACGGAAAGCCTGCGCAGGACCTCCAGAATAACATCCTTGGTTGATACCCAGGGCCTGAGCTTTCCCCGCAGCTCAATCCGGCACACCAGGGGCATTTTCACGTAGTAAGGCTGCCCGGCCATGGCCACTGCCACATCCAGCCCGCCTGCGCCGATGGCCAGCATTCCCATCCCGCCTGCTGTTGGTGTGTGGCTGTCAGAGCCCAGCAGCGTCATGCCGGGAACTGCAAACCGTTCCAGGTGAACCTGATGGCAGATGCCGTTGCCCGGTTTTGAAAAATAGATGCCGTGTTTTTCCGCAACGGTCTGAATATATTTGTGGTCATCGGCATTTTCAGGGCCTGCCTGGAGAGTGTTATGGTCTATATACGCAACGGACTTCCTTGTTTTAACCCGGGAAATGCTGAGTGCTTCCAGCTGCAGATAGGCCATTGTGCCGGTAGAATCCTGGGTCAGGGTCTGGTCGATTGTAAGGGCTATTTCCTGTCCCTGTTCCATCCTGCCGCCTGCCAGATGTTTTTGTATTATTTTCTGTGCGATACTGAGTCCCATTGGTTTGTTCCGTTAGTTGAGATTAACAGATTGTTCGTGGTATGATCTGCCTTCAGTTCTTTTGTGAACAGACGGCCGGCAAAACCGCAACAAACAGTTGTCGAAATTGCTGCATGTCACAGCGCACAATACCCAAACATGACGGATGCTGCTATCGGTATTTACGTGGTGTACCGAAAGAACAGAAAGCTATACGAAGTCGTGAATTTCGAAAAGGGCAAAACATTATAACAGAAGATGTGTAATGCCTTTAATCAGGGGCCGTGCACTGCCTGTTCGGTGTTTTGCGGGGTTTGCCGTAAAATAAAATCAATTTCCTGTATTGCTCTATCGTATATTAAGTGTTATGCATAAATAGGCTTTTGTCAATTTTTTTTACATGCTCCTTGTGGCGTTTTTTTCTCGTCATCATGAAAGAGGAGAACTTTTTTATGGTATCTATTAAACCTTTTTTCTTGATTTTTATTTTTTTGGGAGCAACGGCCATGGACGTACAAAGCAGTGATCAGGTGATCTTCAGTTTCACCGGGCAGGCGGAGTTTGAGCAGTGGCGGGTTATCAATGACGGCGTTATGGGAGGCATTTCGCAGAGCAGTTTTAAAGCGGGTGACGGCGGCGCGGCATTGTTTGCGGGAACGGTCTCCCTTGAAAATTATGGCGGGTTCTGTTCAGTGAGCACCATTCCGGACAGGCGTTATGACCTGAGCGGTTTTGACGCGGTTGTGCTGCGTGTTCGGGGAGACGGTAAACGATATAAATGTACCCTGAAGGCCGATGCGGCTTTTAGCGGCTTTGCATATCAGTTTGGTTTTTCAACAAAAAAAGGGGAATGGATAAGTGTTGTCGCGCCCTTTCAGGATTTTGTCCCCACATTCAGAGGACAGGTCGTACGGGATGCCGGCAAGATCGACAGCAGCAGCATTGCCTCTTTCGGGTTTCTTATCTCAGATAAACAGCAGGGGCGGTTTGTTCTTGAAATAGATTCGATAACAGCCACAGCGATGAAAAAGCAAGAAAAATAACATGAAACATAGCAGACAAGTGATACGGGAAGTTCCGGTATGTTTTTATACGGGAAGGCTGAAACGAAAGACCGTCCCTTCCTGTTCAGAGGTCGTGAAATCAACCGTTCCCCCCAGCAGTTCCTCACCAAGCAGCTTCATGGAATAGGTACCCACCCCTCTTCCCGCTTCCTTTTTTGTGCTGAAGTGACGCTGAAATATCCTTCGCGCGATGTCATCAGAAATTTTTCCAATGTTCCAGACGCAGAAGGTTATTGTATTACCTGATTGCTCAACCCACATTTTTACTTCACCACCCTTTTCAGTGGCCTCAAAAGCGTTTATCAGCATGTTTGCAACGACCCGAAAGATCAGGGATGCGTCGGTAGTAAAGGTGAGGTCGGGGATCGGTTCGGGAAGAACAAGTTTCCTGCTTTGTGCCGCACGGTGATTAATAAACAGCTCCTGTAATTCATTGACGATCCGGCTGATAGAAACCTTTTGCCGCTCAGGTTCATATTTGAACGAGGCGCTCTGGGAAAGCGCTCTTTGAATTCTCACCTCCTGTGTCAGGTGGGACGTAAAGTGCTGCATTCTTTTCGCCAACTCACGCATGCCGTGTTCATCCTCAAAATCAAACAGCAGGCTTGTTCCCTCCATTGCGGTGATGATATTGCTGATATCATGGAAGAAGGCACGCTCGAGTGCAGAACGCAGCTGGTGTTCGGTAATGTCCTGGAGAAACAGAAGTAAAAATCTGCGATCCTGCAATGAAAGGGGAGCGGCGTGAACAGACAGGCACAGGTCCGTCTTTATGCCGTTCTTGTCCACGGTGACGACACAGGTGCGCTCCTCGGGAATATCGCCGGCCAGGCCGACTACAATTGCTATTGCAGCTCCGCAGGTAGAGCAATACCTGCTTGTGCCGCACCCGCCGGGAAGCTCATGGGCGTGGACACAATTGATGGCTTCCCCGGGGCGGAGCCCCAGAACCGTTTCAGGATTATCAATGCCGAGAAAGCTGAGGAATGTCTCGTTCAGCGCCATGATCTGCCGGTGCTCGTTGAGCACGGCTATCAGGCCGCCAACCGTCTTCATTACTCCGTCAACGACGGGATTTTTACTGATGATCCGTATATCGCTGTACAGTTCATCCTGGCCGGCACGTTCTGCAGAAGCATAAAAGGTTTGCATGGTGTGGCCCCCCTCACGTAGTACAGTTTACTATTAATGCATATAGGGCGTATTTTTTTATGTGCTGTAAACGGGAGAAAGTGCTCAGTGTGGAATGCTTCCCTGCTGAGGTAATATACCAAGATGACTTTATTTTTGCAAAGAATTTTTTTGCAGAAAAGTACCGCTATGGTAGATTGACTTATAGGAAAAAGCTGATATGATTTTAAAAATGGGCATATACTGCAGCATGCCGCGGCTTTGCAAAAAGGTTGCCGGCGGAAAGGATGCAACGCTGCTCAAAACCATGTGCGAGGTTTTTACACGATGAATAAGGAATTGTTGTTTATTACGGTTATAGGTGAAGATAAGAAAGGCATCGTTGCCAACATATCACAGCTGCTTTACCGGTGTGATATCAATATTGAGGACATAGCCCAGAAGATTATGGAAGGCTATTTTGTGATGACCATGCTGGTAGACCTGCGAGACTGCAAAGAACCTCTGGAAACCGTGCGGGCCGACCTGGAAAAGCTGGGGGAACAGCTGGACCTGAAAATTCAGATCCAGCACGAAAACATTTTTAAGATGATGCACCGGGTATAACCATGACGATTTCAGTAGACGAAGTTTTTGAAACAGCGGGTATGATACTCTATCACAATCTGGATATCCGCACCACAACGCTGGGGCTCAACCTGAAAGACTGCATAGATTCTGATTTTTCCACATTTACACAAAAGGTGTATGACAGGATATGCGGGTACGGTACACGGCTGACAGCGGGTGCCGAAAAGCTGGAACTGAAATACGGTGTTCCCATTGTCAATAAACGGATTGCCGTGACACCCGTCAGCCTCATTATGGAAAGCCACTGTTCAGAAGAAAAATATTTGGAAATGGCACATACGCTGGACAGGGCGGCCCGGGACAGCGGCATCGACTTTATAGGAGGTTTCGGCGGCCTGGTGCATAAAGGGCTGACCAAATCGGATTCCGTGCTCATCGATTCACTGCCGGCCGTATTGTCTGAAACCGAGCGTGTGTGTTCATTTGTAAACGTGGGGACACATACATCAGGCATGAACCTGGATGCCGTTAATATCCTGGGGGACATGCTGAAAAAGACGGCACAGAAGAGTAAACATGCCATAGGGTGCGCGAAGTTTGTCGTATTTGTTAATGCTCCTGAGGATAACCCGTTTATGGCAGGCGCATTTCACGGAGTGGGCGAACCCGATGTAACGCTCAACATCGGCATCAGCGGTCCCGGAGTCGTGCGAAGTGTTGTGGAAAAAAACAGGCGGTGCGACTTAACCCAGCTGTCCGAGGTCATTAAAAGAACGGTGTTTAAAATAACCCGCGGCGGAGAGCTTATCGGCCGGGAACTGGCCCGCGATCTTCACATACCCTTCGGTATTGTGGATATTTCTCTGGCGCCCACAACGGCACAGGGGGATTCTGTTGCGCGGATTATCGAAGCCTTTGGTATAGAGCGTATCGGCACCCACGGTTCAACCCTTGCCGTTGCCCTGCTGATGGATGCCGTGAAGAAGGGCGGAGCAATGGCAAGTGGGAATGTGGGTGGCTTAAGTGGTACGTTCATCCCTGTCAGTGAAGATCTGGGAATGATTGAAGCTGTTGAAGCGGGTGCCCTGGGCCTTGAAAAGCTGGAAGCGTTAACCGCCGTGTGTTCAGTGGGCCTTGATATGTTTGCCGTACCCGGCGACACGCCGGCAGAGACCATCAATGCGATAATAGCCGACGAGATGGCCATTGGTATCATTAATAACAAGACAACAGCAGTGCGCGTAATCCCGGCCCCCGGCAGGAAAGCCGGTGATGTCATTGATTTCGGGGGACTGCTGGGAAAGGCACCGGTGATGAACGTGAACACGTACTCCCCGAAGGAGTTTATGAAACGGGGCGGCCGACTTCCTGCACCGGTGACGAGTATGCGAAACTGATCAAACCAGGCACCCCGGGCCGGTTACTCTTTAGACCTCTTTTGCACAAACAGCTTCCATGAAAAAGCTGCTCACGGTTAATGGAAAATGGATAACCATACTGGTGTTCCTGTACGGTGTCGGGCTTGCGGCCTACTTTTCTCCGGGAGATGTGCCCGGCGGTGACGGACACAGCCATGTCGGCCGGACATGGCTGTGCCGGGAAATTGTCGCCCATGAGCATGCCTTTCCCATCTGGACCAACAGCTGGTATTGCGGATATCCCCTTTGCCTGTATTACGGCTTTCTTTATTACCTGTCCGGCGCTTTGGCCTCTCTGGCTCTTGCCGGAAATGTGTTTTTGGGAACGAAAGCTTTTCTGTGGGCTGTTCACATAGCCTCCGGGCTCAGCATGTACGCATGCGTCAAGCTTCTTACCCGCTCACCTCCCGCGGCAGCCTTTGCGGCAACCTTTTACAGCTTTTCTCTTCAGCACCTGGGAATTATTGTCCATTCCGGGGCCCTTCCCTTGAGCCTCGTGTTCCTGCTTCTTCCGAGTGTCTGTTGTGTTTTCGAGCTGTTCAGTGCGGGAAGACTTCGCCTGTTACACGCCGGTGCCCTGGCAAGTATTTTCCTTGCGCTGCTGGTCTTTACGCACATTCAATACGGCGTGTTCAGCGTGGGGGCCTTCTTTGTGCTGGCCGCAACGCGGTGTGTTGTAGTGCGCGCCTGCGGAGACGGTGTTTCGCGGCAACAGCACGCCGGTTTCCTTGGGCTGACGGCATGCTTTTTTACAGCGCTCACGGCGTGGTTTCTTGTTCCCCTGATAACCGAGCAGCATTATCTTGTGCTGTCGGCCTCTGATCCCGGGACCAGGCTTCTGGGCGGTTTTTCCGCTGAAAAGCTCACGCGAGCTCTTGGTCTTGTTACATGGTCCAAAACGAGTCATGACTGGGAGTTTTACTACACCGGGGCATGGGGGCTCCTGCTTGCACTTGCCGGGTGCCTGGCCGTGCCGAAACAGCGCAATAGAGCATCGGCATGCTATTGTTTCCTGTTTTGTGCGGGAGCGGTATGGCTGCTGAGAGTTCCCCGTTTCGTGAGCATCTGGTTTTTCTTTGCCTGCCTGATGTCCGGTTACGGATTTTCGGCATGCACCCGTCGGCTGGATACGCGTTTTGCTTCAGCCAGGCCCTATATCCAGTGTACGGTGGGCCTTCTGCTGCTCATCGACCTTGGACCGACACTGCCGCAAAGGCCGTACCGAACAATCGACAACAGCCTGATAAAGCACATTCAAAAAACATTTACGAACAAGGATGCCGCGGGCAGAATACTGGTGCTCACCAGCGGCAGGGATGCCCTCTGGAGGAGCCTGGATACGGTAAACACACATGCCTCGTCCCCTTTCGGAGGGATTCCTCAGGCAGCAACCACAACATATCCTTACAGTGCGGCAATAGTCTCAAAGCTGGCAAAAGAGGTGCTGGACGGCCTCGGCAGGCCATCGGCAATTACCTTTGACGGGCTTCGGCTCCTCAATATTACATCCGTGTGCGGGCCCGGACTCAGCGGCATCTTTCATCTGCCCGGGGCATATCCGGCGTGGTTTTCTCGTGAGCTCAAGAAGGCAACCGACGATGCTTGTCTTCTGGAAAAGGAAACCTGTGCATCGATACGGATAAAATTTGAACAACGCACCTTGGACTATTCATATACTGATTATGTCATCCGCACCATGGGACTTGACGGGAGGCAGCCCGTTGCGCGTAAAACTGCTGGCCCTGTTCTTCATGGCCCTTGCGGGTATGATTGTTGTGTGGGGTAGGGGCAGGCCGGCAGCTGCGCTGTCGGCCTGCCGGCGCGCGCAGAAAAGCCGAAAACACACATGATGCGGGCCACGGTTCACTCAAAGGTGCTATGATTACATGGTTTTTCCGAAAAAAATATTTGGTATCGGCATATGTTTTTTGATAGTATCGGTATGTCTGCCCTCAAAAGCGGACCAGAACCATATGGATGCCCTCTTCAACGAGCTTAAAAACCAACAGTAAATCAATGGTAAACAATGCCGGGCGTGCAGGGGATCCCGGATCCTGACACAGCAGCATGCCGGGCAGGACGCAAAAAAACAGGAGGAGCATATGAACACAAAAGAGGATGCGGGATGGAATCCCTATGCGGCAGGGGCCCTTGCCGGCATTGTGGGAGTGTTGTCTGTTTTAATAGCCGGGAAGTTCTTCGGCGCTTCCACAACCTTTGCGCGTTCGGCAGGGCTCATTGAGCAGTTGTTTGTTCCGGAACATGTTGCCGGGCTTGCCTATTTCAAAAAATATGTTCCCGCAATCGACTGGCAGTGGATGTTTGTCTGCGGGATATTTTTCGGCTCACTGCTCGGGGCCCTGTCATCGGGCAGCTTCAGACTGCAGGCTGTTCCCGACATGTGGGCACAGCGCTTCGGCGAACGGCCCCTGCTTCGGGCTGCAGTTGCCTTTGCCGGAGGGTTTGTCTCGCTGTTCGGCGCACGGCTGGCCGGCGGGTGCCCAAGCGGCCACGGGCTCAGCGGCCTCATGCAGCTGTCAATAAGCGGTTTTATCGCTCTGGCCTGCTTTTTTGCCGGGGGTCTGGTTACGGCCAGGCTGCAATATGGGGGGAGGAAACGATGATGCTTTTTTACGGACTGATTACGGGAATACTTTTCGGCTTTTTTCTTCAGAAGGCCCGGGTGCTTCGCTACGACAAACAGCTTGGGGCCTTGCGCCTTGTTGATATGACCATTGTTAAGTTCATGCTCTCCAGCGTTCTGGTGGGGATGGTGGGTATATATTTCCTGCATGATGCGGGATTTATTGAACTTTCTGTAAAGGCAACCAGCCTTGGTGGAAATATCATCGGCGGGTTGCTGTTCGGCATCGGGTGGGGGCTTCTGGGATACTGCCCCGGCACGCAGGCAGGGGCTTTGGGAGAAGGCCGGTGGGATGCCCTGTGGGGCATACTGGGCATGCTGTGCGCAGGAGCGCTTTTTGCCGAAGCATACCCGTTCCTTAAGGAAACCGTACTGCAATGGGGGGCCTTTGGAAAGATCACCCTTCCGGGGTTGCTGGGAATAAACCACTGGATTATTATCCCGCTTTTCATCATCATCTGCACGGTTCTCTTCCTGTGGCTGGAAAGAAAGGGCCTGTAAGGTGAGCGTGCTATTATTGGGTTTGTAGAATTACGGCTGTCAGCCGTGCACCAGGCACGCTCACGGTTGATATATACATTGCTTCCTGAAAGGCGGTTGAAATGTGAACATATGTACGCATAAGGATATTGATCACACGCTGTGCGGACGCCCCGTGTCGGTGGGACAGGGTTCAAGCCGTGTTGAGCTTGACACAACAGCACCTATGGCGGTTGACGGGCACGGTCTTGTTCATGGCGGATTTATTTTCGGCCTTGCAGACCATGCAGCCATGATAGCGGTAAATGATCCGAACGTGGTCCTCGGATCAGCTGATGTGCGCTTTTTAAAACCCGTGCAAACAGAAGAGACGGTTGTCGCCGAGGCAACGGTTCACGGCAAAAAGGATAAAAAACAGACGGTTAACGTGACCGTATGCCGGGGGAACGATACGGTGTTTGAAGGGACATTTACCTGTTTTGTTCTCAACAGGCATGTCCTCGGCCGGTAAAGAAGGTGGACTGTAACGGCTTGTTAATTTGAATTGACGGCTTCTTCACTACCATACATAGAAAGCAGGAAAAATTTTCATGCGTCATACCCTGATAAAGAGAAAAATATTTTATATAGTATGCCTGATCTGTCTTTTGGGGCTGCCGGTTTCCTTGCACGGGAAACCCGGGCGTACCGCAACAGATTACTATAAGCATCTTGCACCGGATGAGCTTTTTTCAAAGACCGTGAAAAATATTATCCGGGAGCTTCAGGAAAAGCATTACAGAAAAATCACTATTGATGACCGGCTGTCATCAAAGATACTGGACCAGTATCTGGAAGACCTTGACCCGACACGGAGCTATTTCCTTGCATCGGATATTGCAGGGTTCACCGCGCTGCGAGAGAAGCTGGACGACGCCCTGCTGTCGGGCGACCTGGCGCCCGCATTTGACGTTTTTAACCGCTATCAGCAGCGGGTCATTGCACAGTATATCTTTCTCCTGGACCGCCTTGAAAACGGCCTTGACAGTATGAAGTTCGACACAGATGAACAGCTCCAGATCGACAGGGAAGATGCTTCCTGGCCCGAAGATGAAGAGGCCCTGCATGATCTGTGGCGCAGACGCCTGAAGGGAAGTATTTTAAGTCTTAAGCTTGCCGACAAAACCCTGAAGGAAACAGCTGATATCCTCGCCAAGCGGTATCGTCAGCGCTTGAACAGGATGGGACAGACTACCAGCGAAGATGTTTTTCAAATTTTTATTAATACCTTTGCACAGTGCTATGACCCGCATACGTATTACCTGGCGCCGCGGGTGTACGAAAATTTCAACATCAGCATGAGCCTTTCTCTGGAAGGGATCGGCGCCGTTCTGCAAATTGAAAATGAATATACAAAGGTAGTCCGCCTGGTTCCGGCAGGTCCTGCCGACAAGAGCAACCTGCTCAATCCCGCCGACCGCATTGCCGGTGTGGGGCAGGGAGCAGACGGAGAGATTGTTGATGTTGTGGGCTGGCGCATTGATGATGTCGTGGAACTGATCCGGGGCCCGAAAGGCACCATTGTCAGGCTGGAAATAGTCCCCGCCGCCGCTGCCGACGAGCATGAACGAAAAGTCATCAGCATTACCCGTGACAAAGTCAAGCTTGAAGAGCAGGCAGCATCGAAAAAAGTTATTGAACTTGAAAAAAACGGCCGCACGTATACGGTGGGCGTTATTGAAGTGCCGACCTTCTATCTTGATTTTAAGGCCCTTAATGCAGGCAGGTCCGATTATAAAAGTTCGGTGCGTGATATCAGACGCCTGCTCAAGGAACTTGCCGACCAGAAGGTAGATGCTCTTATAATGGATCTGAGAAATAACAGCGGCGGGGCACTGCAGGAAGCCAATCTTCTCGTCGGCCTGTTCATACCCCACGGCCCCACGGTGCAGGTGCGTAATGCCGGCGGCAATGTTAATATTCTCGGCGACCCGGACCCCCAGATGTATTACGACGGACCTCTTGCAGTGCTGGTGAACCGTTTGAGTGCTTCTGCATCAGAGATATTCGCCGGCGCTATACAGGATTACCGCCGGGGGATCATTATCGGAGAGCAGACCTTCGGCAAGGGGACCGTGCAGACCCTGATTCCCCTCAGTCACGGGCAGATGAAGGCAACCATTGCAAAGTTCTACCGGGTCTCGGGGGGCAGTGTGCAGAACCGCGGTATTATGCCCGATGTTTTTTACCCCAGCCTTTATAACGCACAGAAAATAGGCGAGCGCACGTCACCGGAAGCGCTGCCCTGGGATGAAATAGCGGCCGCCCCGTTTGCTGCGGGCGCCGATCTGTCTTCAATAGTTGAACGGCTGCACCTGCGGCATGAACGACGCATTAAAGATGATCCGGATTACGCATACCTGCTTGCGATGATCGACCATATAAAGAAAACAGATGAAAAAGAGTATATGTCTCTCAATGAAGCAGTACGGCGCAAGGAGCGTGAGGAGGTCAAACAGTGGCGTCTTGCAGCCGAAAACAAGCGCAGAACCGCCAAGGGGATGGAGCCGCTGGAGAAATTGTCCGACCCTACCGATGAAAACGGTGAAGATACTGATCAGAATTCTGATGCAGATACAGATGAGGATGATCCCTCATTGACCGAGGCGGGACACATTCTGCTTGATTATATAGGGCTTTTATAACGGACCGGCTTTGTGGAGGCGGAGTACCATGAACAGAATGGCTAAATTATTTTTTCTTGTCGTACCCGCTCTGGCCGCAGGCATCCTGATTATCCTCTATTTTTCTTTTAATATACTCGTCAAACAGGCCGTAGAGTCTTTCGGGTCCCGGCTGACGGGTACCGAGGTACACCTGCAGCGTTCACATATCTCTCTGTTTTCAGGCAGGGGGCAGCTAAAGGGACTTACCATCAGCAACCCCCGGGGCTTTTCCCGTCAGGCGGCATTCCGGCTTGGAGAGATCAGGATTGCCCTTGCACTTTCATCTGTATTTTCCAGCAGAATTTTCATTGAAGAAATTTTTATCAACGAGCCGGAAATTCTCTATGAAAAGGGGGGAAGAGGATCCAATATCACGGCAATTCTCACCCATGCCCGGTCCCTTACACAAACCAAAAAACCGGTGCCGGCGTCCCCGTCTCCCGCAGCAGGGCCGGGCAGCGAAAAATATGTCCGGATACAAGACTTCATCATAAAAAACGGGAAAATACATATGTCTGTTGCCGGCCTTGACAAAAAACTGGTATCAATTGCATTGCCCGACATGCACGTAAAGGACATCGGCAAAGAGGAGAAAAAAATGACGGCCGTCAGGGTCTTTGAAGTGCTGCTCGGTGAGCTGAACAGAAAGATACTGTGGGCGGTAACAGGGTCATCCCTGCCGTTTGCTGAAGAAGGGAAAAAAGTTATTGAAAAACTAAAAGGAATTTTTACGCGCTAGAGCATTTCACAGTATAATCAAAGCTGCTTACAAATAGAAAAACGGCCACAACAAAGCATGCCCATCCACATGAATCAAACAACGTCATTGCGAGCCGGAGGCGAAGCAATCTCTCTGTATATCAAAAACCACAAAGATTGCCGCGTCGCTTCGCTCCTCGCAATGATTAATATATTACCGGCTTAATAACGCCGGGCTTTTTTGTGCTGCATATACTATGATATGTTAATTGTTCCAGGACACTTTCTGTTACAGGAACAGCATGATTCGGATTACCCGCTCCATTACCATTGCAGACGAAGAAATCAAGGAGGAGTTTGTCCGCTCCTCAGGTCCCGGCGGCCAGAATGTCAATAAAACTGCAACGGCTGTGCAGCTTCGCTTTGATGTTCTTCACTCGCCCTCTCTTTGCGCAGATGTGCGCAAACGGCTTATACGTCTTGGGGGCAAACGAATTGCAAAAGACGGCGTGCTCGTTATTGACGCACGGCGGTTCCGCACACAGGAGCAGAACCGCCGTGATGCCCGAAACAGGCTGACGGCGCTGATTCAAAAAGCGGCCCGTGCTCCCAAATCCCGCAGAGCAACACGGCCGACGCTTCTGTCAAAACAGCGCCGGCTGGAGACTAAAAAGCACAGGGGCCGTATCAAGACGACCCGCCGGGCAGTGGGCCGCAGCGACGATTGACCCCTGCCGGCCCGGAGGGGGATGCCACGCATTTTAAACGATTACTGCGTCGCTTTTTGTTGAAATTTCTCAACCCGTGACTCAATTTCATGAAAGGCATGTCACATGGACCGGCAGGGTAAAGATACTATTCGTACATGGTTTACCGAGTATGTCAGGACATTTAAGACCGGTGAAGCGGCATTTCAGCGAAACATTATACTCAAGGAAGAGCACAGCCTGCGAGTGTGCAACGAGATTGTTGATCTGGGCAGGAGCCTTGGACTGGGCGATGAAGAGCTGTGCCTGGCGGAGACCATAGGGCTGCTGCATGATATCGGGCGCTTTGAGCAGTTTAAGCGCTACCGGACCTTTGTCGACCGGAACTCGGAAGACCATGCCCAGCTCGGCGTGCAGGTCCTCAAACAAAACGGTGTCCTGGATTTCCTCGACGCGGCAACCCGGGGCCTTATCGTGCGGGCAGTCTCCTATCACAACCGGGCCGAACTGCCGGAACAGGAATCCGAAGAATGCCTTTTCTTTTCCCGGCTGCTGCGCGACGCGGACAAGCTTGATATCTGGAAAGTCGTCACCGACTACTACGGCAGCAAGGACGGGGTAAAAAATGATGCCCTGGAATACGGACTCCCGGATACGGGGGAAATATCCCGGGCAGTGTACCGGGATCTCTCCGGGGGCAGAATGGTTGATATCGGCAGCCTTGAAACGCTCAATGATTTTAAACTGCTTCAGATCGGGTGGCTCTACGATATAAATTTTGGCCCGACATTTCAGCATATCAAGCAGCGGTATTATCTGGAAACAATCTTTGACAGCCTGCCGCCCTCTGACAAGCTCGATAGACTCTACGGCACGGTTAAAACCTATCTTGACAAAAAAGTGGAAGAGGCGCGAAAAGCTTTTTGCGAAACGCAAACAGGGGCATAACCCGGACACAGGCGTGATTGCCGTCCGGGAGCGCTGAAACGTGCTGAAGGATTTGCATATGAAAGCTTTGGTATTGCAGGACATAGGCAAGCTTTGTGCTGAAACAAGGGACATTCCATCAGTGCAGCCTGCAGAAGCGTTGGTTCGGGTGCTGTATTGCGGTATTTGCAGGACCGACGCAAAGATGTGGCGGCACGGGCACCGGGATCTCGTCCTTCCACGAGTGCCGGGGCATGAAGTTGCTGCACGGGATGAAAAAACAGGACAGCGTTATGTCCTATGGCCGGGCAAAGCCTGCGGCAGGTGTATTCACTGCAGCCGTGGCAGTGAAAACCTGTGCGTGAACATGCAGGTGATGGGCTTTCACCGTGACGGCGGGTTTGCCGATTATGTGGTAATGCCCGCTGACGCTCTCATCACCATACCGGAAACACTGGGCGGGCCGGTTGCCTGTTTTTCAGAGCCCCTGGCGTGCGCGCTCAATGCCCTTGATCAGGCAGGCATGTCTCCCGGAAGCAGGGTGCTCATATACGGGGGCGGCACCGTCGGGCTTCTGACGGCCCTGGCAGTGCAGTATGAGGGCGGGGAGCCGCTTGTTGTGGAAACTAGCAGCACGAAGCTTCAAAAAAGCAGCCCATTCCGCACAACAACGAAAATACGTGCCGGGGAGACGCCGGGTGCGGAATGCTTCGATATCATTATCAATGCCGCACCTTCTGTGGAAACGTTTACACAGGCAATTCCGCTGCTCAGGCAGGGCGGTTGTTACTGCCTGTTCAGCGGACTGCCCGCAACTGAGACGGTGCCGGTTTCGGTAATCAATGATATTCATTACCGTCAGCTGCACGTTGTCGGGGCCTACGGCTGCACCAGAAGGCAGATGGAGCGTGCGGTCCGGATACTTGACAGCCGTGGCGGCGCTGCTGAGCTCCTGATCGAAGAGTCGATAACGCTGGAGCAGGCTGCTGATGCTGTGGCAAAAACGGCCGCGGGCGAGACGTTTCGGTTTATTATAAGCATGTAATGTCCGGTTCGGGGAGAGCACATGACGTCTGAATCGAAACTGCGGGATTTCGGCCGCCTTATCTGTTCGGTCGGTGCAGGCGCGACCATGAGCCGTGAAGAAGCGTGTGCCGCCTACAGCCAGGTTATTTTGAACAAACAGCCGGAGCTGCAGCAGGGGGCCTTTCTTGCGGCCCACTTCATGCGGGGGCCGACCACCGAGGAGCTTTCCGGGGTCTGGGACGCACTGGACACCTATGATACCGCCAAAATCAGCACCACCCTGCAGGGACCGGTGTGTGATATTGTGGGAACCGGGTCCGACGCTCTCAAGACGGTCAATTGTTCAACCCCTGCCGCTCTGATTGCCGCGGCCTGCGGACTGCCCGTGGCAAAAAAAGGTGCCCGGCTGGTTACCGGCGTGTCGGGGGCAACCGACATATTGGAAATTCTGGGGATAGATATTTGTGCGCCCCTCGGCCGCGCGGAAACGTGTCTTGAAACATACCGCATCTGTTACCTGCCGGGTGAGTCCTTTCTCAGGTCGGGATGGTCCCGGTTAATAACGCATATGCGTTTTACCTCCGTATTTAATATAATCGGCCCGTTGACACGCCCGTGCCCGCAAACAGACAGTATAGTCGTGGGTGCATACGGCGCCGGAGTGTGCCGGCAGCTGATCGCGGTGCTCAAGGAGGTGGGCATGCAGTCAGCCCTGTCGCCCTACGGCATGGTAGACGGAAAGGAACAAAAGCTCGGCATGGATGAGTTCTCACCTGCCGGACCGACCATGGTAGTGGAACTGCGCAACGGCACCATTCAGCAATATTCGGTGGGCCCGGAAGATTTCGGCATCAGGATGACCGCCTTTTCATCCATTGCCAGCGGTGCAACGGCACAGGAAAACGCGCAAACGGTTCTTGACGTTTTGCGGGGCCGTTATGACAGCGCTGCCGCTGATTTCTTCTGTATGAATGCCGCTGCCGCGCTGTATATCTCCGGAACAGCACGAACATACCGGCAGGGTATGGATATGGCAAGGCAGGCCCTGGCAACAGGCAAAGCATATGAAAAATTCAAACAGCTGCACGAGATCCAGGGAACAACACGGTAGACCGCTTAGATTCTTCTTGCCAGAAACGTGATTGCCGGGTACTATGTACCACTGAGAACACCTAACGTGTTATCTTACGTAAGGAATCTGTTGTATGGAGCAGATTCAGGGCTATAAGCTGCTGGGGAAGATCGGCGAGGGGGGAATGGCCACGGTGTACAAAGGCCTTCAGGTTTCCCTGAACCGCCCTGTTGCCATAAAAGTCCTCGCGAAAAACCTGGCCGAACACGGTGATCTCATAGAACGCTTCAAGCGAGAGTCGCTTATCATTGCCCGCCTCACCAATCCCCACATCATTCATGTGATCGACCGCGGAATTACCGGGGAAGGTATGCCCTACTTTATCATGGAGTTCGTTGAGGGGACCGACCTGGCGGAACGTATCAAAGAAGGGGTCCTGGATCACAACCGAAAGCTTGATCTTGTGATCCAGATATGCAAGGCCCTTGCGTATGCTCACAAGAACGGTGTTATTCACCGTGACCTCAAGCCCTCCAATGTCCTCATCGACCGGGAGGGAAACGCGCGCATGCTTGATTTCGGCATCGCCCAGTTTTATGAGGATGATGAGTCCGGAAGTGCCGACCGTACCCGGCCGGGCATGCTCATGGGGACCATGCCCTACATGTCCCCGGAACAGCAGGTTTCCGCCGACGCGGTGACAACACTCAGCGATCTGTATTCACTGGGTGTGCTCATGTATGAGCTGTTTGCCGGGAAAAAGCCTTTCGGCCGCTATGCAGAGCCACGGGCGCTTGATCCGACAATTCCCCCGGTGGTAGAAGAGGTGATTTTGCACTGCATGGAGGTTGAGCCGGTCAACCGCCCGACCTCGGTGGACGATATCAAGGAACGGCTGCTGAAAGTATTGCGGGGGGCGCACATTGAGGCTACCCAGCGGCAGCGTGCAAGCCAGGGTATTACCAACGTCAAGGACAAGTTTGCCCTGCTGGACGTCATCAAGGACGAGCCCCACGGCGCCGTTTATCTTTACGAGAAAAAAGAGGACAACAGCCTCATGGTCATCAAGAAGCGTCCCAGCTGGAGCCTCGGGTATACGGAGGCAAAGCTGCTCGGCGCTTTAGACCATGATAATATCGTCAAGATACTCGGCGTGTCCAAAAACAAGCAGCTTTTCATCATTGCAATGGAATACGTAAGCGGCGGCAGCCTCAGCGACCGGATGATAAAACCCTATAGCTGGAGCGACTTTCTTCCCATTGCCAAGGAGGTTTCCCAGGCCTTGGCATTTGCACACAAAAACAGGATCGTCCACGGCAACCTGCGGCCCAGCAATGTTCTTTTTACCCAGGCGGGCCATGTCAAAGTTACGGACTTCGGCCTGGACAGGCATTACGATAAAAAAAAGGAAGAACACAACTGGTACAGCGTGCCGGGTGAGGGAAAATCAAAACGCGGAGACATTTTTGCCTGCGGAGTGATGTTCTATCAAATGCTCACCGGGACACTTCCCGAGTGGGACGAAGAGAGCAAGCTTGTCATGTATAAACAGTTCCGGGTGCTTCCCTTTGACGTGCAGCAGGTCATTACCGTTATGCTTGCCCGTGACCTTGACGCGCGCTACCGCAGCTTTGACCTGGTTGCCGAGGAAATAGATGCCCTTCTGGAAACCGCACATGAGGTCGGCGGATATGATGATCCTACGCAGTATCTGGAGGGGGAACCGTCAGACAAAACCGTCTGTGCGGTGCAGCAGCCCAAAGCAACATCCCGCCGCGCCTTGCGCTTTTTTCTGGTTGTCCTGCTTCTGGCTGCCTGTGCGGGAGCATCTCCCTTGTATAAGGACGACCTGGCGCCCTATGTTGAGAAGCTCAAACAGCTGTGGAAAACCACTTTACCCTATATCGATATATACCTGCAGAAAATAAAAGACCTCCTCCCCCAATAAGGCTACCGGAGTTTTTTTTGAAGCTTCCGGGCCCAGTCTTTAAAATACGGCTCCCCGGAGAGGAGGGCCTTGTCCACGTACCCCGCTGCTTCCGTTTTGTTTTCCCTGCCGCCCAGCTGGATGAGCAGCTCTGCCAGGAAAAGGTACGCCTCAATATTGCCGGTGAAAAAAGCGGTGGCCTGGTACTGGCGGTAATAGTCGAGCGCCTGTTTTCTGTCGCGAAGGGGCCAGGGCAGCACCGCCCAGAACCGCCCCAGCGAAAGCACGGGGCCCGCATCGTCGAATGTCCTGTCCAGGGCGTAGGCCTTCTCAAAACTGTTCTGGGTCTTCTTTTTCAGCCCCTGCTTCAGCGCGGTGAGTATGCTGACGCCGTCGGAGTAGACGCCCACGCACAGGCCGTAGTAGTAGTGTCCCTGGGGTTTATCCGGCTCCTGTTCACAGGCCTTCAGGGCATAGCGCATGCCCGTTTTCCCGTACCGCGCGCAGATGTCTTTCCAGTTCTCCAGGGCCTGCTTTTTTGCCCTGTCGCCGTAGAACCGGTATGCCCGGGCACACCGCCAGGCTGCTTCAAAATCATCCGGCCGAGCCTCCAGCGCTTTCAAACACAGTTCAATTGACTGTTTGTAGTTTTCCAGTCCCCCCAGCTCGTAGAGTCTGTCTGCCTCGGCAAGATAGTCTGATGCAGCAGTCCCCGCCGGGAGGCTCATGGTAAAAACGTAAATAAGACAGGCGATGAAAGGTCGTTTCATAACGTTCCCCTAAACTGTTTTTCGTGTATCCAAGCGTTGTGCGTCTCATTCCAAAGATCGGGATTTCAGGTATTTTTTGCCCTGGCGGCTGTTTCGTTTGATCAGTTCTTTTTCGATCAGCTGCAGGGTCTCCTGCTTCCTCAGGGCCCATCGGGGCGCCACCAGCTCGGCGGCACGGGGATCGCCGGTGAGGCGCTGGACCACGGTTTTAGAGGGTATTAGTTCCAGGAAATCGCAGGCCAGGCCGACAAACGTCTCCTGCTGCATGGGCTCAAACCTCCCCTGCCGGAACCACTGCTCAAGGGCGGTGCCCCGGTGAATATAGAGCGAATGGATTTTAATACCCGCGGGCCCCAGGCGGGCCACCTCACGGGCCGTGCTGTGCACGTGAGCGCTGTTTTCACCCGGCAGGCCGATAATAACATGCAGGCAGATGAGCAGCGGGTAGTTTCCGGCCAAGTAATAGCCTTTGAGAAACTCCTCGTGGGTGTGGCCCCGGTTAATAAGCTTGAGGGTCCCGTCATCAGCGGTCTGCATGCCCAGCTCCAGCCATACCATGAACCGGTCGGTGTATGAGCTGAGCAGCTCAAGCACCTCCGGGCAGAGACAGTCCGGGCGCGTGGCAACGGAAAGACCGACAGCACCGGGCAGCGATACGGCTGCATCATACAGCGGTTTAAGGGTTTCCAGGGGGGCGTAGGTGTTACAGAAAGATTGAAAGTAGGGTATGAATTTTTTCGCCTTGTAGCGCCGGGATAAAAACGCTGCCGCCGAGCGCGCCTGGGCGGCGATGTCGGGGAGATCGTGGTGAGCGCCGGTTCCCGAGCCCCGGGCGTCGCAGTAAATGCATCCTCCGCGGCCCTTTGTCCCGTCACGGTTGGGGCAGGTCAGGCCCGCATCAAGGGTAATTTTTTGAACCCGTTCGTTGAATTTCTCTTTGAGAAACGTGTTGAAGGTATAATAAAGCATGACTGCCTGGAATCGTTGGTTGTATATGTCGGGTTTTTGATGTGTGATCCGTGATAGGGGATGTGCGATGTCAGTGTGACCTGTCCCGGGACAAAGGCCTATCGCCAGTGTAACAGGAACCCCCTCTTTCGTTCATCAAGGCGCGTGATACCCTGGGTTTCCGCGGCGTTGAGGGCTTCCAGATACTCCTGCCGGGTTATAGCGCGGGAAAGCTCCTTAAACCGTGAAATATCACCACAGGGCCGATACTGGTCCATGATGTTGACATAGGTGTTTTTTGAAACCTCACGGGCAAGGAAACCCATGGCATCCCGGGTGCCCGCCAGGTCCTCGGGCATAACAAGATGCCTGACGAGCAGGCCACGCTGCGCATGTCCCTTTTCATTCACGACAAGATCTCCTACCTGCCGATGCATTTCCTTAATGGCGTTTTTAACCGCGACAGGATAGTCCGGTGCCTTGCAGTAAAATGTTGCAGGGATATCGCGTGAAAATTTAAAATCGGGCATGTATATGTCAAAAATTCCGTCAAGCAGCTTCAGCGTATCAACCGAGTCATAACCGCCCGAATTGTAGACAAGGGGAACATTGAGCCCCTGCTCGACGGCATCGGGCAGGGCTTCAAGAATTTGGGGGACAACATGGGTGGGGGTAACAAAATTTATATTATGGCAGCCGCTGTTCTGGAGGGACAGCATGATCCGCGCAAGTTTTTCAGGGCCGACCGTTTCTCCGGCTCCTTCATGGCTGATGTCGAAGTTCTGGCAGAAGACACACAGCAGATTGCAGTGGGTAAAGAAGACGGTCCCCGATCCGTACCGTCCCACAAGGGGAGCCTCTTCGCCGAAATGGGGGCCGTAACTCGAAACCTGCGCATATCTGCCGGTTTTACAGACACCTGTCTCACCCGTAAGGCGATTGACCTTGCAGGCGCGGGGACACAGAACGCAGGATTCAAGTATTTCGCGGGCGCGTTCAATCCGGTCCCTGAGGATACCTTCCTTATGGGCGTTTATATATAAGGGTTCCATGAGGTTTGGCTCTCGTCACTGCTGTGAAACGTCGCCGCGCGTCAGCCGGTTTCGTCAAGAAGCACTGAAGGATAATAACACTTAAAGACAATACAGGGCCTGTCATACTGCTGCTGGTACAATTCTCTGGCGCGTTCTCTGAAGGCCTTCTTTGTGGGCTTTTCTTTGTACAAATATGTTAAAAGCTGCTGCAGGAATGCAACGTCATTTATTTTTTTCTCGGTGGTGTTCTGCCTCCCGACGATCTTCACGCCGGCAAGGCCCATTTCCTCAAACTCATAGAGCGCGCATGCTCCGCAGGGACGTTCATCGATATGCATCCCCGACCAGAAATGCTGCCGCTCCCACGACACCTTCTCCTTGAGAAGCGTTTCCGCCTCATCTTCACTGGAGTCCCGCACGGCGGCAGTTATTTTATACAGCATCATGCAGGCGTTTTCATAATCCCGTTTCTTTTCCTGTTCGGGAATAAAATCGGCAAGGCCGTGCTGGAAGGTGCAGAAGCCGTCAATATTTGCACACCGTGAGTTCAGGATAAATGTTTCAAGCTCAATATCCTCCACGCGTGCGGCAATTTCTCCGATTTCTTCAAGGGAGAGGTGGCGCGGCAGAATTACCCGGGACGCTCCGAGATCGCGGTAAAAATGAACAGTCTGAGAGTTAAAGGCTGTTCCTGCGGTGCTTATATGAATTTTGACATCAGGTGCCATTTCATGAATGGTTACAATAATACCGATGTCTCCCACAATGAAGCCGTCGACCCCTGTCCCAAGGGCCGCTTCAATATATTTCAGGAGGTAGGGATACTGGGGAGCGCTGTAGTAGTGTTCGTTTAATGTCAGCAGTATCGGGACGCCCTGTTTATGGGCAATGCCGACGCTTTTTTCAAGCTCCTCAAAGGACTGCATGTGGGGTGTTGTTTTGATAATGGGGTTGTCTTCCTGCCGGCGGTTTAAGGATGCCGCTACCGTGTAATCTTCTTTCCAATCTGAAGGCAGGACTCCGCAGTAAAACTCACCTGCCCCCTTTTGTATCAGCGGTGCTACTTCATCAGGGCTGCACAGCGGTGAAAGAATTTTCAAGCTCATAGGACTGTACTCATAGCAGTTGTCGGTTTCGTAAAACGTATCAATACTACAATGTACCATAAAACAGCAAAAACGTAAATGCCGACCGTCGACATGGTCATCACGGGCGTTTGTCGGTTAGGGCCAGCTGATATGACATAAAGCAGGCTGCCAGAGGGGCATTGATCATGAATAGCCGGGGGATATCATAGAGCATCCCTGTCCACCAGCCATAGGGAAACAGGAGCGCGGCACAAAAAAGGGCGCAGACGTTACCGGCAATGAGGAGTACAAAAAAAAGACCCGTCCGGGAAAACGTTTGCCTGAAGCGAATAATCACAACCGCACAAAACATAAACCAGAAAATATTATAGTGTCGTGGGGAAAAAAGAGACTGAAAGAAGGCGGATGCTATCATGGGTATCCTGCTGAGCCGTGGCAGCATAGAGGAGAATGACAGGGCGGCGATTTCAAATTCATGTTCCCACGGATGCACATGGATGGTGTTGCTGAAGAAGATCCACGGAAGCAGCAGAACAGCCGGCAGGCCCGCAAATACGGTCGTAAACCAGAGCGCGTGGCGCACCTCTTTTCCGGTGTGTATACGCATGCACAGCAGTGTTGTGAAAAACAGAATACCCCATACTATAAAGCCCTCTTTTTTTGAAAAAACAGCAAACGTAATAAAAAGAGCAGCCAGCGCAACATTGCCCGGGGTTTTCTCGTGCAGCCATGTAAAGAGCAAAACAGCTGCCACCGTGTAATAGAAGGTGAAGGGCACATCAGCATAGCCTGATGACGGGTTCCCGTGCACATCCCGGATAAATACGGGAAGCAGGGCAACAATGCAGGTAAAAAGCAGCGCATGATGCCGGGAAGAAAAGGGCTTTTGTGCACCGTACATGAAAAAAAGCAATGCGGTAAAAAAAAGCGGAAAGGGAATTTTTACCCAGGTGTCGTTTATCGCTCCCATCGCGGTATAAAAGAAGCTTTCAAGCAGGGGCACAAGAAACGGGTAGAATGCGTGGTACATAAGCCTGTTTGGGTCAAAAAAATCGTCGGCGCGGACGGTCTGTTCATAAAAGAGTATTTTTGCCTTTAGTCCCCATTGCGCGATGTCATCGGGAAGATGCATGGGCAGGTACAGGGCACGCCACACTATTACGGCCATGCTGAGAATAATCAGGCAGACGAGAAACAGTGCGGTAAAGGATCGAGTTGAAAGGGACAGGCGGGGTAAGGATACCGGAATATGGAAATTCTTTTTGTACAGAAACAGTACCAAAAACGGCAGGGAAACAAAGACAATGGTAGTGAAGCCAATCTTTGCACCGCACAGGGACAGATAGAACATAAGCAGGCAAAGGGTACCGGTGCCCAGCCCGTAGGCAAGTGAAATTCTAAAAAAAACATCCTCACGGCCTGTTTTTCCGGCAATGATGCTGTGCAGGGCATCGCCCATGAAGAAGAGGCTTCCTACCAGCCAGCAAACTTTTAGTAGCGGGACCATATTTCCTTGTTGTCCTTCAGCGTTTTGGGTGCGAGCCTGACTGTTCCGCAACAGGAACGGCTAGTAGATTGTTTTTGCATATGTTTTTTCTTCAATAGCAAGGTCATAACAGGCGACGGCAGTGCCGTTATCCAGCTTGATTATTCTGTTGATTCCATCAGGCTCAGGATATCTGTATATGATCCAGGAAATATTTCTTTGCCGCAGCTGTTCGGCTGAAAGGTCCTGGAGCCGGGGCATTGTTTCCGGGTAGGGGGCCCGGCTGTTGAGCAAAAAGAGTTTTCTCGGGAACATGAAGTAGTTGATATAAAGATCGCTGCTCACTGTGTTGCTGGGACTGTTTGTAATGAAGATTACGCGTGCGTCATGTGGTATGATCTTATTACAGAGATGCGCGAATGTAGACACATCACCCGTCAACAGCGTGCGTTTTTGTTGAACAGACAGACCAGTCATTTTTTTTAAAAGCGCAAAGCTTTTTTTTATTTCAGACAGAGCGGTGACGGTGCCGAGCAGGAAAAAGATGATGAAGCAGAACAGTACTGCTTTTTGATCATATTTTTTTATGAAACGGCGGACCATAGAGCCGGGCTCCAAACCAGAACCACGAGTTCAGCGTGGTTGTTTACTTTGGGTGGTTTTTATGTTTATAATAAATTATTCAAAAAATGTTGTAAAGAATGAGATTGGGGCGGGGGAGGATATTTTATGCTGAAAAAACTGCTTTTTACCTACCTTTGTGTTGTTCTGATGCCGTGTCTCGGCAGTGCCGAGAGCATGTTTATTACCGATACACTGGAAATAGTGGTGAGACGGGGCAAGGGACCGGAATATAAAATTTTAGCCGTAGCCCGTTCAAATGAAAAGGTCGAGGTGCTTGCTGTTGAAGGGGAATATGCAAAACTGCGTTTAAAAAACGGCATAGAGGGCTGGATACTGGGCCGTTACCTTACACAGGACAGGCCGAAACCGTTTGTTATTAAAAACCTCAAAAAGAACATTGCCGAATACAAAGAAAAAAACAAGGGGTTGAAAAAAAAATTGAGTGTTCTTGAAAAAGACAAAAGCGTCCTTGAAGCAACCTCAGCATCGCAGCAGAAAAATGCTGCATCACTTGTCGAGGAGCTGGATGAATTGAAGCGTTCCTGTGCGGATTTTATCCAGCTCAGAGATAACCATGAAAAGATACAGCAGGAGCTTGCTATAAATAAGCGTACCATAAGCAGGCTTGTTCAGGAAAATGATGAGCTCAGAAAAAATCGTAATTTAAAATGGTTTATTGCAGGAGCATCTGCCATACTGATTGGTTTCATAATCGGTATTGTACTCCAAAGGTCCCGGCAAAGCAGAAAAAGAAAAATAAGTTTTTAACAGTTTTACCGTTTTATATAACAATTTATTGCCGTATATCTCATTTAAACAAAAAAAATAATAGAATAAGTGTTTAAAATTTCTTGACATTCACGACCTTTTTGCTTACTTTTATAAGCTCGTACAAGATGGTCATAGGCGGGAACATCGGTGCGACCCACAAAAAAAGGGCTTAGAAACTCCGTCAGGGCTGTTTCCCAGGTTGGAAGTTTCGGGCTATTAATGGGATCAGCAATATTGATCGGCTATTATGTCGGAAGCTATCTCGACAAAAAGCTGGGTACGTCACCATGGCTTATGCTACTTTTCTTACTACTGTTTATGGTGGGCGCGTTTGTAAAGTTTATACAGGAGACAAAAGAAGTTGCTAACAATTCCAGCAAAAAAAGGTGACATAAGTTATTAGCAAGAAAGTTCCTGATGGTCTTGGACACCCCAAGAAGAATTTTTTTTTATCTATCATAATATCTGCAATCCTCGTCCTTGCGTCACTTATCGAAGGTGACATGCCCACGACAAATGGACTGATATTCGGGTCCATAGCCAGCATTAGCTTCTATCTTGTTGCATGGTGGACGGTAACTGTAATTATCAGAGAGAAGAAAAGCGAGAAGCCGAATCCCTTATTTGCTCTTTTAGCGTTAAAAATTTTTATTTTGAAATTTCCCCTGTTGGGTGTCGGTCTGTGGTATGCATTTAAATATTTTGACATAAATCCGTTTGCCCTTATCGGCGGCATAGCGGTAACACAACTGGCAATACTTTTTGCGGGATTGAGTAAATTTTTTAAAAATAAGTAGAGACACCAATGAATACAGAATCTGTTAGTGAACCGGCGGGCGCGGCAATTGAACATGCGGTAGAACATGCAGAGCAGGCAGGACAGGCAGCAGCCCACGCTGCCGAGACGGCGGAAAAATCCCTGGAACTGCCGTCTTTTATCGATTTCATGGGCCTTGACCTGCACCACCAGTATTTCGGTTTTACTCTCCATGAGTGGCTTCCGGTAATAATGTCGTTTTTTGTAGGGCTGGTGCTTGTGGGTTTTTCTTTATGGGCAACCCGCAGAATGGAAAAGATTCCCCGGGGATCCCAGGCCTTTCTTGAAATAATTGTAGAGGGGCTCTATAATTTTCTAGGTGATACACTGGGAAAGCATACCGCGAAATTTCTTCCCCTGCTGGGCACCCTGTTTCTCTATATCATTCTGATGAATTTCTGGGGCCTCATTCCCCTCATGCACTCACCGACAAACAAGATAAACACCACCCTGAGCCTTGCTATTGTGGTCTTTGTTTTTTATAACTACCAGGGCATCAGGCAGAAGGGATGGAAGTACTTTAAGCACTATTTTGAACCGCTGTTCCTTGCCCCCGTAATGTTCCCCCTGCACATCATCGGGGAATTCGTGCGGCCCATGTCGCTTTCTATACGGCTGTTTGGAAACCTGACCGGCGAGGACCTGACCCTTGCCCTGCTGGTAATGCTGACCCCGTTTCTGTTCGGCTTGATACCGGTTCCGATACATCTGCTTATGGTGATCATGGCCCTGCTGTTCAGCACGATACAGGCTACGATTTTCACCCTGCTTTCAGCGGTGTATCTGAGCCTGGCACTGGAGGAAGACGAGCACTGATTGCTTGTCTGCAAAATCCCGTGCCCCGCACGGGGATGCAAAAGGAAATCCCGCTTTAGCGGGACCGTAAAACAAAGCCGCCCCTCCGGGGTCGGTTGTTTGCTTGTATATTCGGTTTTAAGAGCGTCACAGCAATGGTGACGGTAACGTTTAATTCAATTTAAGGAATACAGTTATGATTTATTTTGGTCTGATTGGGTTGGGAATCTGCATTGGTATAGGGCTCGCGGCACTGGGCGGCGGCGCCGGCATCGGCCGGGCTGTTTCATCTGCCCTTGAGGGAACGGCACGGCAGCCGGAGGCAGCCGGAAACCTTCGCACAACCCTGATTATCGGTGCGGCCCTGATCGAATCGCTGACGATATATGCCCTTGTTATCGGCATTCTTTTAATGGGAAAGCTGCCTTCGCCGGAGATGGCAATGGACATGTTTAAGGCTATCAGCGGGAACTAACACCGGCACGTTAAAAAACAACAGTTACCCCTGAAAAGGATAGTGAGGAAATAACAGTTTATTTAAAGGGAGGTTAAATTATGATTTATTTTGGTCTGATTGGGCTGGGCATCTGCATTGGAATCGGGCTCGCGGCACTGGGCGGCGGCGCCGGCATCGGCCGGGCTGTTTCATCTGCCCTTGAGGGAACGGCACGGCAGCCGGAGGCAGCCGGAAACCTTCGCACAACCCTGATTATCGGTGCGGCCCTGA
>Ga0272442_10000722_pt1 | contig 51881 bp, 31 predicted proteins | sample SSMForm2O_FD_200262 | JGI IMG/M metagenome (GOLD analysis project Ga0272442, IMG submission 200262) | Marine sediment archaeal communities from Little Sippewissett salt marsh, Falmouth, MA, United States - SSM-Form-2O | ecosystem: Environmental > Aquatic > Marine > Wetlands > Sediment ... | reverse complement strand
TTGCCTCTTCGTGTTATAGATTACTGGCGAGGTTTTATGCAACATGGCCATTTTCAGACTGGGCTGAGGATATGTGGTTTGCCTCTAAGGTTTCAAGGTATTTCCTCGAAGTCCTTCTCCAAAACTTACATCCTCATGGTGAGTGTGGAAGTGCACGAATTTACACGTTATGGGACGTGTATCTTTGGTTGTTTTGGCTGAGGATACGCGCCTCCATCTACTTACGAAGATATGCGCGCACTTACCACGTGGGGCATAGAACCTCAGCCTCTATTAAATATATCGAGGTGTGAAAGGAAATGACCGTTTTCATAGGGATAGATATCTCAAAGGACAAATTCGATGTGAATTTCAAGACAGACAACAATAAGCAGAAAGTGATCTGCAGGAAATATGACCAGACAAAACAAGGAATAGAGACATTCATTGCGGATATCAAGTCCATTGTTGGCAAGGAAGAATATGTGATCGGACTTGAGGCAACTAGCAGATACCATCTGAATCTATCAGATCTTCTCATCAAACAAGGCCATCCATTGGTAATATTCAATCCATTGGAGACCTCGTCTGTAAGAAAATGGAACATCCGGAAATCCAAGGATGATGGTATCGATGCGGATGTTGTCAGCAATGCATTGATCCTTGAGATGATGGGGAGTAAAAAACGACACATATCCAGTGATGATAAGCTTGAACTCAAGGAGCTTGTTACACTGTATCATCGTCTGGTAACCAAGACATCCGATCTCAGAAAAGAGCTGAGGATGTGTCTGAACAACCTCTGTCCTGGCTATGAACAGGAGTTCGATAATATCCTTTCTGCATCATCATACTCGATATTGAAGAAAGCTGTGAAGAAGACCAAGCTGTTCGATATGAGCAATGAGGACATCCTCAATGAGCTCAGGAAGAACAAGAATAGGAAGAAGTCCAGGGCCGATATCGCTTTGTCGGTCTACGATTCCTTCCAGAACAGTACATGTCCTGGATACATGGTGGATGCTAGGGTGTTCGAGGTGAAATCCATACTTGGTCAGTATGATGTGTTGAGCAAACAGACCAAGCAGGTATTTGTCAAGATCCAGAAGAAGTATGACGAGATTGGCCAGTACATTGATTCTATTAATGGTGTTGGAACCATTATTGGTGCGACATCTTTAGCCATTCTGGGTGACGTCAGACGATTCCATGGATACAATTCCCTTGATGCATATGTTGGTCTGGATCCAGTGCATATGAGTTCTGGGAAATCACTGAAACGAGTTGGACATATTTCCAAACAAGGTAATCGGTTACTTCGAACTGCTCTGATGAGAGGAGCTCTATCCTGTATCAGGCTCAACCCTGTAATCCGGAAGAAGTATTATGAGCTCCGATCCAGAGGAAAGTGTCATAGGACCGCGTTGGTAGCTTGTGCTAGAAAGCTTCTTCACATTATATATTCGGTAGAAAAAAATCAGAAAATGTTCTATGTACCAGATAGTTAAAAAATAATCTATTTGGATATAATTCCTGTGTAAGGATAAGATACTATGTGTATTGTTCAGCACGAGTGCTCTTTGCTGAACATCTGAAAAACTCGCCGGTAATCTTTAATAACACGTTCTGTGATAAAGGTCCCGGAGGAGGAATGCTTCAAACCGGGTCCTCGGCGTAGATCCTGAGGAGCTCGATGATCGTCCTGACGGAGGCCTCCATGGATCCAAGCGGGACATATTCTCTCCTGGAGTGGAAGTTCATTCCCCCGGCGAAAAGGTTTGGCGTCAGAAGGCCCTTGTAGGAAAGCATGGCACCGTCGGTGCCTCCGCGTATTATTGCCTTGATAGGCCCCACTCCCGCCCTCCTCACCGCTTCCACGGCATGATCCACCGCCCGTCTGTCCTCATCGAGCTTGAACTTCATGTTCCGGTAGGATTCCTTTATGTCGAGATCTATGGAGGCACGGGGATACCTTGCCCTCTGCAGCTCGGCGATGTTCTCCAGGATATTGACCTTCTCCCCCATTCCCTCCATGGTGAAATCCCTTATGAGTAGCCTCAGGGTCGACTCCTCCACCCCGCCTTCGATATGATGAGGATGGAGGTAGCCCACCCTCCCCTCCGTTGTCTCGGGGGCAATCGTATCGGGTACCATGTTGACGATCTCGCATGCGATCCTCAGGGAGTTCACCATCTTATCCTTGGCGTAACCGGGATGGACGTTGATCCCCTTGATCGTATAGGTCGCGCTCATGGCATTGAACGTCTCGTCCTCCACCTCTCCCCTCTCCCCGCCGTCGATGGTGTATCCGATATCGGCCCCGAACCTCTCCACATCAAAGAACTTGGTCCCGTTGCCAACCTCCTCATCGGGAGTGAAACCGATCCTGACCTTACCATGGGGTATCGATGGGTTGTCAACGAGTATCCGGAGCGCCGCCATTATCTCGGCAACCCCCGCCTTGTCATCCGCCCCGAGGAGCGTTGTCCCGTCCGAGGTGATGATGGTGCCCCCGATGTTATCGAGCAGGTGCGGGTTCTCCTCCACGGATATGACCACGCCTTCGGAGAGAACAATGTCCCCTCCGTCATAATTCTCGATGACCCTCGCCTTCACGTTCTCTCCCGATACCTCCGGAGAGGTGTCCACATGTGCGATGAGACCGATCACGGGCACATCTCCTTTCTTTTCCGGGGGAAGGTTCGATGGCAGTGTTGCCATCACGTAACCGTACTCATCCATGGAAGCATCCTCCAGGCCCAATTCCTTCAGCTCCTCCACGAGCATCCGGAGCAGGTCCTTCTGCCTTTCCGTGGAGGGATACCTATCCTCGACCCCCTCCTCCGAGGTGGTCCACACACTGACATATCTCAGGAACCTTTCGAGAACATCCGACATCCTGATTTCCTCCTTGATGTATCGTGTAAGGCGGAATGAATGAAATAACTTATCATCGGGCGCAGATCCAGTGATCGGGATATTTTCACCCACCCCACCGAACAGGAATTATGTATGCATCAGGATGTTTCGCCCCATGACGGAAAAGGTCGAGCCTCTCTGCCCGGCGTGCCAGTCGAACCTCGCAACCGCGGCACGGTTGAGGGATATGACAGGATACCAGATCGTGTACTGCGGAAGATGCGGGTTCACTGTCGGCGCCGTGAACTACTTCTAGGTGTGTACATGGAGGGCCTCGCATACCTTTCCAGATATCCGTTCCTGAAAGAGGCCCGTGATCGGGTCCGGTCCATGGAGCTCACAATAGCGGACATGCTCTCTCCGGAGAACGAGGCCATTCAGAGAAGGGCCCTCGAACGCGTGGAGGATTCAATTGAGGGCAGGGAGATAAGGACGGAGGCGAAGGACAGGGTGCATGAGGAGATAGAGCTTCTCTCATACCCCGTGTCGAGGTTCATCGTTGCCGCGGTGGGGGACTCGAACCTCATCAAATGGTTCTCCCACCACGAGAGTGAGAGAGCAAGCACCTTCATGGAGAAAGAGGATATATCGAGCATAGTCTCCATGGGAGAGGAGCTCGGGCTTCCCGCGCTTGAAAAGGGTCCCGGCGAGGAAGGGGTCCCGGATGCAAGGACCAGGGTGGTCAAGGGGGTCAGACCAGCGGGAGGGGCCCTTGACGGCGAAAGAAGGCCCTTCTGGGTCAGGTTCACGGGTTACCTTCCGCCGAAATCGAACATCTCCGGTCCGGAATGGGACCTGATCCACCAGAGGATGAAAGGTGGATATGTGGAGCTGAACAGACACTCCTACATACGCATTCTCAAGGAGATCGTGAAGGAAAGGGTGGAGGAAGGCCTTGACCAGAAGGTCGGACTTCCCCGGAACCAGACCCTTGCGGAGATGATCAGGGGATTGAAGTCAAGGGTGGAATCAAGAAGGAAGAGGTACGCCCCGACCGAGCTCGGAAGGATAACAGTCACAAGACTTCCGCCCTGCATGAAGCAGATCCTCGGAATGTCCCAGGCCGGAGAGAACCTTCCCCATCACGCAAGGTTCGCCCTGGTCACATTCCTCAACGCCATAGGTATGTCCCCGGAGGAGATCTTCAGGGTCTTCACCACAGCACCCGATTTCAAGGCCGATATCGTGAGATACCAGGTGGAGCACATTACCGGATCGACATCCGCCACCAACTACTACGTCCCCAACTGCGACACCATGAAGACAGGGGGGATATGCTTCAACCCGGACTCCCTCTGCGAGAAGGAGTGGCTGACGAACCCGATGATCTATTTCAGGGTAAAGGGTAAGAGGAGAAAGCGGGAAAGGCTTACATCGGAAGGAACTTCCGCATGACGAAGGCGTCCGATCTGTCCTCGTAATATTCCGGTATCATCCCTGTTATCCTGTATCCCAGATAAGTGTAGAACCCGATGGCCCTGGTGTTCCCGGACCCCACCTCGAGCACAACGGAGTTCATCATCCTGGAAGAAGCGTAGGATTCCGCCGATGACATCAGGGCCGAGCCCACTCCGTTCCTGACCTTGGTCCCCTTGACCGCAAGCATCAGCACCCTGAGCCTGAGCTCGTCCAGAGGTATGCATATGATGAAACCCACCACCCCTTCCTCGCCCCTTGCAACGAGAAAGCAGGCGGGATGGTTCTCGTAAAAATGTTGAAAGAGTTCCAGGGAATAGGTCTCCCTCAACCTGCTGTTGGCAAGGTTCCTTACCAATTCGAGGTCGCGGGCCTCGACCCTTCCTATCTCGAATTCCTGTTCGCTCAACCGACGTTCATGGTCCAGGATGATAAAATTGTTTTTCATTGATCCCGTTTCAACATGGAACCCGGAAAGACCCGAGCTACGAGAATTCGAAGGTCACGGAATCCTTACCGATGGATCGAACCCTGCCCTCAACGTCCTTTCCGAGGGAAAGGGACACGATCGATGAGAGGAGACCGCAGGTGAGCATGTGGTGCCTGGCCTTGCTGTACTTCAGCTCTAGTGTGCGTTTGGCACCTACCTCGGCCTCGCCCGCTTTCTCGTTGATGCTGCTGATATCGAGGTCGCCCCAACCCGTGGCGGAGGAGAGGAGGAGTCCGAGTTCCAGGAGCTTCTTCGGGGGGAGGTTCATTATCTCCTCATCGAACTCCCTGAGCAGGTTCCCGAACATCTCCTTCCCGCTGGCCCTTCCGAGCCTGTATGCCTTTGTCTCCGGGCCCTTTGCGATGGATCTCATCATGGCACTGCCGACGACCATGTAGCCGTCCGCACCCATCATGGTGACCCTTCCGCTCTTTGGCCCGATGGCAACCACCTTGTAGAGGTTCTTCGGCTTGCTCAGAATGTCTTTGGCGAGCTTGTAGAATTCACTTTCCATATCCATTCCCATGGGTCAACACCTCAGTTCCTGGCTGCAACATCGATCATGGAATCGAACAGGTCCCAGGTGGAGAATTCGGGGTGGACGGAGCAGGAGATGGACCGGCCCTCCCCGTACTCGCGGTACACTATGGCCCCCTTGTCCTTCAACCTGGGGTCCTGGTCCGCATACTTCGCAACGACGACCTCGGTGGGGCCCTCATTTTCGTCATCCACGGAGGGATGCATGATCTGAAGCTTCCTGTCATATGTCACTGCCGGTCCCCTGAAATAGAGGGAGGAGAAACGGCCCTCCGCATAATCCCCGAGCACGTCGGACACGATCTTCCTTGCCCCGGGGGACTTCCTGTATTCGATCGGGTCCAGGTCGACGATCCCGGTCTTCGGACCGTATTTCGCATAGAAGTCGAAGACCCCGAGAGGAGGGGCCCCGGCGAAGTAAGGCTTGATGGGAAGCGGAATGCTTGCCCTTGATCCCATGCAGGCAACGGATGCGCATACGGCTATGACCCCCCCGCCGCTCCTTATGTAGTCAAGGATATTGTTTCGGTATATGGAGGATATCCTTCGGAGGAACCCGAGGAAGGCGAAGAAGCCGCCCTTGTCATGCCGTCTCAGCGGAAAGGCTCCTGGGAGGAACACGAGATCGTACATCTCCAGGACATCAAGGACCATCTGCTTCGGACCGATCTTCTCGTATTTGACACCGGTCTTGTGGAAGGCCTTCTCCTCGTAGCGTTCACCGCTGGCATCATCATGATAGAGGGCGATACGTGGATGCATCTGGAGTCACCGGATCCGGGATAGACCTGCCATGGAAGGCCGGCAGTATATATAAAGGTTGAAGGTAACAGCAGGGGTTCGATTATAACCGTTTCGGTTGAATTGTGAAATATGGATATCCTTCAAGGGTTCACGTAATGGGCCAGTGATACCTTGATCCCCGGGCCAACAGCCAGGAATATGATGCTTTTTGCGTCCTTCCACACTCCCTTCTTCATCGCATACCGAAGAGCGAAACCCGGACCCGAGGAGTAGAGCGGACCGTAGTGGTCGGGAAGGGTGACCGTCCTCGCCGCTTCGATCCCGGAACTCCTGATGAGCTCCCGGGGCAGAGCCCGGGGGTACTGGGAAGGTATGAGGAGGTCCACATCATCGAGGGACAACCCTCGCTCGGAGAGGAAGATGTCAAGCGAACTCAGGGACCTTCGAACCGCGGTCTCCCGGTAGGAGTCCGATTCGACTATGTCGAGTATGTTCCTCATCCTCCTGATACCAAGGAAATTCCTCTTCGGGTCCTTCTGGAATACGACATTCGCCCTCATGTCCCCCAGGTTTTCGGTATACTCGTAGTGCCTGAAGCTCATGAAACCGCCTTCTCCCCGGGCCTTGCCGATAACCACGGCAGCAGCGGAATCCTTGAATGGGTAGCCCCTGGTGTATTTGGGTTTGGGGTTCACGTCAGCCGTGACGCACAAACCGTAATGTATCTCTCCGGTTGAAACGAAACCGCTTGCTATCTCCATTCCGGATATCAGTCCGCAGCCTCCGTCGAGCACGTCGAAGGAGAAGACGGACCTCGTCCCATCCATGGGCGGGTCCGCTCCGATCTCCCTCTGAATGAAGGAGGCTAGGGCGGGCTCACCTATGTTCTCGTCCTTGTAAACACTGCTGTTCACCAGAAGTCCCAGGTCTCCCGGTCCGATCATGGCCCGTTTGAGGGCTTTCTTCCCCGCCCTGACGGTGAGGGTGACCGCACCGCCCTTCCTGAGGGGCCCGCCTCCGTGGACCTCGGTCCCGACGGATTCAATCGCTCCCGGCATATCCCTCCACCATCCTGTCCATTGTAAAGCACATCACGGCCATCACGAGCCCGGAAGCGTGGGAGACCATCAGGACCCTTTCACCCTTCCTGATCACTCCCTCGACCATGTTCTTGTAGAGGGCCAGGAAATGGGTCGTGGAGGCGGTATTCCCGTAATTTTTCAGATTTATTATGGTGTTTTTGGGCTCCGCGCCGAATATCCTCTTCATCTGCCTGACACCGGAGAGTATGGACCTCTCGGAGGTCTGATGGGGTATGAGATGGTCAAAATCTCCAAGACCCCTTCTGAACTGTTTCAGTGCGGTGTCCAGGATGGGAGGCGATACCTCCTTGGCCACCCTGTGTATCTTCCTGGCTCTTGCAACCATGAAGGCGCCGGGTGATCTCCTGCATGGTTTTCCGATGCAGAGATCGCTGTACATCGAGAAGGTCGTGAAACCGGAAAGGGAGAGGCCTTCCTCCCCCTCGGAGGTCCTCTCCATGATAACCGCCGCACCCGCATCTCCCACCGTCAGTGAGGCCATCTGCCTGCTTGCGATGGTCCTCACGAACCTCACGGCACTGTCACTTATGGGAGTGATGTGCTCCCCGCTCACGACCATCCCTCTCCTGACGACCCCTCTTTTGATGAAATTGTTCATGATGTAGACGCCCGTGAACATGCCGGCGCATGCATTCGAGATGTCGAGGGTCCTTGCATTCTTCGCTCCTATGATCTCCTTGACGAACAGGGAGATCGAAGGCTCGATGACCATGTGCCCCTCCCTGCTCTTGGAGATGGAGCAGTTTATGATCATGTCCATGTCAGCGGCCGAATGCTCCGAGTGGGCAAGGCAATCCTCGGCCGCTCCCGCTGCAAGGGTGATGGAATCCTCGTCGGGCTCGCACCTCCATCTCTGGGATATACCCGTCAGGGCCTCGAGGTCCAGGGATACCCTATGCTTGAGTGAATCCATCAGTTCCCCGGTGGACAGATTTTTCCTTGGCAGTTTGACCCCCAGGCTCTCGAACCTGGAGCCGTGGTTCGGGGGGGTTTCCGTTTTCGGGGGAGCTTTCTCATTTCCCAAGGTACTGCCTCCTGGACAGCTACGATCGCGGAGAGTTCGACCGGCAGGGACCCTGCCATGTAAGGCTCCTTCCTTTTATATAGGATTTGTCGCAGAATATTGCGGTGCCTTGAACTCCGCTCCCTATATCCAGAAGCGATACATTATAATATCGAGTTGGCATGAAAGAATGAGTGATCCCATGTTCTCATCCAGAATGAACGGAATCCAGCTCTCGGGCCTGAGAAAGATGTTCGAACTGGTCAGGTCCGACAGCGTCAACCTCGGACTCGGAGAGCCAGATTTCCAGCCCCCTCCGGAGGCCGTCGAAGCCGTCGAGGAGGCAATGAGAATGGGATTCAACAAATACGGCCCCACGAACGGGATCCCTCCTCTGCGGGAAGAGATATCAAAGAGACTGAAGATCTACTGGAAGGACGTCACCCCGGAGAACGTGGTGGTGACCAGTTCGGGCTCCGAGGCCCTTTTCTCCGGTTTCCTGACGTTCATGGACCAGGGACAGAAAGCACTCGTGCCTGACCCGGGTTTCGTCCTGTACAGGCCACATTCGCAGCTCACGGGGGGAAGCCATACCGATTATACCCTGGCGATCGAGAACTCCTTCCGGCCAGACCCCGATGAGATGGAGAGGCTGATCGATGAGAAGACAAGGTTGATAGTGATGAACTCGCCCTCGAATCCAACAGGGGGAATGGTCACAAGGCAGGACAGGGACGACATCGTCGATGTTGCCAGGGAACATGACCTGGTGATCATCTCGGACGAGGTCTACGACACCATGGTCTACCCTGGTAACTCTCACCATTCCTTCCTCGGAAGCTACGAGAAGACCATGATGGTGAACTCGTTCTCCAAGATATTCTCCATGACAGGGTGGAGGATGGGATATGTGGCGGCCTCCGACGAGATGATATCCAAGATCTCCCTTGCCCACTATCACATGGTTGCCTGCCCGCCCACCCCCATACAATACGGAGCCCTGGCAGCCCTGAGAAAAAGCGGGGACTACGTTAACAGGATGGTGAGCGAGTTCGAGAGGAGAAGGGACCATATTACCGGAAGGCTCAACGAGATACCCGGATTCCATGCGATCTCGCCCCCCGGAACCTTCTACTCATTCCCTTCTTACGATCTCGGGGACGGGGAGACCAGGATCAGGTCTGTGGACCTGGCCATGGAGCTTGCAAGAGGTGGGCTCATCTGCTCGCCGGGAACCACCTTCGGGGAGAAGGGCGAATACCACCTGCGCTTCTCCTTCGTCAATTCCATGGAGGAGATAGGTAAGGGCATGGATATCCTCCAGAGCATCTCCGGGAGGTTTTCCGCTTGAGGCGAGACCCAACTAGTGTTATATAGTTGGGCCCCCTTTTTCACACCCGTTCAGCCCTGTTTCGGAGGTGTAGATTTGAAGGGACAGAGGTTCATTCTTCTCCTGCTGGCGTTGGCTCTGACCGTACCGGTGATACCGCTCCTATCCCATGAGGTCGAGGGGGGCAAACCCATCTTCCAGGCATCCATCATGGTGCTTCCGGAAGAGGAGCTCCTCAACATGCAGAAACCCATGGACCTGGAGGTCGACCATACAGGCCGGATATACCTGCTTTACCAGACCTACAAACTCTTCAACTGGGACGTCTACATCGTCCACTCCGACGATGAGGGGCTCACCTGGTCCGACCCCGTGAGGGTCGATGATACCCTGACGGACGGGAACGAGACAGAGAGGAACAACAATTCAGACCAGGTGAACCCGAGGATGACCCTGGACGCAGATGGCAACATATACGTGGTATGGGAGGACTGGAGGGAGTGGATCGATGATCTTACCACAAGACCCGTGACCATAAGGTTCTCCAGATCGACCGACAGGGGGGTCTCCTTTACAGAGAGCAGGATCATCACGCCTCCCAAATCCATCATGACCTGGGATGCTTTCAAACCGGACATCGCACTCAACCAGGACGGAAGGCTCTTCTGCGTCTGGGTGGACGAGAAGGATGCCGGGGCCCGCAAGAACATCTGGTCGTCCTACTCCGATGACAACGGGGATACATGGTCCGCCATGCTGATGCTGAATTCCGACGGAAAGGATTACAGGAACCACAACTACCCGAGGGTCGCGATGCACGGGGACATTGTATACGTCACATGGCACGACGGAAGGGACACCGTTCTCGGAACCAAACCCTATCTGGCCATTTCGGGGGACGGGGGGCAGACGTTCGCGGAGGAGTTCCCGATAACCACCGATTCCCAGGTCGGGGCCGTGAGGGAATATGCCTATCCTGTCGTTGACGATGAAGGAAACCTCTACATAGCCTGGAACGACAACCGGGCCGAGAGGGACGAGGTGTTCTTCACCAGAAGCGAGGACAACGGCCTCACGTTCTCCCAGGATTCGAGGATATTCGCGCTCCCCGATGAGACCTCGGATATGAATCCGCATCTTGCCACCATGGGCGACGGCCACATCGCTGTTGTCTGGGAGAGGGAAGTGCCCTTCGAGGAGTTCATGGAGACAGATATCTTCTACCTGAACTCGTCCGACGGGGGAAGGACATGGGACAGGATGCTCCGGGTGGACGACACCGACAGGAGGAGGGAGGACGGCTCCGACCAGATCTCGCCGCTGGCCGCTTTTTCCCCGAACGGGAGGGCTTTGTGCACCTGGACGGATTCCAGGCTATACGCCGTTGCCGGGCCCCAGACCTACGATATATTTTTCACCAGGCACTCGAGGTCACTGTCGAACATAAATCATCTGCCAATGCTCCTTGACCCCGGTTACACCGGCCAGATGGGGTTCGATCACACGGTTGGAAACATGGAGACTAACTTCACGTTCAAGATGCAGTACAGGGATGAGGACAACGACGAGCCGGGGGACGGTTTCCCGAGGCTCCAGGTCTACGGGAACCCTGACGGCACCGGTCCTGTCTTCCCGGACTGGATAGAGATGGAGCGGGAGAACGGCACATCGGACGTTTACTTCATGGACGGGGTCTGGTATGCCGCAACCATCAGCATACCGCAGGAAGGCCGATTCTACTGGAAGATGGAGATCAACGACGGGGTCACCCCGGAGGTTTTGTCATCGGCCGTTTTCCCCGGGCCTCTGATCGATGTCACACCCCCAACCCTCGAGGTGACCGGGCCCGAAGAGGCAGTGTGGCTCGGAAATGACCGGGTGGAATGCAGCGTCATCGTCAGGGACACGGGAGGAGCGGGTGTGGCCGGCCTCTCCATCAAGTATATCAAATCGGTGAAAGGGATCGGATACTTCGAGAGCCCCTATTCTGTCGACAGCTTCACCCGGATAGACAACGACACCTACGAGGGAGTTTCCGTGATTAAGCTCGACCCCGGGACAGATAACTGGGTAAAGTTCGAGGCTAAGGACCGGGTCGGGAACGGTCCGACCGAGTCCCTGCCGATCAATATCTGGGTCGATGCGGACCCGCCCTACGCGGTGGACCCATCGCCACTGCACACCGAGACCTCCATCTACGGTGTGGTGAACTGCTCCATCACCTTCCGGGACACGAATCCCGGAAGCACTCTAGTGAACCATACCGGATTGGACCCATCTTCCATCAGGTATGCTTACAGGACCACGAGCGGTGAGTTCTCCGAATGGCTCGAGCCCGATGGCTTCACCGAGATCATGGAGGGATCCTACAGGGCCTGGGCCCACCAGGAGTTCCCGGACGAGGGGGTCTACAACTTCATCAAATGGAGGGCCCTGGACCTTATCGGGAACGAATTCATCACCCAGGGATACCGGGTGAATGTGGACATCCCGGAAAACTACAAGCCGGTTTTCACGGGGGAAGGTCATCCAGGGGTGATCTGCTCCCCTACCCCTCATCTCTGGTGGGACCCGGCATACGACGAGGAGAACGACCCGCTCTACTACAGGGTCCAGCTCCTGAAATACACGGGCATGCTCCAGCTCACCCATTACTTCGACGTCGGAAAGAGGAACTACTTCGATGTTCCCGACCACGAGGCGCTTGAGCCCAACTTCTACGTTCTCAGGATCAATGTCTCGGACATGATCGGAGGATGGGACATCCACGACCATGTTTTCCAGGTTAGGGACACCGGAACACCACCTCCGGCTGACATCGCACCCTTCGGGCCCCTGTTCTCGAGAGAGACGGAGGTCGTCATCGACTGGGAGCCGTCAACCGAGGCCCCCGGGGACACGGTATACTGGATCAGAATGGGGACCCGGGAATATCTCGGGGACCTCCTTGATTGGACCCTGATCGGACCCGCCACCGAATACGATGCGGGCTCCCTGCTCGAGGGTGTGGGAATTTACTCCGTTCAGGTCATGGCAAGTTCGGGAGGCAATTACTCCCGGGTAACTCAGGGAACCGTGAAGATATCCGATTATTCACTGGATGTCTCCCATCCCTCCGAACACACCGCTTACAGGGGAAAGGACATCTCGAAGAACAGGCCGGTTGGTTTCTTCATCGTGAACAACGGTACCTTTTCGGACAATGTGACCGTCCGCCTGAGTGGGGAGCTTGTCGACAGGGGCTGGGCCTACCTGAACTCCTCCGGCATCCGTAACGACACATATCTCGTTTTGAGCTCCAGGATGCTCACGGAGCCTGCCCCTCTCGGGTTCAAGATAGTGGTACTCGCCCCCGAGGATGCGGAAACGGGCAGTTACGTGCTCAACTACAGAGTGGTGTCCGAGGACGGACAGGGAGCAGTTACCGGAACGATCGGTATCGAGCTCAGGCGAGGCCCGGACGAAGGGTCCGGGGAAACCTTTGCAGATGAACTGTCCGGTGTCATAACGGACCTGCTCCCCTTCCTGGAGGGGGTTCCGGCGGCGGTCGTGATCATGATATTTGTGATACTGATCGTTTTGATCGTGGGCGGGATCATTCTTCTCGGTATCTTCACCGCCCGGAGATCCCGTAAAAAGGACAGTGACGATCCATACGCGGACCAGAAGAGGATATACCGGGAAATATACGGGAAGGAGCCCACACCGGAAGAGCTGGGATCCATGAAGGCCCAGAAAGAGGGCTCCGTGGAGGACATGATCAAGGAGGGGGCAACTGTCGTTGCCGGAAACGGTGACGCTGAGGTCCCCGCGGGGGCCTCGATCTCCGAGGATACCGAGACAGACCTCGATCTTGAAACGGATAGGAAGTCGCCGGAAAAGGTGAAAACGGGTGACGAGGAGACCGACGATCTCCTGGACAGGCTCTTCGACTGATCGATCAAAACGGTCCGGAAGGAGCGGCTCAATCGAGTTCAATGGGGGGGTCGTCCTTCCTTCCGACTATGTGCCCGGAATCCTTCTCCCGGAGGTAGATCCTTCTACGGCCGTCCGCGCTTCTAACGAGCTCCAGGTTCTTCCTCGCCCATATGAGCACCACGACAAGACCGATTACAAGGCCAAGGACGAAAATGGGTATCAGGAGGGATACGGACCCATCCTCGACGGGAGCTAAAACGTCATCATTTTCTTCATCATCATCTCCGATGTCAATTATGGTTTCGACAACAAGTAGGGTCCCGGCGGAGGCGGATCCGACCTCCTGGTCGAACTGGTTTCGGAAAGTCAGGACAAGATTGTAGCTTTCGGACTGCCCCGCACCGACCCCGGGGGGAACTTCGACCTTCAGGGTGAAATCGTAGTTATTGTTCTTCTCGACATCGTTCCATCGGTTTCTGGAAAGGGTCTTTGCCCATTCCCCTCCGATCACCTCGAGGTTTGCCGAGATCGTTCCCACGGTATCGAGTCCGCTCCTCTCGAGAATGGCGAAGTACCCCTCGATGGACACCGTGGTGGTCTTGTTCCCCAGGACGATCCGGTTCTCCGCGGGGACCTCGATCGTGGCGGTGATGCCCTCGGGTCCGGCGGAGACAGGCCGGGGCTCCGTGATGAGAAAGAAGGTCGAGAGGATGACGAAAGCTGCAATGATAGAGGTCCACCTCATGAGGACATCACCCCGGGCATACCTTTATCCGGCCCATCACCAATTAAAACTTGCGGATACAATATATCACTCGACGGTAACGGATTTGGCAAGGTTCCTTGGTTTGTCGATCGAGCAGCCCCTGATGTCGGCGGAGTAGTAGGCCAGAAGCTGAAGGATCACCGATAACGGGATGGGTGTAAAGAGCGGATCTATACGGGGATACCTCAAGACCCTGTCGGTGTACTTCTCCACCTCGGCGTCTCCCTCGGGAGCGATCGCAAGCACCGGGCTGCCCCTTGCCGAGCATTCGCCGATGTTTCCCAGTATCTTGTCGTAGGTATGGTCCCCGGCAACAAGGGATACAACAGGAGTATCTCCCGTCAGAAGGGCAAGAGGGCCGTGCTTCAGCTCCCCGGCGGGGTATCCTTCGCAGTGTATGTATGATATCTCCTTCATCTTGAGAGCGCCCTCGAGGGCGGTGGGAAAGTTCACGTACCTTCCGAGGTAGAAAGCATTCTCCGCCCTGGAGAACCACTCGGCCTGCTCTTTGATCTTCGAGGTATCCTTGAGTATTCCCTCAACGGCCCTTATAGTGTGCCTCAGGTCATCCTGGATGGAGTTGTACTGCTCCCTCTTCAGCTTCCCCGTGTTGTATCCGAGATGGGCTGCAAGGAGATACATCATCATCAGCTGGGATGTGAACGTCTTGGAAGCGGCAACGCCTATCTCTGGACCCGAGCGGAGGTAGAGGGTCAGGTCCGTTTCCCTCGTGATGGTGGAGCCCACAACGTTCGTGACGCTCATGGTCGTGAGCCCGCGGGCCTTTGCCTCCCTCGCCGCCATTATGGTGTCGAGGGTCTCCCCTGACTGGGTGATGAATATCATCAGGGCATCGTCCTTCGTGGCATCGGCGAACCTGTACTCGGATGCCATGGATACGATCGTGGGAAGACCGGTGAACTTCTCGAAAAGGTATCTGCCCACGAGTCCGGCGTGATAGGATGTCCCGCAGGCGACGATCCTTATCATTCTCGTTGTCACGAGTTCCCTCGGAAGGTTCTCCTGGTCGGACCTCCAGCCTGCAAGAGACTGGTGAAGGGACCTGGGCTGCTCGAATATCTCCTTTATCATGTAGTGCTTGAATCCGCCCTTCTCGGCATCCTCCAGAGACCAGTCCACCTCCGTCCATTCGTGGACGGCAACCTCCCCGTCAATTTTCTCTATGTGGATATCATCCCTGGTGATTCTCGCTATCTCCCCGTCATCCATGTAGATGAAGCGATTGGTGTACTTCAGGAGGGCGGTGACGTCCGAGGCCACGAATCCCTCATGTACGCCCGTTCCGAGGACCATGGGGCTCTTCTCCCTGGCGCAGACGACCATGTCCGGGTGATCCATGTGTATGACGACTATGGCATAGGATCCCTCGAGCCTCTTAACCACTGTCCTGACCGCCTCGAAGAGGTCCCCGCCGTTGTCATCGTGGGCATCCGCGATGAGGTGGGGTATGACCTCGGTGTCGGTCTGGGAAATGAAGTTGTGTCCCTTCCCGATGAGCTCCTGTCTCAGTTCAAGATGATTGTCGATTATGCCGTTGTGGATGACCGCCACCATGCCACGGTCATCGGTGTGGGGGTGGGCGTTTATCTCATTTGGTACGCCGTGGGTGGCCCACCGCGTGTGCGAGATGCCGATGTGGGCCCCGGTCCTCTGCAGCTTCTTCTCCAGATTGGAGATGTATCCCTGGCTTTTGATAACTTTAAGGGGGTTTTCCCCGTCGGAAGTGTCAATTATTGCAATTCCGGAGGAATCGTAACCGCGGTATTCAAGCCTCTTCAGGGCCTCGATGAGTACCCCGGAAGCTTCGCGGTTGCCTACGTATCCAACTATGCCGCACAGATGAATCACCTCACATGGCCCTCGTCCCGTCAGGGAGGTTTTCCCTGAGCGTCCTCATCGGCCCGACGTTGCATCTATTGCCGAGGATAACTCCCGACAGGATCGCAACATGATGGGATATCTCGCAGTCGGCACCTATGATCGCACCCAGGGTTTTCGTGGAAACATATCTCTCGAGCCTCACGGTGTACTCCCCTTTCTCGATCCCCGAGAAATCACCCAGAGAGGATCCCTGGGCGATCACCGAATGGTAGATGGAGGAGTGGGCTCCGACGATCACATCGTCCATTATCAGGGTATCCTTGACCACCGAGAACGGACCCACGGTGGAGTTGTCCCCGATGGAGACGTTCGCCGCAATATAGGCGGAAGGGCCCACCACGGACCCCTTTCCGATGGATATCGGACCCACGAGGACAGAATTGGCCCTTATCCTTGCTCCTTCCCCGACGCTCACCGGCCCGATCATGACAACACCTTCCTCTATCGTCCCCTTGATATCCTTTGCGGTGGTGGAGAGTATACTCTCGTTCAATGCAAGAATGTCCCACGGATAAACCGCATCAAGCCATTTCTCCGTTCTGTGGACTGCCACCTTCCTCCTCTTCGCCTCGTCCGAGATGCAGGAGGTAAGCGTGAGCCGCTCACCAAGGCCTACGGCCTCGAGCCTTGCGAAGATGTCCGTATCCAGAAGGTATGTCCCGGTATTGATCAGGGTGGATGCCGAGGGGTCCTGGAACTCCCAGAGGGCAAGAGCGACCACGGATGGGGTACCCGAAGAAATGAGATCGTCGGTTAGCTTCTCCCTCTCCCTGATGTTCAGGAGACCGTCGCCGACAACCTCCATCGCACCGTATTTGGAGGAGTTCGATATTGAAGTGGCAAGAACCCCCCAATCCCCCTTTGGGGTCGTCAGAAGCTGTTTCAAGGCTTCCGGCTCGGCGAGCGAATCACCGGGAACGACCATGAACTGACCGTCAACCTCGTCCTTGGCCTGGTAGAGGGCGTGGGCGGTCCCCAGCTGGAACTTCTGCTCGATGTAGCTTATGTTGACACCGAACTCCCTGCCGTCCCCGAAGTGGTTCATGACCTTCTCCTTCTGGTAGCCGACGACCATCACGATGTCTTTGATGTTCACGCTCGAAAGAGCGCCGATCACATATTCGAGGATCGGCCTGTTCCCAACCGGTAACATTGCCTTCCCCCTGCTTCCCGTGAGGGGCCTGAGCCTTCGGCCTTCACCTGCTGCCAGGACAACCGCTTTCAATTTAGCACCTTCTTGACCGGAGAATACAAAATCCGAATTATAGATAACTTTCTACATGAATTTATCCGAAAGGGAGAAGTATGCGGGCTTATGGAAGATATCAAAGGGTATCATCGATGATCCTTGTTATCTCCTTCTCGAGTTCCCTGTGAACGTCATCCTGAAGCTCCTCCGGGACGACCCTGAGGCCCAGGTGGACGCTGGTCTTGGCGATCTTCACCGCTGCCAGGGTCTGCCTGACCCTTGCAACGTAATACTCCTCGAGCGCCGTCTTCAGGTCGGCCTTGAGCTCCGGGTTTTCCTCAAGGGTCTTCATTACTTTCTTCTTTATCTCATCCTTGATAAGGTCCCTTGCCACTTCGAGGAGCAGGTCCTCGTCGCCCAGGACACCCTCTAGAGATGAGGAGAACAACTTACCCAGATGGATCTCTCCTGCCAAATTCCAGCCTCCGGGCTTGGAAGGTGCTGGAAGGACTTATAATTTTTTACTTGCCAATGAGCGAGGAGACCAGGTTCCAGACCCTGGAACCGTCGTACCTGGTGCCTATACCTGACATGACCCTCCCCATGAGAGGTGCGTGCCTCCCGTCCCTGAACATATCCGCAAGGTCCGGGTTGTCCTGGATGGCGGCGGCAGCGATCCCCTTGACCTTTTTCTCGGAAAGCACACCGATATCCAGGGTCTCGACCGCTTTACGGGGATCCGAACCTTTTGCGGCCATCTCGGCGATGACATGGGAGACGGCCCTGGAAGTGATATCACCTTTCCCCACCATGGCAAGAGCCTCGATAAGTTTCGATCTGTCCACGGCCGATGTGTTGATACCGGAGCGAAACAGTGCTCTCATGCCGTCGTGGAGGAAAACGGACGTTTCCCTCGGCGGGGCACCTGCCTCCACGGCTTCCCTGTAGATCGGGAGTATGTCCGAGACGACGAGCCTGTGAGCCACGACCTCCGGAACCCCTGCCTTCACCATCTCTCCCTCCTGCTCCCACCATGGCCTCGGGGTGAGGGAATTGACGTTGTCAAGGATCTTCCTTGTGACCACGATGGGGGGCCTGTCCGTGTCAGGGTACATCCTGTCTGGCCCGGGCAGGATCCGCTCGAACGTGGTCATGTCCGGGTTCAATACCTGCCTTGTCTCCAGAGGGACGCCGTAGAAAGCCTCCTTGGATCTGATGTAAACCTCCTTCACCCCCGTCATGGTGTCGGCCTTGGGACCCCATACTATCACGACGGCATCGTCCTTCTCTGCCCCGAGCTGCTTTTTTACAGCCTTGATGTCCTTCGAGGTGATACCGCCCGAGGGTTCCTGGTCGCTGTTGAAGATATTGGGCATCCTGTCAAGGCAGGCTATGACCCTGAGCCTTCCCCCGACCTCGTCCACGAAGGTGTGGTCACCGTGGGTGGGGTGGGAGAATATCGACCTGAAACCGGGTAAGAGTATCGCCTTGATATCCAGTTCATCACTGGCATCCACCTCGCCCTGGAACCAGGGGTCGAACAGTTCGATGGTTCTGCCCGCGAAATGGTCCGTAACATCCCTGTAGACCATGGTGCTGAAATCGTCGGCATCCATGACATCGGGGTCGAGACCTCGGGATATGAGCTCATCCTTGATCTTCAATAGATTGTGCTGACGGACCGCTTCCCCGGCCGTCAGACGCGGGATCAGGGAGATCTTCGGGACCCCCTTTATCTCCACCCTGTTCCCGCCTTCCACCGACACATTCACATCCTGTCGTGTCGCCCCCGGGCCCCTTCTCACCAGGTTGGTGGACCTCATCACCCAGCCGAGGATCCCGGCCATTTCACCGGCCTCGGCGGGGGTTTTCGCGTTGGGTTCGGTGACGACCTCCACGAGGGGGATGGACAGCCTGTCGGTCCTCATCACCATCTCGTGCCCGATGTCGCTCATCTCCCTGCAGGCATCCTCCTCGAGGGATATCTGCCTGATCTCGATCTCCCTGTCCCTTCCGATCCATGGGACGTGCCCCCCCAGGGAAATGATGGCGGTCCTCTGGAACCCGGTGGGTATCGAGCCGTCGAGATACTGCTTCCTTGAAACGTGTACCTCATCCACCAGTGCGCAGTTCATCGCCCTTGCGATGACCATGGATATCTCGAGGGCCTTCTCATCCATCTCGAAGGGAGGGGTGTCGTCTATCTCGTAGGAGCAGGTGGTGTCCCTGAAGAACTGGTATGTTATGTTCTTCCTGGTCTTGAATTCCATGAGAGCGGTTCCGTCGTAGGTTCCCATCTCCGACAGCGTGGGTCTCATGTGCCTCTTTATCTCGTAATGTGCAGGGTCGTTGCGGTATACCGGCGGGCACCTGCAGAAGAGCTTCCTTTTCGTGTCCAGCTGCTGATGGATCTCCAGTCCGCATTTGAAACCCAGCGCCTCGAAGTCGACATCGTGCATGATCACAAACTCCTGAAAATGAAAGGGAACGGATACCCGGAAAATCGGGGACCTATATAAATCCGTGGTCAGGGGGTCAACCTTAAATGTTAAATCCGGACCTCGTGGTCCTTTAAACGGGTATCGACGGGAATGTGAGCGAAATACTGACATATACGAATAATATTCTATTTTATATGAAATATCCATGTTTTTTCATTTATTTTGGTACAATCCACCCGGTCCCCAAAAATAGACCGCTAGCAATTGATATATAGATTGGAACCAGCACTACGCAAAGAAATATATAATAAGGTACAGCATTTGGCAAAAAGACTGCACCCAGAGGTGCAAGATGTAAAAGGGTGATGCACATGCTTTCATCAAAACGAGTTCTGTCAATTTTGTTAATAACGATCATGGTGGCGGGTTCGCTGCTTGTTGTGATCCAATCCGACGGGGCAACCGCTGAAGCGGCCCCCGCAAGAGCGGGCCTTTACAAGCACTCCGAATCCTTCAACGTGACCTTTTCCAAACCCACGTTCTACGGCGACAAGGACCCGAACAACAACAACAAGTATGTTGGCAACAACACCTGGGACGATATCGCCTTCATGATCTACTTCCAGGACCAGCATACGAGCACGACAACGGTATCGGGGAACACCGTAACCACGGCGAACATCTATCAGTCGGTCTTCGTGGAACTGGATAACGAAACCGTTATCACCGGAACGGACGAGACCATCCTCATGGAGGATTTCACCGCGACATGGTGCCCCTACTGCACCTCTATCATAGGGACCATGGAAAGGCTGGACCACGATGAAGACTGGTTCCCCGAGAAGTATATCGGTGTGGAATTCCACACATCGGGGACCTACGGCAACACCCTGGGCGGGACGAGGAAGAACTATTACTGCTCCTCCTCCGGCATTCCGACATGGATAATCGACGGTGTCGATGCCACCATCGGAGGCGGAACGAGCCCGAACAACACCGCCACCGACACCGCCATAAAGAACAAGATCAACAACAGGATCTCCACCTCCGCCTTCAACATTACCGCCAGGGCCGGTCACACGGACACCCAGGCCTGGGTGGATTTCTCCTTCACCATCGAGGACCAGACATACGACAATATCCTTGTCGACTGCAATGTCCTGCTTGTGCAGGAAGCATTTCCCAGGAGACACGGATACGATCCCAACTGCTATCTCGGTTGGATCGGGCAGGATATGAAGAGTCCGGCGATCTTCCAGAACGTACAGGGTTCGGCACCCGTTATCTCCGGCATCACACCCGGGGATGGCTCCCTTGTTTCCGGAACCGTTGGAATAGGCTTCAACGCCACCGATGCGGATGCGGCTGATTCAAAGATCACAACCACCGTCGAGGTCAAGGGCGTGGATGATGTGGACTGGGCAAAACTTGCAAAGAGCGGCGGAGTATACACATGGAACACCGCCGCAAAGTCCGGTGACAACTACATCTATCCCGACGGAGATTACGAGATCAGGATCACTGCCGTGGATTACTGGAACGAGATAGGGACCGAGACGATCCAGGTGTCGATACTGAACCCGGACGAACCCACCGTCTCGCTTGATGCCACCTTCATGCAGGACCAGCTGGAAGATGGCGTGCTTGAGGGCAATTTCGACATCAAATGGACGGCCGAGGACGATGAGGACGGAAATGTTCTGCTGGTGGACCTTTACTATATGAGACCGGGGATGGAATGGACGCCCATAGCAGAAGGATTGGACAATCTGGGGGTCTACAGCTGGAATACCTTCGAGCCCAGGGTCCCGGACAATGACAGATACAGGGTGATGGCAAGGGTTACCGACTCCGACGAGATGTCGGCCGAGATTGCCGGGGCTTTCGAATTCGAGATCAACAACCCCGATCCCCCCACCCTCGAGATCCATACGCCATACGAGGGGCAGGAACTCTCCGGGGAACCCACGATCAGATGGACCGCGGAGGACAACGAGGATACCCAATCACATCTGACGATAGATATCTGGATCTCCGATGACGGAGGTGTTAACTATTCACCACTGGCAAGCGGCAAGCCCAATACGCAGTCTTACAAATTCGACTCCAATTACTATCCCGACGGCACCGAATACAGGCTGAAGATCAGGGTGACCGACTCCACAGAGAGGTATATGGAAGCGGAATCGGATATCTTCGCAATATACAACAACGACATTCCGGAGTGCGATCTGGTCGAACCAAGGGAGGATGATATGGTATCGGGCAGCTTCGAGATCGAATGGTATTCGAGCGATCAGGAGGATGCACCCGGGGACCTCACCTTCGACCTCTATTACATGTTCTCCGGCGGAACATACTGGAAGGAGCTGGCCATCGGGGAGCCCAATACGGGGTCCTTCGAACTGGACACGCTTGACCTCGAGGAAGGGGACGGGGTTTACACCATCAGGCTTGTGGTAAAGGACAGCAGGGGGGAGATCTCTGACCCCCGTAACGTCTACTTCACCGTCTACAATCCGGACGAGCCGGAGATCATCACGGCGTCAGGACCCACATCCATGGTATCCAGGGTTGCGTCCTTCACGTGGTATGCGGAAGACCCGGACCCCTTCGAGACCGACTGGCTCAAGGTCTGGTTCTTGAGGTCCACGGATGGTGTAAACTGGGAGACAGTTGTGGACGGAATGGCCAATACCGGAACGCTCAGCATGGACATCCAGGATTGGGAGGACGGAACCTACAAGATCAAGATGGTTGTGGCTGACTGCCAGCCCGGCGAGTACAACATGACAACAGAGTATGCGTTCTCGGACCTTATCGTTGACAACAACGACCCGCCAACGGTGGAATTCGTCGATTCTCCCGACGGGTCCGTCGAGCACAATGGGACCCTGACCTTTTCATGGACCGCATCGGACCCCGAGGACAACAGACTCCTCTACTCCGTCTATTACAGGATCGTGGGGACGGAAACCTGGTCCACGGTTCCGGGCGCTGTCCGGATATCGACAACCGCCTTCACCTGGGACCTGAGCTACCTGGAGGACGGTGATTATGAACTCAGGATCGTTGCCATGGAGGATACCAAGGACAGTTTGGAAGCAGAGGTCCTCTCAACCACGTTCAAGGTGAAGCAGCCAGAAGCAGTGGTGGACGATGACGATGATGATGACGTCCTGCCACCGGTACAGGATACCAACGATGGCGAGACCAGTGTCGGCCTCATCATAGCGGTCGTTGCCGCCGTGGCAGTGCTTCTCGTGATAATACTCGTGGGAGCGGCACTTGTGATAATGAACAGGAAGAAGGCTCAGACACAGCTTCCGCCCCCTGGAGGGCTGCCGATGCAGCCGGCCCAACCGGGTTTGCCCGGACAGGTGGGAGGCGGAGAACTGGCCCCACGATCGCAGTTGGAGCTTCCTCCGTTCCAGCCTATGGCCCCGGCGCAGCCGGAGCTGCCTCCGACACAACCCCAGGTACCGGCGCAGCAGCCCCCGGAAAGTCCATTTTGATATCCCGGGCAGGAATAAGGGGTCGTCCAGGGCCCCTTTTCTTTTCCACAATGGATAAATAGAGAGGGGAAGTATGATCGTCGAAATACCCCCCCGGTTGAGGTGATAACATGAGATACATGCAGATCTGTCTATCGCTGTCGTTGACCTTCATGATGCTTTTCGGGTCCGCCGTCCTGGCCGGAGAGGAAGATCTCCGGAACGAACCTGTCCGGGGTCTTGAAGGCTACAGGGAAACCCTCAACGTATCGCTTCCGAAGCCCGTGTTCTACGGCGACAGCGACCCCCACTATCCTCAGAATGATATCGAGGCAAATACATGGGAGGATGTTGCCTTCGTGGTCCTTCTCCAGGATATGAACAAAATTGTCAAGAAGGAGAACCAGGGGACACAGAGCACAACGGCCTCCTGTGCAGATATCTACCAGGCCGCTTTCGTACCCCTGGACGGGAAGACCGTGTCCACCGGGACACAGCAGAGGATCATGGTGGAGGATTTCACGGCCACCTGGTGCGGATACTGCACGGGGGTGATCGGCGCCATGAACAGGCTTGACCTGGATGCGACAATGTGGCCCGACAGATACATAGGTGTGGAATGGCACTCCGGCGGCGGCACCTACGGGACCGGTGTCCCCCTGGACAAGGCTGTTGAAAGGAGAGGATACTACTCCTTCGGCACCGGGATACCCAGATATGTCATCGACGGCATGGACCCCTGGGTAGGCGGAAGCACATCTGCGAACGAATCATCCATTGACAACAGGATCAGGGGATCCATAAGCGACAGGACAACAGTAGCACCCATCAGCATCCAGGCGCATGCCGGACACACCTCATCGGAGGCATGGGTGGAGTTCACTTTCACAGTGGAGAGCGATCAGTTCTTGAACAAGGACGTGGAAGCGCACGTGATACTTGTTCAGGATGCATATCCCCGGAGGCACGGCACCAATGTCAATGCCAGGCTGGGATGGATCGGTCAGAACCTCCATACACAGGAGGTTATGCAGCTCGAGGCGCCCCTGGTGCAGTTCAGGGAGGATCGGATGCTCTCCGATATCTCCGACCTCGGGCACGTGGAGGGTGAGTTCGAGATACAGTGGCAGGCATCCGACAGGGAGGACGGGAGCCAGCTCGACATCGATCTCTACTACAGGCAGGACAGGGACGACTGGATGGAGATAGCAAGTGGATTGCCGAATACGGGAAGCTATACCTGGGATACGATGGACCCGAGGGTCCCCGACGGCGAGGATTACGAGCTCAGAATAGACGCGGCCGACAGCGACGGCATGATAACAGGGGTCGTTTCATCATTCGGTTTCGAGATCGACAACCCGGATGCTCCGGTTCTCACCATACTGCAGCCGGCAGATGACGGCACCACCATGACCGGGAACGGAGAGTTCAGATGGAGGGCCCTTGACGACGAGGATGACCCGATCTCTCTCGACATCGATCTCATGATATCATCCGACGGGGGGGAGACCTTCGATGTCCTTGCTTCCGACATCCTGAACACGGGAAGCCACACCTTCGATACAACGGTGATGAAGGACGGTGACGATTACGTCATCAAAGCAAGGGTGACGGACCCGAAGGGCCTCTTTGCGGAGGATGTATCCGCCACATTCTCCATATTCAACAACGATCCTCCGGCAGTGGAGATCACGTTCCCCGAAGAGGGGGATACCGTTTCGGGAGAAGTGGAGATATTATGGAACTCCGTGGATGAGGAGGATGAACTCGAGGATATGACCTACGATCTGTTCATCATGTACACGGATGATGGTATCTGGAGCAAGCTCTCCTCGAACCAGATCAACACGGGCTCTTATGAGCTCGATACCACTGACCTCGAGTTCGGGGACGGGGACTACCAGATCAGATTGATACTGAGAGACAGCGATCTCGAGTATTCGGAGGCGCAGATGGTTGAGTTCACCGTTTACAACCCCGACCTCCCGGTCATCTCCAATACGGTGGCGCCAAGAAGCCCGATCAAGGGAACCGCCCTGTTCACATACACGGCCTCCGACCCCGACACGGGCGAGACCGGGATGCTGACGGTATCGTTCTTCTTATCGGAGGATGGTCTGGACTGGACAGCGTTGCAGGAAGGGAGCCCCAACACCGGGTCGTTCGAACTCGATGTTAGCGGGATGGAAGACGGCGAATACCTGCTGAAGATCGTCGTGGCGGACCCGGTCACCGGCGGTCTTGCGGAGTTCGTCTATCCCGAATTCGAGGTGAACAATCCCGATGCGCCCACCATTCTGCTGGTTTCTGAACCCTCTCCCGGTGAGAAGGTGTCTGGTGAGGTCTCCTTCAGCTGGTCCGCCCAGGACCCGGACGGGGACTCTTTGAAGTACTATCTCTACTACAGTCCCGAGGGCGATTCCAGCTGGTTCCCGATCATGGAGGCACAGGGGATCTCGTCTAGCTCCTTCATATGGAATACACCGGGTATGGAGAACGGGAACTACACCCTGAAGGTTGTCGTCAGGGACTGGTCCCTGGAGGACCTGCAGGCCGAGGGCGTTACGCAGTTGTTTTACATATTCAACGCCAAACCTGCTGTTGATGATGACGACGATGATTCGGATGGTATTTCAAGCAGGGATTCGGACAGCGGTTCAAATACATTGCTTGTCATCATCGTCGCGGCACTTGGGGCATTGATCGTGATACTGGTCCTTGCCGCGGTGCTGGTCCTTTTGATGAGGAAACCGCAGCAGGCGGCGCAGAGGCCCCCGCCAGGATATCAGCAGAACCTCCCGGGTCAGCTCCAACCGGTTCCGGGCGGGATCGGACAGCCGCCTCAAGGACAGCCCGGGCTGCCCCCCGGAGGTCAGCCGCCCCTGCCCCCGGCTCCCCGGCCTGCTCCTGCGGGGCCCACTTACATCCCTCCGCAGAAGTGAACATGATGGAATCGTTTTAATATCCGTTCCATCTAATCCTCCGGCGAAAAGGGAGCACAGGGAAGATGAACTTCTTCGATACTGAGATATTCGGGTGGGTGATCATACCCCTCCTCATCTGCCTGGCCAGAATAGTGGATGTTACCATCGGGACACTCAGGATAATCTTCATCTCCAAGGGCATGAAAAGGCTTGCCCCCGTGATGGGGTTCTTCGAAGTCATCATCTGGCTTGTTGCCATAGGCCAGATAATGCAGAACCTCTCCAATGTTGTGAACTATGTTGCCTACGGCCTTGGTTTTGCCATTGGCAACTATATCGGGATCATGATCGACAACAAGATCTCTTTGGGACATGTCCTTGTGAGAATAATCACCAGGAGGTCCGCCACGAACCTGATAGAGTGGCTTGAACAGAGCGGGAGGAAGTTCACCATCGTGGATGCAAAGAGCGACTGGGGCCTCGTAAATATCATTTACATGCCGCTGAAGCGCAGGGAGGTCAGGGAGGTTGTTTCCAGAGTGAAAGCCTTCAACCCACAGGCTTTCTACACCATCGAGGATATCCGTGCGGTCAGCGGGAGCACCTTCAAGGATGATATCCACCCCATGACAAAGAAGAGTATATGGAAAGGGGTGGTCCCAATGATGAAGAGGAAATGAACCTTTGTTAACGACCCATGATCCATGGATATCAGAGGTCCGATCTTTCCAGATCGTCCTTCTTCCATCTCAATATCACTCCATAGAGTACAGGGGTCAAGAGTATTGTCATCAATGTAACGATAATGATGATGGAGAACTCGTCAGGGGAGAGAAGCCCCTCCATGAGACCCGATTTTATCAATATGAACTCAAGGGCCCCTCTTCCCCCCATCGCAGCACCCACAAGCAGGGCCCCCGAAGGGGCGATCTTCTTTATCCGGGCCCCTGCCCCGCATCCGACGATCTTCCCCATGAACGCGAAGAAGGTGAAAAGGACCACACCGACAATGATGTAACCGACCCTCTCTCCTCCGAGCTCCACCAGACTGGATCCCAGAAGAAGACCTACAACCCCGAAGAATATCGGGGAGAAGAGCGATTCCATCATCAATGTGAAGGTCTCCTTGAACTTCATCCATGCTATCCCCCTGGTGAGCATGGCATCCCTCCCCACTGGCTCAGGATCAAACCTGCCAGATATACTCCTATTACCTCGTGAAGCCCCGCCAATCTTGCGAAGATCCCGAGTCCAAGAGCAAAGAGGAAACCCACCGAAAGCAGTATCTCGAATTTCCGGGTGGCGAACCTGTCAAGTATCTTGTGGGAGAACCTGGATAGTATGTAGAAAGTGATGAGCAGAAAGAGGAGTACCTTGGCGGATGTCCAGACCAGATTGATGGCCGAGGACGCGATCCCATCGACCTCCCCCACCACGGGAAGTAGTATTCCGGGCGTGGTCTTGACGAAGGATAGTACAACCCCGAGAACGAACACGGCAAGGATATCGTCTATGAAGCTCGCCCCGACGACGATGGTCCTCAATTTCACATACCGGGTATTCACGAGCATTGCGGAGGAGACCTCTATTGCGCTGTTCGAGAGGATCGCACCGAGGAATAGACTTGTCTCGAGGGAAAGAGAGAATACAAGGTAAGATAGCAGGAAGATGAGGGCAAAGGAAACCACAACTCCGAATGCCCCGACCACGATGGAGGTCCACCGGTACTTTCTGAAAGAGGAGAAATCGGTGTACAGGCCCGAGTGGAACATGATAACGATGATCGCGAACTCCGAGAAGGTTATGAGGTCCGGTGTCCCGGTAACGGGGTCCTCCGAGAGTAACCCGAAGAGAAGGGGAGAGAGGAGAATTCCTCCGAGGACCTCGCCCGCTATCGGGGAGACCTTGAACCTCTGAAAGAGAAGGCCGAGCGCCCTGCTGAGAAGAAGCAGAAGAAGAAGTGCGATCAGGATGTCGTCAATGGGTTTGAAGAGGTCCACTTTAACTCAATCCCCCGGGATCAGTTCAGGTCCTCCTTCAGGACGACCTTACCGTTCCTGAATATCCTTATTGTCCCCGATGATGACAGGGCGAAGGATATGCATTCGGTGGTGTATGTTATCGAGGCTGCCGCAAGGTGGCGGCCTCCGAGACCGCCTGTCGTCTGTACCTGCGGGTCCACGAGAATATATCTCCCGGCGCTCACGACCTTCCCCTTGGGATCGATCACGAAGGCACCATCCAGCTGGGCGAACTCCTTGACGGATTCCCAGTTCTCCTTGTTCAGAATGGAGCGGATATCATCATCCTGATTGTGGTAGGGATTTATGACAAGCTGCTTGGAATGCTCGAGCACCCTCTCCACATCCCCCACTATGAACAGGGTCCCGATATGCTTTCCCTCCCTTCCCTCCAGATGGATCTCGAAAACGATCTTCAGGAGAGCTTCCATAACCTCCCGGTCCACGACATCGGAGAGCTCGTTCATGACCCTGTAGAAAGGCATGGCGGAGGACTGGAACTCCAGAAGGAACCTGAAGGGATAGTCCGATATCAGTATGACCTCCATATCCTCGGTTATGTAACCGCCCAGAAATATACGAAATATCAGCCTCTCGATGAAGTCCATGAAATAGATGGAGTTCTCGAGGTTCCGGGCGTAGGTGTAGTAGATCACTCCCTCCCTGACATTGATATCCTTGCCCCGGGAGGAGAGCACTATGGTCTTGTCCGATCTCACGGCATCCATGATCCCTGAGATGAAATCATCGTCATCGGAGAGAACGATGGACAGATCGTAATTCTTTTCTGCATCGAACATGAGGTCCGCGGCCGGGAACATTTTGTATCGACTTCAAATCGAGCAGGAATGATATAAAACTTTCATAATGAATCGCAGGAAAAGCCAGATCTCAAATGACGATAACTTTAAACGGAAACCTGGTCTTCTAGAGGCAGGTGAGTCCTTTGATGGATGAAGATTTCGATAGTTTCCCGTTCATGGAGCTTCCAAGGGGCATACTGATCAGGAAGGGTGCCGTCGGCGAGGTGGGGAACATATGCAGGAAACGGTTCCACCTCGAGGGCAGGGCGCTCATCGTATGCGATCCCGTGACCGAGGGGATAGCCGGCAGGGCCGTTGAGGCATCATTGAAGGATTCGGGATACGACACCGATATCATTAAGATCCAGGGGGCCACGGACACCTCCGTGGATTTTGTGAACCGTCACATCTCCGAGAAAGGCAAGTACTTCATCCTCGGCGTGGGGGGTGGGAGGTCCATCGACGTCGCGAAGTACGTGGCCATGATCAAAGAGACGGAGTTCATTTCTGTTCCCACAGCAGCATCACATGACGGCATAGCATCCTCAAGAGCCTCGATAGAGATGGACGGAAGGAAGAAATCGATCCTGGCCAGGGCACCCCTGGGTGTCATCGCTGACATCGATATAATCAAGAACTCCCCCTACAGGCTTATAGCCTCCGGATCCGCCGACATAATATCCAATTATACTGCGGTTCTGGACTGGAAACTTGCATACAGATTGAAGGGGGACACGTTCTCCGAATATGCAGCCGCACTTTCGGAGATGACGGCAAAGCTCATCATGGACCGGGCCCACGAGATCAAACCCCGGCTCGAGGGGTCCGTAAGGATCGTGATGAAGGCACTGGTCAGCTCCTCGGTGGCGATGTCCATCGCGGGATCCTCGAGACCCGCAAGCGGCTCGGAGCACATGTTCGCTCATTCCCTTGACGTGATAGCGAAGAACCCGCCGCTCCACGGGGAGGAAACGGGGGTGGGAACCATCATGATGATGTACCTCCACGGGGGCGACTGGGAGAGGATAAGGGACGCGCTCCGGACGATAGGGGCCCCCATCAACGCGAAGGAGCTCGGAGTGACGGAGGAAGAGGTGATAAGGTCCCTCCTGGAAGCCCACAAGATCAGGCCAAACAGATACACGATCCTCGGGACCGGCCTCGAGGAAAAGGCCGCCTGGAGGGTAGCAAGCGAAACGGGTGTCATCTCTCAGGATTGAATTGCTCAACCTTTTCAAGGTCCCTGTAAAAATACCAGAAAGCCCCGAGGGCCGGTATAACAAGTATGAGTGCGAAGGTCCAGAGGAACCCGAATCCGATGTATACCATCGAGACGAAATTGAAGGTCCCGAACATCAACGTTATCAGTACGAACTGTTTGAGATATCTGTTCTTCATCTCACCCCGGGAAAGAAAGAGGGACATGGACGCCCTCATGAGGGACACGGCAATGGCAAACAGGAAGAAACCAAGCAGCCGGTCCGAGGCAACCTCGAAGTTCACGAACATCTGTCCGGATGTGAACAGCAGGAAGAGTCCGGATATCCCGAGCGAGAATGAAAGGACGATGAATGGTCGGTCGGGCCTCTGCCGGAACTTCTTCCTCCTGATGTATATACGCCATATCAGGGCCTCTGCCAGAGCGAGCAGATAGGCGGATATCAGAAAGAAGGAGGTCCCGCCCTCCGATGCGGGATCGAAGCTGTTGACAACATAGAGATGGCCAAGCGTGACAAGGATCCCGGCGAATATGCCCAATATGAAGGTCTTCATGGTGTCCTCTTCATGGATGGTCCTCTCGTACCGGTTGGTTATCAGAAAGAGGAGACCGAAGGTCGGTATGAACCCCATGAGGGTCCCGAGAAAGAGCGCGAAGAATGTGGAGGCCATCCTCCGCGCCATGAAGGAAGGCTCTATTTTATCTTTTCGTGAGATCGGAATAAAGAGCGCACTTGTGCATCTCGTGTTCATAACGGGCCCATAAAGTATTTCAAGAGAGAGGAAGCTGGACCCGGCATGGACATCGGTAAATGGAAGATGTACACCCCCATACTGATAGTTCTCGTACTCTCCATTCCGCTCGTTACAGCGGCCCAGTGGATGGATTTCAAGGAGGCAAGAAGGCTTGCCGACGAGGTTGTGGATTCCTCTGGGTTCTTCACGGGGTTCTCCGAAGATACCTCGACCACTGTGGATCTCATACCCGGCAGTATAATAGATTCTGCCATCGATGACACCGAGGAGAACATAACAATAACGGATTCATCAGGAAATCAGCAGAACATAACCCAACCGACGGCGAGGAAAAGCGTTTTGACCGGGGTGGTCACAGCGGTGATAATGGTGGGTCTTGCGATAGCAGCCGCCTTCGGGATATTCTTCCTGTTCAGGCTGAAGAAGAGGGTTACGCTGAAGCTCTTCTTCGCTATCGCACTGGGGCTGTGTGCATCCATTGCGGTGATGATGTACCTCTATCTCATGAGGCTGTTTTTAAACGACCTGTTCGGAACTTCGATAGATGAAGGAAACATATTCTACGCCATCATAATAGCGATTGGTGCGGTGATCGGTATCACCATCGTCTACAACATGGTCTTCAGGGCCATGGAGCCAATGAGGAAGAACCCGGCACTGATAGCTTTCTGCGTGTTTCTGGGGCCCTTCCTTGCGATCGTCCTGCCCGTTTGGGTGATAATCTTCCTACTTGCAGGGGTCGCTCTCTGGGACCTCTGGGCGGCGAAGAGGGGGATAATCAAGGAGATGATCAATCTCTCCGAAGAGCACAAAGAGGAGGAGAGAAAAGGAGCGAAAGCACGGGAGCACCCTGAAGCTCCTGCCGCTCCACTGGTTGAGGTACAGAGGCCGTTGAAGGGTCAGCTCAAAGACAGGATCGAGATAAAACGCGGAAAGGGCGGAAGGAAGTTCATCGATGTCCAGTCCGGAGAGGACATCACCTCATACGGACTCTACGAGGGAAAGCATTTTGCCCTGGGGATCGGTGATTTCATATTCTTCTCGGTGCTTGTATCCGTCACATTCAAGTGGATGATGCTGAAGGTCCCCTTCATGGGATTCTATGAATCCTTCTGGGGTGAGATCCTTGTCCTCGAGATGACCGTGATGGTGATCGTTGCGGTGCTGTATGGTTTCAAGCAGACGCTTGGTTTCCTGGAGAAGGAGAGCGTCATGCCCGGGCTCCCGCTTTCGGTCCTCTGGGGACTGGTGGGTTTCATCGTCCTTGCAGCGTATCTTGAAATTATGAACCTCATCTTCTACGGGCAGATCGTGAACCCGTTCTGACGGGGCATGTCCCGATAATAATCTTTTAAAGGTGAGTTTTCCATATGGTCCATATGGGGATCAAAGAAAAAAGAGAGAATCAGTCCTTTCAATTTCCCAGAGGCCACATTATCAACAATCTCAGACTTTTCAACAGGGGGGAGGACAAGAAGGTGGGACAGCCTCCGGGAACCCTGATCTTCACGGGCGATAAGAAGACGGAAAAGGTCACCGTTGATATCATTGAGTATGACAGGGAGCATTTCTCCGAAGGAGGGGTGGATGACATTGTCGGTGCGATCAGGGACAGAAAGGAGGGGATGGTCACCTGGATAAATGTCAACGGTTTGCATGATGTGGAGCTACTGAAGAGGATCGGGGACCAGGTGGGCATCCACCCCCTTGTTCAGGAGGATATACTCAACACCGACCAGAGGGCGAAGGTGGAGGTCTATGACAACTTCCTTTTCATTGTCCTCAGGATGCTCTACCTCAACGGCGATAATGTAGCGATACAGAACGAGCAGGTGAGCATGGTGCTGTGCAGCAACTGTCTCATCACCTTCCAGGAAAGGAAGGGAGATGTTTTTGACCCCATCCGGGACAGGCTTAGAAAGGACAAGGGACGCATCAGGAAGATGGGGGTCGATTACCTGGCATACACCCTGATAGATGCGGTCATAGACAACTACTTCGCTCTTCTGGAGAAGGTCGGGGACCAACTCGAGGACCTCGAGAAGGAGCTTTCGGAGAGACCGGAGGAAAGATCCCTGAGGAAGATCCACTCCCTCAAGAGGGAGCTCATCCTGATGAGAAGGTCCGTGTGGCCCCTGAGAGATGTCGTTCATGCACTTGAAAGAGAGGAGGGAGAACTCATCACCACCGACACGGTTGTGTATCTCAGGGACATCTACGACCACACGGTCAGGGTCATGGACGCCGTTGAGACCTACAGGGATATGGTTTCGGGACTGCTTGAACTCTACATGTCGAGCATCAGCAACCGGATGAACGAGATAATGAAGGTGCTCACGATCATTGCAACGATCTTCATCCCGCTCACCTTTATCGCCGGCGTCTACGGGATGAACTTCAACCCTGGGGAATCTCCGCTCAACATGCCGGAGCTGAACTGGTACTGGGGTTATCCCTTCGCCTTGGGACTGATGCTGATATCCGCTTTCATCATGTTCCTCTACTTCAGGAAGAAGAAATGGATATGACCCTGGCGGTTTTCCTCGCGTACTTGAAGGAATGATTTTTAACCCGGAATAATCATTCCCCATTGCACATATCGGGGGCCCTTTCATGCAGATACTGAAGACCATAGGTCTGGTAATGATGATAGTCGGAGTGGTTCTAGCGGTGGGTCTTATCGGGGGAGGAGCTTCCCTGATGCTGTCCAATGATCCGGCCAATACCAACGAGGGAATTGTTCAGGGGCCCGGGGGACTCGTGGAGCTTGGAGAGGGCGCCCACATGATCTGGTACAAGGGTGATGTTACCGGTCCGATAATCGTGGAGGGGCCAGGGAACATCACGATAACCGTGGAGGAGGACGGGGACACGAGCTACGGGGATATCTATCTCTATGGCAGCTTCGAGACGAAAACATCGGGGGAGCATGCTGTCGTATATACGGGAGATGGAGACATCTACGTGACGGAGGAGTTCTCCAAGGGGACCTATACGTCAATGATGATCGGGGGAGGGGTCGCCGGGGCGTTGATCCTGATAGTCGGCATCGTCCTATTCTTCATAGGGACGAAGAAGCAGAGGGAAAGCGACATGGTCGGGTTCTTCAAGGAGGCTCCGGGGGGGACCGGGGCGCCTCGCCGTAATAACAATGAAAATATCTGAAAGGATCAAGACGTGAAAAAACTCTGATTTTTCAAACGCCTGGACACATAATTTAACATCAAACTGGTCGTGTCCATTGCATACATATCCTTACCAGGGAGGAGCGGCTGCAATCGTTCCCAGCAATGTTTAAGTACAATACGGGAAATGACCCAAAACCCAACCCATGCCACTGTGGCTTAGAGGTATAGCGACTTCTTTATCTTTTCAATTCAACAATTAAAAATCTGAAAAGATTAAGACAAGCAAAATCACCCATGAATCGATGCCCAATAAGATTTTGCCATGCCTGGACACGTATCTTGATATCAATTTGATCGTGTCCATTACAAGCATATCCTTACCAAGGGGGAGCGACTATTTTCATTCCCAGCAAGTTTTAAGTACAATACGAGAAATGACCCCAAACCCAAACAATTGCCACTGTGGCTTAGAGGTATAGCGACTCCTTGGTAAGGAGTAGGTCGAGGGTTCAACTCCCTCCAGTGGCTTTCATTTATTCCTTCCATGACCCTTTTACAAGCGAAAGAACACTGCATATCCCCAGGAACATGATCCGTTCCGGAAGGTCCGCCTCTCCTGATCCTCCGGGCTTTTCATCATCCCATAGAATCGAAGAGTCCCTTACAGGTCTTCACGGGTTCTTCCATTGACAATAGTATGAACACCGGTACGAAGAGTATCTTCCCTCTTCTTTCGAAGATGTCCTTTGTCGCGACGATGCCCATTTTCAGACCCCTCTTCTCGACGAACCGGGAGATGGTCCTCAAATCCTTTCCATGGATCTTGCTCGAATACTTGACCTCAACGGGTAAAGGTCTTTCACGATCCCTGATGATCATGTCGATCTCTTTCTTTCCGTCTCTGTAAAAGAACCCGGGATCCATATGTGACACAACCACATTCTCGATGATCTTCCCGATTCCAGGAGGATCCATCTCCTCCTCGAAAGATTCGATAATACACGGATGGGCGGGATAGATCCTTTTGGCCTTCTTCGAGGAGGTAAGGAAGTTGCGGTGATATGAATGGAGTCTGATGAGAGAATATGCGGATAGAAGTGCTCTCAAGTATTTGGAAACCGTCTGTCTCGAGATCCCAAGGTCATCACCCAGGGAGCTAAGATCAACTATCATTCCGGGATTCGAGGAGAATATCTTCAACAGCTCCCTTACCAGATCCGTATCCTTGATCCCTTGTAGTTCCTTCAGGTCCCTGTTGATCATATTATCGACAACAGAGGACCTGACATACATCGATCTGTATTTCCTTTCCTCTCCGAGTATCTCGATGAATCCTCCGGAATGGGCATATTCCACCATTTCCGCGATCCATCTCGATCCCTCGAGCATCGCTTCCTTTACATCATCAACCGAATTGACCGGGATCATCTCCTTTTTTCCGGAGAACTTCAAGAACTCTCCGAAGGAAAGAGGTCTCAGTGTATTCTTGAACACCCTTCCGGCAAGGACCTTTCCGGAGATCCCCTCTATCTCCATCCCCGAACTTCCCGAGATGATGAACTTCAGCCCCTCATCGAGATCGTAGAAGACCTTGATGCTCTCTGCCCAACCATCATACTTCTGGACCTCATCGAGAAAGATGTACTTCCTGCCCTTTTTTTTCCCGGGGAGATCCTCCTGGAACGTTTTAAGGACCTCCTTCAGTTCAATTCCCTTGATGTCGAAGGTGAAATAGAGGATATTCCTGGGATCTATCCCTTCCTCGATCAGTCTGTCGATAAGCTGGAACATCAAGGTTGACTTTCCTACCCTCCTCAGGCCAACTATCGATATGATCTGTCTTCTGTCCATCATATTCCATACGGAGGGAAAGAGGTCTCTTTTGATCCTTTTCGAAAGGTGTTCTGGAACCCGTCCTTCGGTCCACCATCTGTTCAAATCCGAGATCTCGTTTATATTCATTGTTGGAGAGTATGTTTATTCTGGTTAACATACTTTTTGTTTTTATGTTATTTGTAATTAAATTTTTTCTGATTCTTCAGAAAGTCAAAGATGTCGGTCAGCACTGGTTAAAAAAAATTGCGGGCAAGGAAAATAATGGTTCTCGATCCTTTGGAAAAGGTTCTTTCATATCCTCAAGGACAGAACATCACAGCATATTCCTACAGACTATAAATAATCCCGATGTCATTGATTATTATTGGAAATGAAATGCTCACCAAATTCGAGATCTACAATGATGGTGAAAACTGGTGCGCCAGAGGCATCAGGGATGATATCTTCACCCAGGGAAGGACAATGGATGAACTGATCCAGAACCTTCGGGAAGCTGTTGAACTCCACTTCGAGGAAGAGATCGAAAGAGGAGAAGAGATCAGGATAATATCCATTTCCGAATTCGAGGTGGGTTCAGTTGCAAAGGTTTCCATTGGTTAGCGGAGGGCAATTGATCGAACTTATTCCGGCATTATTTAGTATGATCAGCATCAGCATTTTTACCGTTAAATATCCCGAGTCAACTCCAGTGGCTTTTATTCAAATGGATCAACAATAGATCATGAAAAGATAAACATCAACCTGGAGAGAACCCATTTTAACGATATCGTTTCAAATATCGTATCATGCATGATACGATAATCTTCCGGTGGACCGGATACTGGATTCATCGAAGTTCAAAGCGATCCGCGTTCATCACCTTGTTCCAAGCCATTATGAAATCTTTCACGAACTTTTCTTGAGAATCTTCGCAGGCATACACCTCAGCTATTGCTCTGAGCTGACTGTTCGCCCCGAAGATGAGGTCCACACGGGTGCCCGTCCATTTGAGCTCCCCCGTTTTCCGGTCACGACCCTCGAATACATTCTCATCATCCGAGCCGGGCTTCCAGGCAGTGCTCATATCCAGGAGATTGACGAAGAAATCGTTGGTCAGTACTCCTGGCCGTTCGGTGAATACGCCGTGTTTGGTATGTCCGAAATTCGTATCAAGGACGCGCATCCCGCCCAAGAGAGCGGTCATTTCGGGTGCTGTTAGCTTAAGCAGCTGGGCTCTATCCACAAGCATCTCCTCGGCCGTTACGGAATATTTTGCTTTCAGGTAATTGCGGAACCCGTCTGCTTTCGGTTCGAGCACGGAGAATGAATCGACATCTGTCTGCTCCTGCAACGCATCGGTGCGTCCAGGATAGAAAGGCACCGTCACATCGTAGCCTGCATTTGCAGCAGCCTGCTCCACACCTGCGCAACCGGCGAGGACTATCAGGTCTGCGAGGGAGACCTTCTTCCCGCCGGACTGGGTGTTGTTGAACTCCTGTTGAATCTTCTCCAGGGTCTGCAGAACGTTTTTCAACTCCTCGGGTTGATTCACCTCCCAATCATTTTGCGGCGCAAGCCGTATCCTGGCACCATTTGCACCTCCGCGATAGTCAGATCCGCGGAATGTTGAAGCGGAGGCCCATGCAGTGTATACCAGTTGTGGGACGAATAACCCCGTTCCAAGGACCCTGGACTTGAGATCTTCTATATCCTTCTCGTCTATCAGTTCATGATCCACGGGTGGGACCGGATCCTGCCATATCAGCTCTTCATCGGGAACCTCGGGGCCAAGATAGCGCGAGCGCGGGCCCATATCGCGATGGGTGAGCTTGAACCAGGCCCGTGCGAACACGTCGGCGAACTCTTCCGGATCCTTCTGGAACCTCCGTGCGATCGGTTGGTATCTTTCGTCGTACCGGAGGGAAAGGTCTGCAGTGGTCATTATGGTCGTGACCTTCTTCGAAGGATCGTGGGCGGCAGGTGCGAGATGGTCCTCGGTTGGATCGACCGGAACCCACTGCCAGGCGCCTGCGGGACTCTTCTCTTTCTTCCAATCATAGCTGAAAAGCATATCGAAATAACCCATGTCCCATTTTACGGGGTTCGGTGTCCATGCTCCCTCGATACCGCTGGAGATCGTATCATCACCCTTTCCGCTTTTGAACCTGCTTTTCCACCCAAATCCCTGCTCCTCGATCGGTGCAGCCTCCGGTTCGGGGCCCACGAGGGCCGGATCACCGGCACCGTGGCATTTGCCGAATGTATGCCCTCCGGCAACGAGAGCCACGGTCTCTTCGTCGTTCATCGCCATTCTTGCGAAGGTCTCCCGAACATCCATCCCGGAAGCTTCGGGGTCCGGATTCCCGTTCGGTCCTTCAGGGTTAACGTAGATAAGTCCCATCTGTACCGCAGCAAGCGGGTTTTCCAGATCGCGCTCACCGCTGTATCTCCTGTCGCCCAGCCATTTATCCTCGCTTCCCCAGTAGATATCCTCTTCGGGCTCCCAGATATCCTCACGTCCTCCTGCAAAACCGAATGTCTTGAACCCCATGGATTCAAGAGCACAGTTTCCAGCAAGTATCATGAGGTCAGCCCATGATATTTTTTTACCGTATTTCTGTTTGATAGGCCACAGCAGTCTGCGTGCCTTGTCGAGGTTCACATTATCGGGCCAGCTGTTCAAAGGGGCCAACCGCTGGTTTCCGGTCCCCGCTCCTCCGCGTCCGTCGCCCATACGATAAGTACCCGCACTGTGCCAGGCCATCCTTATGAACAATCCTCCGTAGTGTCCGTAATCAGCTGGCCACCAGTCCTGCGAGTCGGTCATCAATGCATATAGGTCCTCTTTCACTGCCTTCAGGTCGAGTTTCCTGAACCCCTCGGCGTAGTTGAAATCCTCCCCCATCGGATCGCTCTTTTTGGAGTGCTGATGGAGAATTCTCAGGTTGATCTGGTTCGGCCACCAGTCCCTGTTCGTAGTTCCACCGCTGACAGTGGATCCGTGAGTCCTGCCCGTTACCGGGCATCTTCTTTCCTCGTTCATAAAATGGTCCCCTTTAACAATCATGATCCATATGAGCCCAATATGGATGCAATCCCCGATAGCTGTGAGCCCACTTAAATCTTGAGTTCGAAGACTGAAAGACCGAGCATCGGGAGAAGATCTGTTATCCGGCTCAACATCAAGTTATCTGCAGTCCTCCATTCCGAATTGGGGTAAAGAGCCGGATGTCAATCGCCATCCGTCCCTTTGCCTCTATTTCATCTGTTTCGGTCTCGTGAGAGTGTTGCCATCGGCCACCGGGTCCCTTGCTCCGTTGAGGTTACCGAACCGCATTAATACAAGGGCCCCTACAAGGACCAATATTAAGGAGAGTATGATGATGGAAACGATAATCAGGACCTTCAGGCTTCCATCGTTCTCGTCAAGGTCCATATCTCCCTTCTCCACATCTCTGCCGAGATTCTCCATGTCCGAGATGATCCCATCAAGTTTCGATAGAGCCGCAAGGGTGAGATCGATCTGTTCGAGATCATTCGAGATGGAGGAGTTCACGCCTCCCAGCTCAACGAGGAGCTCTCTCACGGTCCCCGAATGTCTCTGAGCTTCCGTGCTATTGATATCTTCAAGAGCCTCTAAAACCTCAAGAAGGGATCCCTCTATCCCATTTATCGTGGCGTCCTCGAGGTCCTGTAAAAGCAGGTTCGTGGAATCGATGGCGGAAAGGATATCTGAATCCCTCGACACCGTGGTCTCGTTCATCGATACCAGATAGATGGATATCTCCCGAAGATCATTGTTGACATCAACCCTGAACTTGTCCATACGCTGCTCGATATCATCCATTCTGCTCTGAAGGGAATGGTTCAGGACCTGCAGATAGGTGGACATCTGGTCCATCCTGAGGCCCAGATATTCGGTCAACGAATCCATATCATCCAGGATGCTGACTTCTAGCTCATCGATCCTGTTCCTTGTCGCCATATCGTGTGCTTCAAGGTCCAGACCGAGTTCTGTAACATTGGCATCCATCATCGATATCATTGCACCTATTTCATTCAGACCCGAGAGTATCGAATCTGCCGCAAGGGCGAACATCATCTGCATCGATGAATCCAGGCTATCGATCCGATGTGTGAGGTTCACCTCCGTGAGATCGATCCTGCGCACTATGTCTCCAAGTACAGCCGATGCCGATGAGTTCAGATATCCAACATCGTTCTGGAGTACCTTCACCCTGTCCAGGATCTCGTTGAGGGTCATGTTCTGATAGGATAGATCGATGGCCCAGTTCACAATATCGGTGATGTTCCCGGAAACCCCGGAAAGGATGTCATTCAGATTCTGACCCGAAACAGAGAAAACAAAGGTATCCCGAGCTATCCATAGCAGATCACCTTTCATGTAACCGAATGCAGTTACATTAAGAAAATAGTTGCCGACCTCTGCGTCACTGGGGAGCGGGAATGTCACCACCCATTGGACGGATTCCGGATATGTGTTGTTGGAAACGAAATAGATGGGGCCTGAAGGGCTGTTGTAATTCACTCTTAGAGCTACAGTATCGAATGATGGCGTGTTGATGGTTGTGGATATCGAAGCCGTCACCATCTGGTCCGGATGGTAAGTGTCCTCACCTGTTTCAACTGAGATATAGCTCCCCGTATCGACCCTGTTGTTGACCAGCAGTGATACCGATGTATTGATGTCGGGATTGAACTTCAACAATGCAACGGCCATCACGGTTATCCGTCCATCTTCCGGATGATCTGAGGTGTCGAGTATCAATTGGTAAGGATAGAGTGTGTCCGTGAATTCCAGGGTTCCGTTGACGTGGAATTCCACCGCCATCACATTTACCGCAGTGACATCAGCTTCCAATAGTACTTTTCCAGATATTACTTCACCATCGGAATGACTCGTTATCATGATATCTCCTGTTGATGGAGTATCCAAGGGTGACATCAGCGGATAATTATCAACAGCGCCCCCCACACCCTGGATCATGTATGGTGTGTCTCCGATCCCATCTCCGCCGGGAAGGTCCTGGTTCGGACCCGAATAGTGATCTGTTGAGGTATGACTGTCCCAGTAGTTCCCCCAATCCGGATATTCACCGTTCCAGTCATTTGATGATGACCGATCCTCTGCATGGACGGTGTTGTTGATGAAGTAATTGTGAATTATTGTGCTGTTTTGCACTGTCGAGTAAAGCTCTATACCCTTTCTTTCACATGATCTGATGATATTACCCTCGATAAGGATCCCATATCCACGTCCGTTGGGGGGAGTCAAATGAATGCCATTGGCTCCGCATCCGTCGATCACATTGTTCAGGATCCTGCTATTTTCAAAAAACACCTCAGCACGGATCCCATTCCAATATGAGGTTATGTGGTTTCCTATAATGTCATTTCCACTATTGAGGATGTAGATGGCTTCCCTTCCATCTGCTATCAGGTCATTATTCAAGATGAGACTGTCTGTAGCCGAGGTAATTATGCATCTGTCAAGGGATTCGATCTCATTATTTGCAATAATTTGCTGACTGCCGTGTACTGTCAGGTCCCTGCCGTTGATGGTATTATCGCTGATATTGATCCGCTGACAGTATTGATCAATGTACATTTCCTGCAGTTTCGATGACATATTGTTCTTGAATATCATCATATCATTGGAACCGGAGGTTGACCCTCCCAGCTGAAGTCCAACATTGTTGGATATTATCTCATTGTATGATATGGATGAGCCGGGTGAATACCCCTGGATCCCCCAATTGTTGTCCCTGATGTTATTACCGGTGATGGTGAGGTTGGTGCTGTCAAGTATGTATATGCCTCTATTGGAGTTGTTGATGATCGAATTGCCTGTTATAGTATTGAAATCCGAATCAAAGATCTCAATGCCTGCTCCGGAATTGGAATTTATCATGTTATTCTTTATCTCGTTGTTCCCGCTGTGATGGGAAAGAGAAATTCCGCCCGTGCCCAATTTGTATGAATTTCCATCGATCAGACAATTGTTCGAATAAGCCAGCCACAACGGTGCTCCGACCGAAAAGAAGTGATTTTTCAATATTTCAACTCGGTCCCTTTGATCAACCCTGATCCCGCGCGAACAATTAAAGAAGGTCAAACCGGTTATCGTGACATTATCGGAATCGATGGTTATGAACTGATCATCGGTGACGGTAATTATCGTCCTGTTGTTCCCGGAACCTTTCAATGTTATCGAACTGTTGATCCGGAAATTCTCATAATAATTGCCCTCTGTTGGGAGTATCGTATCACCATTCGTGGCATTCTCCACGGCCTCCTGAATGGTTGAATACCAGACCCCCGTGTTGTTGTTCTTCACCCTGTTCCATCCTCCGCTCCTCATCCAGGGGTAATTGTCCGCGGCCCCTCCCGAAAGGGAGTATGATGAATCTCCGATCCCATCTCCGTTTGAATCAGAACCACTGTAACCATCCCAGTAATTTCCTCCGGTCAGGGGCCCCTCATCGAACTCGTCGGATGATATCGTCCCGATGGTGTCCCCCGAATTATCGATGAAGGAATTGTGATAGAATACGTTGGGTCCTGCGGAATTCGTGTATCTGATGGCATGGTTCGTGCTGTTCGAGATGATATTATTCCTGAAGATATTTCCGGTGATACCCCAGGCCCTGCATTCGATACCGTTCAGATTATCATCTATCAGGTTGTCCTCGATGATATTGTTCTTCGCACCCGAACCCCAGAGGAAAACGCCCGCGGTCTCAGTGGACCCACCACCGTTCCCGGTGATCACACAATCATGTATCCGGTTGGCTCCTCCCGAACCGCTGTTGGCAAGCTGGATCCCGTTACCGGGATTATCAGTTATCACGAGTCCGGAGAATTCGTTGTCCGACCCGGTGTAGGTATAGGACCCGATATTGTTGATATCCAGTTCACTATCCACTATCCTGCATCCGTCCGCGAAGTAAAGGTAGATGCCGTTGTCCGTGTTGTTGACGAAGACGTCACGGACAGTGAGATCGTCACCTGTGCAGTATATCCCATGGGCCCCATTTGTTTTCGTGGTGCTGTGGATCGATATCCCCGATATGTTAACGAAAGGCGAGGTTACGGATATTACAGGACCCGTTCCGTCCCCTATTATCCATACACTGTCAGTTGAATTGCCGATCAATGTGATGGTCTTGTTCACGATCATGTTTCCCATGTACGTACCGTTTCCGATCCTTACAATGTCTCCGGCTGTTGCATTGTCGATGGCATCCTGAACGGAGGAATAAGTGCCCGGAACATGGACCGTCGCCCCCTCCACCACGGAGGTATCTGATATATCATCGTTCATTATGAAGGCAAAGTTCAGAAGAAGTAAGGCCGTTATGAAAAACGATATCCGAAATCTATTCACCATGGTAACACCTCGAAGTCGTATAATTCAAAAATCGTATCATATTTATTATTAATCATATTTTTTTCATAAAAAATAAATATTGGACCCTTACAAATTTCTCAATACCATGATTATAATGGCAATATTGTCATACAGGTGAACGGGGTCCAAACCCAAAGCTGGATCACCGACCGTCCATTTACAAGGGACATACCTTAATTATCTTACATCATGGATACTCATTTCACAACACAGTTGATCGAAGATCCTTTGGAAAAGGGCCCATGATAGAAGGAAGGGGGGCAACATCCCGGTGGATTCCAGATACTACCTTCTCTGGCTATCTTCCGATATCCAGGAGATTATCATCGAACTATACGGATTGATGGTTGACAAAGGGGACCCGTCTCCGAGGGGAGCATGATATTATTCCTCAGCGAGGTCGATATTTGACCTCCAGATATCCATGGGTGGATCTCATAGCCAGTACATGTACCAGAGATATCATAATCCAAGAATGAAAGATTGGCCGATCACTCCCTAAACAATTTATATCTTCCAGACGATGATGAATGCAGGTGAAAGAGGTGAGATTGAGATGAGAACATGTGTTGCATTCATCATTTTCATCCTGATCGTCCCGATCGGCACATCGGTAATAAAAGGGGAGGAGGACGGGCTTCCGGAGGAAATCGTGGTTCCTTTGACGAACCTTGACATTAAGGAGCCCGGCTCCTATTTCGTGGAGAACATGGGCCAATGGGACGAGGATCTGAGCTACGTCGCAGGGACAGATTTCGGGCATGTCGCAGTTGGCCCCAAAGGTGTTTACTATCATATCGGACCCTCTGCTGAGGGGGGCGGCCCCGGCAAGGAAAACGTGATCAGGGTCGAGTTCAAGGGAGGGGGGCCCCTTGAACCCATCGGCAGGAAAAAACTCGATATGCACATGAACTACCTTATCGGGAATGATCGGAGCAGATGGGCATCGAAAGTTCCCGTTTTCGAAAGCGTTGAGGTCCCTTCCATTTACAACGGTGTATCGGCAAGATACTACTTCTCCGAGGAGGGTTTCAAGTACGATCTCATCCTCGAAAGGGGTGTCGATCCGTCGACAATAAGAATGCGGTATCTCGGGCCCCGGGATATCGACGTTAAGAACAACGATCTATTCCTCTATCTCGAAGGCGGGGTCCGGCTCAATGATGGCGGCCTGTATGCATATTCGGAGGAAAGCGGGATCGAGATAAGCTCCCGATTCGTTCAACCGGATGAGGATACCATCTCGTTTGACATTGGAGATATCCCGGATGATGGCAGGATCATCATCGATCCACTGGTATATTCGACCTACATAGGTGGTGGAAAGAGCGAGGGGATCAGTAAATTAAAGAGAAGCGGCCAGGGAAGGATATTCCTTGCCGGAGCCACGGAATCCACCGATTTCCCGACCACACCGGGAGCCTACGATACGGATTTCTCGGTCAATGGATCCTATCAGTATGCCAGGGACATTTTCATCATGTGTCTTGATGAGACGGGTAGATACCCCTTGTATTCTACCTTCCTGGGTGGGGAGGGAGACGATAGATTCAATTCATTTGCTCTGGCAGGGGACGGTTCGGCTGTGGTTGCCGGATCAACGGATTCAAATGATTATCCGATCACTTCCGGCAGCTACAACGACAGCTCCAAGATATCCAGATATCAATCCGCCTTCATAACGAAGATCTCACCCGGGGGCTCCTCACTTGTCTTTTCAACGTTTTTATGGGAATCCTCCTACATCTACGGTCTGGAAATAGATGGCTCTGACAGGATACTTTTCACGGGCAGCGTATATACTCCGTTCATGGAGCTTAAGAACGTCTCCATGCTGAACGGTTCAGGCTATGACGCGATGATAGGTATAATGTCAAGCGATGGCATAGAGCTGATCCACTCATCGGCCATCGGCGGCAACAGATCGGATAATGGTATAAACATTCTGTTGAAAGATGATCAACTGATAGTTGCAGGAAATACATATTCGGGTAATTTCCCCAATGACACCATCATCCAGGACGACGCTCCGATATATCAAAGCATGTTCGTTGTTTCCCTGGACATTGTGAACGAGAGGTTCGACCGCAAGATACTCATCGATGACATGAATGATCTCGGCCCCATGCTTCTTGACGGAAAAGGTGATGATCTCTACATCATTGGTGCCGGTTGGGGTTATCTCGAGAGTACTCCCGATGCCGTTGACAGGGATTCCAACGGGAACAGGGACGTCTACATCATGCGTCTGAACTCCGACTGGACGGGTATAGAATACCTTTCCTATCTCGGGGGCCCGAACGAGGAGAGGCTCGGGGGATGCTTCTTCGACGATATGGGGAGATTGGTGCTGGGAGGCAGCACCATGGATGGCGGATTCCCCACCACCGATGATGCATGGTCAAAGGATATGATCAGCCGAAGCGACCTCTTCATCACACTTCTGGACCTCGAGAACGCAACGATGGTCCACTCGACGATCATCGGTTCCTCAGCTGGAGAATACCTGAATGGATTATGCAAAGGGGAAGACGGTAGGATAATAGCTGGAGGGCAGACGTGGGCCTGGGATGGATCTTTTCCTACAACCGAGGAAGCATTCCAGGACGGGACCGGATTATCCGGTACATGCGGATACTTCTTCCATTACACCCTCCCTGTGTTGGCGACACCGCCTATGAATCTCACCTTCAGAATAAGATATGGAGATGGGGCATACATCGAAGGGACCGAGCTTGAATGGGACCCGCCCTATTACTGGGGCAACATGAAACCCCGGGGATACCAAATCTACCGGTGGAAGGAGGGAGAAGAGCCGGAGCTTCTCAACGAGAATATCGTTAAGAACGAGACCTTCTACTATGATCCGAACACCAGGTACTGGGAGGAATCTACCTTCGATTATTTCTATCATGTCCGCGCCGTTACCGGATTCGAAACCGAATCTCCTCCAAGCGAGGCCATCGATGTCGACGATGTCGATGGACCATGGATCGAGATAACTGGCCACGATGGCTACGATGTCCCGGGGACCACCTTCGATCCCGATATTCGATTACATGACCCATCCGGCATCGATACAGCCTGGCTCGAGTACTGGTACAACGGAGGGGACCACCAGATATATTTCATCTATTCGGAGGGGGTGCCAAAACCACATCTCATCATAGGGAAATTCATCGGATGGATGAAGTTCATTGTTCATGCAAGGGACAAGGAGGGGAACCTCAACGAGACCGGGATCAATACACTGCAGCTCATCGACAACTTCGATCCCCGGATCACGGATGACTGGACGCCCAGAACCGTGGAAGCGGGTGACAACCTGATGTTCGAGATCGCTGTCAACGAGAACCACTTGATGAAGAACGTCACCCTGGAGTTCGGATATGAGCAGGAGGGGTACTCCAATGTATCCATGGGATCGGAGGACGGGATCCTCTGGACCTACAATTACACCACAAGGAGAAGACCGGACGATATCATGTACCGGGTAAAGGGATCCGACCATTCGGGGAATTCATTTGAAACGAACTGGAAATATATCAAGCAGTCCGGAGCGGAGGCACCCATCTTCGGGATGAACCTCACACCCGACAGGGTCTATATCGGTGAGCCGATCCCATTCGGCATCCAGATAATCGATCACAGGGATGTTCAAGAGGTCAGGGTCCTGATCGAAGGGGACCGATACCGTATGATATATGCGGGGAATGACACATGGACCTTCGACCATGTATGGAGGGGGTCAGGGAACGATGTTCACTATGAATTCTTCTTCGTCACAAATTGGGACAGGACGGTCTTTGGATCAGATGATGGGAGGGTCGTCTATTTCGACAATGTGACCCCGAATTTCCTCGAGGTTTCCAACCTGACCGGGATGAACCTTACAACAGGCGGATACTTCGTCTTCTGGGCCGAAGCCTTCGACGACTTCCAGGTCAGTGGTGTGAGCCTGTTCTACGAGACTGACAGGGCCAGCTACAGGGAATATATGGACAGGGTCGGCGGACCAAAATTTTCCATGGAGATCAAGGTCCCGGAGAATGCCTCTACCTTCATTTACTGGTTCCAGGCCTATGATATGAAAGGGAACTGGGTCAATTCGTCTGTCTTTTCCATGTCGGTCTATGATTCCATACCGCCTGAGATCAGAGGCCTTGATAATAAATATCCCGGGACCGAGGATAACTGCATCGAATACTTCGATGTCAGGGAGAACGTCGAGCTCGATGAGGTGTGGGCAGAATACTGGACATCGGGTGGTGATCCATATTACCTTCATGTGAGGTATGACCATGAAAGGTCGGAATACTACTTCGAACCGTACCTCGAAAAGACAAAACTCGGACCGTATTACTACGCTGTATATGCAAGGGATGTCCAGGGCAACAATGTTGAATCCGAGGTCTACGAGATAACACAGATGGATACCACCCCTCCAATGTTCGGGGAAGTGGAGGACCACATCTTCAGAGCTGATGAGGAGTTCACCATTGTTATTGAGATGTCGGACAATATAAGGGTGATAAAGGTAAGCTGGGAAGGGGTACCGGATGACCTCCATTACGCCGATAATGTCAACATCCTGAGCGGAAGCGTGGAGAGGAGAGGCATATACCAAATCAAGGTCACCATCAGGGACGAGGAGAGCAACAGGGCTGAGACCGAGTTCATCCTTGTGATCGAAAGCGCAATGGAGGAGCCCGAGGACCGGACGGGCCAGATATGGGCTGGTATAATAATCCAGTTCATACTGATAGGTGCTCTGTTCCTCGTGATCTTCATCCAGATGAATTACATACATCATACCAGAAAACGCCTGGATGAGATGATGAGATCAGGTGCCGGTGAGGGACATCGGGAGCGGTTCGGAAGTTATAATGATCCCCTCCAGAGAAGTCTGGAAGATGATTACTTATTCGAGGAATAATCAAAGGGGGGAATTCTCTCATTTCTTCCTCCGGTCGGATAACCTCCGTTCCGATATCAGGGTCGACGCATTGAGTCCGGGAGCTACTTTCATCCCGGGAACGGACATCACGCCTCCATTACCGACGCCACCATGTTCGGATGCAGTTTCTGCTTCTCCGGCATTTCTCTCCTCCTCCAGTTTAACCTTGTACAGCATGGTGAAGGCAAGGACAGCCCCCGCGATGATAATGAATGGAACAAGTATAATCAGGAACCAGTACAAAATTCCCCCACCACCGGCCTCTTCTTTTTGACCTTCGATATGGATATCCAGGGTCTCCTCCGCGCTGTTCCCGGCACCATCAATTACCTGGATATGTAAGATATTGAGACCGGGCCCCAGATCTTCGACCTTCCATGAACCCGACATCTCCTGGGATCTGAACGAGCGGTTCCCAATATGAAGGATGACGTCTGTCACTTCTATCAGCTCATCATGCACCTTCCATTCAACGGTAAGGTCACGGTCCTCTACTAAATAGGTCAGATCGTCAATTTCGGGAGGGGACCTGTCGAGAATGATCATCTTGTCAATGGTTGTGGACCTACCTGAGATGTCCCCTGCAGTGAGAGTATAGAGATGGGGCCCTTCTTCCGGGGTGAGGGAGATCTCGTGTTCTCCATCAACCGACCCCGACCAAACCTGAATGTGGTCCTCCTCGAGAGTGATGTATGCAACTCCAACCTCATCGGAGACCCACCATCTAAAGAGGACCGCCTCAAGGTTCGACCTCGCAAAGGATGGTTCCCTCCAATCAAGAAACGGGTTCACAGTATCTGTAATTATCTTTATTGTGTCGTTTCCATGATTTCCTGCGTGATCATAGGCAGTTACCTCTATCATCACAACGCCTTCCCCCAGGATGCCTTCCCATCCGTTCGTTGTTGGTTCGAACTCGAACTTGCTGTTTCCAACAATGAGACTGACATTGCTGATCCCGTTCTCATCCTTCAAAGTCCAATCCAGGGAAATGATCGGATCACGGCTGATCCTGACCTCACCATCCGGAACGAAGCTGACCCTTGGAGGGGTGAGATCATAGAGGAACTCATAGAGATCGATCGCTGTGTTACCAGCCCTGTCTGTACACATTACCTCAAGGACATGATCCGTTTCGGTGATCTCACCAAGTTCCAGGATGGTCTGGTCCCCGATATCAATCCAATCGCCCACATCCAATCTGTAGCCATACCCCGATACGCCGTGGGTGTCTAAACCGGACCATCGAACGATCAGAGGTTCATCGTTCACATCATATTCCTCATTGAAAATATGGATCGAGGGCGGTTTTATGTCCCTGTAAACTATCAGAATGTCCGAGGCCTTGTTGCCGAACTCATCCTTTGCGGTGACCTGGAACCTGTATCTACCTTGTGATGGTAGCTTCACCTCCAGTTCGTTCAACCCAGTTACATCATGGGAATTTCCACTTTCGATGTTTCGCAACTCGACAGATTCCGGAATGAAATCCTCATCGATCGTCCATTTGATGGTAATGTTGTCTTGCTTTGTAACAAGGCCGTCCGCGGGTTCCGTTATGGTGAGGGTCCCGTTCCCTATGGTAAAGCTCACCATTCCGACAGTCTTCCTTCCCGCAATGTCGTAAGCCTCCACTTCCAGGATGTGTTCTCCCGCTTCCATGAATGCGCTGAAGGAGTGTTCTTCGACATCTCCGGGATCTATCCACGCCTTCGAGTCCACCCGATATCTCCTGGATGCTATGCCGTTGACATCGAAGACCTTCCATTTGAAGTGAACAAGCTGATCCGTGATCACGGCACCATCGAGGGGAGCGCATATCTCGACCTTCGGAGGAAGGGTATCCACGATGAAATCCGCCTCCTTCGTGATATTGGTTCCTTTGGGATCACAGCATCTCAAAATGGTGTGATGGGTCCCATCATCAAGGAAGATATACTTCTCACGATCGCCTGCCGTCAACTCCAATGACCCATCATCGACCTCCAGCTCCTGGCGAGAGAGAGGAAATATGTCATCAACTTTCCAGGTGACAGAGACTTCATCCGACCTCAGGATAACACCGTCTTTGGGAGATATCAGCCGTATCGGGCCTGCGATACCGATCAATTCCATTGTGACAGATGTCAGATCGAAGAGGCCGGCCTTATCATAGGCTTTTAAATGGACCTGATTCTCCCCGGGGGAAAGTCTCACGGACCACCATTCCTCATTCGTTACATCGGTCCAGTTCTCCATGTCTCTGGAGATCAATACACGGTCAAGGCCAGACCCCTCATCCCACGCTTCCCATCTGATCCTGGTGTACTCCTGGTCTGTGATGCTCTCCAGGGGTTCGAGGACCTTGAGATGGGGCCTTGTGAGATCAAAGAAACGATTGGATAAAGGATAAAGGTCCGTGATATTGTCCCAGGCCTCAAGGTTGGAACTTGTATACACCCTGTATTCCGAATCCACGATCCCGTCACCGTTCGCATCTGGGGAAGTGTGGTCCCTCCAGTAATTCCCCACACCATCCCGGGAGATGTTGATATTCTCCTTCGGGCCCCCTGTGTAAAGGCCGGGCAATATCGATATCTGGGGATCGTTCCCCTTCACATCACCCGTTCCGCGGTTGTGGTAGAAGATATTTCTCCAGATGAATATGTCATCGATGCTCTGGATCTTGTAATCCCATTCGATGGCGGGAGAGGAGCAGTTGCCGAAGTAATTGTCATGGATCAACCAGTGCCTGATCGTCTTTGTCGCAAACCCCCCTCCTCTAACCGTCAATCCGTTGCAAGCCTCGAACCTGTTGCCGGTCAATATGTTGTACCTGCCGGTATCGGGATGGCTGCCGGGGTACCGGCCGAAGATGATGCATGAGGTCCGGTTGATGAACGAGTTGTTCGATATGAGCAGATCCGAGGATTCCATCACATTTATACAGGAGTTGTCCAGGGTGGAATTCACGATGATGTTCCTGGAATGGGGCAGATAAACCTTCGGCCACAGTATGGATCCATTGGAGAAAGAACATTCCCGTACGTTAATGGAATCCCCTTTGCTGATGTAGATGATCTGAACGTTATCGAAACGGCTCCACTTGACATCGAAATTCCTGGAACCGAAAAGACAGAGATTGTCGCTTGTTCCCGCAGGATACCCAAATGAGATCGAGGAATTCCGTAAGGAGATGTTCCCCTGCGCCCCCACATCCATTGCATTTGTGGTCGCTACCGGGGAAAAGGCGAAATTGAAGGCTGAACCGTTGATGCTAAGGTTGCCTTGAATATCCGTTTCAAAGAGGGTAGCAGTGTTCTTCAGGGAAATGTTCTCAAGATAACAACCTGTCACATTATCCAGGGTGAGTGCCGTATTTTCCGTGTCAACGTCTATCGCCTGGTCGCGCAACTCGATCCAGTATGAGATGTTTGTGATCTCCAGGTAATGGTCCTTTGGAAAACCGGAAAGGATGATAGGGTCGTCAGCATCCCCCGATCCCGTGATATAATAACTCGAGGAGAGGAGCTCCGAATCCCCCTCGATCCTGATATGGCCCCCCGCTGCCGGTAGTTCATTTGCCTTTGTCGGACCCGTGAAGGGGAGCAGGG
>Ga0272442_10000721_pt1 | contig 51884 bp, 43 predicted proteins | sample SSMForm2O_FD_200262 | JGI IMG/M metagenome (GOLD analysis project Ga0272442, IMG submission 200262) | Marine sediment archaeal communities from Little Sippewissett salt marsh, Falmouth, MA, United States - SSM-Form-2O | ecosystem: Environmental > Aquatic > Marine > Wetlands > Sediment ... | reverse complement strand
ATCGGTGCCGTATGTATCCGACATGCTCTCACTACAGCCTCCAGGCCATAGAAACACATGGGTTTTTCATAGGCATTGTGATGACCGCAGACCGGCTTATCCATGAAAGCAACGAAATGGATTATGCACCACTCGTGCATATAGGCAATCATATCAGATACCTGGACCCTGTCTGCAACAACGATTTCTGGTGGTACCGTACCAACGATCTTGACAAAAGACCGACAGTTACTAAGTTAAGTAAGTAAGAAATCTAGACGTGTGTGGTAAAGATGGCCGAGGATTATTACAAGATACTCAACGTTGGAAAACAAGCGACTCCTGATGAAATTAAAAAGGCATACAGGAGGCTTGCGCTCAAATATCATCCCGATAAAAACCCGGACGATAAGGCCGCCGAGGAAAAATTTAAACAGATCAATGAAGCATATGCCGTTCTGAGCGATCCCCAGAAGCGGCAGCAATACGATACATTCGGTTCGGATGCCTTCAGCCAGCGATTCACTCAGGAAGATATTTTCAGGGATTTCGACATCAACTCAATCCTGCGCGATCTTGGATTTGGCGGATTAGGTGGTGGTGATTTCGGCCATTTATTCGGACGCGGTGCCCGTGCTCGCTCTTTTGGCGGCCATAATACCGAATCATTTTCCGATATTTTCGGCCGACAATACTCCCAGCACGTAAATCGCAAAGGCCAGGACCTTGAATACGTTCTGGGTACTTCCCTTGAGGAGGCCTATTACGGGGCCGACAAAAAGATTGCCATTAGAAAAGGGCCGCACGTCGACGAAATCAAAATCAAGGTCCCGCCCGGCATCAACTCCGGCCAGAAACTGAGAATTCCTGGCAAGGGTCACCCCGGTATCAACGGTGGTCCGGCGGGCGATCTCTATATTACCATCAACGTAAATCCACATTCGTTGTTTTCACGCGAGGGTGATGACATCTACATTCAGAAAACGATTTCATTCTCCGAAGCAACCCTTGGCTCTGCTATCGATGTGCCGACCCTCGAGGGCGCAACCAAAAGAGTCAAAATCCCGGCCGGGACGCAGAACAACACCAAAATCCGCATGAAGGGTTTCGGCATGCCGCACTTTAAGAAATCCGGCAAGGGTGACGAATACGTAAAGATAGCCGTGGCAATCCCCAAGTCACTCACGAAACGACAGCAGGACCTCATCGAAAACCTCGCCAAAGAAGGCTTGTAAGAATCACCACCCACGTAAGGCACGTTTTGCACACATTCGAAATGCCCAAATCATAATGTCTGATAAGATATGTTATGTAAACTTATTTACCGAAAATCCTTCATCCGTCTCATCTTTTTCCCTCACACCCCTCTGGCATGCTCACCGTTCACTTTTTCTAAATCGCCAACATCTCAAAAAAAGCAAAAAGGCAGCACCAAACAAGCCGGTAACTGCCTTTTTCAGACGTTTCATGCCGCAAAATGACCTACATATTGTTTTTTTCGAAAATCAGGAATAATATGATGTACGCGATTGACAGCACACCGATGACCGCCCAGTGATTAATTCCCATCACGCCCGGCAGGGTTACTTTCCCAAATACACCCCATTTCAGGACGGTGTGTGTCATATACGGATACACCTCTGCGTAGAGGGCCGCACCGATCAGCATTCCGCCGATGGCCGGCAGCGCATCCCACCTGCCCTCACCAAGCGCTCCCGCCGCGGTGCCGGGGCAGTAACCGACCAGGGCCCACCCAATCCCAAAAATAACCCCGCCGATGATATTGCCCCCGAGTACGGTTGCTTTAATATTTAGTTCAACCAATCCCACATCTTTTAACACATAAATACCTATCATTCCGACAATAATAGTGGAAAGCATAAACTTCACAATCGTAAAGTCGAACAGACGCATTGCCCCCACCTGCTTGTCAAACCGGATCACCCGCGCTTTCTGTACCAGAAACCCGAAGAGAATACCTGTTATCAGTCCATACGCAAGCTGCATGATCACGCTCCTTTACGATAAAGGATACCGGCGGTCAAAATTCCGGCACCGAAAAAACATGCGAGAGAGATATAACCACTGACCGACAGCTGAACCAGACCGCTCAGACCGTGGCCGCTGGGTCATCCACCCGCCAGTCGTGCGCCAAACATGACGATGATACCCCCGAAAAATGCGACCACAAACCGCCGCACTATACCGTCCCCGAAACGTTGCGCCCACATGGGAGGAACAGCTCGTACGCTGAAACTGCCTGACAGTATGGCGGCGGCCATCGAGCCCAGTACAATTCCCACTACAAACATCATCTGCCAGTCAATTTTTACCCTTGTCTTCGCGAAATACGCGCTGGCGGTCACATGTTTCGGAATAAAGGATTGTTCAATCAATCCTGCTGTCCGTACGTACGTCGTTGAGGTCCCGAAATATTTGCCCGTTATGACGACAGACACGCAGAGGAGAAGCCCTGCCAATGCTCCTGCGATATAGGGAGACCATGGTTTGTTCCTAAGTATGCTCATATAACAATCCTCCTGACCGTCATATGACGTAAATCCGGGTTACCATTTTCCGCTGCACATGATATACTGCGGCTACAAAATTTCGATATCCTTTTCAGCCAGAAGGCGTACACCATTGGCATGAAGGGTCATATATGCACGAACCGGCTTCTCGACTCTCAGAATAATGATCGCCGAATCTTCCCTTCTTCCGACCGTTGCGTATACATATTCGACATTGATCTGTTCCCGGGCTATAATCTCGAGTACGTCAGCCATACCGCCGGGACAATCGGCAACTTCCACGGCCAGCACATCGGTTTCGATAAAATTATATCCCCCTTGTCTCAGTGCCTGCGCGCAGGAGTCGGTATCGGCCACGATTATCCGTGCAGTCCCGAAATCGCGGGTTTCGGCCAGTGAAAGAGCCCGCAGGTTTATATTTCTGTCCGCCAGATACCGGGCCATCTCGGCCAGGCTCCCGGGGCGGTTGTCAAGAAATACGGATATCTGCCTGATCACATATTCATTACTGTGCATTACGCATATCTCCTTCCGTTCGTAGACCTGACGAACCCATTAGCCGCACATGACGGCCGCCAGCGCAATCGAATGCATTTTTTCCGGCGCAGTCGCCGTCCTGGAATCAATAAGTATCGGGACTTTTGCACCCACTGCAACGTGAATGAGCATTTTATCGCCATAATACTGCAGTCCCTTGCAGAATATATTCCCCGCCTCAAGGTTCGGTACGATGAGGATGTCTGCACTGCCTGCCACCGGAGACTCGATCCCCTTCTGTTTCGCAGAAGCGCTGTCGATGGCATTATCGAGCGCGAAGGGGCCGTCGACGATACAATCCCTCACGGCTCCCTCCTGACACATCTTGACGAGGGCCACGGCATCGATGGTGGACTGAAAGTCAGGGTGGACTTTCTCGGAACCCGAAAGGAGTGCCACCTTAGGGCGCTGAATCCCCAATCGATGGGCCACGGTCACCGCATTTTTTATTATCTCGAGTTTCTGCCTGATACCCGGTGAAATGTTAATCCCTCCATCACTTACCAGTACGAGGCGGGGAACCGCCCCCCGCGTGTCCTCGTAAACCTCTACATCACTCAAGAGACCACTCTTCAGTCCCCCGGACACGCCTAACGCAGCCTGTAGAAATTTTGACGTGACCACGTTCCCTTTCATCAGAATGTCAGCCTGACCCGACCCGACAAGGTCAGCAGCTGCCGCTGCGGCCCTTAGGCTATCATTTTCGTGCACGACACTGAATTTTTCAATGTCTTCACCAAGTCCGTCCAGAATGATTTTAATCCACTCACTGTTTCCGACAAGAATCGGTTCGGCCACCCCGATCCTGGCAGCCTCAACAATGGCACAAAGCGTTTCACGGTCATCCGCGGCAGCAACCGACACGCGACGTGGGCCGGCAGACACGGAAGCACTCAGCAACGTTCCCAAATCATTAATCATGGCGCCCTACCCTTTCTACATCCGCACATTAATATGAGTTCATTACATCAGCGCACATACAACCCACAATATCCCGCCACACCGTCTTTGCAGGCCTTCCTGTACAATTCACAATTCGGAGTAGTCCGCATAATAAATCACACATATGGTATCAGTAATTAAGGTGGAAGGATTCTTATTGACAGTACACTCCATTGCGTACTGTGCCCATTTTCTTAAATCCGTTTGTGGGTCAGTGGTCTGTCAGATGTGCCTTTTCTTCCATCAGTTCTTCCTGTAAACCGGCAAGTTGCTTCTGAATGCTGAACACCGCTTTGTCGGCCCAGACCCATCCGATGCCATGATTTTCAACCAGGGCCCTGATGACCCTTTCCCTGTCGCGATGTACTAACCAGTAATTTGTCGCCAGAAACATGAGATAACATTCCTGTGAACACACATAGCCTTCGGACAGTGTTTTGACCGCATGCGTGGTCAGACTTTTAAGCTGGAATTTTTTATAATAGAGTGCGTTTCTTTTCATTTTTTTATGACACATATAACATTCCGTATAGTCATCCATTACAACCTCCGCCGGACATGCACCCATCCCCATTTTTTCCGCGTGCACTCTCAACCACAAGACTCACAACTGAAAAAGGCCCCGAACCACTGGCAACCTATCTTTTCACAACAAGCACCAGGCTCTTCGCTCTCCTGATCACCTTTTCGGAAACGGATCCCATGAACATCTCCTGAATATTACTGACCCCATGTGACCCAATGATGACGGCCGACACCTTTTCTTCGTCTTCTATTCTCAGAATTTCACTATGGGGAATGCCAGTGGCAATTCGTACTTTTACCTTCAGCCCCTCTGCTTCCAGGTTCCCTGCAATAGTCGTTATCTGCTCCCGGGCCTCTCTTTCAAGGTCTTTTTCGATCTCTTTCATGTTTTTTGTGATATACCATGCCATGGCGTCGAAAAACCTGCTGTCGATGACATGCAGGATCACGACCTCCTGCGTACCTGCCTCTCGCAGCTGTTTTATCACATCACAAGCCTTCATCGATACATTTGAAAAATCTGTCGGGTATAATATTTTCTCAAACATGGATTTCTCCCTCTGAAACTCATTCGTCATTCGAGATCGTCGTGATCGTATTGCAACTGCAACATGACACGTCACAAAACACCGACCGTTATACTTTTTCCTCCACCGATGTCACTTTATTCGTGATGCATTCCGATCGACCCTTTCGGTAATCGACCTTCATCGTCATATAGATACGGTCGCAGTCCCGGGATAACTCTCGAAAACATTCCGTCACGACCGCCATCACTTCGTCCCACTCGCCTTCAACACTGGTTCCCATGGCCCCCAATGTGTATGGTAGACCGCTTTTTTTCACGATTTTCAGGGCTCTCGCCACGAAAGGGCTCACACTGTCCCCTTTATCCGTCGGAAATATTGCAAAGTCTATGAGCACACTCATTGTAACCCTCCCTGCATCAGAACTCCTCTCCCAATGCTACACCTGTTTGTTAATACCATACGTGCCGACAATTATATATGATATTCTTCCGTCACAACGTCCCGTACACAGCAGCCTGACGTTTTTGATCCGGCTTGTGACGGCACTTATTGATCAACCAAATTCAATATCACCCCAGGCTCCGAGTTTATCACCCGCCACAATTACTATACCAAGAATGTCCTCTATGGACGACCCGAAATTTAGGCCGTTCCGGATGTCGCGCTCACACGTGACGTGATTGCCGATACTTGTCGCCGCCGCATCGGCAAGGGATGCCGAGTATGCCGTCACGCATACTGCATCAGCCTTACCAAGACTCAACGAGTGCCCCACGGTGCCGGATGAGGTGCAGATACCAAGGGGTGTGCGGTTGGCGTGTATTCTAAGAGAAATTTTGTGGCTCAATGCGGAAGGACCGGCAAAAATTCCCACACGGGCTTCATCCTCATCGATTTTCAAAAAAATATCGCCGCCATTTTCAACAATGACGTTTTCGGAATACTGCAGGATTTCTTCCCCGACATACTGTGCAACGGCACCCGCAACGGCCGCCATGGGCCCCACGCCGGACTTTTGCGATGCCTCAATCATCTGTCTGATAATACCGGGGGCCTGGGCGTCCGTTGCGATCGGCTCCAAGGATGTGAAAAACTCCGCTCGGTTCCGGATATAGTCTTCGATGTATTTACGGCAGGTATGCACGGAGGTGAGTGCCAGATCACTGAAATCACGATCGGCACTGATGAAAAGGTCGGTCTCTTTTACCGTAATATGAAAGGATGTCAGGTGTCCTTTTGAAACCTTGTTCCTGTATGTCCTCTCCCTGTATTCCATATTGCCATGTGGTCATGCCAAGGTGAACGGGTGGTTCACATGAACTTTGTCGTACCGGCCCCCAGAATGTCATCTGTCTCTTTTCTGATATTCTCCGAGATCTCCAGTCGCGCGTTATCCCCGAGATATATAATCGTCTCACTCTTTTGTGATTCAACAAGGTGCAAATATCCCTTATACTTACCTTTATTATTTTCAAGTATTGCTTTGAGTGATTCTATGTCCCGCGGAGACGTCCCGGCAACATCGACCATAAAGTGCACTGATGTAAACGGATTTTTCAGGGCCTCTTCGAGAAGGATAATTTCCGATGCAATAATCTTGGTATTCTCATCACCGGCGTCGACCTTGCCCTTGATCAGCAATGCATTTTCACCATTGATGGTGAAGAGGGCCTCTCTGTAGAGATCTGCAAATACGATTATATTCACGACACCTTTCATATCTTCCAGCGTGAGATATGCCATGGTGTCCTTTTTCTTTGTGGTAATCTCTCGAATATTCGTGACAAGCCCTGCAACTGCCACGGTGCTGCCGTCCGATCGTTGTCCCAGTGTTGCCGAATCGCAATCGACTACCAGTTCGAGAGTTTCTCCGAACTTACGCAGGGGATGCCCCGTTATATAGAATCCGAGCGTTTCTTTTTCGTAGGCAAGAAGCTGTTCCTGATCCCATTCGGGTACGTCGGGCAATTCAATCCCGGGCAGCGCGCTCTCCGCCTCTCCATCGAACAGGCTGAACTGCCCGCTCGCTTTGTCCCGCGACTGTTTCTGTGCGATATCGACGACTTTTTCGTACCCTTCCATCAGACGGCACCTGTTGTCTACAATCGAGTCACAGGCACCACATTTGATGAGGCTCTCGAACACCTTTTTATTTACCCGGCGCAAATTGATCCTGGTGCAGAAGTCATACAGTGATTCAAACTTGCCGTCCCGGTCACGCACCTCGATAATTGAATCAACCGCCCCTTCACCGACGTTCTTCACGGCGGCAAGACCAAATCGTATACTGTTGCCACTGACACTGAAATCTCTTTCGGATTCGTTGATATCCGGCGGCAGAACATCGATTTCCATGTCTTTGCACGACGTGATGTACTTGATAATATTATCCCTGTTATTCTTTTCACTCGTGAGAAGGGCAGCCATGAACTCAACGGGATAATTGGCCTTCAGGTAGGCAGTCTGGTACGAGATCATGGCGTAGGCCGTACTGTGGGATTTGTTGAATCCGTATTCGGCGAACGATTCCATCTGTTCCCATATTTTGGTGGCCTTCTCTGCAGGAATTTTTTTTGTCTTGGCCCCGTTGACAAATTTCGGCTGCTCACGTTCCATTTCAGCCGTTTTTTTCTTGCTCATGGCCCGGCGGAGGTTATCGGCCTCGGCCATGGTATAATTACCGATAGAACTGGCTATCTGCATGACCTGTTCCTGGTACAGGATGACGCCGTAGGTCTCTTTCAGAATATCAACGAGTTCCGGAACTTCGTATACAATCTCCTGTCGCCCCTGTTTGCGGGCGATAAAGTCCGGCACCATATTCATGGGACCGGGACGATACAGGGCAATCAGGGCAATGATGTCCTCAATGCAGTCAGGTTTCATGGTCACCAGGATTTCCTTCATGCCCGCGCTTTCAAGCTGAAATACTCCGTCGGAATTTCCTCTCACAAGCAGCTCGTAGGTGGGCTTATCGTCAAGTGGAAGCGCATCGAGGTCTATATCAATCCCCTTCCCTTCCCTGATGAATCGTAATGTTCTGTTAATGACGGTAAGGGTCTTGAGCCCGAGAAAGTCAAACTTGGTCAACCCCACGGACTGAAGATCATTCATGGAAAACTGCGTCACATTGTCGTCATGGGGACTCTTACACAGCGGTACCCGTTCCACCAGCGGTTTATCCGATATCACGACTCCTGCGGCATGTGTCGACGAATGCCGGTTCAGCCCCTCAAGCGCCCGGGACAACGACAGGAGTTTCTGTATCTTTTCATTTTTTTCGGCTTCCTGACGAAGGCGGGACTCTCGTTTGATGGCCTCGTCGAGGGTAATATTGAGCTGGTTAGGAATCAATTTGGCGATTCTGTCGACTTCGCCGTAGGATATGTTCAATGCCCGGCCGACGTCCCGCACAACGGCCTTGGCCTGCATCTTTCCGAATGTGACGATCTGGGCAACCCGTTCTTTTCCATATTTCTCCGTCACATACCTGATCATGTCGTCCCGGCCCTCCATGCAGAAATCAATGTCGATATCGGGCATGCTTTTTCTGGCCGGATTGAGGAAGCGCTCAAAGAACAATTTGTATCTGATAGGGTCGATGTGGGTTATTTCCAATGCATATGCCACCAGGCTGCCGGCGGCGGATCCTCTGCCGGGCCCCACGGGTATATCATTGCGCTTTGCGTATTTCACAAAATCGGACACGATGAGGAAGTATCCGGGGAATCCCATCGATTTGATGATTTCGAGTTCCATCTCGAGCCGGTCCTCATACACAGCCTTCAGGTGCTCGTTCCCCCCTGCAGTAATCTGGGGCATCAGCTCCCTGAGACCTTGTCGTGCCAGCTCGGCAAGATATTCATCGGCCGATACGCCCCCGTCAATCTCGAAATGCGGCAGATATATGTTATCAAAGTTGAGTGTTAGGTTACAGCGCTCCGCGATTGCCACGGTATTCTCGATTGCTTCCGGGCAATAACCGAAAAAACGCTTCATTTCGTCGGGAGATTTCAGATAAAAATGGTCGGTCTGCAGTTTCATCCGGTCGGCATCATCGACGGTCTTGCCGGTCTGAATGCACAACAGTATTTCATGGGCCTCGGCATCTTCGCGATTCAGGTAGTGACAATCGTTAGTGGCAACGGGCGGAATGGAGAGTTCACGGCTGATTGCAAGTATTCCGTCGTTTGCAATTTTCTGTTCCGGAATACCATTTTCCATGATTTCCAGGTAAAAGTTCCCGTCACCGAATATCTGGCGGTACTCTTCGGCAACACGACGCGCCTGTTCACCGTTGCCTTTCAGCAGGAGTTGGGGAATCTCTCCATGCAGGCAGGCACTCATCCCGATAAGTCCGGCACTGTGCTCTCTTAAAATTTCCTTATCGATTCGCGGGCGATAATAAAATCCCTCGAGAAAGCCCACCGAGGTAAGCTTCATGAGATTTTTGTATCCTTCTTCGTTTCTGGCCAGCACAACGAGATGGTGATTGTTTTCACCTATGCCATGGGCTTGCTTGTCGAAGCGACTTTTCGGAGCAACGTAAAGCTCGCATCCGATGATCGGTTTTATTCCGTTGCGATATGCCTTCTGATAGAAATCCACCGTCCCGTACATATTGCCGTGATCCGTCATGGCAATGGCCGGCATGGCGAAATCGTTTGCCCTTCGGAACAGATCATCGAGGCGAATCGCTCCATCCAGAAGGCTGTACTGTGTGTGCACATGAAGATGAACAAAATCAGCGTGTTTCATGGTTTACTCTGCGAGAGATTCCTTATCTGACGACGATTTAGGCCCATACCGGACAGGCGGCATGCAGTGTGTCCTTAGTCAACCCAGTAATTGGGGGCTTCCTTCGTAATAATCACATCATGCACATGACTTTCTCTGAGTCCGGCGGATGTGATCCGTATAAATTGTGCCTTCTGTCTCAATTCTTCAATATTATGGGCTCCTACGTACCCCATACCCGCTTTCAGACCACCGACCAGCTGAAAGACACTTGCCGAGAGCGGTCCCCGGAACGGCACACGACCCTCGATACCTTCGGGTACGAGTTTCATGGCTCCCTCAACTTCCTCTGTCTGATAGTAGCGATCTTTGCTGCCGGCTTTCATGGCTTCCAGCGACCCCATGCCCCTGTAAACCTTGTAGCTCCGCCCTTGGAAGAAAATTGTTTCACCGGGACTTTCCTCCGTGCCGGCAAAGAGCCCACCAATCATAACACAGTGCGAGCCCGCACCGAGGGCTTTGACGATATCACCGGAATATTTTATTCCGCCGTCCGTGACGATGGGAATGTCATATTTCTGGTGCGCCTTGTAACAATCCCTGATGGCGGTCATCTGGGGCACACCAACGCCTGCAATCATTCGCGTCGTGCAGATCGATCCCGGACCAACTCCGATTTTCACCGCGTCGCAGCCGGCCTTCATGAGGGCTTCCGCACCTCCATATGTCGCCACATTACCGGCGATGAGCTGGCAATTCGGGAAATTTGCCTTCGTATCTCTTACGGCATCCAGTACCCCTTTCGTGTGTCCGTGCGACGTGTCGATGGCAATGACATCCACACCGGCCGCCATAAGGGCTTCCACCCGCGTTTCCCGATCGAGAATGCCGACTGCTGCGCCGACCCGCAACCTCCCCAGCGTATCTTTACAGGCATTGGGATATTTTTTGATCTTTTCAATATCTTTAATAGTAATAAGGCCCTTCAGATTGAAATCGTCGTCGACAACGAGCAGTTTCTCGATCCTGTGCGCGTGAAGCAGTTTTTTTGAATCGTCAAGGGTAATGTCGGTTGAAACGGTGACCAGATTTTCCTTTGTCATCACGGCCGCAACCGGCTGCTCCGTGTTCGTCTCAAAACGCAGATCGCGGTTCGTCAGGATTCCGACAAGTTTTTTGCCTTTGACGACGGGAACACCGGATATCCTGTATTTACTCATCAGGCTGAGCGCATCTCCGACTTTCTGTTCCGGCTCGATGGTGATGGGATCAACAATCATCCCGCTTTCGGATTTCTTGACTTTGTCGACCTCGACGGCCTGTCGTTCGATACTCATGTTGCGGTGAATGATTCCGATACCGCCCTCCTGCGCCAGGCAGATCGCCGTGCGCGATTCCGTCACGGTATCCATTGCCGCACTGATGATAGGTATATTCAGAGTAATCGTATTTGTCAGCCGGGTTGCGGTATCCACCTCGTGGGGCAGGACATGCGACTCCGCCGGAACAAGCAGAAGGTCGTCAAATGTAAGACCTTCGCGTACATTGTCATCGATCATTTCTCACCTCCGGAACACGACTTGCGGATCAATTATCTGTTACAAGCGTGATTCTCTCAAATAGTATTTCTGATTGTTTAAAGCTATGTAATACGAGTCCGTTTCGTGATCGTACTCGGCATATTCGGCGATCTGGTAATAACTCGCCCGTGAAAACCGTGCCTCAAACGCACCGTTTTTCACACTGCAATATAACACATTACCGTCTCCGACACGAAGACTGTTCGGATCAAGCAGGTCCAGGTCCGAATTATTGAGCAATAGTTCGATACGGTCGCTCTCCCCGTTATGAGACCGTAAGACTGTTTTCACGACAAAGGGCACATCTTCTACCTCAATATAACAGCAATCGTTCGCCATCTCGATGATGTATCGTCCGCTGTCATCCCGCCGGAGGTTCTCATAGAACAGATTCACGATTTCTTTCCTGAACATTTCAGCTCCGTTATAATACCAGACGCCATCCTTATCCACCCGGATGTTACAGGGAGGAATATCTTGGTTCTCTATAGCCATTATGTCTCCCCTTTTTTCATGATCGGCTCTCTAAAATGATGGTAACGGGACCATTATTGACTAATTCTATTTTCATCATGGCCTGAAATCGGCCCGCCGCTACCTTCGCGACCTTTTGCCGTGCCTTTCGCATAAAATATTCGTAAAGCCGCTCAGCCAATTCAGGTTCGCCGGCATTCACGAATGATGGCCGGCGTCCCTTCCGGCAGTCTGCAAGAAGGGTAAACTGCGATACGACAAGCATTTCTCCCGATATATCGAGCAGCGACAGATTCATCTTGCCGTCCCCGTCTTCGAATATCCTGAGGTTTACGATTTTATCAACAAGATATTCGGCATCTTTTTCAGTATCCCCCTTTGCAACCCCCAGCAGTACCAGCATACCCCGGTCGATCGCTCCGGCAGTGTCTCCAGCGACGGTAACATTCGAATAATCAACCCTTTGAATTACAGCTTTCATTCCCTCATTTTCCACTTATTAAATGTGCCAAATTCGCAAAAAATCAAATTTCAGATGGCAAGGTAAAAAGCTTCAAATTCAAGGCACGCATATCACGAGGAATGAGGCGAATCCCGATACGCGTCGCTATCGTGGATGAATTCGGCTTACACCCTCCACTGCGCTGAAGGCTTGTGAACGGTGAGTCTCATAAACTTACGTGTACGTCGCAATGACGAGGGGTGCAGCGTAACACAGAAGTTGGACTTTTTACGAAGCCATTAAATTTTGCGATGGTAACAATTATTGGTATTTGCTTCAAGTTTTTATTGTAGTGTCGCCTCCCGCCCTGGTTGCGCTAACGGCCCAGAGTTTTCTCCACTTTCCGCATTAACTCAAACGGATTGAAAGGTTTTATGAAATAATCGTCTGCCCCGGCGGCAAATGCCTTTTCCACGTCAGTTTCGTGGCCGCGGCTCGCCAGGATGATAATCTTGGCTTTTCTTGTTTCGGGATCATTTTTTAATACACGAATCGTTGCAACTCCGTCCATTCCTCCGGGCATGGTAGTATCCACGAGCACCAGATCCGGTGCGGTGTCTCGCGCGATCAGGATGGCTTCCTCGCCGTTTTTCGCGTGTAGAATATTATAATTACCGACACTTAACGTCACCTCGACGAGAGATCTGATCTTTTCTTCATCATCAACTATAAGAATCTTCTTCATTGCTCGTACCCCCCTTACATCCCCGCATTGACACGACGTGCATGTCCGCCGTACCCGGCTGCTTTCGGCAGCGATCCGCCGGCATCAATGCGCGTTTCCCGGCATGCGGTAACTCCCCCTGAATATTTTTCAACGGATCAACCATAGTTGACACAGTCGCAAAAACATTAAATCGCAAAACGCGTTCGCCCTTCAACTCCAGGCCTGCACACCGGTAATGATTTATTTATTTTATTGCATTTTAACACTTGCCTTTCGGCCGTTGTTGCCTCACGCTCCCGGAACATTGCAGAACAAATCGCACTTGAAGGCACGTCGCAATGACAAAAAATGCTGTAACACAGAAGGTGAACTTTTCACGAGACCATACACCATTACGTACTCACTAGTGTTAAAAAAGAATGAATCGCGCAGTTATCATGATCACTGAAAACAGAAACGTGAAGTGAGATGTGTTACAAAATATTCTTGTCCTCGTTCGATTGCCGTGGACGACTTTGCACGCCCACTGTCGATGAGAACATGCGCCACGCTAACAACAATCCTGTGTACTGTCAATAATTTCTTTTACTTATTGATATTTCAGCCATCGTGCACCGGCGGCACTATTGTCGTGCCATCATTGCCATGAAACGACGTCATACGGACCGGGCAAAGACATTCATGCCTCCTCCGGTCCACATGACGGCTTCAGGTCGTTCATGCGACGATGTTAATTGCCCGTGATTATATTATATTTTGAAGTTTCATCGCGGCAGTGATATCGCCTCCGATTTTCAATTTTCCGCTCATGAACAATTTGACGGGGCTGGCATCCTTTTTTACCATGGCAACAAAATCGACAGCATCCATCGTAATCGTGCAGGCGGCATCGCCATTCACACCCTCGCCGATCTCCGGCGGTGTCTTTGTGAGATCAAGCCACCAGTTACCGCCGCCCTCGCCATTGATAACGAATTGATACATGGTGTTTACCTTCTCGGCAATACCGGGATTGGCATTCAATTTTTCATTTACTTTCTCGATAATTCTTTTTGCTGCATCGCTCATTGATGTTCCTCCTGCAATTGAATGATATATTCGCGACTGACGTTCACGGGCATTTCTATCTCGCGCAATCCGATCAATCGACATGTCCTTTTTCTTTGAAAGACGCCAGGGCATGCAGGGCGGCATTAATTTCTTCTCTGAAAAAATCGACCCTGCCGATAATGAGTTCCATTTCCGCTTCCCATAGACTCACGACATCGTCCTGCAGCGACGCCAGAAATCTGTCCACCTTCCGCTCAAGAATTTTCCGGTAGCGCACATAAAACCGGTATCCAATAAATAAATTTATAAAGAGGTAACTGCCCAGGGCGGCAAGACCACGGGGGCTGAACAGGGCAAAGAGCACGGCCGCCAGGAAATTAATAGCATTGACGACACTCGGACTGGTGTATACGGTCTTCCAGGCCGATTCCCCCGCCAGTGAAAAAATAAGCAGCACCAGAATCACTATGTACGCACAGGATTGAACGCCCTTGAAGAGCAGGTGGGAAGATTTTTTCACCGATTCTATGCGTGCTGCAATATGATGCCGCATTTTCTCCGCTACATCGCCGCCGCCACGCATGCCTTCTTCCATTACATCGTCAAATTTGCGGACCAGAGCTGCATCAATGCCTCTCCGCAGCAGTTCGCCGGCACACCGGTGGAACATACGATCGGTCTGACTCTTGAAGACACCGGCCACCTCTTCACTGACCGCCGTGAGCGAGGCGTGTCCCGCAAACTCACCGTCCTCTGCGAGTCGTCTCCGACCCCACCCGAAATAGCCGAAGGCAGCCGATACTCCCACGAGCACCGACGGATTCGATAGTGTGGCAACAAGTTCGGATCGTAACGGAGCCGTATTCATCAAGAATGCTATTTTCTCGGCTGCCGCCCGCTTCAAATCAGGCACGTCTTCATGTAATACGGCACGGGCATCCTCCACTGCCTTTCGGAACTTTCCGAGATGCAGCATCTCTTTTTCGAAGGCCGCTGCGAGCAGTGCCACTTCCTCGTGGAGATTGGCGTGTCGTATCGTCTTGATTTCTTTTATGTCACGTTCTCGAAAAAGCTGGCCGGCGAATACGGGAAACTGGTTCCAAGGCGCCGCGCCCTTCCCGCCGGCGGCATCCGTCGCAGAAATTGAAAATACTGTGGGCGTCGTGACCCCGCGTTCTACCAGGTGTCCTTCAAGGGACGCCACGAGCTTCTTCAATTCCGCAAATCCCGTGTCAAGTGTGTGCCCTTCGAAAAGAAGGTCCGTTTTATTTAGAAGAAAATAAAAATTCTGCGCTGCCTTAGGCACGATTTCGAGGAACTCATAAAATTTACCGTCGGCATATTTTTCCGGCGAGGTAACCCAGACCAGAATATCGAGGTGCTCGATGAAGTTGACCACCTGCTCGCGATGTGCATCGATCAGGCTGTCAAAATCGGGGAGATCGCACAGGATAACGTGCCGGAGTGTCTCTGCCGTGTGTCCGTACTCTTTCCAGGGCACGCCTGACACCGGCAGGGTTGCAGGCAATGGAGTCTGCTCGAAATGGTACACAAGGACCGCGTCCGTATGGGGCCGCCGGTGGCTGGTTGACGCAACCCGTGTCCCTGCGAGGGCATTCATCAGGCTTGACTTTCCGACCCCTGTACCTCCCAGGAGCCCGACAACGAGAGCACGCCCGCTGAGCGCTTCCAGTTTCTCACTCAGACTGTCGGCCTTCAGATAGAGTGACTCTTTTTCTTCATTCGACAGGGTGTACGTCGTCATGTCGCTGAGAAAGGTTTTTATCCGCGTCAGATCTTCCCGCAGTTTTTGTAAAGACTCACTCATGCTGGCCCTCCAGGTCCGTTTCGAATGTCCGCAATGCTTCCACCACGCCCGCCGGCACCGTGAGCGCAGTCAGGCACTCGGCGTACCTGTCTCGCTGATGTCGCAGGACGGCGACAAGGCTCTCGCGATATCGTCGGTCAAGGGTCTTTGCAATGTGTTTAATCTCTCGTGATGCAAACAGCTCCGCCGACCCTTTCGTGACAAACGGGGCCAGCACCGAATCCAGCACTGCTTCCAGAATGCTGATACCGCCGCCCAGTACAATCTCGAATGACACGATCATAATCCCCCAGAGGATGGATGTCGAATAAATTCCCAGCTCCTTACTTCTGGGGATCCCCCGGGCAAGTTCCTCGAAGGTTTCTTCGACCCATTCTGCCAGTCGTTCCTGCTCTTCGTGTACCAGATCACTGATTTCATCCCGGGTAAGGATTATGTCGGCACGGCGCAATCCGGCGAAAAGGAGTGCGTGCTCATCCGGCGGCGACAATTGTTCCAGAACAATCCGGTTATAGTGGTCCATTGCCGCCATAAGGGGCGTCAGGTCAATTTTTCTGCCGATTTTAAGAAGGTCTCTTTTGTGCGCCCGCGGTGTTGCGGCCACCTTCATGCCGAAAATTCTCAGGGGTGCCAGCACCAGACCGGCAATAAACCTGCGCGGCCGTCCGAGCACATCGTATTTGCTGAAGATTTTCCTGATCTCGTTCTGAATATAGGCATGCGACACCTTCGCATCAACCTGTTCCAGATTATCCAGAAGCTCCCGGGTACTCTCTTCGAAAAGGGTATCCAGGGTTGCAAGCCACTCTATCCCGGCATCCTGTTCTCTCTCCAGGAGGAGACAGAGCGCCTCCGTGTGCCCGGCAAGATTTTTCAGTCGTCGTGTTGCGCCCTCTCGCACGAGAGCCGGCAGCCTGTCTTTATGAACCAGCTGCATGAACGCCGATGAAAACGCCCGGAAAGTCTCTTCCGCCACCACGGTTTCTTTCGTCGGTACCGGAATGTAGGGAACGAATCGTACCGCTTCGGCGTCAAGGTCAATGCCCTGCTGCCCGAAGAATACCAGGACGTCTTCCTTGACCAGTTTTGCATCCGTTTTATTGACAAGGAAGAAATATGGTTTTCCGTCGTGATAAATCCGGCGAAAGAACTGTGAGGGAACCTCATCGGCATATTTCTCCTGGCTTGATACAAAGACGATTAGATCGGCCAGGAGATAAAAATCTTCCGCCATGCGGCGGTTGCAGGTATCGAGACTGTCAAGATCGGGCGTGTCCGCCAGGGCAATATGCATCAGGGCGTCCCGGGCATGTTCGACGATGACAAAACCACCGGCAATGCCGGCCTGTCTGAGACCTTCCGGGGCCTGTTCGTCAACCGATCTGATGTTGTAGACGCCAAGCGGGAATCCGTCCGCGACGGCAGCATTTTTGTGCGCGTACACCACGGGTCCTTCGGTCTTCGGCCGTTCCACACCCGTTTGGCTGACATCCGTCCCGCACAGTGCGTTGAAGAGCGTGGATTTACCCGTTCCGGTCCCTCCGACAAAGACAACCCATATAGAAGATGCGCTCTTTTTGTAGAGTAAAACGCCCAGTTCCCGTGAAATCAGCTTTGTCAGATTACGAATTTTACCGTGATCCGGTGTGAGTCCCGGCCACGTTGTGACATCGTCCAGCACCCTTTGGATCTCGGGTGCGGACGTATAGACAGTATACTCTGACCCCGCATCACCGGCTTTCATAATTCAGCACATCCCCGATCCCGCATTCACCTGCACCTTCGTCGCATGCCCACAGGCCGCCTGCCCTACGTAACCTTTTGTGCGACCACGTCGGCCACTCTCATACAGCCTGTCGTTGTCATTCACCATTCAGATGTTTCAGCGCGAGCATCAGCGCCTGAGTCCCCAGGCGGCCATGCCCCTGGGCCTTGACCGCCACATAGAGCTGATGCAGCAGTGCCAGTCCGGGCAGCGAAAGCCCGAGGGCTTCTGCCTCTCTTAGGGCAATTCCCATGTCTTTAATGAAGTGTTCCACGAAAAATCCCGGATCGTAATCACCCTTGACGATACGGGGACCGAGATTATTGATCAGGAACGACCGCGCGGCCCCCGAGCCGATCACATCGATGACGGCCTGTTCGTCAAGGCCGGATTTTGCGGCGTACAGGAGTGATTCACAGACCCCGATCATGGTGCCGGCCACAAGTATCTGGTTGCACATCTTGGTATGCTGCCCTGCCCCGGGCCCACCCATGAACGAAATCGTATTTCCCATCGTCTCGAACAGAGGGTACACGAGGTCGTAGGCATTCCGGTATCCGCCTACCATAATGGCCAGTGTGCCCTCCCGGGCACCGACATCGCCACCGGACACGGGTGCATCAAGGCTCGCAACCGTCTGATCCAGGGCAGCCTCTGCGATCCGGCAGGCCAGACTGGGCTGGCTGGTCGTCATATCTACCACCACACGGCAGGCACCGGCTGCCGAAAGGATACCGTCGTCTCCGAAATATATCTCTTCCACATCACTCGGAAACCCGACCATGGTGAAGACGACCTCCGCATTAAACGTCACTTCGGCGGGGGTGTCGCACCAGGTGGCGCCATTTTCTATCAATTGCGCGGCCTTTTCTTTGGTCCTGTTAAAGACGAAAAGATCATGTCCGGCGGCCTGCAGGTGACCCGCCATGGCCGCCCCCATTATTCCCGTTCCAATCCATCCGATTCTCATGGATATAATCCTTTCCCGTTATAGTTACCAAGCTTAAACCGATTTTCTGAACACCGTATATAAACTCAATCCACGTCCCATTTCGAACGGTGAGCATCACACTTTGAACCGTTGTTTCAATCCGTATTTTTTAGCAGACCAGAAGACAAACATCAACCGCAATTTATAAAATCATTTCGGAACCATGGTTTCTTTTCCACCATGACGCGGCACGCCGCCACACTCCTTGTTCCTGATACCGGTTTTAACCTGTTTCCTATTCCATCTTTCCCTTGATCCTTTTTCCTGGTATCTGTCTTTTCCATGATTCCAATATTCCACTAGTTCCCTTTTCTTTGATCCTTGTTTCTGCCGTTAACTTAAAATTTAGAATTGAGAATTCAGAATTTACGATTTGACCTCGTTTCTTTGACGTTAATTTCAAATTTGGAATTGAGAATTTAAAATTCGCACAGCGTCTCCCTTGCTTTTATGGTATTCATCACTATATTGGAGAGTACACGAGGACACATACACAATCATGAACAAACGAATCCTGCTCGTCAATCCTTGGATACACGACTTTGCCGCCTACGATTTCTGGGCCAAGCCGCTGGGCTTGCTCTCGCTCGCCGCACTCCTCAGGCAGAATGGATTCACCGCAAATTATATTGAATGTATGAATCCTTACCACCCCGGACTTTCCCGAGAACCGCTCATACAAAGGCCAAAACGAAAATCCACCGGTGCCGGCAAATTTCCCCGTTGTGTCATACCGAAGCCGGAGGTGCTGAAAGATATCCCGAAACGATTCAGCCGGTACGGCATTACACCTCGCATTTTCAGAAATGAGCTTGAAACCATGCCGGCTCCTGACCTGATATTCGTTACCTCCATGATGACCTACTGGTACCCGGGGGTATTCGAAGCCATCGGGATTTGTAAAGAAATGTATCCCGCGGTTCCGGTGGTGCTCGGCGGCAATTACGCGACCCTCTGTCATGATCATGCACTGAAGTTCGCCGGGGCCGATCTGGTTGTCACCGGCGAGGGTGAACAAAGCCTGCCCCATGTCCTGGAGCCACTGCTGGGAGAAACACTTTTCACCCTGCCCGACCGGAATGACCTTGATTCATACCCCTACCCCGCATTCGATCTTGTGTCGCATCTCGATCAGGTGCCAATTATGACCTCCAGGGGCTGCCCGTATCACTGTACCTACTGCGCCTCGAATTTCCTGAATGACGGATTCAGGACCAGAGATCCCATCAAGGTCGTTGACGAAATCGAGTACTGGCACCGGACATTCGGGGTGCGGAATTTTTCGTTTTACGACGACGCCCTTCTGGTCAATGCTGAAGACCGGGCAATTCCGATGCTGCAGGAAATAATTAACCGACAGCTCGACTGCGATTTTCACTGCCCCAACGGCCTGCACCTGCGGGGGATCACGGAAGAAGTGGCCACATTGATGCGAAGAACCCGATTCAGAACCATTCGGTTCGGATTCGAGACGGCCAGCCTTACCCGGCAGAAGGAAACGGGCGGCAAGATCACCAACAGCGAGACCGCCGAAGCAGTCATGCGCCTGAAAAAGGCCGGTTACGCAACGGAAGAAATCGGTATGTACATCCTCTGCGGCCTGCCGGGGCAGACTGCCGAGGAAGTAGAAGAGAGCATCCACTTTGTAAAAGACTGCGGCGCCCGGCCGGTAATTGCGGAGTATTCACCCATCCCCCACACGGTGCTCTGGGAGGAATCCGTCAGGATGTCACCCTTTGACATAACGCACGAACCGCTCTTCCATAACAACACCCTCCTGCCCTGCCGCTGGGAAGGACTGACCTACGACATGTACCGGTCACTGAAAATGACGGCACGTAAAAAATAAACTTGCTAGATACGGCACGTGGATTTATTATCGAATTTAATGTATCGTGATCACAAATCACAGGTGGTAGTAATTTTATTATGAATCAGATTTTTCAGTGGGCAAAACCGATTGTAATCGGCCTTGCGTCTCTTTTTTTTCTGCTGCTCGGCATTGATACACTTGTCTCGGGTTATCGATCGACCAATCCGCATCTGTTTATCGTGTATTTCTTCGGATCGAATCTGATGATTCTCATCAGCGCTGTCGGGGTGTTATACGCAATCATTAAAATATATTCCCGTCTGACGGGAAAGGCCGATCAGCGGCCCGAGGATACACGGACAAGGTGAGCACATGACAACATTGAATCGCAATATATTATCTAACGTATTCGTATACTTGTTAATACTTTTATCAGGCGTTACTTTATGTACTTCGGTCCACGCGTATGACCTGGAAAAACAGGTCGAGGAGTACACCCTTGACAACGGTCTCACGGTGCTGGTGGTTGAACGCCACTTTAGTCCGACAGTCTCGCTGTATATACGATTCAAGGCCGGGGCCGTCGATGAATCAAGCGAACACACGGGGACCGCACATTTTCTGGAACATATGCTCTTCAAGGGAACGCCGACCATCGGCACATCCAACTATCAGGAAGAGAAGAAAGTTCTCGCCGCACTCCATAACGTGATCCGCGAGTTCGACCGCGAAAAAAGAAAAGGTGCCATGGCAGACACCCGTAAACTCGACACCCTCACGGCGCAACTCGACACCCTCCAGAAAGAGGCCAAAGCATATATCCGGGAAAGTGAGATTGATCGCCTGTATACGGAAAACGGCGGCGCCAATCTCAATGCATCGACAGGCTATGATCTCACGTCGTACCATGTCAACCTGCCCTCGAACAAGATAGAACTTTGGGCACGCATAGAATCGGATCGTATGACACACCCGGTTTTTCGAGAATATTTTTCGGAACGTAATGTCGTTATCGAAGAGAGACGGCAGACCATCGAATCCCGGCCGGACCGGAAACTCATGGAACAGTTTCTGGCAACGGCGTTCATGGTACATCCCTACCGAAGACCGATCATCGGCTGGGCCTCGGACATGCCGTTCCTTAACATTGATTATATGAAACATTTTTTCAAAACATACCACGCCCCGAATAATACCGTTATTGCAGTGGTCGGTGATATTTCGGCGCCGGATGTACATCGTTTGATCGTTAGATACTTCGGTCATATTCCGCCGCAGGAACTGCCGCCCCGTGCGATGTCGATGGAACCGCCCCAAGAGGGAGAGCGCAGGGTCGACTACGTCGCAGATGCCAATCCGAAAGTAATGATCGGGTATCATAAACCCACCCTGCCTGCCTTTGATGACTATGTATTCGATGCGATGAGTACGATCCTGTCCGGTGGCAGAACATCGCGACTCTACAAAACACTGGTACAGGAGAAGGGCATTGCACGGGTTGTGGAGACCATCAATGGCTTCCCCGCAGTCCGTTATCCGAATCTCTTCGTGTGTGCGGCCCAACCCCGTTTTCCGCATACAACGGGAGAGCTCGAAGATGCCCTGTATGACCAGATCCGTGCATTACAGGAAGCCCCGGTCCACGAAAAGGAACTTGAAAAGGCCAAAAATCAGATGAAAGCCGATTTTCTCCGTCGTCTTGCATCCAATGCAGGTCTGGCAGGCATGCTTTCATATTTCGAGGCCGTCGCCGGCGATTTCAGGTATATTACCAACCACATCAATATGATAGAAAAGGTGACCGCCGCAGACATCCAAGAGGCAGCCCGGCACTATCTGATCCCGAGCAACAGGACCGTGGCGACGCTGACCCAGAAACAGGATACGCAATGATCCGATGGACGTGCGGTTTTTCAGTCCGGGTGCCCAGACGATCCGATCCCGTAACCGATACTTTACTCAATGGTGTTGTAATGAAATATTCAAAGACTTTCTTTTATGTCATTATTTTTGCAGTCCTTTTCATCTGGGGCTGTACCGCTCCCACCCTGACTGTACCGGATCGTATTCACTACCCTCCCCTTTCGTTCACACTGCCGAAGGCTGAGCGAATCGCACTTGACAACGGCATCATCATGTATTTCATCGAAGATCGGGAATTGCCGCTTATCAACATCAACGCCGTTATCCGTACCGGGAACATCTATGACGATCCCGGCAAAGAAGGGCTCGCCGCCCTCACCGGAACCGTCATGAGAACGGGAGGAACCACCGGTATGACGGGTGACGAAATCGATGACGAGCTCGACTACATCGCGGCCGACATCTCTGTTGCATCTGGCAAGGAATCAGCCTCGGCCTCTTTGTCCGTCTTAAAAAACGATCTCGACAAGGGGCTCCAAATCTTCTCGGACATACTCATCCACCCCGCCTTTGAGAGGGCAAAGCTATCGCGCGCCAAAGAACTTAAAATCGAATCGCTGCGGCGGGTATACGACAATCCCCAGAAGCTGGCATTCCGAGAATTTGTCAAAGTGATGTACCGCGGCAACCCCAGAGGACGTGTTTCCACTATCGATTCAGTGCAAAACATCACCCGCGAGGACCTGGTGCGGTTTCACACACGGTATTTCTTCCCCGCGAATGTGATGATCGCCGTCACGGGGGATATCTCGAAACAAGAGGCCATTGCAAGTATACAAAAATATTTCGGTGCGTGGTCGGCATCCGGACATGTCGACCCCGTTCCACTGCCGCAACACGCAGCCACAACGTCCATCAATTACATGTACAAAGATGCGCCCCAGTCGATTGTACTGCTCGGCCAGTTTGCCCCCGGTGAGAGTGATCCTGATTTTTACGCGTTTGAAATCATGGATTTTATCGCCGGCAGCGGTGGATTCCGTTCACGCATATTCGGTGAGGTACGCAACAACTTGGGACTGGCCTACAGCGCGGGCAGCTTTTACTCGCCCCGACGTGAATTCGGTGTCTTCGGTGCGTATGCCATGACAAAGACGGCGTCCACGGTGAAATCACTGCGTGTGATCAGATCCATCATCGATGATATGCGCACAACGCCGGTCAGCCCCACCGATCTGGCATGGGCCAAAAAATCGATCACCAATAATTTTATCTTCTCCTTTACGTCTTCCAGGCAGATCGCTGTAGAACTGATGATGCTTGAATTCAATAAGCTGCCGAAAGAGTTTCTCACGACGTATCGCGACCGCATTAACAGTGTGACGGCGGAAGATGTGCGGCGGGTGGCGGACACATACCTGGACGATATGCATGAAACCCTGTTCGTCCTCGGTGACGGCAAGAATTTCGACACCCCCCTGTCGACACTTGGAACCGTCAACGAAATCCAGAGCGGGGAGAAACCATGAGTAGCAATGAGTCAACAACGAGATGATTGATGGTTGGTGAGCATTGACGAGGGGTAAACAAATATAATAAATGCTTTATAATGCTTTTATATTCGGCATTCTATGGCATTATACTTAAAGCATTACTTCCATATTTATGGTTTCGTACTGCAGCAGGAAAGGAAACATCGTGATAGACAGAGATATTTTCGAACGAGTGGTCAGGAGAATTGACTCATACAGAGATGAAATGATTCAGCTTCAGATTGACCTGACTGCCATCCCGGCGTTGAGTCCCGACAGCGGAGGTGACGGCGAGTTTAAAAAGTCACGCTTCATCATCGATTACCTCACCAAGCACGGCTTCACCGACATCAGGGAATTCAACGCCCCCGACGAGCGTGTGACCGCGGGCGTCAGGCCCAACGTAGTCACAACGCTGCCGGGCGGAAATCCGGATAAAACGGTCTGGCTCCTGTCGCACATGGATATCGTTCCCCCGGGAGAACCGGGTCTATGGCACAGCGATCCCTATAAGGGCTATGTCAAGGATGGCAAGATCTTCGGGCGGGGCATGGAAGACAACCAGCAGGATCTCGTGTCGTCAATTTTTGCGGCCAGGGCCCTTATGGATGAAGGCGTTACTCCCGCATCGACGGTCGGTCTCGTATTTGTGGCCGACGAAGAAACGGGAAGCACCATGGGTCTCGGGCACCTGATTGAAAATCATGCGACGTTGTTCAGCCAAACGGATCTAATCATCGTTCCCGATTTTGGGAACACCGACGGGTCAGTAATCGAAATCGCCGAAAAAAGCATTCTGTGGCTGCGCCTGGTAACGAAAGGCACACAATGCCATGCAAGCAGGCCGGCACTGGGTAAAAATGCGTTTGTCGCCGCCTCGCACTTCGTAGTCAAACTCGGGGAACTGCGCGACCTGTTCGATGCCACAGATCCGATCTACCGGCCGCCGGAAAGTACGTTCGAACCCACAAAAAAAGAAACCAACATACCAAACATCAATACCATTCCGGGTGAAGATGTGTTTTATCTCGACTGCAGAATTCTGCCACAGTACGAGCTTGCGGATGTTATCAGCGCCATTCGCACTCTGGCAAACGAAATTGAACGGCAATTCGGTGTGACAATCGACGTCACCCCCGTGCAGCAGGTTCAGGCGCCGGCCCCCACACCAGCCGATGCCGATGTGGTCCAGGCCCTCCGCGATGCGGTGAAAGAAATATATGATGTCACGGCGGAGCCCATCGGTATCGGAGGCGGAACGGTCGCGGCATGCTTCAGGGAAAAGGGATTTCCAGTGGCGGTGTGGTCACGGCTCTGCGAGATGGCCCATCAACCGAATGAGTACTGTCTGATCGATAATATGATCGGAAATGCCAAGGTTTTTGCGCACCTGTTTTTACAACAGTGAGTCTCGCATGTACCGTTAAAAACGATAAAGATATGCGAAAAATATTGCAATCAAGAATATTAGATGATACGCTCCGTACCATCTTTATTAAAGGTTACGTAATATTTGAAGCCCGAAACTGAAGATATCTCAGTCAGAGAGCTGAATTTCCCTGACAACGACGCCTTGAAAGTCTTGCTGGGAGCTCATGACGGGAACATTAAGCTGATAGAAACGCTGGAAACGGTAAAGCTTAGTGTTCAAGGGAACCGAGTCCTGATCAAGGGGGATGATATAGGGGTTTCTATCATCGAAAACCTCCTGACTCAACTGTACGGACTTATTATGAAAGGTTACCCTGTCTATCCCACCGATGTCGACTACGCCCACAGGATGTTGACCAGAAACGGTTCGGTGAATATTGAGCAGATATTCCTTGATGCCGTATTCATTTCTTCCAAGAAACGGACGATCACACCCAAAAGTATCGCACAGAAACAGTACATTGACGCAATCAGGACTTATGACATGGTATTTGCGATCGGACCGGCCGGGACCGGCAAAACATACCTTGCCATGGCGGTTGCCGTTGCGGCACTCCTGGAAAAGAAGGTCAATCGCATTGTGCTGACGAGACCGGCCCTCGAGGCAGGTGAAAAGCTGGGATTTCTGCCGGGAGATCTTGCCGAAAAGGTAAATCCCTACCTGCGGCCGCTGTATGATGCTCTTTACGATATGATGGATTTTGATCGGGCCTCGACCCTGATCCACAAGGGAATTATCGAAGTGGCCCCGATTGCGTTCATGCGCGGCAGGACCCTTAATGATTCTTTCGTGATTCTGGACGAGGCGCAGAATACAACCAGCGAACAGATGAAAATGTTTCTCACGCGGCTCGGTTTTGGCTCGAAGGCGGTGATCACCGGCGATATCACGCAAACGGATCTCCCACCCGATAAACGATCGGGATTGATCGAAGCGGAAGAAATATTGAGCAATACGAGAGGAATAGAATTTGTCTATTTTTCGGAGATAGATGTTGTAAGGCATACACTTGTCCAGGAAATTATTCGTGCATATAATCACCTGGACAGGACTTCGAACACGCATTAGGAAATCGGCAATGTTCCATAGCAGTTCTCGATATACCCTGATTTCCTGATTTACAATTTCGCTCACGCACTATGACGAAAAATAAAAAGCAGCTGAACCCCAAAAACGGAACAGCACGAATTAATTTTATTCCTCACTTTGTCAGGAACCCTGTGTTTCAGCGGTGGGCCATCGTCATTGGTATGGGCATGATATTGACGTTCCTCCTGTCTCCCCAAGTCTATCTTTTTACCCCCGAGTATAAAGTGGGATCGATCGCAGCAAAGGATATTAAGGCAGACAGGGATTTTCTCGTGAAGGACCGGTCGTCGACGGAACAGCGGAAGCTTGAAGCAGCGCAGTCCGTGAATGACATCTATGACTATGACGAGGATGTTCCGCTCAGGATCGGCATGGCCATGGCCAAGGCATTTATCGAGATGGCGGAGACATATCACGAGATCGAACAGGAAAAAATCGATACCGCCGAATCGAAGGAACTGCTTGGTCTGGCCCGGCAAAAATTCGAAAATTTAATGGGAATTGCACTGGCGGACAGAGAATTCAACACGTTCAGCAAATATAAGTTTTCGTTTGATATTTGCAACAACAATGTAAAACTGATCTATTCCGTATATAACCGGGGCATGATAAGTCGCGAGGATTTTTCGGGATTTGTCACGGAAAAAAGTATCACCATACGCAACATCAAGAACCAGCAGGAAAATGACGAAAGCGACCTTACATCGATCCTGAACCTGCAATCGGCACAGGCACTTCTCGAAGCAAACGCCCGTCACATCCTGAAAAATGAACACAAAGACTTGGTTGCAGCGTCGGTGTCTCTGTTGCGACGCGTTATTCAACCCAATCTGACATTCGCCAAGAATGCCACGGAGCGACGAAAAGAACTCCTCGTTGAGGCAGTGAAACCCGTCTTTTACAAAGTTCAAAAAAATGAAATGATCCTGCGCGAGGGAGAAAAGATCACCGCAGTCCATCTCGATAAACTGGCCGATTTATATTCGGATCGCGAAGGTAAAAAGTTTATCAATATTTCCATTTTTATCGGTATGTTTATCGCCATCATACTCTTTTCTGTCGTGCTTTACCATATTTCCAGGACGCAGACATTATCCCGAACCCGATCGCTCAATATCGATATATTGATGCTTGGTGTCGCTGCAATTTTCCAGGTCCTTCTAGTGATTGTGAGTATCTTTATCTGCGAATCGATCGGTCGCACATTTACCATTATACCGGAAGGTTCATGTCTGTTCGCCATCCCGTTCGCGACGGCAACGATGCTCATCGTCGTCCTCCTCAACAGGGATATCGGCATCATATTTGCCATATTTGCCGCATTTCTGATCAGCTTCCTCTTTGAAAACCAGGCATCGATGTTTTTCTACTCGCTCATGGGAAGCATGGTTGCCGCCTTCAAGATCACGGACTGTAAAGAACGATCGGCATTTTTTAAAACGGGCCTCCTCGTGGGTGCGGTAAACTTGATCATCATCATATCCATATCGCTTCTGGAGGGGAAATTATTTTCGACGGTTACCCTTTTCAATCTTCTGCCAGGTGCCGTCGGCGGCATTTTGGCGGCCGCAGTCGTAACGAGCATCTTACCGCTCTTTGAATCCCTGTTCGGTTACACCACCGACATCAAGCTCCTCGAACTGGCAAATCTGAATCAACCCATCTTTCAGGAGATGATCATGGTGGCCCCCGGAACCTATCACCACAGCGTTGTCGTCGCCTCCATGGTCGAGACCGCCGCCGAAGCAATCGGAGCGAATTCACTCCTGGCCAAGGTCAGCGCCTATTATCATGATATCGGCAAGATGAAAAAATCGCTCTACTTTATCGAAAACCAGCAAGGCTCCGAGAACAAACTCGATAAGCTCTCTCCAAAGATGAGCAGCCTCGTCATTATTTCGCATGTCAAAGAAGGGTGTGAACTGGCAAAGGAATATAAACTGGGGAAGGTCATCACCGACATCATCAAACAACATCATGGCACCCGCCTTGTCGGGTACTTCTATGATAAGGCCCAGAAAGATAAAAATCCCTCGGTTCGCTCCATCCCCGAGGGCGATTTCAGATATCCGGGCCCGAAACCTCAATCCAAGGAGGCCGGCCTTGTGCTGCTCGGCGATGTTGTCGAGGCATCCTCCCGGGTTCTGAAGAATCCCACACCCTCTCGTATCAAATCCCTGGTAGAGGATCGGATAAACCAGGTTCTCATGGAAGGAGAGTTGAATGAATCCGAGCTCACATTCAAGGATCTGAGTAAAATTACGGAAAGTTTCACACGGACGTTAAACGGGATCTTCCACCAGAGGATAGATTATCCGGAATCAACCACCAAGGAAAGTAACGGGAAAAAAGAGAACGATGCCAATTCTTATAGAAAACCGCCAGAAAAAAGTCGAAGTCGACACGTCAAGGCTTCGTCACTCCATTAAAGTCATACTGCAGTACCTCGATCGTGAAGGAAGTGAGGTCAGCGTGCTTATCGTTGATGATCCCGGCATTCAGGAACTCAATAAGGACTATCTTGGAAGAGACTGCCCGACAAACGTGATCGCGTTTTCCCAGCTCGAGGGAGAATACGGCGACGTTAATCCGCATATCCTCGGCGATATTGTCATTTCAGCCGAGACGGCCTTGAGGGATGCCGACGGAGAAAACCTGCCCCTCGCGGACGAGCTGGAGTATCTCCTCATACACGGGGTTCTGCATCTGATCGGCTATGAACATGAAACGAACGAATCAGATGCACACAGAATGCAGGAAAAGGAAAAGGAGCTTTTTGCGACACTCCATAATTATGACATCGAGTGATTCACACTCGCCCGATGCACCACACCACCTATTATCTGGCAATAATGATGACCTGCCCGGGGTAAATGTTGTCTTTCTTCGTCAACCCATTGAGCCTCAGAAGGTCCTTGAGACCGATATGATGTTTCTCCGCAATTGACGCGATGCAATCGCCTTTACGGACGATATAACTGTTATTGCCCGAACCTGTCCGAATCCTCAGGGTCTGCCCGATACGCAGCTTATCACTGCTCAACCCGTTCAACTTCCTGATTTCCGTTATCGTAGTATCGAAACGCCGCGCCAAAAGCCACAGGGAATTGCCCTCCTTGACCCGGTAGGTAATGACTTTCCCAGGGGAAGATCTGGCCACTTTACGTGAGGGTCGAACCTTTTTTTCCTCGACATAGCGATATCCTCGCTGCGGTATCTTCAGATACTTGCCGGCACGAATACGGTGTTTGGAGCTCAGGTGATTGGCCCTGACAATGACACTGACGGAACTTCTGTATTTTCTCGCAATCGTTGAAAGTGATTCGCCAGGTTTCACTTTGTGTCGTACATACCGGGCAGATCCCGGAATCTTTGATTTCGGGATCTGCTCGACAACACGGGCCAGACGCACCCCCGTCCCGGCCGGCACTTTCAGGGCATATTCCTTGTTCGGTGTCACCTTGTATCTGAGCTCCGAGTTCAGGGCGACCAGCGTATCGGCGGGGACCCCTAAATGTTTTGCAACATCCCGTAAATGCATACATTTACATGTGATAACGCGTTCATAGGCGACTGCCGATTCGGTTTTTTCGTCTAGTTCAAATCCGTACTTTGCGGGATCATTAATAATATGCAGCACCGCAAGAAACCGGGGAACATACTGGGCCGTCTCAACCGGCAGCTGGCGATACAGATCCCAGAAATTGTCCAGGTAATTCATGTGCTGTCGTGAAATGACACGCAGGACCCTCCCTTCGCCACAATTATAGGCTGCAAGCACCGTGAGCCAGTCGCCGAATATGCCATGTAGCTCTTTCAGGTACGCAATCGCTGCCTTCGTCGATTTTTCATGATCCATACGCTCGTCGATCCAGTGATCACGCTTTAACCCGAACTTATAGCCCGTTGACGGAATGATCTGCCACAACCCGAGTGCCCGCGCCGACGACAGGGCCTTGAATTTGTATCCGCTCTCGACGAGCGGAAGCCAAGAGAGTTCTTCGGGCAGGCCGGCCTTTCGAAGCTCTTCTTGTATCAAAGGACGATACATGCCCGAACGCCTGTACGACTCGATAAAAAACCGGCGTTCCCCACGCTGGTAGCGCTTGATCTGTTTCTTTACATCATCATTTATGGTCAACGGGATTTCACTCTGGTATCCCGTTGCCACACTGCTACGGGAGGTATATATCTCCAGGACGCGTTTTGCGATCATGAAGCGCAGATCGTCTTTCTGCCATGCAATAGTGGGCTCACCGTCCACATCCAGTATGAGCGAATAAGCCTGATCGAGGAGATTGATGGCATTGTCAAAATCGCCCTTTTCCCATAATTTCTGCGATTGACCAAGTAACTCCAGAGCCTGATCCATGCTTTCCTGTTCCTGGGCGCGGCGCTGCTCAGCACTGGGCGGTGCGGCTTCGTCGCCGGGTGTCTCTTCCGGAGTTTTCTCCACGGGTGCTGCCGGTTCCGCAACGACGTCGGTGACAGTCACAACCGGTTCAAGGACCGCCTCTTCAGTGCCGGCTGCCGCGGTCACGACCGTTTTCTCCTCGGATGCCTGCGGGTTCGATAGTGTTCCCGTGTCCTCGGACTTCGTATACCCTCCGAGATGCTCGTCACGGATTATATTCAAGGGAAACGAACATGATACCAGACAAAACAAGCTTGCGACAACGACTATGAGTATTCTCACTGCTACCTTCCTTTTTTGATACACACTTCTGTTTGATTCGACGTGTTCACCTCTGATGCGATTGGAAAAAGGTATTGATTGGCCCTTTTACAAAACCTTCCCAGAGTTCGGTGCAATCACGGCCGGTCTTGATCCGTGCACGGGGCTATCCCAGGAGATATGCTTCGATAAAATCATCAATATCACCATCCAGGACCCTGTTCACGTTACCGACTTCCAGATTCGTTCGGTGATCTTTTATCATTTTATACGGGTGCAGTACATACGAACGTATCTGGCTTCCGAATGCTATCTGCTTTTTGCTCTTGTTCATTGCCTGCAGTTTATCCTGCTGTTCACGCAGTTTCAATTCATACAGCCTCGATTTCAGCACCTTCATCGCCATGGCCTTATTCTTGTGCTGCGATCTCTCATTCTGACATTGCACTACGATCCCCGAGGGGATATGGGTAATGCGCACGGCAGAATCAGTCTTGTTGACGTGTTGACCGCCGGCACCTGTCGACCTGTAGGTGTCTATCCGTAAGTCTTTGTCATTTACTTCCACATTGATATTTTCGTCCGCCTCCGGATACACAAACACCGACGCAAATGATGTATGCCTCCGACCTCCCGTATCAAAGGGCGATATCCTCACAAGTCGATGGATCCCTACTTCAGCCTTGGCATATCCGTACGCGTAGTCACCATCGATCGTAAAGGTAACGCTTTTCACCCCCGCTTCGTCTCCGGGCTGCTGATCGACGATCCGTACCGTAAAACCCCTTTTTTCCGCCCACCGCAGGTACATACGCAACAGCATCTCCGTCCAGTCCTGTGCTTCCGTTCCACCGGCACCGGCATTGATCGCCATAATCGCATTATGCGAATCCCCCTCCTCACTGAGCATCGTTTTGAGTTCTTCACTCCGCACGGAGGCTTGAAGGTGCTTAACGTCCTTCTCGATCTCTAAAAGCGCCTCGTCATCGTCCGCCTCCTCGCTGGCAATTTCGAGGAGGAGTATCAGGTCCTCGAGCGCGCTGTCCTGTTTTTTCCAGCTTGCGATTGTATCTTCCAGCCTTGTTTTCTCTTTCAGCACCTCTCGCGCATTATCGGGTTCGTTCCAGAAATCTTCCCGGATTGTCTCCTTTTCCAGGTCTCTGACCTTTGCTTCTTTGCCATCTATGTCAAAGATAACCTCTGAGATTACTGATTCGTGCCTTGAGGTCATTAATTGCTTCGGTAATGTCTTCGATCATGGATTTTTCTCCTTTTTAGTGAAATTACAACCAACCATATTATTGCAATGATACATAAATAAATAAAAATATCACCATATTTAGAATAAAACGTTGTCTGCCTTACGAATCGTATCTTTTCCCTGAATGCAGTTCTTTCGAAAAGACCGGTTGCGGATACAATTTCCCCCGTCGGTTTTATCACCGCACTTATGCCCGTATTGGCCGCCCTCACGATATATACGCGGTTTTCGATTGCCCTGAAGGCCGTCATTGTCAAATGCTGATACGGTGCGGATGATGCTCCGAACCATGCATCGTTCGTAATGCTCACCAGGAGCGTCACGCCTCTCAGTGCATATTGCCTCCCGATTTCCGGGAAAATGCCTTCATAACAGATGAGAGTTCCGATCAGTTCGTCATCCATTTTCAAGGGCATCACCTTTTTGCCCGGCACAAAGTCGCCCACACCCACCACCAGCTTCTCGATAAAGAAAAACAAATCCTTGAGGGGAACATACTCTCCGTAAGGCACGAGATGCACCTTGTCATATTTTCCTACAACGGCACCCTGTGGTGACACCAGGTAGGCGCTGTTCCTATAGCGGTTCTGCCCTCCTTCGGTGCCGTAACTCGGGCTTCCGAACAGTAAATATGTTCCTGCTCCCCGGGCAATATCGATCACCCGCCGATGTTTATCGTCAATATTCTGAAAAAAAAACGGGGTTGCCGTTTCAGGCCACACGATCAGCGCCGTCTCGGGACCTTTCTCTTTGAGGGATAGTGTCCGGTATATATCCAGGGTCGCATCCTGAAAATCTTTATTCCACTTGAGGCTCTGATCAATATTCCCCTGGGCTACAACAACCTCCGTCTGGCTCAACGTCGCAAGATCACGTTCAATCCGGTCCAATCGATACATACCGTAAGCGTAAATCGCAACAATGCCAACTATGGCCACCAGCGCTCCGACGCCCGCCCTTTTCTTTGAATCACCGGTCAGGATGACTATTTCAAAGATCGCACAATTGACGAGGACGACAAGAAACGAAAGGCCGTATATACCCGTAATATCAGCGACTTGAATAATGGGTATGCTATCATACAACGCATAGGCCAAATTTTCCCACGGAAACCCCGTTAATAAATGGGATTTCACGTATTCGAGGCAAGTCCACAGCACGGGGGCGGTAACAATCACCGGAATGTTTCTGTTCTGGAAATAGGCAACACCCGCCGCAAATGCCGCAACATATAGACTCAGGTACAGAACCAGCAGCAGCATGACGCCCACCGCTATGTAAAAGGGAAGATAGCCGTAATTGACGATGACGAAGGTAACCCAATAGACAATCCCCACGTTATAGGCAAGCCCGGCCACGAGTCCTAGCCGAAACGCCTCGGGCAGGCCTTTGTTCCGTAGCGCGTACAAAAGCGGAACCAGCGCACCCCAGACAAGAAAGCCATACTCGAGCTTGGGAAAAGAAAGGAAAAGGCACACTCCCGTACTCAAAGATAAGATGAAAGATTTTTTATCCATTATAGCCGTGTATGTCCCCGGCATACTGCCGCTGCATCCGCTTAGATATCCCCTGCCGTGCCGCCTGGTCTTCTGACCCTGACCTTTTTGATACTCCGTTCGTCAGCCGATTCAATCGTCAATTCAAATTCTTCATAAATGATGACTTCGCCTGCCACGGGTATTTTCCGTATGATATAGAAAATGAACCCTCCCAGTGTTTCAAATTTCCCCTCCGGTAGCGTCACGCTGAAATATTCTTCAAATTCCTCGATTTCCACTCGCGCATCAACAAGCACATCGGTCTCGGAAAGCACGGTGAAGGCATTCTCCTCAACGTCATGTTCGTCATGTATTTCCCCGACAATCTCCTCAATCAAATCTTCAATCGTCACCAGTCCCGTTGTACCGCCATACTCATCGATCACAATTGCCATGTGCGATTTTCGTTCTTTCAGTTCATGCAGCAAGAGGTGTGTATTTTTCGTCTCCGGTATGTAATAGGCTTTCCGTATAATTGTCGAAAGATCACATGCATCCGTCGGTTTTCCCCAGAACCTTAGAAGATCCTTCACGTTCAATATGCCGATAATATTGTCGACACTTCCGTCATAGACCGGCATCCGCGTATGCCCATGCATCAAAATGAGATCGAGAATTTCCTGAATCGAGGCATCAATGCCGACAGCAATGATTTCCGTCCGGGGCACAACGATTTCGCGGACGATTGTCTCCCTCAAATCGAGTATGCTCTGTATCATATCACCCGATTGTTGATCAATCAGGCCTTTTTCTTTCCCCGCATCGACCAGAGTTTCTATCTCATCTTCCAGGGAAAAATCATCTTTTTCCTTAACGATCCTGGATAACAGACTGTTGATCCATGGTTTGCCCTGTTTTTTTAAAATGACAGACTCCTTCGTTATAGTGCACGCATAAATTCGGGTCGTAAAACGCGATGATCATTCTTGCTGATAACATCGTGGATAAGTTTCACCGTTTCGGACTTTTGCGCAGGCATCCGCGCCCGGATTGGCAGATAGTTGGAGGCATGATTCGAAGTAAAGAAGCAATCCGTAAAATTCGAATTTCCGATCATAATCCCCAACTCTTCCAGGAATCCAAATGTATCGGGAAGTTTGAATTCGCCTGACCGGTATTCATCGTGAAGGGGCGTGCCGGGTATGAGCATCACCGTCAGGGCGCCCACATAATCAGGATCAATGTCTGTGAGAATGCTGGCCGTATCGAGTGCATGCCGGATGCTGTGTTCCCTGCCTCCGATACCCAGAAGCACCGTGACCGAGAGTGCAATGCCCGCGTTCTTGACTCGTCTACCGGCCTCTACCATTTGTGCGTACGTCGCACCTTTGTTTATTTTTTTGAGTAGTGCCTCACTCCCCGTCTCGACCCCAAGATATACAATCCCGAGTCCCAGTTCCTTTAACTGACGTAACTCCTCCGGAGTTTTACGAAGAATGCTTTTCGCATTACCATATGTTCCCACCCGCGTGACGCCCTTTATGTGCGACTTGATGGACTCCATGATCGGAACAAGTTTTCTCTGGGGAATGATCAGTGCATCACCGTCACAGAGAAACACACGGTCTATTCTGCCATAGCCGGCAGCTTCCAGAATATCTTCTTCGATCTCATCGAATCCCTTAATTCGAAACCGTTCACCTCGATATGTACCGCAGAATGCGCACTTGTTGTGAGAACACCCCACGGTAACCTGTAGTAACAGGCTGTATGCCTCGCTCGGCGGCCGTATAATAACACCTTCATACTTCATAGTTACTAGTCGGGTCTCCTTCCCCCATATGGATTGATTTCGATATCCTCATGACAGCTTGGGCAAAACGCTTTCGTGTCAACATGACCACATCCGTAACCCCATAAATCAATGATCTGACATTCCTTGCACAGCGGAATTTCACATCCGTCACAGAACACTACGGCATCTTTCGTCTTGCACACGCCACAAATCTGTTTTTCCCTGACAATATTCACTCTCGATCACCTCCCCGAATCGGCCTTGTGATTCAACGTCGTGGATATATCACATGTTGTGTAACATAATCACGAAATGCCAAATATCAAACCTTCCCTGCGCTACCACACGCAAAACATTTCTGTTCCTCACTTACCCGAATGGCCGCACATGAACTGCTGACATTACACCTGACGGCGTAACGACGGCGCCTTAAGGATTCCTTCGGTTTCCGTACGCATGGGAATGCATAGCTACCGCCGGCATATGTGCTCTTCGATCTGTCGTATCCCGAGCACCGGGCAGAGCATCATTGTCAAACTATTTATACTATGAGTTCAAAAAAGGCAAGCTATTAGAAATGCATACGTTCATGATGCACGAAGGACCGTTGCGCCCCCACTCAGCATAATGTCGGAAACGACCCGTCAGATCAGCGAACGCACTGCCACACCTTCCGTTTCGAGCCAGGCTTTGATGCCGCCAATGGTGTACTGTCCATAGTGCACCATGGAAGCGATCAGGGCTGCGTCTGCATCTGATTTCACAAACACGTCCCGCAGATGTCCTGGCGTACCCGCGCCGCCCGATGCAATGACCGGGACCGACACGCTGTGTGTGATGAGCGCCGTCAGATTCAGTTCGTAACCTTTAGTGGTACCGTCTCTATCGATTGAGTTGAGGCAGATCTCGCCGGCGCCCATATCCTCGGCCTTCCGGGCCCATTGGAGGGCATCGATCCCCATGGGGGTTCTACCGCCGTTTATCCAGATTTCATACCCTGAAGGTATGCTGCTGGTTCGGGGCACCTTCTTCACGTCCATACCGAGGACGATACACTGGCTTCCGAATATTTTTGCCCCCTCGTATATGATATCAGGATTCATAACTGCAGCAGTATTGACACTAATTTTTTCGGCCCCGGCCTTCAACACACTGTGCATGTCTTCCAGTGTCCGGATACCGCCGCCGACGGAAAATGGAATAAATATATTCTCTGCGACACCTCTCACCACATCGATGAGGATATCCCTCCTGTCGGACGATGCGGTAATATCGTAAAACACCAGTTCATCCACTCCCTGCGCATAGTACTCGCGTGCCATTTCGACGGGATCGCCGATATCAATATTTTGTTTGAATCTGATGCCCTTCGTCGTCTTGCCGTCCCTGACATCGAGACAGACAATAATTCGCTTGCTCAGCATACGGTGTGTCTACCTCCACATGTTTACATGGTTCCGTCCCACTCACTGAAGTTTTTAAGCAGCATAAGGCCGTATCTGCCGCTCTTTTCCGGATGAAATTGTGTTGCAACCACGTTCTCTTTCCCGATCACCGACGCAAACTCGATGCCATAGGTTGTTGTTGCAATCACATCGCGCGTCCGATCCGGTGCCGGGTAGTATGAGTGGACAAAATAAAACTGCGCTCCCGGATCAATTCCGTGAAGCACCGGATGGTGTCGCACAATCGAAATATTATTCCATCCCATGTGCGGAACCTTCAGACCCATGGAGGGAAATTTTTTTGCCTTGCCTGATATCTCCCCCAGACATGCGACGTCATCTTCTGCACTGCTTCCCAGCACAATCTGGGCACCCAGACATATGCCGAGAAAAGGCGTGTGTGCCTGTATTACTTCGTGGATCACCCGGTCCAGCTTTTTCAATCTTATCACTTCCATCGATTTTCCCGCAGCACCGACACCGGGGAATATGACCCGGTCCGATGCCAGTATTTCCCCGGCGTGGGCGGTAATTTTACAGGAAACCCCGAGATAATTCAGGGCCCTTTCGACGGATGTCAGATTTCCGGCCTCGTAATCGATAATTGCAATCATGCCTCGCTCTTCTCGTCCTCTCCCACAGTGTGCCTTATGCGCCGCACGATTACGTCCACACCTTCACCGAGCAGATACTCTATAGGCAGATCCTGCAGATACCGGTCGTGCCACACCAGATTGTACTCGTTCACCAAATTATTGATTCGATTAAATTTATCGCCGAGAATCTCCTTTTTTTCGGACGGTGTAAGACCTTGATTAAAGTCCACATGCACAAGCAGTATCTGCCGTATCAGGTGATCTTTACCCAAAAGCGGCATCATCACAATGGAGGCCTTGTCACGCTTCCCTAACCCCGCATACATGGCTCCCGTACTGATAATCGTCTTTTTCGTCCCTTTCAGCGGGGCCGCGGTTTCAAATCTCGATTTCATGGTTCTGGAAATACCATGCCGCTCACTGATCTTTATTTCGGTGAATTCACCGGGTTTCCCGTCATAATCGAGATTTTTCACTTCATACAATGTATATCCCCGGATACCGGCAATTGCGTTTTGTATTCTTCGTGCCGTAACACCGTCTTTACTGGTAAGATTTTCAAGAGCAAATCGCAGCCCCTTGAGGACGTCGAAAAGGATTCCCGACAGCATCTCGCTCTTTCTGCTGGTGCCGACGGTCACGGTCTTGGCCTGGTGACGGATTGCATCGATCGGTCGCGCCAATTCGTCAATGGTCCTTCCAAGACAGACATCGAGCATGTCGAGCGGGGATGACGACGTTCGTTTCTCCTTAAACTCCTCCCAGAAATCCTCCAGTGGCAATTTCCCGACTGCATACTTCATCAGCAATACCAGATCGGCAGCCAGTTCGACACTCAACGAAGAGAAAAAGCTCCGATTCTTGCGGGCGTGAAACGCCGTTGAAAACTGTTCAACAAGCTTGTGAAGATCGATATCGGCAATCTTTTCAAAGAGAGACAGGTTCCTCCTGTCGAGTTCACTGATCGTCCCGGCTAGTTTTGTTCTGAAATCCCTGAAGAACTCTCCCTCCTCATTAATGCTGCACGCCGCATAGTAGCCCCAGATATGTCCCGCCAGGGTATTCAGAATCAACGAGGTGGGAAATGTTGACTCGGGCACCTTGATGACCGAATCGGCAATACCGTCAAATCGTGCTTCGTCCTCATCGCTGAGCACGACGGCGGCGGCGGCATGGGCCTTAAAGATTGCCACATCCTTGATGATATCTTCTACAACCGGTTTCGGATTTCCTGCGGCACAGATTAGAATCAGCGGCTCGGATGAAAGGTCGATATGCTTTTTGTCTTCAACATTATCGGACGAGATCGTTTTGTAACAAAGCTCACTCAATTTGATCCTAATTTCATCTGCCGCGATTTTGTTGGGACCGCTGCCGACAACGGCCCAGTATTTCTTTTCTTTTACCACGTTCCAGGCCGAGGATCTTATCGCTTCCCGGCTGGCTATGACTTTATTCATTCTATCGGTAGCCTGCTCGAGATCGGCTATTTCCTTGGCAATGAGTTCCTCAGCCAAGGTACCCATGAGTTTTGCACAATAGAGTGCCAGTATGAAGCCGGCAACGACTTGAGCATAAAAGGCCTTCGTCGAAGCCACCGACATTTCGATATCACGCCCGTCACTTGTATAAAACACACCGTCGGTGACGTGTGTAATATCCGATTGTCTTCGATTCACAATGGCAATCAGATGTGCGCCGCGCTCTTTCGCAAGCACGACCGCCCGGTTGGTATCCGTCGTCGTGCCGGATTGCGTCACCGGAATCACAAGGAGATCGGAAAGATCATCCTGGAGGATAAAACCGCTTAATTCCGATGCCTTCATCGCCTTGATGATGATGTCCGATCCTTTCAGATACCGCGTCAGGGCCTCTGCAATGGCGGCACCGGCAACGGCTGCCGTCCCCTGACCGATAACAAATATTTTCCTGATCCCGCCACCCGTCAGTGCGTGTCGCAACCGTTCGGGAACAATATCGTTTCCCAGATTAAAGCGCACTCCGATCATGCCCCTGTCGTTGGTGATCCTGTATTTTCCGCGTAATGTCTTGCGGGCAGACAGCGGCGCTTCCAGAATTTCCTTAAGTAAATAATGCGGATACTCTTTTCTGTCGATGTCTCTGGTCGTAATTTCCGCCCTCTGGATCACACTGTCCGATATCTCAAGGGGATACCCGTCATAATAAAATGCCGCGATGCCCTCATAGAGCGCGCGGTGCGCCCGATTCAACACCAAGAACTGCCCCTTTGTCGATGCATCGCCGGCAATCCGCTCTTGTTCACCATCCATCTTAATGAATCGGGGCGTCATCTCCACAAGTCCGTACAATTCGGAGGAGAACATGTATCGATCATCTGAGATCCCTACATACAGAGACTGGCCGCTGCCTTTCAGTGCAAGAAACAGCTTATCCGGTTCGAGATTGCTTTGCATCGCGATGGCATGCGATCCGTCAAAATCATTGACGGCCAGCCGGAATGCCTCGGTCAAGCTGCACCCGGACGCAAGATACTCTTCTATCTTAAGAGGAATGATCTTGGTATCGGTGGTAATCCGTTTGTCGATTATTTCATCATCGCCGGACTTCAGGTCATTTCGCAATACGCTGTAGTTGTCGATATCGCCATTGAGCACAACATTGATTGACCAGTTTCCGGCGCCGTACAGGGGAAATGTCTTCTGCTGACGCGGATTGCCGGTCCCCCGTTCCGCCGAATGATGCAACGTGTAATTATTGACGGGATGACAGTTCTCTTCCGTAATTGAACCGACAGACGCCCAGCGTGTATGACCGAGATACAGATCCGTTTCTGTCGCCCATGCGATGGCGGCCTGCAGAATCCGATCCATCCGCACACGGTTCCTTAGGTACTGTCCGTTTTCTCCCAGTTTGCCTGTCACCGATGCCTTTTTATAGGTAAAGCTCGCGATTGCAGACCCGCGCACCGGATCTTCTGCTGTTACGTGGATGCTCCCGTCCATCAGGTCGCCTGGTTTCATCCGTTCGGTCATCTCGTCACACAGACCTTCGCGCGTAAGTTCCGTGACCATGCTGTCGATGGCATCACCGTTATTGAGCGCCAGGGTGATCTGGATGCCGGCTGAATCTCTTCCCCGAACCTCAAGTCTATCAAGCGCATTGATTAGCAGGTTGATATTTCTATAGATTTTCAAACCACCCGGTGACAGGGAATTTGTATCATGGGCGTTCGCCAGGTAAAGAATCTTTTCGATGTTTGCCAGGATATCCTTTTCCAGGGCCCAGGACGTGTCTTTCATCATGATGAATGCATTGTTGATGTGCTCCATTTCACCGGTGGAAAAGATGCCCGCGTGGTGCTCAAGTAAGTCTTCTTCCCGAGTAAGAAAGGATGCCACCGTGTCCGACAACCGCCGCAGGTTACTAAGATTTTCGTCTGAAAAAAAGAAGGTCTCAAAATGGGCATCACCCTTCATGCGCAGGACATCATGGGCCACGGCCTCTTGTGCGGCAAGTCCCCCGAGATACCGGTCCGCCCGTATTGTGCCGCAGATCACCTTTTCGAGTCCGTAGTCCTGTATGGCGTCTATGGCGTGTAGAAGTATTTCCGTAACGTTTTCATCATCTTCACGCCCTTTACCCGTGAACGCAAGGATGCCCGCAAGCCCGCAGCATACGAGACTTCTACGCACGGGAAATATAATGAGTGAACGGGGAGGAACCCGTTGCGGATCACGTCCGACATAGATCTTCCACGTGCGCATATACTGCAACAGGCGTATCGCATATTTCATGATCTGTTCATACATAAACACCACCACTGTGTGTTGTCAGGGATTGTTTTCCGACCGTCAGACACATTCTGACGAATTGGTGCACATGATTATAAAATATTTTTCAACGATGCTTCGATGAACTTACAGAACAGGGGATGAGGTCGTTTGGGTTTTGACTTGAATTCCGGGTGAAACTGACATCCCAGGAACCACGGATGTCCGGAAAGTTCCACTATTTCAACGAGATTCCCATCCGGAGATGTGCCGCTTATACGCAGTCCGTTTTCAACAAGTATGTCTTTGAATTCGTTGTTGAATTCGTAGCGATGCCGGTGACGTTCGCTGATTTCCTTGCGATCATATGCCTCGAACGCATACGAATCGTTTTCCAGAAGACATGGATACGCACCCAATCTCATGGTACCGCCCATATCCGTGACGGCTCGTTGCTCGGGAAGATAATCGATAACGGGATACTCCGTTGTCTGATCGAATTCGGTACTGTTCGCCTTATCCATACCGCAGATATGACGGGCAAATTCCACCACCGCCACCTGCATGCCGAGACAAATTCCAAAAAACGGTATCCCGTGTGTTCTGGCATAGGTGATGGTCTGGATCATGCCCTCTATGCCTCGTTTGCCGAAACCACCGGGCACCAAGATGCCCCCGATACCTTCAAATTGATCGGTAATGCCTTCACGCTCTATTTCTTCCGAATCGATAAAACGCAAATGCACCTTGCAGTCATTGCTGATACCGCCGTGAATCAGGGCCTCGTTTAAGCTTTTGTATGAATCCGTCCAGTCTACATATTTGCCGACAATGGCAATCGTCACTTCGTGCGAAGGTTTTTTGATTCTCTCGACCAGCTTTTTCCATTCATCAAGCCGCGGTTGACCGGTCCAGATGTTTAACAACTCGACGATCTTCTGGTCGACGCCCTCCCTGTTATAGATAAGGGGCACCTCGTAAATGCTCTCCACGTCCTTGGCGGTGAATACCGCTTCGACTTCAACGTTGCAGAACAGGGATATTTTTTCCTTGATCTCATTTGACAGAAAATCTTCGGTCCGGCAGAGGAGTATATCCGGCTGGATTCCGATTTCACGCAGTGCCTTGACACTGTGCTGTGTCGGCTTTGTTTTGACCTCCCCGGCAGTTTTGATGTAAGGAACCCACGTCAGATGGATAAAGATGGCGTTTTCTTTTCCGGCCTCGTTCCTGAACTGCCGGATGGCTTCCAGAAACGGCAGGCTCTCGATGTCTCCCACTGTGCCGCCGATTTCCACAATTGCCACGTCAACACCCTGGGCCGCCTCCGTGATGTAATCCTTAATCTCATTGGTGATATGCGGAATCACCTGGACCGTCCCGCCGAGATATTCACCCTTCCGTTCTTTCGAAATAACCGAGAAATATACCTGACCCGTCGTCAGATTATTGGCCTTGCTCATGGTCGCCTCGGTAAAGCGTTCATAATGCCCGAGATCCAGATCGGTTTCGGCACCGTCATCGGTGACAAAGACTTCTCCGTGCTGAAACGGGTTCATGGTACCGGGATCGACATTTATATAGGGATCAAGCTTCTGATTGGTGACTCTCAGCCCGCGGCATTCGAGAAGCGCCGCGATGGACGCGCCGGCCAGCCCTTTACCGAGCGAAGACAGAACCCCACCTGTAATGAAGATGAATTTCTTTCTCATTTGCACTCAATTCCTCTCATTTCGTTATAATGGGCGCATCATACTCCATTATGCAAATACCGCACAAAAGCATCACGCGACATCCTCACACACCATTTTTTTGAGAAATTCGGCCTGTACGGCACCCCGCGGACATACATTCACACACGTATAGCACAATGTGCATTTGTCCGGATCTATGGTAAAGACTTCGCCGTTGCGCGAGATGGCTTCCTGAGGACAATTCTCGATACATTTATCACAAAAAATACACGTGCCACAACTGAAACAGCGATCGATTTCCTTTTCTTCCCCACCGAAATATACCGTCTGTAGGCGTCGTGCCGACACCGGGTTTTTATCCGGATACACGAATGCCTCCCCGTTCAGCGTCGCGTGCACCTCCATTGCCGCAAGCCTCCCTGATCCGACTGCATCGGTAAGCAATCCCGGCTTTATTATGTCACCACAACCAAAGACTTTCGGGTCACTGCTCCGGAACGATCGGGCGACCGTTACCATGTAGCCTTTGTCATCGATCATGACGGAATCCGCCAGGAACGACGTATCCGGGACTTCGCCGATACTGAAAATCACGGTGTCTGCCTTTATGGCAGCGCCGTCCTGAAAATGTATTTTCTTTTTGGTCAATCGCCGCACATATTTCGGCCATAGGATTTCCGTACCGCGTTCCGTTGCGACGCTCAGTTCCTTGCCGAAGGCAAGCGGTTTCTGTATATCCACCGCCGTCACCTTTTTCGCCCCCAGTCGCCATGCCTCGCAGGCGATATCCATACCGACGTTTCCGGCACCGATAATCACAACATCCTGGCCGGACAGGTCCATCGCCTTACCTTCGTTGATACCGACAAGAAATGCGAGACCCGACAGGATGCGTTCATCTCCCGGATACTTTATTCTTCGTGTGACATGGGCACCCGTTGCGACAATCACGGCATCGTGTGTACGGCAAATTTTATCGAATCGTTTCCGATCGACCTTTTTCCCCAGCATGAATTCGATGGGAAGTGATGTAATTCTCGCGATATCCTTGTTCAGGGTTTCATCGGAGAGCCTCTCCCGTGGAATGGCTGCCCTGATTTTTCCTCCAATCTCTTTCATGACATCATATACCGTCACTGCATATCCGCGCCGCGCCAGCTGCCATGCCGCCGACAATCCGGCCGGACCAGCCCCCATGATGGCGATTGCTTCCTGTCGTTCCTTGTCCGAACGTTTCGGATTGAAGTCAGGATAGTGTTCCCGGGCCAACGTTTGAATCTGCACAGGTCCCTCGAGCATGTTCCTGCTGCAGGCATCCATGCAGGGTGCAGAACACGCGGTTCCACACACCGACATCCGGAAGGGAGTGTATTCGTCCATCAGCTCCTGTGCTTCCTGGATCTTTCCATCTTTGATCAGGTTTAAAAAAACCGGTGTCGGGATGCCGGACGGACAGTTGAATGTGCAGGGAGGCGTCAGGTTGAAATGAACTGGCATCTGTGATTTGATATTCATCCCCGGGGTATAAAGATTTGCGAATGGTCTGTGTCCCTTTTTCGTTATTTTGATAAATTCGGTGGGCACAATCCCGTTTAAATCCAGCTTGAGATCTTTCGAGAATTCCTTGAGAGCACTCCTCAGGAATGCGGTATCTTCGTCATCGATGTCGGCAAAAATCGCCCCGTTCCCGAGCTGATACTCTTTGACATCACCTCGGATGAAGATAGCCCCGCCATGAATACCCGTACCGACACTGAACCCGACGGGTGAAACACTCTTGTTTTCCAGATTCATTACGACCACACGGCCGCCGGCCATATATTCACCGCAGTAATCCTTGGCAGTTCCGCCGATAATAAGCCACGGAATCTGATCAAGATACTCTTTCATGTGTATCGCGGCCCGGTATTCGACATCGCCCTTGATGAATATCTTACCGCCCCGCATTGAATGTCCGGGTATTTCGCCGGTCTTGCCGTGCACGATAATTTTACCGGCATTCATGGTATTGCCGACACCGTCCTGCGCATTGCCGTACACGATCAGCGTGGGACCGTTCATGAATGTTCCCAGTCCCTGGCCGGGTGTTCCATAGATAGAAAACAGTGCATTTCCGCCTACACCACCACCGATATACCTCTGGCCCAGTACATTATGCAGAACGATGTTCTTCGCTCCTTTGGCAAGGAACTCCCTGATCTGCCTGTTCAGCGCTTTATAATATAGGCTTTTTGCTTCTATCTTCAGCATTTCAAGCTCCGGCGTGTTTTATTCCGAGAATACGCAACTCTTCTTCATTCATACCAACGCCACGCAGTCGATCACGGTTGCCCCTCAAGGCCTCTATCGCACTTATACCCATTGATCCCATTAATTCCTTTATTTCCTCACCCCATGCATGAAGAAGATTCTGCAGCGCATCCGTCGCTTCCTCTACATTCACTCGTTCCGCCAATCCCGGTCTGTTTGTCGTAATACCGTAGGGACATTTTCCGGTAAAACAACGCTGACACACACCACATCCCAGCGCGATCAGGACGGGCGTTCCCACGTAGACGGCATCCGCACCAAGGCAGATTGCTTTGAGCACATCCGACGAACTCTGAATACCGCCCGACGCAATAAGGCTGACCGTATTCCTGATACCCTCTTCTGTCAGTCGGCGGTCGGCGGCAGATATGGCCAGCTCGATGGGAATCCCCGTATTCTGGCGTATTTGCAGGGGAGTGGCCCCCGATCCTCCCCGGAATCCGTCAATGGCGATGATATCGGCCCCGGCCCTCGCAATGCCACTCACGATGGGAGCAACATTGTTGACGGCAGAAATCTTGACGGAAACGGGCACGCTGTATCCGCTTGCCTCCTTAATCGCAAAAATGAGTTGCCGTAGATCTTCAATGGAATAGATATCGTGGTGCGGTGCCGGTGACAACGCATCCGACCCCTCAGGAATCATCCTCGTTTTTGAAATGGCATCCGAGACTTTTTCCCCGGGCAAATGTCCACCGATGCCCGGTTTTGCACCCTGACCGATCTTGATTTCCACTGCCGCGGCAGACTTGAGATAATCTTCACTGACACCGAACCTTCCTGATGCAACCTGGACAATCGTATTGCCGCCGAACGCTCGCAGTTTATCGTAAAACCCTCCCTCACCCGTGTTCCAGAATGTTCCCATTGCCTGCGTGGCTCGCGCCTCTGCCTCCTGAACCCGCATGTTCACGGCCCCAAAACTCATGGCCCCGAACATAATCGGCACATCGAGCTTCAGTTGTGGACCAACCTCTCCGCCGTAACGGTCCGCTTTGCGCCCGAGATACCGCCTGATCTCCATAGGCTCCCGTAGAGGATCGATGGACGGATTGGTAACCTGACATGCATCAAACATCATATAGTCAAAGTAACGTTTTTGCGGACCCGTGGCACCCGTTCCGACCAGTAACACCCCTCCTGTCGTCCCCGCCTGCCGCCAGATATGGCCGACATGGTAGGAAGTCCAGTACTGATGTGACGTGTGCATCGGTTGGGACACGATGTGTATGGCACGTTGCGGACACATCTTGACACAGCGCTGACATGCATTACACGCACTCATATTTGCCCAGGGCCGATAAATGACCGTACTACCGTGCCGATCTTTTACGGGTTTCAGGGTTATCTCGCCGAAACTGCACTCCTTTACACAGATCCTGCAACCGTTTTCGTAATCACATCGATCGAGATCAAATTCAGGATGAAAGGGTGGAACAATTTCCCAATTATTTTGCATTTGCGCCATGGCACTACCCGTCAATTTGATTTGCTGAAAAGATTGACGATAACCGGCTCACCACCCTTTGGTGACCATATACTTTCCACATCGGGCGAGAGCAGCCTGATGCTGCATTCTTCGGACGATGCGTAATATGTCTTCCCCGCTTTCGCGCACACGACGGGACGCAGTTTGTTCCTGTCGTTCAAGACAATCGCCCCTTCCTTATGAGTTAAAACTATTCCGAACGGCCCATTGACGATTGCCGGCCCGTAAATCTGGCGCAGATATCGCTTTTTCTCGTCACCGGTTCGGTCTATCTCCTCCCAGAGCGACGGCGCCATCACAGAGCACGCAGCCTCATCGGATAGACCGTCTTTCCGGCTCAGTTTATCATAAATATATGAGATCACTTCCGTATCCGTCTGCAGAAGGCAGTAATATCCGTACATCTCAAGCCACCTGAGATTAGTCCCGTAACTTGTAATTTCACCATTGTGAACCACTGCCTTATCGAGAATCGTGAACGGATGCGCACCACCCCACCAACCCGGTGTGTTTGTGGGAAATCTGTTGTGGGCAGTCCACATATAGCCTGTATAATCCTGTATTCCAAAGTAATCGGCAATATCCTCCGGATAGCCCACCCCCTTGAACACACCAAGATTCCTCCCCGACGACACGACGAAGGCACCTTGTATCCTGTTGATACTCATGACAATATCGACGATATAGTCTTCTTCTGTCTGTTCAGGTGCCAGAAACTCATCGATGGGTTTCAGAAAATACCTCTTGAAATACGGGCCTTTCGGCACGGCATCATTGGGATAAACCGGAATCTGCTCAGACTGCGCGATATATGTCCTGCCGGCAAGATAATCCTCAACGATCGGAATTACCGGGCTGTGTCGATCACCTTCATACATGATATGAAACGCATACTTATCTCTGTTCTCGGGATAACAACCGTACACGGCAAAACCTCCGCCGAGTCCGTTTCCCCTGTCCCTCTGAATTCGTATGGCTTCACGTATATGACTGCCATCAATAATCTCGCCGTCTACGTTGATTATTCCTACAATTCCGCACATCGTACTAACCTTTTTTATAACGATCGTCCCGATCGCCGTGCCAGAGACCGGTGATGAAGTTCCACTAACCACAAGAAATTTGAATAAATAATTTTTGCCTGACGAGTATACGCAATTTTAATATTATTATATTCTTCAAGTATATCTTTCTCTTGCGGCATACCCTTCACCCATTGTGTTAACATTTTTTTCGTGATTTCGATGTGAAACTGAAGACCGTATGCGTTACGGTATCTGAAGGCCTGATTCGGACTGCCGTTTATCGATGCAAGCAGGCTCGCTCCTTGTGGAATACCGAACATCTCATTACAGCGATGAAACACCGTCATTACTTCCGGAATTCCCTGCAGCAGAATGTCCTTTCTGCCCTGCTCGGTAACGAACACACTGCTCCATCCCGGTGTATGACTAGGAGAATGATTGATCGCAGCGTGGCAGACCCTCGCGATTATTTGTGCACCGAGGCAGATCCCAAGCATCGGAATATTGCAGTCGACCGCCCGTTCGAGGAATTCGGCCTCATCACGTAAAAACGGATACCGGTTGTCTTCATGAACATACATGCGGCCGCCCATAGTGATAATGGCGTCGAACCTTCGCGGGTCGCCCGGCAGTCTGTCTCCTTCGTGCAAACGCACCAGACGGACCTGAACACCTTGAGATTCCAGAAAACCGCCCAGCGTGCCCGGCCCCTCTTGCTGTCCATGCGTAATGACGAGTATTTTTCCCATGAAAACTCACAGAATCGGCAGATATTTATTGAGCTCGTAATTTGAGACCTGCATTCGATACTGATCCCATTCAATTTTCTTGTTTGCGATAAATTTATTGAAAATGTGATCACCCAGAGCTTCTCTTACAAGCTCACTTCTCTCGGTAAAATGAATGGCCTGCCCGAGACTTCCCGGCAACGATTCAATACCGCGGGCCTTCCTCTCGGCCGCTGACATCTCAAAAATATCTTCTTCGATGGGATCGGGCAGATCATAATTTTTTTCGATGCCTTTTATGCCCGCAGCCAGCATGACGGCAAATGCCAGATAAGGATTACAGGCAGGATCCGGACAGCGGAACTCCATTCGAGTCGCCTGCGATTTGCCCGGCTTGTACATTGGTACTCTTATGAGGGCAGACCTGTTTCTCCTGGCCCATGATATATACACCGGCGCCTCATATCCGGGAATCAGCCGTTTATATGAATTCACCCACTGTGCGACGACACTGCATACCTCACGCGAATGCCTGAGCAATCCGGCAATATATTTTTTTGCCAAGTCAGAAAGGTAATACTGGTCAGCTTCTTCGAAAAATGCATTCTCAGTCCCTTTAAAGAGGGATTGATGGACGTGCATACCACTGCCATTCTGTCCGAAAATCGGTTTGGGCATGAAGGTGGCGTACACGCCATGCTGCATGGCAACTTCCTTCACGGTCAGCCGATACGTCATGGCTGCATCTGCCATGGCAAGGGCATCGGTATACCTGAGATCTATTTCATGCTGGCTGGGAGCAACTTCATGATGACTGTATTCAACCTTGATCCCCATACTTTCGAGGGCAAGTATGGTATCCCGCCTGAGATCACTGGCAACATCCAGCGGGGTCAGGTCAAAATATCCGCCGTGATCGAGAATTTCCGGCGTTCCCTCGGAACTCTTGAAATAAAAGAATTCGAGTTCGGGACCAACCAGTAAGCGATATCCCATGTCTTCCGCTTTCTTGAGATTTCGTTTAAGTGCATAACGGGGGTCGCCCTCGTATGGCGTGCCATCGGGTTTCAATATGTCGCAGAACATCCTGGCAACTTTCATTTCATCCTTGATACGCCAGGGCAGGTATTCAAATGTCGCGGGGTCCGGTCTGGCCACCATGTCGCTCTCTTCGATCCGGGCAAACCCTTCGATGGATGAGCCGTCAAACCCCATACCCTCGAGGAACGCTCCTTCCAGTTCATCCGGCGATATGGTGAAACTTTTCAAAAGTCCCAGTACATCCGTAAACCACAGACGTATAAAGCGAACATTGTTGTCTTTTACCTGTTTCAATACTTGTTCAATATTCTGGCCGGCCATTATCTTCTCCTCTAGTTTTATTCCCGTCGTCCATGTCCGTGTCCCCACGTGCTTATCATGACAAATCATGAGGGGCATAATTAATGAACTCAGGTACACCGTAACCGACACGGTATTTACTTTTATACAGCAACATCAATGCCAGTTGAAAGCCCACCCTCACAATGTCTGTAAGACACTGGTATTACACTACATTGATGTGTTCTGCATTATGAACACCCGGGAAGGGTACCACGACGTGAACTACAAATGTGTAGGTTTGGTAGATGGTACCTACGTTTATGTACGGTACCTCCTGGAATTGATATCGTACTTCTGAATTCTCAAGCCGATGACTCTTTCGCTCGTGCCGAGAATCTTGGCTGCCTGCGACATATTGCCGCGAGTCGTTTTCAGGGCATCCATGATCAAATCCCGTTCCAGATTATCCAGCTCTCCTTGCAGGGTCCCATAGGGAATCGTTCCGGTATACGAAGAACTCTGCAGGCTCGGTGGCATATGATATCCGTAAATCACACCCTCATTGCTCAGGAGTACCGCCCTTTCGATACAGTTCTCCAACTCTCTCACATTCCCCGGCCAGTGATAACTCATGAGCATATCGATGGCATGTGTGCAGACCCGTTGAATTCTCTTGTTATTGGCCTTGGCACACTGCTCGACGAAAAAATCCGTTAACAGCATGATGTCCGTCTTTCGTTCACGAAGGGGCGGAATGTAAATGGGGAAAACATTCAGTCGATAATAGAGATCCTCACGGAATTTACCCTCTTCCATAAGTTGTTCCAGGTTTCGGTTAGTTGCCGCAATGATACGCACATCGACCTTGGTAGTTGATGTCGCACCGACCCGTTCAAACTCGCGCTCCTGCAGGACCCTGAGCAACCTGATCTGCACCATCGGAGGAAGGTCTCCCACCTCATCCAGAAAGATTGTGCCCCCATGGGCCAGCTCGAATCTCCCTTTTCGGTCGGATGTGGCCCCGGTGAAGGCACCCTTTTCGTGTCCGAAGAGTTCGCTCTCCAGGACTGTCTCCGGCAGGGCGGCACAGTTGACCTTGATCAGCGGTTTCGTCGCCCGCAGACTGTGATAATGGATGGCATTGGCAACCAGTTCCTTACCGGTACCGCTTTCGCCACGGATCATGATCGTGGCATTGCTTTTGGATACCTGCGCGATAAGTCCGTACACCTCGCGCATTGCCTTCGATTTCCCGATAATATTGGATGGCTGGAATTTCTCCTTCAACTCACTCTGCAGACGCAGATTTTCCTGAATCAGCAGTTCTCGCTCCTCCTGCGTTTCCTGTCGCAGCCGTACCGCCTGTGCTACCATGGATGCGATTATCGACAAAAGCCGAACATCTTCCTTGAGAGACACGGATTCTTCAAACAGTCTGTCCGCACTCAATGTTCCTATGACTTCAGTACCGATCTTGATGGGCACGCATATGAATGAAATATCGCGCTTGTCAAGATTTTTCCGGGCACCCGTGCGATCAAGAAACAACGGCTCATCGGAGATACGAGGTACAATTGCTGGCTGGCCGGACTCGACTACCTTGCCGACAACCCCTTCACCGATATGATAAATGCCTTTTCGCCGCTGATTCTCCGATAATGCGTGGGCGGCTTCAATGTTAATTTCCCCCGTTTTGCGGTTCACCAGCGTCAGTGCACCGCGCGACATACCCATCTGCTCTGCCAGGGCATTGAGCACAGGCCCGACCACCTCGCGCAGATCCATGCTGCGTCCGAGGGTTTTACTTATCTCGTAAAGAACCGAGAGCTCCGTAATTTCACGTTTTACTTCATGTTCCTTTTCTTTGACTCTGTTTCGCATTAATTCCTGTCCCTCTCGCAATTTAGGCTTATTTGATAACATACTTTATGATTTTTTTCTACCAT
>Ga0272442_10000720_pt1 | contig 51943 bp, 58 predicted proteins | sample SSMForm2O_FD_200262 | JGI IMG/M metagenome (GOLD analysis project Ga0272442, IMG submission 200262) | Marine sediment archaeal communities from Little Sippewissett salt marsh, Falmouth, MA, United States - SSM-Form-2O | ecosystem: Environmental > Aquatic > Marine > Wetlands > Sediment ... | reverse complement strand
TCCTCCTTGTCGGTTGATCCGGTCGGAGTATACCGGCGAGTCGGGCCGGTGAGAAGCACCGGCGCCGGTGTATGCTAACAGCTGTTGCTCGCAGATTACCCTCTTGTGTTCGTCAGGACGATCAGCAAGACGACGATTCCGATCGGCGAGAGAAGCGACAGGAGTCGAACGAATAGCAACCGGCGTCGCCGATGGAGCACGCTACGGAAAAGGAGCGTGGCCGAGAGGAGGCTGAGCGACAGCGCGAAGGACTGGACGGCCCCGGCCCAGACAGCGGTTCCTGGGGTTTGTAGCGATGCCACGATGAGTAGCGCCGCGGCGGCTAGGCTGATGCACCACAAGATCACGAGCCCCAACAGCGTACGTGTTGGAAGAACGGGCATCCGACCGGTCAGAACGGCGAGCCAGCCGAAGACAGCGCCCACTGAAACGGCGGCGAGTGCCGGGACGGAAAGGTTGGCGGGTGGTACGACGGTCCGCACGATGAACAGCAGGAGGGACAAGGCGGCGAACGCACAGCCGACCCAGCAGAAGCGAGCGGAAACGGTCAATCGCATCCAGCGAGACGTTGCCAAACGGGGAGTTCGAGCGCCGGCCACAGCAGATCACCTCCGGTTCGTTGAGCAACAGGGTACACGGTGCGAGCCGCTCCTGCAGGGCGCGTGCCGTACGCCCGGCGTTGTCGGAGTCAATCTCTGCGGTAGAATGGCGGAATGGAGACCCGCAGGAAGGCTGTTCTGTTCGATGGAGGTTCGGCGCGACGGGACACGTCGCCTGCATGCAGCGTGGTTTCGGTCGAGCTTGAGAGAGCCGCGTGGACGGCCGAGACGATCCGGCTGGATACCGCGGACGTGTCACCGTGCCGCGGGTGCTTTGCGTGCTGGGTGAAGACGCCCGGGGTATGCATCGTCGACGACGCGGGCCGCGATCTGGCTCGGGCGTTCATTCAGAGCGACCTCGCAGTGTTTGTAACGCCGGTTACGTTCGGCGGCTACTCGTACCCTCTCAAGAAGGCGGTCGATCGATTGATCCCGTTGATTCTGCCGTACTTCCGACGGGTCGACGGGGAGGTCCATCACGTTCCAAGATACCGCACGTATCCGCGGCTGCTGGCCATCGGGATCGGCAATACCGGGTCGGATGAGGCGGAAGTCTTTCAGGCGCTCGTGCGTCGCAATGCAATCAACATGTGCTCTCCCCAAACGGTTTCGTGCGTTGTCGTCGATCCGAATCTGCCCGATGGGAGCGACCGGATTGCCGCCTCCGTGCGGGAGGTAATCGGCGAATGACCCGACGCGCGCTAGTTCTTCTGGGAAGCCCGAAGAGCCGGGAGAGAAGCTCCTCGGCTCATCTGGCACGGCGTATCGCGGATCGTCTGGAGGCGGGGGGGTGGAGCATTGACTGGATCCATCTGCTGGAGGCGATGGCGAGCGACGACTCAAAGCAGCGTATGCTCTCGGCAGCGGATGCGAGCGACTTGCTCCTGCTGGCCGCGCCGCTGTACGTCGACAGCCTTCCGGCTCCCGCGATCGGGGCCTTGGAAGCGATTCTTGAGCATCAGGAGACCGGCGGATCTTCGGACGCGTCGTTCTGTACAGTCCTCAACTGCGGTTTCATCGAGCCATCACACAACGACACGGCACAGCGTATCTGTCGACGGTTCTGTAGCCAGGCCGGGTACAAATGGCGCGGCGCGCTGTCGATTGGTGGTGCGGGTCAACTCACCGCTCGCGTCCGGCGGCTGCTTCTCGATGCCGGAGACGCACTGGCGCAGGGGGACCGGATTCCGCTTGCGGTTGAGCGGGATCTCCATCGACTCGTGATCCCCCGTGCGTTGTACATTCTCGGCGGAAACGCGATGTGGCGTCGAGTTGCCCGAAAACGATTCGGCGTTTCCCGGTCCGGGATTCGAGCCTGTCCGTACGAACCGGCCGCCAACTCCACCGATCAGTCGTAGTACTTGATGCGACGCCGCAACGTCGGGGCGATGCCGATTCCAGCCCACGCGAAGAGAATCGTGGTCAGAAACCACAGGGCGGCGGCCTGCCAGTAGTTGAGTCGAGCGGTTGCCGGGATCAGTGCCAGTTGATCGACGAGGATCGCGTTCCACAGCAGTTGAATGATCCAACTGAAGAAGAAAAATGCGCCGACGCCTCCACCGGTGATTAGCCCTCGGATTAATCTCATGCGTACATCACGCTCCTCATGTTTGTCCGTTCCGTTCGTCCCGCGTTTTCGCGGACGCGAACGTCCGTATGTCGACGCGGAGTCGGGTTCGGTTCAACAGAGGCAGCTAGAAATCCCAGTCGATCGTCGGGCGTGGAAGGCGGAACCGCTCGTCGAGAGCGGCGAGGAGATCGGGCGGCCCGGCGAGGTCGTCGGACCAGGAGAGGCTCGTCGCAGAGCGAACCCCGAGCCAGAGACGCGAGAACGCGTTGACCGACGCCCGGAGCGTCGGAACGGCATGCGATGAAGAGCTTGGCGGCTCCGCATGGCACGTCGGGCCGAGGGTGACATCGTACGTTCCGGCAGTGCCGCGCCACGGAGCGTCATCGGGAAGATAGCGTGCGATTCGATCGTCGAGTTCGAGGCGGAATGTGAGCGGCTCACGGTCGAAGCGCAACACGTCGAGACACGCGGATAGGTCGAGGATGCGTACCTGCCAGTATGCGGAGGCCGTCATCTGCAGAGTAATCTTCGATGCAGCGGTCATTGACCGCGATCGAAACGGCTGTTTGAGAAAGTCCTGCAACTGAACCTGCGGCGGTTCGTGGAGCCGTATCCAGTGAACCTGATCGCCAAGATTTCGCAACAGGGCCAGAAGCTCGAGACACTCTTCGCGCGTTCGATAGCAAAGCCAGCCGACGCGGTACGGTCCTTCCTCTCCTTTTGCGGAGGCGAACCACACATGGTGCGTCAGGCGGCCGTCGTCGTCGCGATATCCGAGGCCGAATCCACCGTCGCTCCATTGAAGTTCCGCAGCCGTTGTCTCAGGCGCTTCGAACGTGAGAGTGCCGTGCTGGCGTAGCCGTGACGTGCGAGCGGCGTGGATCTCGGCGCCGTCGTCGGTTGTCAGTCGGATTGGCGATCGCGCTTCCACAGGTACGAGAAGCTGCGCTGGATCCAGTGTGCTCCAGATCTCGTAGCTTCCGTTGCCGAAGCCGAGTTGGTTGTAGAACCCCTGTTCGAATACGCCGAGGAACGCGGCGGCCGCACCCGATGACGCCTCTTGGGCTAGCGCGTGGGCGGTCAGATGTGATGCGATGCCTTGCTTCCGTGCGATGCGGCTGGTCGTTACGCCGGTGATTCCAGACACGGGCAGTTCGCGATCGAGATAGCGAAGCGCCGCGCAGTGGGCGTTGACCATGCACTCGGGCTCGCCGTTGAGATCGGCGACGAACGCGTGGCCGGAACGGAGGAAAACGTCCATGGCCTTCTCGTGGCGCTCGTTCTCGATCCACGCAACCTCGTGCCATATGCGTTGGACTGCCTTTCGGTCCGTTTCGGCATCGTACGTTCGGAAGGTCATCGTTCTCCTCTCCACCATGCTCCGCGGGGTCCAATTGGGCAGAGTATACGGCGGACAGGCAAAGCGTACTCGACGGGGGTACGGAGCATCGTCTATGATTCGACCAGCATGAACACGGGCGAGCGGGTCGTATCCAGCGGATGGCTTCGGCGGCTGTGCGGTCGCCGGGGGCCCGTTTGCTGGACGCGACACGTGAACCTCTTGTCGTTTGTCCGTCGGACGATTCCGTGTCCGCGCTTTCGCGCCGTCCCCTGTTTTCTACTGGCAATCGAATGACCTAGTGTCCACGGTCGCCACGTCGACCGTGCGAGGATCAGGCAGAACGAGGATGGAGGACCCATGCATACTCCGTATCGAGTGAAAGTCGTCGAGCCGATTACGATGCTTCCCCGAAGCGAGCGAGCAAAGCGTCTCAGCGAGGCGGGATACAACGTATTCAACCTGCGTTCGGCGGGCATCTATGTTGATCTCCTAACCGACTCGGGAACCGGAGCGCTGAGCCAGGAGCAGTGGGCCGCGATGATGCGTGGAGATGAGAGCTACGCCGGAAGTCGCAGCTACATGCGGTTCCGCGAGGTGGTCGATGACATTTTTGGATTCCACTACGTCTTGCCGACGCACCAAGGACGGGCGGCTGAGAACGTGCTGTTCTCCGCTGTGGTCGAAGCGGGACACGTCGTCCCGAACAACATGCACTTCGACACGACCCGCGCCAACGTACTGGCGAACGGCGGCGAGCCGGCCAACCTTGTCTGCGACGAAGCGCTGGACCCGAGGCTGCCGGCCCCGTTCAAGGGCAACATGGATCCGCGGAAGCTGGAGGCACTGATCGGAGAGGTCGGTGTGGAGCGGATCCCGCTGGTCATGATGACGGTTACGAACAACAGCGGCGGCGGACAACCAGTATCGATGGAGAACCTGCAGGCGGTTCGAGAGATCAGTCGCTCGCACGGATTGCCGTTCTTTCTCGATGCCGCGCGGTTTGCCGAGAACGCGTACTTCATTCGAGAGCGCGAACCGGGCTACTCGGACAAGACGCCGACGGAGATTGCCCGCGCGATGTTTGCCTGTGCAGACGGAATCACGCTGAGTGCGAAGAAGGACGGGCTGTCGAACATCGGTGGGCTCCTGGCAATGAACGACCCGGAGATGTACGCCAAGGCGCGTGAGCGATTGATCTTGATGGAGGGATTCCCAACGTATGGCGGACTCGCCGGGCGCGATCTCGAGTCGCTTGCGGTTGGATTCCGAGAGGCACTGGAGCCGGAGTACCTGGCTCATCGGATCGGGCAAACGCGCATGCTTGGCGAAGGCCTGAAGCAGGTTGGACTACCGATCGTCGAGCCGGTGGGCGGACATGCGGTGTACGTTGACGTACGAGAGATCCTACCGGACTTCCCGCAGCACGCGTTTCCGGCACTTGCGGTGACGAATGCGTTCTACCTCGAAGGGGGGGTGCGAGCGGTGGAAATCGGCAGCGTGATGTTCGCGCACGAGGGACGTGATGGACAGACGGTGTATCCGGATCTCGAACTCGTGAGGCTGGCGATTCCCCGTCGGATGTACACCCGCGATCATCTGGATGCCGTGGTGGAGACGGGGAAACTCGTGAAGACCGGATTGGATGGATTGCCCGGGTATCGCATAACGGAGGGGTCCGGGCCGTTGCGCCACTTCATCGCGCGGTTCGAGCCGTTCAACCGGTGATCGGCGAGCGACTCGGCGAGCTGGCTGCGCTCGGCACGGCGTGCCTTTGGACCGGTAGCTACATCTTCTTTACGTACGCCGTTCGTCGGATCGGCGCCGACGTGCTCAATCGGCTGCGGCTGTTGATCGCGCTGGTGTGTTTGATAGTCGTGCACTGGGCGGTTGTAGGCACGCCGGTGCCGACGGATGCTCCGGCGGACGCCTGGTTGTGGCTGATGCTTAGCGGTGTGGTGGGATTCGCGATCTCCGATGCATTCCTCTTCCGCGCCCTGTACCACCTCGGTCCGCATCGCACATCGCTGGTTACGTCGATGATTCCGATTTCGAGCGCCCTTCTCGCCTGGGTGTTCTTCGGGGAGCGGCTGATGGGGTTGCAGTGGCTGGCAGGGAGCGTCGCGGTGTGTGGAATCATTCTCGTCGTGTCTGCGCGGCGAACGGATCGCAACGCGGTCGCATCGCGTCGTACGGGGCTCGGCGTGTTGTTCGCAGTGGGTACGGTCATGACGCAATCGGCACGCTATCTCCTGTCCGTACAGGGGATGAACACCGGGGTGCCGGTGCTTTCGACGAACGTGATCCAGATTCTTGCGGCAACGGTGGCGGCGTGGGCGGTTGCCATTCCGGTGCGCCAGACTGGAGCCACGCTGCGGGCCCTCGGCGACGTTCGCGCAGCAGTGAGCACGACGGCCGGTGCCGTGGTCGGACCGTTTCTCGGCGTAACGCTGTCACTTGTTGCGCTGTCCGCTGCGCCGATCGGCGTTGCGTCGACGCTGATGGCGATGGTCCCGATACTCCTTCTCCCGTTCTCGCGGCTGCTGTTCGGTGAACGCATCACGGTGCGTACGGCGGTCGGGACCGCGCTGGCGGTGGGCGGGGTAGCCGGGCTTTTGCTCAGTTAGTCTGCAGGCCGAGCCGCCGGGCAAGTTCCGACGGTACGGTGCCGCGTAGACAGCGGGGTGTCGTGCCGGTGAAATCGATGATAGCGGACGACGCACCACCGACCGCACCGGTGATGATCAGGTCCACCGAGCTGAATGCGTCGATGATGTCGATCGGGTCGGAGAGCGGCGGCTCTCCGTGTCGGTTGACGCTTGTACCGAACAGAGGTCGATCGAGAGCGCAAACGACGCGAGAGAAGAACGGGTGGTCCGGCCAGCGGATGCCGACAGTCTCGTGCTGCACGGCGGACCGTGGGGCATCAGCCGTGGCGTGCAGAAGCGCGGTGTACGGACCGGGAAGAACTTTTTCGACCAGACGTTCATTTACCGGCGAGAGGTTGGCGTACCGGGACAGTGCTGCACGGGATGCGACATGAAGCGTGAACGGGAGGGACGAGTCGCGGTTTTTGAGCGATCGAACGCGCGCGAGAACGCGTTCGTCCCACGGGTTGCCGCCCAGGCCGTACACCGTGTCGGTTGGGAAAATCACAGTCTGGCCGGTCTCAAGAGCACTGAGCAGTTGATACGGCGTCTCCTCAGCGTCCCAAGGCAAGACGAGAGGCATCATGAGCAGATGAACCGGATCACGTCGCCGTCACGGACAGCGTAGTCATGTCCGGCTCGGTGCAGTCTGCCGGCTTCGCGCAACGCCTTCTCCGATCCGCACGCTTCGAGCTCATCTAGGTCGAACACGTCTGCGGCGATGAACCGGTCGGTGAAGTCCGAGTGAATCTTTCCCCCCGCCGCCGGGGCCAGTGTCCCTTCAGGGACCGTCCATGCACGGACCTCGGGCCCCTCGATGGTGAAGAAGGTGATCAAGCCGAGGGCACAGTATCCGGCAAGAACGAGGGCAGCGAGGCCGGTCGTCCCCAATCCGTACTCCGCGAGGTACGTTGCCCGTTCCTCGGGAGTCGATGCAACCTCCCCGATTTCCGCTTCGAGGCGGCCGCGGATCACAACGCACTCGGTTTCCCGTTCGTCCGCTGCCGTCTGCACGGCTTGCACTAAAGAGCCCACGGGGCTATCGCCGACGTTTGCAACGAGTAGAGACGGTTTCGCCGTGAGAGGCGATGTCTCGTGGAGGATGTCTTCAAGCAGTGAGTCGTGTTCGAGTCGCCGAATCGGGGTTCCCTCGGCGACATGTGCGAGAAGGCGATCACACGCCTCGGCGCGTGCCAGTGCGCTGCGGTCTTTCCCTTTCGACTCCTGGTGGAGGCGGTGGGCGACGCGGGTCAGGGTCTCGAGGTCCTTGAGCAGTAGCTCGGTCTCCACAACCTCGATGTCGCGAATTGGATCGAGGTTTCCGGTGACGTGCGCGACATCCGGGCTCTCGAAACAGCGCACGACGTGAGCAATCGCATCGACGGCTCGAATCTCCGCCAGGAACTGGTTGCCCATGCCCTCACCCTCGCTGGCTCCGGCTACGAGTCCGGCGATATCAACGAAGTCAAGATGGGTGTACACCTTCCGCTTGTCCGGGAACAGGACGGCCAGCCGATCGAGTCGTTCATCCGGCACGCTGACGCTTCCGACGTTCGCCTCGATCGTGCAGAACGGATAACTCTCTACACGTGCGCCGGCGTTGGATAGGGCATTGATGATCGTCGACTTCCCGGCATTCGGCAGGCCGACGAGGCCGCATGAGAAGCCCATGATTCCTCCTTGCACAGACTATAGAAGCCGGCCGGTCGGCACACAAGATGATGGGCGTTTCGCGATCGGCTAGACTTCGAACACGAAGGGGGCCGACATGGAGGACGCGGAAAATCGAGTGACGCTGCCCGACCTCGGTGACATCGAGAACGCAACGGTCGTTGAGTGGTTCGCCAACGTCGACGATGCAGTGACCGAAGGGGAGGATCTCGTCGAGGTCGAGACGAGCAAGACAACGTTTGTCGTTCCAGTTCCGTACAGCGGAGTTGTCCGCGCGATCCTCGCTCCGACCGGATCGACGGTACGCACAGGAGATCCGCTTGCCGAGCTCACACGACACTAAGCAGACTGCGTGGCATCTGCCGCTCGGGCGAATGGCCTATGGTGAGGCGCTTGAGGTGCAGAACGGTGTTCACCAACTCCGGGTGGCCGGCCGGGTTCCCGATGTGGTGATCACGGTGGAGCACGATCCGGTAATCACGATCGGAAGAACGGGTTCGTCGGATAACGTGCTTGCGCCGTCCGAGATGCTGAACCGCGAGGGGATCCAGATCGTTCGCGTCGACCGGGGCGGGGATGCCACGTACCACGGCCCCGGTCAGCTCGTAGCGTACCCCATCGTCGATCTGCGCGAGTACGGGCGGGACATCAAGGCATACGTCGAGCGGCTCGAGCAGTCGGCGATTCGGACGCTTGCGTGCTTCAAGGTCGCGGCCGAACAGCGAGCCGGATTTCCCGGGATCTGGATCGGCGACCGGAAGATCGGTTCGATTGGCATTGCCGTCCGACGGTGGGTGAGCCGACATGGAGTGGCACTAAACCTTGCAGCGCGATCGGACCATTTCCGGATGATCAACCCGTGCGGTCTAGGCGTCGAGGTGACAAGCCTTGCCGATCACGTGGAGGACCCGCCGTCGATGGAGGCGTTCGTGTCAACGTTCGTGTCGAGGATGGGCGATGTTTTCGATTGGTCAATCGAGCGGGTTGCGCAGGACCTACGGGGTGGAAGGAAGTGGAATGGCTGAACGGCCCGAGTGGCTTCGTATCCGTGCTCCATCGCCGGAGGATGCGGCGGGCATTCGCCGCGTACGGGGAATCCTTGCGAAGTACCACCTGAATACGGTGTGTCAGGGCGCGGCATGTCCAAACGCGTCGCAGTGCTGGGCTCAACGTACCGCTACGTTCATGATTCTGGGCAACACCTGTACGCGAGCATGCCGTTTCTGCGCGGTTCCGACGGGGAATCCGAATGGGTTGATCGATGTCGACGAGCCGCAACGGGTGGCCGGTGCGGTTGCCGAGCTTGGGTTGCGATATGTGGTCCTGACTTCGGTCGATCGGGACGATCTCGACGACGGCGGGAGCAGCGTGTTCGCCGAGACCGTCCGAGCGATACACAACCGTGTTGCCGATGTTCGAATCGAGGCACTGATCCCCGATTTCTCCGGTGATGTGCGCGGTGTCGACCGGGTGCTGGAGGCACGGGTGGACGTCCTGGGCCACAACCTCGAGACGGTACGACGATTGAGCATGACGGCCCGAGATCCGCGGGCAGGATACGACCAGTCGCTTCGCGTCCTCGAGCGGGCTGGCCCGAGATCGACTGGATGCGGCGCAACAAAGAGCGGGCTCATGCTCGGCTTGGGTGAGAGCGACGAGGAGATCGCCGGCGCAATGCGCGATCTACGAGCGGTCGGCGTTGATATCCTGACCCTTGGACAGTACTTGCAGCCGACGCCCGCCTGCCTTCCGGTGCAGCGGTATGTACCGCCGGCGGAGTTTGATGCGCTGGCGGCGCTCGCCCGAGATCTCGGCTTCTCCGCCGTCGTCAGTGGACCGCTGGTTCGCAGCTCGTACAAAGCGGCGGAAGCGTTTGAGACGGCATGCGGACGATAATCGATCTTGCACCGGTCGCCAGCCCGTTTGGGCTGGCGGTGGAAGAGGTACTACTGCAGCGCGTCGGAGAGGATGAACGGACCACGGTCCGGGTGTGGACCGGTAAGCCGTGCATCGTCGTCGGCCGCAGTCAGCGGATCGAAGACGAGGTGGACGAGGCCGGTGCCGGATCGTTGGGCTTGGGAATCGCCCGACGGATGTCGGGCGGCGGTACCGTGATTCACTACCCGGGGAATCTCAACGTATCCGTCGTGCTTGCGACGCGAGAGTGGTCGCGCAGTATTGTCGACACGTTCGAGTGGATCGGCGCCGCGATCGCCAATGGGCTTTCCGCGGCGTTTGACGTATCGGTTGTAGCGGAAGGGAATCGGCTGCAGATTGATCGGGCCAAGCTTGGCGGTGCGGCACAGGCCCGGCGTCGTGGAGCGATCCTGTATCACACCACGATGGTGGTGTCCGCGTGCCCAGCTGAGTACATCGATGTGCTGCGGGCGCACCACGAAGACTACAATCCACGCGGCGTGCGGTCTCAGCCAGCGCCGATGACGTCGTTGTCCGACGCAGCCGGTCGTCCGGTGCACCCGCTCGACGCGGCGCGGGCGGCCCTTCTGGGATTGCAGACGGCGATTGGTGGAGTTCAAAACGGCGAAGCATTGAGCGACGAAGAACGACGCCGAGCGACTCAGCTTCTGCACGCGAAGTACGGTCATCCGTCATGGATACAGTGACAGCGGACGACCTACGGATCATCGAGCAACAGATCGGGCGCGCTCCGCGCGGTGTGATCGGGGTTCCGGTGCGATGCCGGTTCGGGTATCCCGTTGTCGTTCGCGTGTATCCGTTGCTGGACGACAAGCCGTTCCCGACGATCCATTGGCTGACGTGTCCGTTTCTCGCGCTGGCCATCGATCGGATGGAAGCGCAAGGTGGCGTACGAGACCTGGAACAGCTGGTCATGGCCGACGAAGAGCTGCAGGAGCAGCTGAACACCGCTCATCGTTCCGTCGTTCGCGAACGACTTGCGCTTCTGACGCCGGAGGATCGTCAGACGTTGGAGAAGTCGGGAATGCTCCGCAGTTTGAGCGAACGAGGAATCGGCGGTCTGCAGGACCGATCGCGGGTCAAGTGTTTGCACCTTCACGTGGCGGCACATCTCGTCGTGGGCGATCCGGTAGGAAGAATCGTGCTCGACGGCCTTGTGGGCGGCAGGGAATGCAATGCGGAAAAGGTGATCTGCTCCGCCCTGGATCGGCGGAGCAGATCATAAGGTGAATCAGTCGAGAGGCAGCCGGCGCTACGGATCTGCTGTAACGCTTGGAGGCTGATTCACGTTCTGAACGTGGATCACGATCGAGTCCGTGGCCGAGAGGCCGCACTGATCCTTGACCGTCACCGTCACCGTAATGTCGATTCCCTCGCACACGGTCGTGAGCGGTGCGCAGAACACCGGATCGGGACTGCACATGTTGTCCACGGCGCCGCCGGTTACGCACCATAGGTACGAGAGCGCGTCGCCGTCCGCGTCGACCGTATGCGGCATCAGGTGAAGCGTTCCGCCTTCGATGACGCATAGGTCCTCGCCGAGTTCAACCGTCGGCGCGTGATTCACGTTGCGGACCATGATGTTCACCGAGTCCGTCGCGGAGAGACCGCATGGATCGGTCACGGTTAGCGTGAGGGTCACGCAGACGCCGTCGCAGTTTTCGGTCAGCGGCGCGGCGAACGTCGGATTCTGGACGTACGCGCTGTCGATCGCTCCACCGGTGATCGTCCAGCAGTATCGCAACGTCTCGCATTCCGGGTCCGATACGACCGGGGTCATCCGGATGACACAGCCTTCGTCGAGGGCGAAATCCGGTCCGAGATCGACGATCGGGGCAGCGTTGACGTTGCGGATGTGAACCATGATCGTGTCGCACGCGGTCGCGCCGCACGGATCGGTGACCTGGATGGTCAGCGGAACGTCGACGCCGTCACACGCGCTGATCATTGGCGCGACATACGCCGTATACGACGCGGTCGTCGTATCGATAACACCGATGCCCCCGCCAACCGTCCACTGGACGCACAGTGCATCGCCGTCGGCATCTGCAATCGTCGGATGGAGAGCCAGTACATCGCCTTCGTTGATGCAGACAGCGTCGCCTGCGTCAACCGTCGGTGCATGATTCACGTTGCGTACCAGCAGGACAAACGAGTCGCATGCAGAGGCGCCACACGTATCGACGGCCGTTAACGTGACCTGAACCTCCAGGTCCGAGCAGCCGTCAATCATCGGTGCGCAGAAGACGGGGTCAAGCGATGTCGGATCGCTCAGCGATCCGGCGCTGACGTCCCAGTACACCTGGGCGATGTTGCAGTCGCCGTCGGTGGCCGAGCCATGAAGCTGAAGACTCGATCCCTCGTCGATGCACTTGACGATGCCCTGAGTGGAACATTCGACCGGCGTGGTCGAGGCGCAGGAGAGCGTGGTTTGCTCCGGCTCGACGTTGGTACATACCGGTTCCGTCACATCGGGGTAGCACGGCTCGGCCGTCGCCGGACACACACCAAGACAGACCGGGCAGGCAGTGAATGCGGTGGACACGATGGTTCCCTGATACAGAACGTCGAGGCCGTCGCTGCAGTACAACGTGTTATCCCCGGCGCCGCCGATCAGTGCGTCGCAGCCGCTTCCGCCGTCAAGAACGTCGTTCCCTCCCTCCCCTTCGAGCGAGTCGTTTCCGACTCCGCCACAGAGGATGTCGTTGTCCGCACCGCCGAACAGGACGTCGTCTCCCTCTCCACCGTCGAGCAGGTCGCAACCAGCGATACCTTCGAGAATGTCGTTGCCGGGGCCGCCGATCAGAACGTCGTTCCCGTCGAGTCCGATCAGGAAGTCGTCACCGGAGAGGCCGTAGATTAGATCGCCGGCTTCGGTTCCGTAGATGACGTCATCCCCATCCGTCCCGTAGATAACGTTGGTGATACCCATGCACGCGTAGTTCGGTGGAACGTCGGATGCAACGGCTGTCGCCGTCGTTGTGTCCGTGCTTGTCCCGACGGCTTCGGTCAGTGCGGCCAGAAGATCTGCCGCTTCGCCGACATCCCAGTAGCCGCCACCGGTTGTCTCAGCGATCGCATACAGCGTGTCGTACGCATCGGCTTCCACGTCGAGCCCGACAACGTGGACGACAACCTCGGGCGAAAGGGTTGCGATCATCTCGGCGACGACTTGCTGCTGGCCGCCGCAGTTTCCTTCGCCGTCACTGATCAGAACGATCGCACCGCCATTGCCGAGAGCGACAAGCGCGTCGGCCGCCATGGATAGCGAGTCGGCGAGCGGCGTCTTGCCCTGCGCTTCGAGCTGGCCGATTGCCTCGATCATGTCCGCAGCAATGGACTGATCAAACGACTCGGTTGGGAACAGGAACTGAAGATCCTGACAGCTCTCGACCTCATTCTCGTAGTTGATCCGATGGCCGTACACCATCAGACCGATATTCCGGCCGTCCGGCATGCCTCCCAAGATTTCCGCCAGTGCCTCCCTCGCCGCGTCGATTCTCGTGTCGACTGCGAGAATCTTGTTCATGCTGTTCGACGCGTCGAGGATGAAGACCAAATCCTCTCCTGCAGCGCTGGCGACAGTCGTCGTGAGCAGCGCGAGAGCCGCTGCCGCCAGCAACATCGTCTTGAATCGCATCCTCAGTACCTCCCTTGATTGACTGATCCAACTTCCTTATGGCGATTCTAGCCGATGGGAGGGGGCGGATTCCGTGATCTGGATTACAGATCGGAGTTATCGAATCGCCGCGTTGTCGAGGATGTTGAGCAGCTCGCGGCGGCGGCCGGTCGGGATCAGAGCGTGGAGACGTTCGCCGCGCAAGACGCCGCAGCCGATCACGTCTTCGCGATAGCAGATGGCCATGAATCCGTCGGCGATCGCTTCCGGATTCGGCCATCGAATGCGTTGCCCGAGGAGAAGCTGTCGAAGTTCCTCGAGTTCGACGGCGGCGCGCGCACGGGTGATCCGTCTCCCGAGGAGGGCGAGGAAGTGGCTGGTGGGTTTGATTCCCTTTGGATGAATGCGCGCAGCGCGCAGGCCGGGTGGACGCGAGTGGGCGACACCGGGAGGTGGAGGCAAGCTGCCGACCCAGACTTCTTCCTTGACCTCGGCCCAGTGGAGCGAATCGAAGTATGCCGGATCCACACCGAATCGGTCGAGGAACAACTCGCGAACGGCCTGGCTACTACGGTCGGGTGATGCGGGCAACGTATCCTCCTCCGCTGTCGATCTGATGAGGGTAGGTTCGAACGGTTCCGTGAATGCTCACGGGAAACTCGGTGCTTCCCCAGTCAGCGAGTCCGGGCGAAAACGCCGTTGGGGATGCAAACGGCACAACCTCGGCGTCGGATCCGTCGAGCAGATAGGCGACGACGGCCTCGTTCTCTTCCGGCGCAAATGTGCACGTTGAGTACACCAGTGTCCCGCCCGGCCTGAGCAATCGGTATGCGTGCGTGATCAACCGCTTCTGAAGCGCCGCCAGGCGATCGATCGAGGACTGCGTCGCCCCACGCCGAAGCGACGGTTCTTTGCGGAGCGTTCCCTCCGCCGAGCACGGTGCGTCGACGAGGATTCGGTCGTACGGACCGCTCTTGGGGAAGGAATCCCCGCGGTACGACGTAACAGCCGCAACGAGAACACCGAGTCGATTGATGTTGGCCAGCAGTGAGGGATGGCGCCTGCCGTTCGGCTCGTTGGCGATCAGCGTCCCTCGGTTTCGCATACGCGCCGCGATGTGCGTTGTCTTGCCACCGGGTGCGGCACAGAGATCGAGGACGGCATCCCCCGGTTGCGGATCGAGTGCAAGAACGGGCAACGCTTGTGTAGCCTCCTGCACGTAGGCCAGGCCGAGCCAGTGTTCGAGCGTTGGACCGATCGAAACGTTCGTTCGCACGAGGGAATCGTCCCACGGCAGGAGGTGAGCAACGATCCCCTGGTCTGCAAGCCGGCGCACCAGCTGCCGGGGCGTGCAGCGTAGCGTGTTCACACGGCAGACCGACGGCAGCGGGCGTTCGCAGGCGTCGGCGAACGCGTCCCAGTCCGGAATGATGTGGCGGTAGCGGGGGACCGGCGCGGATGGATCCGTCACGATGGCGGATTCCGATGCAAGGTGTCGAGCATTGCCGCGTGGAGTGCCCCGTTTGTCGCGAGAACGCCCTGCCGGTCGGGCTCAATCAACGGTGCCCCGGATAGACCGGTGACGGCTCCTCCGGCTTCGGAGACGAGAAGCCGGCCTGCAGCGACATCCCACGTGCCTAAGCTCACGTACCAGACCGCGTCGAGACGTCCGGCAGCGACGTACGCAAGGTCGAGTGCTGCCGATCCGGATACGCGGAGGAGTCGAACGGCCGGATACAGTGCGGGAAGAACGGCGTGTGTCTCTTCACGGCGATCGACGCGGTGTGAGACACCAACGCCGACGGCGGCGCCGTCCAGCGTCGGACGTCGCGTGACAGCCAGCGGGGTCTCGCCCAGCCGGGCTCCCCGGCCGCGGATCGCGGTGAACGTCTCGTTGCGGAGCGGATCGCGAATGCAGGCCACGACGCTCTCGCTTCCCTCGACGAGTGCGATGGACACAGAGATGTGGGGAAGCGAGCGGACGAAGTTGTTCGTCCAGTCGAGCGGATCCACCACCCATCGACGCGGAGCCGCGCGTGCTGTCCCGTCCCCCTCCTCCGAGAGAATAGGGACATCGGGTACTCCCGCAGTCAGAGCTGCGGCGATTGCTTCGTCGGCGCGGCGATCGTACTCGGTGACGGGATCGTTGGCATGTGTCTTGGCCGCCTCGCCTTTGTTCGGATCTGAAAGGCCGGCTCGCAAGATCTCGCCGGCAGCTGTTGCCGCGTGTACGGCGACTTGAAGCGCCTTCTCAAGACCGGGCATTCGACGCTCCGACTGCAGTGGGCGACGTTTGGGCGAAGAAGCTTCCTGCCGATAGGCGCGTGCAATTGAGGACACTGACGCGCAACGGAAGCATCATGGAGAGTCGGTACGCTGCCAGTACACGCGAACCAACTGATCTCCTTGGCCGTGCTTCACGACAAGATCCCCTTTGCAGGCGCTCTCGACGGCCTTACCCATGCGAACCGCAAGATGCGGATTTGTCGTTGCAACCACCGCTTCCTCATCGGTGGCGTCGAACCACATGATGCGTTGCAGCGGACGGTGTGCCGCCGCGCTCTTCTCCTGGTTGCGAATGATGTTCTCGATCTCTTCTCGATGGCTCTTCCAGTACGGCCCGGTAAGGTGCACCAGGCCGCCGGGCAAGCGGTCGATCTCGCGTCGGCACGCCGGGCAGTGGTTCTCGTGTGACGAAGCCTCCGGATGCATGGCCGCCGGATCGACAGCGTCTTCGTGTTGCCAGCGTCCGTTGTGGTAGACGAGGTGACACCGCGGACAGACGGTCGGCTCGGGGTACTTGTGGTCTTCGTAGTAGGGATTCGTGCTCCCCCCTCCGATGCGGCCGCGCTTCTCTCCTTCAGGCATCGACAATCACCTCAGTTTTTCATCATTACGTTCGGAAAGGAAAGAGGGACGCGTACGCCGCCGTCCCTCCGGTTTCAGTCCTGTTCGTCTGTCTAGTTCTTCTTCTCGGCAAGGAGCTTGTCAAGGAAAGCGATCGCTTCTCCCACGGTGGAGATCTTCTCCGCTTCGTCATCGGGGATCTCCACACCGAACTCATCCTCGAATTCCATGATCAGTTCTACGGTATCAAGCGAGTCCGCCCCGAGATCCTCGACGAACGAGGACTCGTCGCTCACTTCGTCCGCATCCACCATCAACTGGTCACAGATGATCGACTTCACCTTGTCCGTAATGTCGCTCATGACTACCGAACCTCCCTCTTCTTGCCCGGTCTAGGGATACAGTCCTCCATTTACACCGAGTACTTGCCCAGTTATATAGGAAGCCCGAGTTGAAAGCAAGAAGCAAACAGCATTGGCGATCTCGCCTGTGCTAGCGGCTCTTCGAAGCGGAATGCGGTCCAAGTACGTGGCTTGAACGCGTTCATCCAGGGTCTCTGTCATTTCGGTGTCGACATACCCGGGCGCCACCACGTTGACCCGAATGCCGCGACCGGCGACCTCCTTCGCCACGCTGCGGCAGAGACCGACAAGACCGGCTTTCGATGCGGCGTAGTTGGCTTGTCCGACGTTCCCCATGTCACCGAGCACCGATGAGATTGCAACGATCGACCCGGCAGGGCTCTTGAGTATTGCGCGGAGCGCCGCGTGGATGCAGTGGAACGCCCCGGTAAGGTTCACATCCAGCACGGTCTGCCAGTCGTCGTTGGTCATCCGCAGCATCAGCCGATCTCGCGTAATGCCGGCGTTGCAGACCAGATAGTCAATTCGTCCGTACTCGGCGACGACATCGTGCACGGCGGCCTCGACGCGGTCGGCGTCGGTCACGTCGACCGGCAGGAAGTGGAAGCCGGAGAGCTGGGACTGAAGGGCATCTCCCTGCTGCGCATTGCGGCCGAACCCGATAACCGTTGCTCCTTCCGTCACCAAGCGTACGGCGATGGCGCGGCCGATTCCTCGTGTGGCGCCGGTAACGACCGCGACGCGGTCCTGAAATTCATTCATCGGCTAACCTCCTCAAACGGAACGAACTCCACGGCATCGGTGATTCGTCTCCCGAGCCGAGTCAGCGTGTCCCCGCTGCCAACCTCGATTGCGCGGCGGATGCCCAGCGCTTCGAGCGTGCCGATCGAGTCGACCCACCGAACACACGACGTAATCTGGCGCAGTAACAGACGCCGCAATGTGTCGGCATGCGCTTCGGAAGCTCCCGAGACACTGCTCACGACCGGGATGGCAGGATCGGCGAACGGCATCCGCTCGATCGTGGGTCGGAGAGCGTCCTCCGCCGGCTGCATAAACGGAGAGTGGAACGGCCCGCTCACCGGAAGCGGAATGCACCGTCCGCCGAGGTCGCCGGCACGGGCCGCCACGCGTTCCAGTGCGGGCGACCGTCCTGATACGACGACCTGCTGCGGGCTGTTGTGATTGGCTACGACGACCTGACCGTTCTCGGTGTCACAGAGGCCGCGCACCGTGTCCAGATCAAGCTTTAGTACGGCCACCATCCCGCCTTCGACCTGCTGCATGAGGTGACCGCGTTCGATCACGGTTTCGAACGCGTCTCGCGCTGCCAGTACGCCGGCTCCGACGAGCGCCGCATACTCGCCGAGGCTGTGACCGGCCACGGCGATGGGTTCGATTCCGTACGCACGAAGCGCAAGATCGCGTGCAAGACTGTCCAAGAACAGCGCAGGCTGCGCGGCGTCGGTGCGAGAGAAGCGGTCCGGCTCGTCCTGCATCCACTGTCTCAGAGGAAGTCCGCGCTCGGCTGCGATGTTGTACAGTTCGTCCACCTTCGGAGGCACGCGATCCAGCCGTTCAGCGACGCGGCCTTGGCCGGGATATAGAAACGCAGTGGGCTGCATGGTGCCTCCAGGCTACGTCATACGAACGACGGTGGCTCCGTAGGTGACGCCAGCGCCGAACGCGGTCATGGCGACCAGCTGGCCGCGTGCGATCCGGCCGTCTCGCCGTGCTTCGTCCAGTGCGATCGGAATCGACGCAGTGGATGTGTTTGCTACGCGATCGATATTGACCAGCACTCGCTCGCGGTCGACATCCAAGCGTCGTGCGAGCGAATCGATGATTCGGATGTTCGCCTGATGGGGAATCACCCAGTGCACGTTGGAAAGCTCCATCGCGGACGCCTGCAATGCCGAGCGGACGGCCTTCTCCATCATGGGAACTGCGCTTCGAAAGACACCAGAGCCTTCCATCTTCAAGAAATGCTCGCGTGCTTCAATGCTCTCGACGGACGCGGGCATTCGTGTTCCACCGCCCGGCATGTGCAGCAGCAGCGGCTTCTCCGGATCGGCAAACAGCGCGCTGCCCAGTACGCCTTCTCCATCTGTCCCCGGTTCGAGGACAGCCGCTCCGGCTCCGTCGCCGAACAGTACGCACGTTCGTCGATCCTCCCAGTCCGTTACGCGTGAGAGGGCTTCGACGCCCACAAGCAGAATGCACTGGTACAACCGAGACATGACAAGGCCGTTCGCGACGGCCAGACCATAGACAAATCCGCTGCATCCCGCCTTGAGGTCAAAGAAGGGGGCATTGCCAAGACCGAGTTCCTGCGCAATGAACGGCGCGGACCCGGGGCAGATCATGTCCGGGAAATTCGTTGCCGCGACGAGCAGGTCGACGTCGGATGCGTTGCGTCCGGCCTGTTCGAGAGCGCGTTGACACGCAGTGACCGCCAAGTCGGAGGGCGTCTCCGTCTCGTCGAGCAGGAACCGTGATCGGATGCCGGTGCGCTTCACAATCCAGTCGCTTGTCGTGTCGACGCGCTGTTCGAGCTGAGCATTCGTGACGCGTGTGGCCGGAAGGCAGTGACCGGTTCCGGTGATTCTAGCTCCCATCGGTTCCGCCTAGTGGAGATACGCCCCGTCGAAGCTTCTCCGTAAGCCCGGCGGATACTTCGCGGCACGCGACGTCGATCGCGCTCTGTGTCGCCTTGGCGTCCGAGCGTCCGTGCCCGATGACTACGGTTCCGTCGACGCCGAGAAGCGGAGCTCCACCGCGTTGCTGGTACGAGAGTGTTCGGCGTACGCGGGCGAACGTCCCTTTCATGAGGAGGGCACCGAGCATTGCCAGTGTGCGGCCCCGGATGGAGTCCTTCAGCAGCGTAGTCACGGCAGTAACCCCGCCCTCGATCGACTTGATGAAGATGTTCCCGACGAACCCGTCACAGACGATGATGTCTGCGGGTCGGTCGATTAGAACGTGGTGAGCTTCCACATTGCCGTAGAAACGAAGGTCGCTTGATTCAAGCAGCGTGTACGCCTCCGACATCAAGCGGTTGCCCTTGCCGCGTTCCGCGCCGATGTTCAGTAGGGCGGTACTTGGCTCGCTGATCTCCAGCGTTTCCCGCACGTACGTTGAGCCCATCGATGCGAAGTGGAATAGCTGCTGCGGCGTGCAATCACTGTTTGCCCCGACATCGAGGACATAGATGTCCTTGCCCGTCAGCGTTGGAAGTGTCGCAAGGATCCCGGGGCGCGGTATGCCGGAGATACGTCCGAGGGTGAATAGGGAGCCGGCGACGATAGCGCCGGTGTTGCCTGGGGAGACGAAAGCATCCGCCTGTCCATCTCTGACGTACTCAAGGCCGCGAACCAACGAGGAGTCTCGCTTCTCGCGCACGGATTTGACGGGAGGATCGTCCATCGCGACAACCTGCGTGCAAGGGAGAATATCGAAGGAAGTCCCCAGCTTCACCCCTTGCGACGCGAGCGCTGCGTTGATTACGTCGGGTGCTCCGGCAAGAACGAGATCGATCTTGCGGCGACGCGCCGCAGCGACGCCTCCGGTAATCAACTCGTGAGGCGGAAGATCGCCTCCCATGACGTCCAGGACAATCCGCATGACGGGCAACTCCCGAACCGCAAAAGTGAATGCCGAGGGCGGGACTTGAACCCGCACGGACGTATAAGGTCCACATGGCCCTCAACCATGCGCGTCTGCCAATTCCGCCACCTCGGCAACGGCGCACATCATACTGAACGCGTCGGAAGCTGTCAACAGGATTCCGGTTGGGCAGTGCGGTTCCGTGTGGTGTTGCGGAAGGATCTGACTTGTCTTCTCTAGGGGATCGCTCTATGATGGATGGAATGCTATATGATTGGGGATTATCGGCGCGGAGGTGACGGGATGAAAGGCACGGCGCTCGCCGAGAAGGTGGCTATTGGTACGCTTGTGGCGTTGATTCTTACGTCCGTGGGCGCTGCCTATGCTGAGTCAGTAACGTATTCCGGAGTTACGTTTCCCAACGGGGACATCGCGTTTGCCGATCGGGTCGTCGACTATGTAGCTGCGAGTTGCGTGCGTGATGCATACGACGATCCGGAGGAAGCACTCGGCCCGCCTGATGCGTCCTGTGGTCCGGGCTGCGTGGGCTGCGATGGCTGCGATACCAATGCGGTTTCGCTGGGATTCCGGTTGAGCGAACTCGACATCCGAGGGTATCTGATCGTTGAGTTCGTCGATAACGCATTGACGGACGGAACAGGTGATGACCTGTTCCTCTACATTACCAACGGAAAGCCGGCGATTGTCGAAATCAGCGCGGACGGCTTCACGTGGATTGACGTTGGGCAGACCGTTGGATATCCCGGGGCAATCGACATCGGTCCGTATGCAACGAGTGGTGCGCTGTATCGGTACGTGCGTCTCACAGACGTTCCGGCAGACGAGGACCATTCCGACTGCCCGGGCCCAAGCATCGACGCGATCGGAGCGATGGGGCCGGGGCAGCAGCAATCCAGCCCGCTGATCGGCGAAGTGTTTGGCAGCCTGGAGCTCCAGCCGATTGGAGAGCTGGCTATTGCCATCAGCGATGCGCCGGACAGCATTCTGATCATTCTCGATGCTTCATCCAGCATGGAGGAAACGGTGGACGGAGAGCTGAAGATCGATGTGGCAAAGGAGGTCCTCGTCGATCTACTCGAAGATCTGCCGGACGGTGCGATGGTCGGAATGCGCGTGTTCAGCGGGTGCAGCAATATCTATCTGCTTTCGCCGATTTCGCCACTCGATGCGGCATGGTTGAGCGGCGAGATCCTCGCGATCGAGCCGCGTGGCGCGACCCCGATCGCCGACGCGTTGATCCTGGCAAAGCAGGATCTCACTACGGTGACCGGCGAGAAGATGATTCTGCTCATCACCGACGGAATGGAGACTTGCAAGGGGGATCCGGTTACAGCAGCGCAGGATCTCATCACGTCCGGGTACGACCTTCGGATCAACGTCGTGGGGTTCGACGTCAGTCGAAACGTGGCGGCTCGAGACCAGTTGATGGAGATCGCACAGACGACCGGTGGGTTGTACTTCGATGCCGATTCGAGTGACGAGCTACGGCAAGCGATCAGCCTTTCAGCTCCGTTTAGCTATACCGTGTACGACGAGAACGGAATCGAAGTGTACAGCGGCCGGCTCGGCGGAGACGCTCCCGAGCTTTCAGTTGGGATCTACACCGTTGTGATCGGTACCGATCCGGAGATCGTGGTTGAAAACGTTGTCGTCGAGGAGCAGCAAACGACCACGATTACCGTCGAAGCATCGAACGGAGGGTTCGAAGCGGAGATCAGCAACTAGAGAAGAGCCCCTCCGTGTACGTCGACTACCGCGCCGGTGACGTACGAAGCGTTCTCGGACACGAGAAACGATACGACATCAGCGATCTCGTTGGGGTGTGCGGTGCGCTCCAGCGAGATCTGTTTTCTGGCGTCCGCGGGGGAAAAGTCCGCTCCTTCGACGAATCCCGGGGACACAGCGTTGACTCTAATCCGGTCGGGCCCCACGATACGAGCGAGTGTACGAGTCAGCAGCGCCACTCCGGTGTTCGCGATCGCGTATGGAAGGGTATTCGGAGTGGCTCGTGGAATTCCTGCATTCATCGATGCGATATTCACGATGCAGCCACGGACGCGCTCGCGCATATGAGGGATCACTTCCCGACAACACAGGAACGTGCTCGTCAGGTTGCTACGCAGGATGTGGTCCCACTCATCGAGAGGTGTCTCCAGAAGCGGAGTGAACGCGAATGAGCCGACGTTGTTCACCAGAATGTCGATGCCGGATCCGCCACGCAACGCCTCGGAAATCAGCCGTCGTACTTGCGTTTCGTCGCAGACATCCGCCCGAATGGCGCGCGCCGTCGGCCGTATCTCTCGCAGTTCACGAAGGGCCTTCTTAGCTTGCTCCTCGTCGGTCCGGTAATTGGCGATGACGTCGATTCCATCGTGACAGAACCGCTTTGCGATGGCCAGTCCGATGCCTCGTGTACTGCCGGTGACGAGAGCTGTAGTCGTCATTTCACTCACGATGGGGCGTTTTCGAACTGCCGTATCACGATGGCGAGGTCCTCGGTTACCGTTAGGAGGCCGTCTCGGACCCGGACCGTCGGGAGGGTGGCGAGGCTCAAGAGTGGGTCGGCCTCAACGTGCTCCACGTACGACTCGATGTCTCGAATCACGGTGGACAGCTCCTCGATCCCGGCTTGCCGGTCTTCCACTTCGAACAGCTCGATGCTGGATCGAAGGTGATCAATCGCCCGCCCAATCAACGTTAGGAGGTCGTCTGGATGAGTCGTTTCTGGCACGATATCTCCCTTACCCTCCATTATGCCTAGTCCAGCCCCTCCTCAGTTCCCCTGGTGGGTCGTCGGTGAGTTCGTCGCGGATGCCCCGCAGGATTCGCTCTTTCATCCGCGATACTTGCCGCTGTGAGATTCCGAGTTCCTCACCCACCTCCGATTGGCTCTTGCCTTGGAAGAACAGCCCGTGAACGATGGCTTGCTGTATGGACTCCAGTTGCTCAATCGAGACGAGTATCCGCATGCGAACGTCAAAGGACAGATCTTCTGACTCGGTCAGCAAGCTCTCGATCGAAGGCGGGGACGGATTCGGATCCGTCGCTCGCCGTCCTTGATCGATTGAGACGTACGTCATCGCCTCGCGTCCGCGAAGCAGCGACGTGAGCTGGTCGACCGTCAGATGAACGCGCTGCGCAAGTTCTTCGAAGCTTGGAGGCCGGCCGGTTTGCTGGAAGAAGGTTTCCTCCGCCTGTTTGATCTTGCGGTTCATCGTCTGTACCCATTGCGGTATGCGAATCGTCGAGTGCTTGTCGCGAATGTAGTGTCGTATCTCGCCCTGAATCAGATACGTGGCGTACGTCGAGAAGCGAGTGCTGCGTGCCAGGTCGAAGTTCGACACGGCGTTGAGTAGTCCGATGTACCCGGCCTGGATCAGATCGTCGAGAGGCTCGCCGGAGTGGAGGAATCTCAGGGCGATCGATTTCACGAGTCCGACGTTTCGACGAACAATCTCTTCCCGCAATTCGTTCTCAACACCGGATCCGGTGGCGTCTCTCAGCATGCTGATGAGCGCTTCGTTTGTCTGTTCGGATGCGTCTTGCTTCTCTGCGTCCGCCATGCCCTCTGTATTGCTCCCTTGCGCTGCACGATTCGAATCCGTGATCAGCCTGCATGGTCTGTCAGTAACGTGCCTTCAGATTGGGGGAACGTCAGCGAAGTTGCCAGGCCATGAGGAAGGCGAAGAGGGCCGCGACGGCGGACAACCAAAGGACATCCGTCCACGGGAACGGGCCGGCCTCGATACGCAGGAGCGGCGAAGAGCAGGAACCGCTGCGGATGCAGTCCGTGAGGGTATCGCTGATCGTGGCCTCAGCGGCTCGCCCCGCTCCGACAACCACTTCGTCGCCTACGAACACTACGGGTACGGTCGCTTCGTCGACACCGTACTCCTTGCACAGGGACGCGAAGAGTTCCAATACTCCGGGTTCGGAGATTTCATAGGCGCGCATCGTTGTCTCCGGGCTTCCAATCAGCAGTCCGTCGAGCAGACCGCTGATCTGTTCGCAGTCGGGGCAGTCCGTCTCGTGAAAGAAGAGGATGATCGGATCGGCGTCTTCGCCCCCGACCGTGATGCCAAAGGCAAGCAGGAGGACGAAGGCCCAGACAAGCGCTGCTCTCGATCGACGCACCGCATTCACGATTACAATCGCCCCAGTAGCTCCAGCGTCAGCATCCCAGCTCCGAGCAGGAACATCAGGACGCCGGAAATCAGATGCAGCTTCCCTAGCCGCTCCGAGCGCCATCGTTCGGCTCGCGCGGTCGTCGTGAAGCCGAAGTGAACGGCGAGCGTGATGGCAACGAGCGGTAACACGAATATCAGATTATAGAGCAACAGGTACAGCGCCCCCTGCATTTTGGTCGTGTCCTTCGAGATGAGTGCGAGAATTGCCACGTACGGGCCGGAAGAACACGGAAGAAGGAGCAACGAGTCGAGCACGCCGATCAGCACTGCCCCCGGCACGCTGACAACGGATGACGTCAGCCGTTTCACCGTCGGACGCCACCGTTGCGGGACCTCGACCGTAAACCATTTCCCGTAGGCGAAGAAATCCTTCATGTTCCAGATCCCGAGCAGAATGGCGAGACAGGACACGACAATGATGAACGGCCGCTGCACGCCGGCGGCCTGGATCGCCGAGAAGATGCCGATGCCCATCAAGAAGTACGACACGTAGATCGCACCGGTGAATGCGAAGCCTGCTTTGAGAACGAGGTGCTTCCTTCCCTGCCGCTGCATCACCAGGAGTGTCCCGAGGAGAAGGACGAGTACGGCAAACGTGCATGGATTCACCGAGTCGACCAGCGCGGCGACGATGATCGCGGAGATCGTAAGCCCCTCTGTTAGGCCGCTACCGTCCGTTTCGGTCGTTTCGTCAACCCGGTCGAGAGGGGAAACTGCCCCGGACTCGATGGCCAAGCTGACAGCATCCTGGAGCGCGAATTCTTCGCTGCGCCCAGAGGTCTCGTACGGTTCCTCGTACAGCCCGTAGTACGTGCCTCCGAGCGCTGCGACGTCACCGACAAACAGGTACGGTACCGGATGCGAGCCCAAGGTCACGTCGTACGTTACGAGGTAGCGGTCGAGCAGGTCCATCGCTCCGTCTTCATGAATCTCGTGTGCGTGAACAACAAGAGACGGCGTGGTCTCAAGCAGTGCCTCGATGTACGTTTCGACCTGGGCGCAGTGAGCACAACCGGTCTCGTAGAAGAAGACCAGATCCGTTGTCTGAGCGAACCCGACAACGGACACGCAGGCGATAGCAAACAGGGCCACAGCAACAAGCCGGGTCGATCGATTCACGCGGTTTCCCTTTCTTACCATACGTAGCGGCTACTCCGCGTTCACGATCCACTGGGTGCCGTACTGCACTTCCCATTCAGCAAGGCCACCGAACAGACTGCGCGCAAGATCGATTCCCAAGTTGACGAGTTGCCCGGCCGCGGCGTCCGAGGTCGTTCCCGAACCATCGTACAGCACGAGGTAGATCTCCATCCCATTCGTGGAGGAGTCGGGAAGGGTGCCATACCATGCATTCAGCTGTCCGCTTGGGATGTTCACCGCGCCGAAGAAGTGCTGCGCAGCATATGAGCTTGCATCACGAAGGTCGATTAGCACGTACATCGGGAACAACTGCCATTCGTCGATCTGATACGCTTGCCGAACCGTATCAAGGTACGTGGGCCCGACCGGCAGGGCCGACGCCGTGACACCCGCATCCAGATACATGCCCAGGGTTCCGTTCTTCACCACCCAGCGGGCGAGTCCGCCGCGCAGGCTGCGCACGGTGTATCCTGCACCATTCAGTTGCTGTGCGAGAGCGTCGGATGTGGCACCGTCTTCGTCGTAAATCACGATGAGCGTGTTCTTCGGGAAGTCCACGCTTGCTGCGAGTAGCTGGTCCGCCGGGATGTTGACGGCGCCGAACAAACGATACGCGGCGTACTCGGATGCGTCGCGGATGTCGATCAAGTAGTAGTAGTCGAGCGACAGTTCCTCCGGAGTCAGGTTGTAGGAAAGGGCGGCAACCGTCTTGTAGCGGATGTACAGCGTGAGCTGCGGTGTGGCTGGATCGTCGGACTCGACATAGATTCGCTTGGCGTACGTCCCGATCCCCGATGTAGCCACGACGGCTTTCAGTTCGACGGATTCCCCCGGCTCAAGCGACGTGTCCGCCAGACGCGTGGTTGTACATCCGCACGACACGCCGATGTCGGGGTCGATCGTCAATGTGGACGTTCCTGTATTGCTAAGGACGAACGTGTGTTGAATCGATGATCCAGTAAGAACCGTCCCCGCGTTGTACTCGGGGTAGTCGACGGTAATGTCCGGAGTGGCCGCAGCGACGACAGATAGGGCTGCACACAAGATGGCAGCTCCGACAAATGCCTTCTTCATTGATCTTCCTCCCTTGACGAGCTTGTCGCGGCTCATGGGCGTTGCGACATTGTACTCGGTAAGACATACCCGCGCCGGGTGGTTTTGTTCTCTATCTCGGGTCAGGGTTATGGCCGAAGCAACGCGGCAGGTCCACGTGCGCTTGAGAAGCGGGAATTCGTTTGCGGCGGCCCGACCGGCCCTCTATCATTCGACTCGCGACCACGGACCTTCGAGGAGGCGAAAGATGCACGATGTTCGGTTCTCTGGAGAGAACATCCTTGCGCGACAACTGGAACTCGCCCAAGTCAACCACGACCTGTTCCACGCGCAGGGCGTGCGCGCAATCAGTGTGATGGGGGCTATCGGAAGCGGGAAGACAACACTAATCGAGCGGTTGGCAGACCGGCTGCAGCGTCAAGGGCTTTGCGTCGGCACGATTGCGGCGGACTCAGCGGGGGATGACGATCACCAACGATTCCTCAAGCGCGGTGCGCGTTCGATCAACGTGAACACACAGGATGACTGCCACCTCGACGCACATACGGTATCTCATGCGCTGGAGTCGCTTCCGATCGAGGAGATCGGCTTTCTATTCATCGAGAACATCGGCAACTTGATCTGCCCGGCGGACTTCCCGCTCGGAACGGAGACGGAAATCGTCGTCATCTCAGTCACTGAAGGCGATGACATGGTTCGAAAGCACCCGAAGATCTTCGCCCAGACGGACGTGGTGGTACTGAACAAGGTCGATCTTGCCGATGCAGTTGGTGTGAATCCACAGCGTATCGTGGACGACTACGCGGTTCTCAACCCGCACGGGAAGATCGTGCTTACGGATGCGAAGCGCGATCACGGGATCGACGAACTTGCCGGCGCGTTGGGTCTACCATGCACGAGTACTCCGTAGCGTCGGAGCTGATTGCATCGCTGCTTCCCGTGGTCGCTGAACAGGACGGAGCTGTGCGAGGTGTGTTCTTGAAGAAGGGGGAGCTTCGCATCCTGTCCGACCGGGCGCTTGTTAACGCATTCGACGTGCTGAAGAGCGGAACGCCGCTTGCGAAAGCATCCCTTCGAATTGAGGGTGTGTCTGCACACGTTGTCTGCGACGCCTGTGGGTATGAAGGGATTCCCGAGCACTTCGCGGATGATGCAATGCACTTCTCCGTACCGATCCTGTCGTGCCCACGCTGCAACGCAGAGGTTCGCGTGACCCAAGGCCGCGAGCTGTTCGTCGATCGACTTGCTGTGGACGCGGACGCACACGGGAGGAACGCGGCTTGTGCCGAGCCGCCCCCTCATGCCTGAGCGGCGCCGAATCCGAGTCACCGGAACGGTCCAGGGAGTTGGCTTTCGACCGTTCGTGTATCGGATGGCCGTTCGATTGGGCTTGGCCGGGTCGGTGTGCAACCTTGGTGATGCTGGGGTGGAGATCGACGTCGAGGGTGAGGCTGAGGGGATTGAGAGCCTCCTGGAGGCCCTGCGGACGCAGGCGCCTTCTCTCGCCGTGATCGATCGCATCTCTGCGGAACCTCAACCTACGGTGGGGCACAGCGAGTTCATGATCGCGCCATCGACTGAAGGAGCGGCGGCTCGTGGGACCTTGCCGCCGGACACGGCGATCTGTGCCGAGTGCGAGCGGGACATCCTCAATGACACCCGATATCGCGGGTACTGGGCGACAAGTTGCACGGACTGCGGACCGCGGTTCACGGTGATCGAAGGGCTACCGTACGATCGACCACAGACATCGATGGACGAGTTTCCGCTGTGTCCTGATTGCAAGGCGGAGTATACCGATCCGCTCGACCGGCGGTATCACGCTCAGACGATCGCCTGTGCCGCTTGTGGACCGCGCCTCACGTTCGACGGCGCCAGAGGCGACGCGATCGTTCGCGCAGCCGATGCGCTTCGGCGCGGGGGGATCGTTGCGGTTAAGGGAATCGGCGGCACGCACCTGGTATGCGATGCAAGAAGCGACGAAACCGTCCGCACACTACGAGAGCGGGTCGGGCGGTCGCAGCAGCCGTTCGCTTTGATGGCTTCGGAGGACACGGTAGCGGACTTCGCAGCGCCGACCGCGGACGAGTGGGCTTTGCTGCAGTCGCCGGAACGTCCGATCGTTCTCGTACGAACGAAGGAGCCAACAGCGGTATCGTCCGCCGTCGCTCCCGGGCTCGACTCTGTCGGTTTGATGTTGCCGTACTCGGGTCTGCACGTGCTGCTGTTGGCGGCATATCCCGGGCCGCTCGTGATGACAAGCGCGAATCTGCCGGGGCGGCCGATGGCGATCGACAACGCAGAGATTGAGAAGAAGTTGGCAGGAATGGCCGACCACTTCCTGCTGCACGATCGACGAATCGTGGCGCGGTGCGATGACTCGGTCGTTCGACGCTCGGGTGGCGAGACGGTGTTAATCCGGCGATCGCGTGGATTCGTGCCGCGCCCGATCTCGATCGAGCTGGGCGACGAGGCGATCCTCGCGTTAGGACCGGAGACCGGAGTAACCGTGACCATCTACGGCGGCGGGGCGGTTACACTCTCGCAGCACATCGGCTCGGTCGACAACGTCGAAACGTTCGAATTCCTGCAGGACGCGATAGCGCATCTGGGGCGCATCCTCGGATCGAAGCCGGCGGCGTTGGTGGCGTGCGATCTCCACCCGGACTTCCTGACAACCCATCACGCGCATAGACTGGGTAAAACGCTCGGTGCGCGCGTTGTCCCGGTGCAGCACCATGCTGCGCATGCGGTGGCGCTGGCCGGCGAACACGGGATCGACCGATTTGTCGCAGTCGTGTTGGATGGATTCGGATACGGCGTCGATCGAACGGCGTGGGGCGGCGAGGTGTTTGAACTGTCGGGTCGGACGATCGACCGTGTTGGTACCCTGTCGCCCGTTCGGATGCCGGGTGGGGATGCCGCAGCTCGATTCCCGCGGCGCATGCTCGCGAGCTACCTGTTGAGTGGCGGGGTACCTGCGCGCCGGGTCCGCGAGGTCCTCCTGCAGTGCGGTGCCGAGACGGACGAGGCGAACGTTGTGCTGCGGCAGCTCGACCGCGATGTCAATTGTCCGCGAACGAGCAGCGCCGGACGGTTCCTTGACGCAGCAGCGGCGTGGCTTGACGTGTGTCAGGCACGCACGTACGAAGGCGAGCCCGCCATGCGACTGGAGGCCGCTGCACGCAGCGGAACGCCGCTGCAGTTTGCGCCCGCAACGATTCGCAGAACGTCACATGGGGGACGGACGCTCGACGTGGCCGGTGCGCTGGCCGAGCTTATCTTCACCGTCGATCCGAAGTCGGCCATGCGGGATCGAGCAGCTACTGCGCAACGGATTCTGGCGGACGGGGTCGCGCGAATGGCGATTGAGACAGCCGACGAAGCGGATATCGACACAGTTGGATTCAGTGGCGGCGTCGCGTACAACGACGCAATTGCGTCACGCATTCGTGCTGTTGTTGAAGCAGCGGGCAAGACCTACATCACGAACTGCGCAGTTCCGTGCGGCGACGGCGGCGTGTCCTTCGGACAGGCTGTCTGTGCCGGGCTTGGGTGGACATTTGGCGTCGATCGGTGTGTAGAAGAGCCGGGAACCTAACGATCTCGACATGATGACGATTGAACCGCGCTTGCGCTCGTGAGCCGATCAAGGAAGGAGGGGCAGCCGGGTCGGTCGGCCGCCCCTGCAGGTGGAGGTGCGGGAGACGTTTGGCCTTGCGATTAAGGCGTATGTACGTCTACTGGACGTACACATTGACGACGAGACGGTTTCACACGGTTTGGGAGGGACTCTCGGTGGGGCGGATGGGGTGGCCTACGAATCCCACTCTGGAATGGTTCCCGGAGAGGCGAGCCACGCGTCGATCTGCTGCAACCAGCGTGCTTGTTCGGTCGCATTCAGTCCGTGATTCGTTTCGTCATCATACCGCTGGGTCGCTCGGTCTGCTTGCAGGTAGATCTCATCGCGGATGGCGGAAAAGCGATCGAACAACTGCTGCTCAACTGCATACTTGTCTGTCCCGTAAAGGCGTGTGGACTCGATGATCAGCGCGGCCCTCCTTGCGTACGCCTCAGTGAGGTCGAAGTGCCCCTGCTCGTGTTCCAGCAGGGACGTGCAAGCGGCGGAGGGTAGGACCCACGACTTGTCGGGATTCATGTAGTTCGCGATGACGACATTCGTGTAGCAGCCAACGTAGCCGGAGGATTCGTTCTGGTCGACATACGTCCCGGCCGACATCTTGATGGCCGTTACGATCCAGGCTGCTTCCAGATGCTGGGCGGCGTCTGCCGGCGGCGTCCCTTGGAAATCGCTCCAGATCAGTGGGTCGGCTGTGTCCCACGGAATCAGAATCGTGGTCTCGCCGGACACGGCAGGGGTGAGAAGCGAAAGCCAGAGCAGGAACACGAACGGGGCAACAAACGACAGACGCAGTCTCACGAGGCTTCCTCCTCACCTTTCACGGGGCTCTACAGGACGTACCCTATTCTACCCGATGTAGTTTCACCGATCGGGCCCGATTGTGTCATCACGGATCGGGCCGATCATGTCATCACCTATCGGCTACCATCCGCCACCGCCACCACCGCCGAACCCTCCCCCGGAGAAGCCCCCGCCGAAGCTTGCACCGCCTCCCCATGCCGATCGTCCCCCTCCGGACGTTCGAGGAGCGGACGACATTGCGCTGGTCATACCACGGGAGACGTTCATCATTGACAGTGCAAAGAGATGCGCGTGGAATCCGCGAGAGGGGCCGACGTACCAATCCGGCGGCTGTGTGAGCAACCCCTCGAACTGGCGTGTCCAAATGGACGTGAGGTTCAGCGCAATCGCATACGGAAGAAGTCGTTCGAACAGCTGCGGCGATTTCTCCGGTGCATTATGGAATTCGATTCGATCGACCTCCGCTTTGCGGATGTATTGGGCAAGTCCGAGAACTTCCTCGTACGCACGAACCCCCTTGACGGTCTTGCGGGGCATGATGGGCGAGAAGGCTAGGACGATCAGGCCACATGCGGCGACGGAGAGACCGAGCGCAAGAGAGGCTATCAAGAACGCGAGCGCGGCTCCGGCCCCCAGGCCGAACACGCCAACTGACACGTACAGGCTGCGGACACGTTCGGGATTCTGCGCATAGTCTCCCCGTTCGATCAATTCCCCATACAACTTCGATTTCAGCGATGGGAGATGAACGTAGAATCTGTGAGCGAGCGAGGAGACGAGAACGTCTTTCTCGTCATCCATCAACGCATCGAGCAGCAATCGCTGCACGGGGGCGAGGCGAGACGGATCTTTATCCAACCGATGCATCCGGTAGTCGGTGGGCGGTATGCGCGATGCATGCGCAGGTGGTTCATCGTCTGCGCCGATCTCCTCGATCCGCAGGTACCCGTCAACGGCAAGCTCGATGACCATCGCGGTGACATCCCGCAGGTCGACGCGGTCATCGATCAGCGTTCCGACCAGCCCTGCGTGCGTTCCCGTAGGGGGTGCAAACGCCGGAGCGATCACACGTTTCTTAGGATCGCGCCCCTTGCGCAACCACAGTACGAACATCCCAATCAGAACGATGATGGGAAGGCCGGCCCACCCGTTTGTCTTGAGGAAGCGGAGCGTGTTCTCCCACACGGTGGGCGGTTGAATCCCGAGTGCATCCCTTGCGACAGAGACATCGATCGTCAGGCCGAGTCCGGGCGTGAGATTCGATGCGGAGAACGTGAGTGCGCCGTTGTCCCAGATGCCGTCGTCGCCGCGTGTCGTGCTGCCGGATGCACCGACGTAGGAGACGGACGCGACATCGCTCTCGCCCATGGAATCGGGCAGAAGCAGGCGGGCGGAGGCGGAGGCGATCGGCACCCGCCACTCGTTCCCGGTTACGTTCCAGTACAACTGAACGTAGTCATCGTGAAACAGCAAGACGTTGGCGACGCGGTACATGATCGTATAGACATGGGTTCCGGTGATCCATTGATTGGCGTCGCCGATCCGCAGAACCTGATAGCCGCTGCTGCGACTCATCGACAGCGGGACCTCGCTGCCGTCGAGGTGGACATCGAGCAGATCGAAGTCGATGCTCATGCGTGTTCCCAGTGCGGCGTTTCGATACGAAATGGGGATCTCGCGTTCTAGACCGTGATACTGGTACGAAGTCGTGAACGTGGCTTGAAGCCGTTCTTCGACAAGCAGTCGACCGTCTTCCTGAAGGGTGAGAGTGACATCGAATGCGTCGATTCGCAGCGAAGCCCACACCGAAAGCGGCGCAACACAGATAAGCAACATGCAGGCGACAAAACGTCTCACTAGTATCCCATCCTCGGCATTACATCCTCCTCCTCGTGGGAGAGGATATAGAAGTCACGTGGCTTGAAGTGGAAGATCGATGCGATGATCCGACGTGGGAACGTGAACACAGCGGCATTGATTTCGCGAACCATCGCGTTGTACATGCGACGTGACTCCTGTATCTCATCTTCCGTCTCGGAAAGCGAGGCCTGGAGCGCTCCAAAGTTCTCGCTTGCCTGAAGCTCCGGATACCCTTCGGTCATTGCGTACAGTGCGAACAGGGCATCCTGGAGGCGCTGTTGCGCTTCGGCTTGCTCGCGAGGGTCCTGGGCATCCATGGAGAGCACTCTTGCACGGGCGACCCGCTCGAAGATTGCCGTCTCATTGGCGGCGTACCCCTTCGCTACGTCGATGAGAAGAGGGATAATGTCCCATCGACGTTTGAGTTGCGCCTCGATGTTCCGCCACGACGCGTCCGCGTGCGCGACATATCGAGTCAAACGATTACGGGTAAGAATGCCCCACGCAACGATGAAACCAATCACGACAGCAGCGATGAACGTCCACGCTCCGGGTGCCATGGATTACCCTCCTATGCGGATCTTAGCCCCGATTCGGCCAATCACCAAGAGTGAGCGGTGACGAGGCGGGGAGGAGCCGCTCAAGGCGCGGGTCCCCGAAGATCGGTTGAGAACGGACAATCGGAGTGATATCCTCCGTGCGCCACACGATCGTGTACTACGGAGGCGAACGATGCACAAGCGGCTACTCACACCGGGCCCAACGCAGGTCCGACCGGAGATTCTCAAGGAACTGGCGACCCCGCAGATACACCACCGTGCGCCGGAATTTGGAGAGCTGTACGCGGACATTCAGCCCAAGCTTCAGTCCGTTCTGTATACGCAGAACCCCGTGCTGCTGTTCACGTCATCTTCGACCGGCGCGATGGAGTCGGCGGTAACGAACCTCGTTGCGAAGAAGTGTCTTAACCTTGTCAACGGAGCATTCTCGAAGCGTTGGCATCAGATCACCGCGGGGAACGGCGTGCCGTGCGACGCACTCGAAGTCCCGTGGGACACGGCGATCAAGCCGGAGATGGTGGCCGAGCGTCTTGACACGGGTGCGTACGACGCTGTGACGCTGGTGTTCAATGAGACCTCCACGGGGATGATGAATCCTCTCCAGGCGATCGCGGAGGTTGTGTCCAAGTACCCGGATGTGTTCCTGCTTGTGGATGCGGTGAGCGGGATGGCCGGCGCGAGAATCGAGACCGACGCGTGGAAGCTCGACTTCGTTCTCGCCGGTGTGCAGAAAGCGTTTGCGCTGCCGGCCGGTCTTGCCGTCGCCGCCGTGAGTGAACGCGCTCTCAAGCGGGCGGAGACTGTGCCGCCGAGGAGCTACTACTTCAATCTGCCGCTGATGATGAAGTCGCATCGGAAGAATCAGACCCCATCGACGCCGGCGATTCCGCACATGTACGCGCTCAACGCGCAACTCGACGACATGCTGGAAGAGGGGATGGAGAACCGGTTCGCGCGGCATTCGAAGATGGCTAAGATCGTTCAGGACTGGGCAATGAAGCACTTCGATGTCTACCCGGAGTCCGGGTACTGGTCGCAAACGCTCACGTGCATCAAGAACACGCGCGACGTCGACGTCGCCGCGCTGATCAAGACACTGGCCGACGAGTACAACGTGCGCATCTCCAACGGGTACGGAGACATCAAAGGAAAGACATTCCGTATTGCGCATATGGGCGACACGCAGTTGGACGAGATCTACGGCCTGCTGCAGAGCATCGAGAAGATCCTCGGGATCTAGACGAAGGAGGGAACCGTGGCCTTCAAGGTGTTGGCTTCCGATCCACTAGACAAGGCGGCTGTCGCGGCCATGCGCGATGCCGGTCTCGACGTCGATGAGAAGACCGACCTATCGACGGAGCAACTCAAGCAGGAGATTGCCGCCTACGACGCCATCGTCGTGCGTAGCGCGACGATGGTACGCGCAGATGTCATCGATGCGGCGGATCGGCTGAAACTGGTTGTGCGCGCCGGTGTCGGCCTGGACAACGTAGACGTGTCGTATGCGGAAGGAAAGGGCGTCATAGTGCGCAACACACCGGCCGCCAGCTCGAATTCGGTGGCCGAACTGGCGCTTGGGCACATCCTCTCCCTCGCGCGGCGAATCGGTCGTGGAACGGTATCGATGACCTCCGGGCAGTGGGAGAAGAAGGCGCTCAAGGGCGTGGAGATCGACGGAAAGACGCTGGGGGTCGTCGGTATCGGACGGATCGGACAGGCCCTTGCGAGGAAGGCGGCCGCACTCGGCATGCGCATCCTCGCACACGACGCGTACGTCGCTGTGTCGCCGATACCTGAGTTGGTTCAGATGGTATCGCTGGACGAGCTTCTGGCGGAGAGCGACTTCGTTTCGCTGCACATCCCGTACGATCCCACCGTCGGTGCAACGATCGGAGCGCAGCAGATCGCGGCGATGAAGAACACGGCGTACCTTGTGAACTGCGCGCGCGGCGGTGTCGTCGACGAAGCAGCGCTTGTCGACGCACTAAAGGACGGGACGTTGGCCGGTGCGGCGCTCGACGTGTTCGAAACGGAGCCTCCGGCCGGCGACCATGCACTGTGGGAACAGAAGAATATCTCACTGACGCCGCACATTGGGGCGTCTACGGTAGAGGCCCAGGCGCGTGTCGGCGAAGAAGCCGCACGTGTCGTGATCGAGTTCGCGCGATCGATGAAGGAGGGTTCGTAGCGTGGCCGAAGTCATTCCGTTCCGAGGAATCCGATACGATGAGAAGCGTGTCGGGCGGATCTCCGATGTCGTGAGTCCTCCGTACGATCGTGTCTATCCAAACGTCCAGGTTGCCCTGTACGAGAAGAGCCCATACAACATCGTCCGCATCATCAAGGGGCAAGAGCAATCCGGTAATGGAGAACTGGAGAACGTGTACACGCGGGCGGCGGCAACCCTGTCCGCGTGGCGCGCGGAAGGCATTCTGGTTCGCGACGACACGCCGGGCTTGTACGCGTATCACCAGGAGTACACATTCGCAGGGGAGCGGCTGACGCGAAAGGGCGTGATTGCTCTTGGAAAGCTGGAGCCAGAAAAGGTCCATGCGCACGAAAAGACGCTGAAAGGGCCGAAGGAAGATCGCCTACGGCTCCTGCGCGCCACCGAAGCGAACTTCGGTCACATCTTTATGCTCTACTCCGACCCGCGACGGTCAGCGGATCAAGCACTTGCTGCGGCAATCGACGGTCGTCCCCCGGTGATCGAGGCCAACGACGCGGACGGCAACGCTCATCGTGTATGGCCGATTACCGAGCGAGCCGTTGTGGAAGCGGTGCAGGCGGCACTCGTTGACAAGGACCTGTACATCGCCGACGGACACCACCGCTACGAGACGGCGGTGAACTTCATGCATGAGTGTACGGAAAAGGGGTGGAAAACGGCGGCGCCCGAGTCGTTCGACGTACGGATGATGACGTTATTCAACGTGGCCGAGCCCGGCATGTCGATTCGTCCGATCCACCGAATGGTCCATGGCATCACCGAATTTGACCCGAAGCGGTTCCTGGACAGCGCTGCGGAGCACTTCATCGTGGTTCGTCATCAGAGCTTCGACGACATGTGTATTGCGGCGGAGCAGGGTCGCGCGAAGCACACGTTCGGTGTCGTCTGCAACGATGGATTCTCCACATGGCAGCTTCGCGACGAAGCCGTGATGGAGACGCTGCTTCCCGGTACGTGGTCGTCGGACTACCGGCGGCTCGACGTGTCCGTGTTGGATGCCGCGATCCTGGACCGACTACTCGGAATCGACGGTACGGCGCTGGAAGAGCAACGCAACATCACGTACACGGTCGACGCAGCCGAAGGGATACAGCGGGTGCGGGAAGGACAGGAGCAGTTGCTCTTCTATCTCAACGCGACATCGGCTGATGAAGTCATTCGGGTTGCCGACCACGGCGAGAAGATGCCGCAGAAGTCGACGGACTTCTACCCGAAGCTGCTCACAGGTCTTGTCCTTACGGAAATGGAAATCGCGAAGTACTAGTGCGTGGCGTTTCGGGTTCGCCTGGCTCAACGGGAGTCGCTTGAGGCACCCAAGGTCCGTGCGGGCTGGACGGCCGGTACAACTGTCCCCGCGGGTAAGGACAAACCATCGGCGCATCCCTCGCTGATTTCCGGGGAACGATGGGGAGCTTCGCGTACCGTGTGTGACGTGCGAGATTTCTGAGGAGGTCATCACATGTCACGCATGCGTGCCAATTCGACGATGCTCGTAGTCCTTGTGATGCTCGCTGTGGGGTTGACAGCACAGGCGGACGGCTTGGGTTTCACGGCCAGCGTTGGGCTCGAGGTGTCGTATACGCCCGTCCCACCGGCATCGTACAACATCGGAACCGAATTGAATCTCGGGATAGACATCAGTGGTTTCTCGTTTTCGTCGGTCACCGGATTCGACCTGACGGGTTTCCAGTACGAATGGGTCGACATGAAACTCGACCTGGGAGCGGTCAGCATAGCGGAGGACTTGCGGTTCGAACCGATCTTCGCATGGAATGAGCTGTCGCTCGATATCGGGATCGTAGGGATTGAGCTTGGAATTGACTGGATTCTCGCCAACATCGGGAGTGTTCAGACCCCATCGTACAGCATGGGGGCGGTGATCGAGCTGTCCAGCGGCATCGTATGTGGGTTCTCGATTACCAGCCTGACCGGATTCGGGGCGGTCGACCTCGTCAACGTGCTGGGTGGAGCCGAAGCGCCTTTCTCGTACGAACTGCTGTCATTGTACCACCACATTGCCGGGCTATGCGTGGAGGACGACCGCTTGGATGTCACGATTGTGTCCGGTTTCTACTTCGAAGAGGAACTGGTGCGGCTTGCGGTTGACTTCCAAGGCCTGATTGCCAGCACCACGACGTGGTTTGACTACGCGGGTTTGTCGAAGATGCTGTTCGAGCTTGGATATCGGTTCGACGAGCCGGCGCTCAGCTTCCTTACGTCAATGACACTCGATGGCTCATTCGCGATCACCGGTCTTGGGTTTATCCTCGACCTTGCCATCAACGGAGTGCAATTCACTTCGGATACGCAGTTTGCGGAAGCGACCGTTCCCGCTCCGATTCCGATTCTGTTCTCCGGACAGCGTTTCGCTCTCGGAGTGAACATCTGTGGAGTGACCGTGTGTACGCAGACAGACTTCGACGACACGTTCCTGTTCGAACAACAGATCGTGGCGCTCGAAGCGAGTATCGACCCCGTGTCGCTTGTCAGCGTAACAACGTTCGACGCCTTGGGGTTCGCCTCGCAGTGTGTGCGCGCTGAGGTTGTGTTCACCGGCGCCTCGTTGTATACGAAGGCGGAGTTCAACTTCAGCGGCGTGCAGAACGTGTCGTTTGGCTTCCGAGCCGGGTTTGGCGCAACGCTGGACCCGTGTTGCGTGGAATGAGCGATCGAGTGCCTGGCGTGAAGGATCCGTCGGAGGATCTCAATGCACTTCTGCGAGAGCTGAATACCGAACGTAGCCATGAGGCCGGTCTTCGCGAGAAGATCCTGCGCCTGGCGTCCCCTCTGATCGATGAGGTCATCGAGGACTCGTTTGCCGAGACCGGGTACGGCAGGGATCAGCTGTATCGTGCCGGGTATCTTGGTCTTCTAAACGCCGTGTACAACTACGATTTGTCGCATGGGAAGCCGTTTCGCGAGTACGCAGAGAACCTGATCAAAGGGGAGATCCGGCAACACATTCGCGACAAGACGGAGCTGGCGAAGATTCCTGGATGGATGGGGGACCTCAATCGCCAGGTGGAGCAGGCACAAGCAAGGTTCCTGCGAAGTGAGGGACATCTACCGACGCTGAGCGAACTGGCCGAAACGGTCAACATCACGGAAGAAGGGTTGGCGGAGCTATTCAAGGCACGAGAGGCCGTGAACTACGTCTCGCTCGGCGAGGAGGCAAGAAAGACCGATCCCACTCCGGATGTCGACATCGATCGGATCCAAGCGCGTACGTGGTCTGCATTTCCGATCCAGATGCGCGTGCGGATCGCCATGGCTCTGGAGCGTCTCGCCGACCTGCAACAGGATCTCTTTCGCGGTCTGTTCGCTCGGGACTAGAAGGAATCGTCCTGCTACGACTTGGAGTTGCGTGGTAGAATCTCCATACAACGTCGTGGGAAGCAGGTACGAATGAAGTCCGGAATCCCTCGCAGGATAGGGTGGAGCGGGAAGGCAATCGTCATCTTGCTGTGCGCTCCGGTGATGGCTGCGCTTTGCGTGGCGGCCGTGTCGGCGGAGCAACTGGGCGACGTGCAGATCACGCTTCACAGCTGCACGTACTATCGACAGGCGGATGTAACGCGCGTTGTCTACAAAGTGAAGTCAACCCCGAACCCGCCTCCATCGTACTGGATTCTGGAAGTGGGAGAGTGCGTTACGGCGGAAGACATTGTCGCCGGTGCATCGACGGCGCACGAATGGGTGGAAGAGCCGTTCCGCGGGCTGCGATTCACTCCGTCAAGGACGAACGAAAAGGTCTACCTGTATCTGGAGGGGCAATGGGACCTCACCGAAGGCCGGGTGCTTGCAGCGTTCCCGGATGCAGCAGGCAGCGAGGTGACGTACGAGGGGCGCCTGGACGTCCCCCTGTGCCGGGGTGCATCGATCTCCATCCGGATTGTCAGTGGGTCGAGCGTGGCGTTTCCGGAGATCGACGGCGCGGGGACGTACGAGGCAACCCGATCTACGCATCTGCAAGTTGAGAGTACATCCTCCGGATGGACGTTGCAGGAGAGCTTGGTACTCAGTGCTCCGGACGGAGCGTCGACGGAAACGCTCTCTCGCGTCTTCGGGTTGGCGGTGGCCGACTACTGGCAGGATGCGGGGACGACAGACATCCACGTGTCGTATGCGCTATCGATTGAGGAGTCCGACTTCACGGGTCTGCCGGAAGGCTCGTACGTGATCGGTATCACATTCACCGTCGCACTGGACTAGAACAAACGCGCACGATGGTCCGTACGAATACGGAAGGGGTATCGGAAGATGAAGATGGTGAAGCGAGACATCATCGGATTGCTGCTGTTGATCGGCCTGGTTTCCGGTCCGCTGTTCGCGCTCCGGTGGTTGCCCGCTGAGCTGGACCTGGAGCAAGATCCCGGTACGGTCGAAGTGTATCGGCTCACGGTTCACAACAACTCGGACGATACGGAACAGGTGAGTATCTTCGTCCAGAACTGGCTCCGCGACGTAGGTGGGGCGAACGACTTCGATCTGCCGGCCAACGGGGCCCGCTGGGTGTTCGGCCGAACGTTCGCCGCCGGCGAGTCGGTGACCGTGTCGTACTCGTTTGAGCTCGACGAAGCAGATGAGGTTCGGATCAGCGGAACGGCGCTTGTCGCGTCGCCACAAGCTTCGCTCGGTGTCGGCGGCGTGCTGGCGGTTTCCTCCGACGGCGTCACGGATGAAGCGGATCCAAGATCGGCCCAAATTGTCGTAGAGCGTGCGCTGTTGTCGATCGACGAGAACGGCGTGGCAACGGTAGTCGTCACGATCACCGCCAACGAGGATCTGCAAGGGATCGCGCTGTATGAGGCATTGAGCGTGGCGACTCCGATCACCAGCGTCGATGCGGCGGACGGCGCGTTTGCGACCGTCAGCCGATCGTGCGGCTCATGGATCTCGCTTTCGGCCGATCGCGTGGAGTTGGAGCCGGACGAGAGCGAGGACATTCTGTTGACCATCACGACGCCGTCCGACTACGACGGATCGTACTGGTGTATCGTGATGGCGGAACTTGTCCCGAGGGTACTCGAGCAGAACGGAACACAGATTCTCGCGGTTCCTCAGGTCGGGGCGAAGCTGTTCGTCACGGCGCCTGGGACGGAGATCCTGTCGGGGCAGATCAGCAGTGTGGCACTGGCCGAGGACGATCCTCTCACGCTTGAAGCCACGTTCACCAACTCGGGCAACGTTCAGTTGGTCGTGACCGGTGCGGTTCAAGTCATTGATCAGACCGGCGAGGTGGTTCGTCAGTTCGCGTTTGAGGAGTCGAGCCGCGACTATTTCCGGATCCTGCCCGGCAGCACACGCGTGCTCACACTGACGGATCCGTCCGAGGGCGATCCGCTCTCTACGGGCATCTATCAGGCGCTTGTGACTCTCGATTTCGGCGGAGACAATCCGGTCGGGGGCGTCCGCGCATTCCAGATCCGCTAGGTACGGTATGCTGTTCCGGACGGGCGGATTCCCGATTCCTGCCCCGTCTGCTAGGATGAGAGCGTGAGAGTGCGCAACGGATTCCGGACGTGGTGTGGCGAAAGCGAGCCGTGGTTCATCGCGGTCGGACTGGCGAATCTCGTTCTCGGGACCTCGTCAATCCTCGTTCCACTGATGATCTCCGAGATGTCCACATCGTCGCCGGCGGTGTCCCGGCTTGGTTTCGTCTCCAGTGCCGCGAGTCTCGCCGGCGTGGTTGGAAGCCTGGTTTGGGGGCGTCTCTCCGATGCTGCGCACCGGAGGAAGCTGTTCGTCGTCGGAAGCTACGCGGCTGTCAGCGCGATGTTTCTCGCCATGGCGTTCGTTGGACGGTTCTCGCATCTCCTGCTCGTGAACATGGCAACGAACTTCTTCTGGGTGGCGAACGCGTCGGTCACCGTCCTCATCGTCATCGAGAACCGCGATCCGCTCCACTGGGAAGCGAAGATCGGAAGGCTGAACCAAATCGGTGCGTTGGGGTGGGTGTTCGGCCTGCTTCTGGGAAGTGCCGCACTCGCACTGGGCGAGCGATGGACAACGACGGATCAGACGATTCGTGTGCTGTTCGCCGCAATTGGGGCGATCGGCTTGGCTGCCAGCGTCCTGGCCGCACGGTGGATCCCCCGTACGATGCCTCGATTCACGCAACGGCAGTTTCGCGGCGTTCTTCTCGCAATCGGGAATATCCTGACCGAACGATGGCGGTTCGCGCCGTTCCACTTGTACCACCGAATCCACCCACGCCGCCTGTACCGGATGATGCGATCGCCGGAGGGGTTCCGGGTGGGGACGAAGCGGTTCCTTGGATCCACGTTTGTGACCTTCTTCGCCTTCGGACTAGCGGGAATCCCGCTGCCGCTTCTGCTCGCGGAGCGGTTTGGGCTGTCCGCCTCCGCGGTATTCGGGCTGTACGCAGTGATGCAGACGGCGATCGTCGTTGCGTATCCGATTGCCGCTCGGCGGATTCGCCGGAAGGGGAACCGCTCGATTCAGCTTAGCACGGTGTCTTTTCGATTGATTCTGTTCCTGCTGGCTACGCTGTATCTGGCGCTCTCCGAGACGATTCCGGTTGTGGTCGCGTTGGCGGCGGTGTTTTTTGTCTACGGTTTCAGCTGGTCGTTCTTTCAGCTGTCGGGGGTTGCACTCACGTCGCGGCTGGCCAAGCCGGAGAACCGGGGACTGGCACTTGGCATGTACAATGCGCTGGCGGGCATTGGATGGCTCTGCGCGGGCGTCACCAGCGGGGCACTCGCGTCGGCCGCCGGGTATCAGGCGGCGTTTGCCGCATCTGCAGGAACACTGGCTATCGCATTAGCAATTCTGATCTCGATTCCCGAACCGACGGCGCAGATCGAGGAGGAGACGGACGATGAGTGAGAAGCTGCTGTTCGCATGGATCCTGTCGGCGCTAGCCGGACTGTCGACCACGATCGGCAGCTTGTTGGGCATCGCGGTACGGAAGCCGGGCCCGCGATTCATGACGGTTACGCTCGGGTTCTCCGCCGGTGTAATGATTCTCGTGTCGTTCGTGGAGTTATTGCAGGGGGGAGTGGAACAGGTTGGATTCATGCCCGCCCACATCGCGTTCTTCCTCGGCATGGGCGCGATGTTTCTCGTCGACGCGTCGGTCCCCCACGAGTATCTGGGGCAAGACGAGAAGGCCGGGCCGGAGATGCAAGGTAGCCCGCTGTTCAAGACGGGCGTATTCGTTGCGTTGGGGATCGGTATACACAATTTTCCGGAAGGGATGGCGGCGTTTGCGGGAGCGTTGGAGGATCCGTCGCTCGGAATCGCGATTGCAGTGGCCATTGCAATCCATAATATCCCTGAAGGGTTGGCCGTTGCCGCACCGATTTACGCAGCGACGGGGAGCAGAAAAAAGGCATTCCTATGGTCGTTCTTCTCTGGGGTTGCCGAGCCTGTGGGGGCCGGAATCGCCGCGTTGATCTTGCTACCGTTTCTCACTCCCGCCGTTCTCGGATACGTCCTGGCCGCGGTCGGCGGCATCATGGTATTCATCTCCCTCGACGAACTCGTTCCGGTGGCTCGCTCATTCGGGCACGAACACCTGGCGATCCTCGGTGTCATCGTTGGAATGATTGTGATGGCGATTAGTCTCTGGTTGTTGTAGCGGCGTCTCGTTCTGGGGAAGGATCCGCTGTTGCATTGAGCTTCGTCGGAACGCGGAATAGAATGCCGTGATCCGTGTAGTGATCTTCTTCCGGAAAGGATTCTCTCGATGGTTCTTCGTTGCGGCGTAATCGGTTGTCCACAGTGCGGTAAGACGACGGTATTCAACGCGATCAGTGCGTCGCACGCTCCACTACGAACGGAAGTGCATCGCGCCACCGTACTGGTCCCGGATGAACGGGTTCGCCGTCTGGTGGAGCTGTATCAACCGAAGAAGATTGTTCCGGCGACGATCGACATCGTGGACATCCCCGGCTTCGACGAGACTGTGACGAGCCATGAGCGGACCGCGGCGCTTCTTCTGCAGGTGAGAGAAGCGGACGTATTGGTCCATGTGATTCGCTGTTTTGAGGGTCTCGACGGGCGTGTCGATCCGATGCACGATGTGGAGGTCGTGGACCTGGAACTCATGGCGTCGGATGCAGACGTGCTGCAACGGAAAGTCGAGCGTCTCGACAAGCGCGTCCGGTCCGGGGACAAGCGCGCTCGCCAGGAGGCGGAAGACTGCAACAGCGTACTCGAGCAACTGCACAACGGTCGCCCGGCGCGGCGACAGGATCTCGGACGTTCTGTACTCGACAGCGTGCGGGAGTGCAATCTTCTGTCGCTGAAACCGGTGCTGTACGTGGCCAACATCGCCCAGCCAAGCGCGGTGAACAGTCCATCGGTCGAAGCGGTTCGCGAGCACGCGACACGCGGCGGGAGCGAGGTTGTCGCGGTGTGCGGGCGAGACGAAGCCGATATCAGCGAGCTTCCCGAAGAGGAGCGCGGGCCGTTCCTGGAAGCATTGGGGATGGACGAGCTGTCGGTCTCACGCGTTGTGCACGCGGCGTACCGGGAGTTAGCCTTGGTGGACTTCTTCACCGCCGGTGAGCGGGAAGTCCACGTGTGGACATGTCGCGCGGGCGACAAGGCACCGGTGGCAGCGGGAAAGATACACAGTGACATGGAGCGCGGATTCATTCGTATGGAGGTCATTGCGTACGATGACCTTATTGAGTGCGGCTCGGAGGCGGCCGCTATTGAAGCGGGAGCGCGTCGTTTGGAGGGAAAGGACTACGAGGTTTGCGATGGTGACATCGTCGTGATCCGGTTCTCTCCGCCGCGGCGCTAGGCGCACCGGCGTCCTAGTCTAAATGAGGACATCAATCCTGATCTCATGCTGTCCGAACGTCCTCGAAGACCGTATTGACGGCGTGTACAACGAGGCGGTATTCTGCAGGCTCAACACTCGTTCCGGCCGGCGGCTCCGCGTGTCGAGCGCCGACGGGTTCCCACGGACAGGAGGAGAAATGTTTGAAGTAACGTGCCCTGCATGCTATGAGACAGTGGAGCTTCCGGCGGATGCCGTGGTGCTCGGGAAAGCGTCTCGGTGTTCGCATTGCTGGACGCTCCTCGAAGTGACGAACAAGGATCCGCTGACGGTTGTCGAGCGACAGAAAGACGATGCGAACGGTCTGAAGAAGAGCACGTAGCGAGAGAAACGAAAGAGGAGATCAGCATGCCTACACTTGAGTGTCCTGAGTGTGGGGCGACACTCCGCCTCGAGGAAGAAGAAGCCGTGCTGTATGCCCACGTTCACTGTGACGAATGCGGTACGGTTCTGGAGATCGTGAACGAGAACCCGTTGTCGGTTGCCCTCCTGGACGACGAATACGACGACGACTTGGAGGACGACGAGGACATCTACGACGAGGACGACGATCTCTAGCATTCGAGCAGCGATGTAACGTCGAGGACGATGTGGCGCCAGCTCTGTACGGTTTGCGACGGCAGGCCGTCGAGGGTCCACGACCCCAGAGTGCGGGACACCTGTCGGCTATGTGCTTGCGTCCGCGGCTTCCGTAAACGCCGTCTCCCGCTCATGGAGGACTCCTTTGTCTTCGCCTATCAGCATATCATGCGCTGAGTGCAAAGGTAACCTCGCACAAGCTCCATGATGGGCAACGCTGTTTGCGACGTGGCGGATGTGCTATAGAATTCCAGGGTGTGAACGCGGGCTGTCCACATTGCTCTCAGCAGCCCGCGGGGGACGATTCGGAGAGACGCAACGGATCCGAGGAGGTCATCGTGCGTGGTCGACAAGCGATTGGAGTTGCAGTCCTATCTCTTTGTCTTGGAGCCGCAGCGACCGGGGCGACTCCGTCTCTGTCGCTGACCGTTACCGTACCGCTGCCGGAACTCAGCGCCTGGACGTTTGAGCTCGGAGTCGGCCTGGCACACGGCTCCGACCAGTACACTGTGAATGCTGAGGCTGGCGTATGCCTCGGACTTGCGGTACTCGGCGGTTCGCTCGAGGTGTTTCGACCCCTATCCCCGTTCCTGTGTGCCGAAGGCGCTGTTTCGATCTTCGGCCCGGTCGACGCAATAGCCAGACTGGAACTGACTCACGTGATGGGGGTCTCGATATTCGCGGCCGGTGTCGGCATACGCGGTACAGGCACAGTTGCCGAGCGCACGGAATGGCAAGCGGATGCCGCCGCCTTGGCATACGTGTACAGCGGTCAGATGAGACTACTCGATGCGGCCACGGGTGAACTGGAAGAAGACGTGACAAGGCTTACCACGATCTCGCTAAAGGCAGTCTCGCGTATTGGCGTTGCGTATCAATTCTCCGACATGTTGTCGCTTCGACAGAACGTCGTTCTGAGCATCGACGAAGCGGGAATGCTTGGAAGCACGGCGCAAACGCGGCTGCGCCTTGGCGGAGTGTGATGTGTCATGCAGGCTGGATGCCGTCTAGCTTTTCGCTCTCGGCGACGCGCGTCGTGTCCAGGTTCTTCGACACCCCCTTGACGTGGGAGGCACGAATAACGTAGGTTAAGAGTAACCGCCGCTTCCGCGGCGGTTGTTTCTTGTGAGCTTGCCTGCGAAGTCCTACGTAGCGTCTGTTGCGAATTCGTCCAATGCCTTCTGAAGCTCGGCGACGTACGTCATTGCAGGGCCGCCGCCCATCATCACGGCGACAGTCGCAACTTCCCAGAGTTCTTCGGGTGTCGCGCCGGCTTGGAGTGCTTTCTGCGTGTGTATTCCGATGCAGTACTTGCACCGGGACGTGAGCCCCATTCCTAGTGCGATGAGCTCCTTGGTCTTCAGGTCGAGCTTTCCGGGTTTAAGCACCGTGCCCATGAACGTATTGAAGCACTGGATTTCTTCCGGGACCTGTTTCCCGAGTGTTCCCATCGCTCGCTTCACGTCGCGCACTGCTTCGCGCATTTCGCCCATTCCATCCACCTCCGGCGTGATAGTACGCGGACACGCCGTCGACATCACGCCGACGTTTCACTAGCGCAAGTAGAGCACACGGTATCCGTCGGGGTGTCATGAACGACGCGGCGAAGGACATCCGTTAGCGCGGGGTAGCTGCGCCTCATCACCGCATTGACACTATCTGCGCACACTGGCTCATCGCCGAAGGCGTCGAGGTCACTGACGACGGCAATCGTTGCGTAGCAGATGCCGAGTTCCCGTGCAAGGATGGCTTCGGGCATCGCCGTCATGCTCAGAAGATGTGCGCCGAGTACTTCACGGAACAGGAGGGACTCCGCTTGGGTGGAAAACCGTGGGCCGTCGAACACGAGAACCGTTCCCTCGTTGTGGACGGAGAGACCCGACGCGCCGTGTGCTGCGTCGATCAGCATGCGCCGCAGCTGCGGGCAGAACGGCTCGGAGAACGGGGTGTGTACGACGCGGGGCCCGTCGAAGAACGTCGATTGGCGCCCTTTCGTCCAGTCGACAATCTGATCGGGAACACAGACGTCGCCGATCTTGTAGCCGGTCCTTGTTCCACCCATTGCTGAGACGGTAAGCAACCTACGGACGCCGAGTGTATGCAGCGCCCAGAGATTGGCGCGGTACGGCACGCGGTGCGGTGGAATGCAGTGGCCGAGTCCGTGCCGTGGAAGAAACGCAACGGGAACATCGCCCACCTCGCCGATCGTCAGACCGATGGAGTGGGGACCGTACGGCGTATGGACAGTGGAGGAACGGGGGCGGCCGAGCAGTCCAAGCTCGTACAGACCAGAACCCCCAATGATGCCGATCATCGCTTTGCTGTTCATGATAGATGAGCGTAGGCGGTTGGCGCGGAAGATTCAACGGACGGAGCGATCCGGGAGACGAACGTTACCGTATTCCCGTGATCGGTGTTCGGGCGGTATTATTTGCGATTATGGCTATGAAAGCAGACCTTGAAACGAATGAAGCAACCAGCGAAGGGCAGGAGACAGTGTGGGACGTGGTGATCGTCGGGGGCGGGCCGGCCGGGGCGACGGCCGCGCTGTATGCGGCGCGTGCCGGTTGGCGCACACTTGCTCTCGACAAGGGAATCGGCGCCGGGGCACTCGGCATGGCGACGAGAATCACGAATTATCCGGGAATCGCCGGTACGGTTCCGGGCATGGAAGTGGTCGAGCGGATCCGCTCGCAGGCCTCCGGATTCGGTGCTTCGTTCGTGTCGCAACGAGTCACGGCTGCGGCACTGAGTGAAACGAGCAAAACCGTCTATGCGGGACGCGACTCGTATGTGGCTCGGACAGTGATTGTCGCGACGGGCTCGATGGGGCGCTCGCAGTCGATTCCGGGCGAAGCCGAACTGACCGGGCGTGGGGTGTCGTACTGCGCTACATGCGATGGGTTCTTCTTCCGCGATCAAGACGTGGCCGTGGTTGGAAATCGCGACGAGGCGATCGAAGAAGCGCTGCATGTTGCTCGATTCGCGCGGCGGGTATGGCTGCTCTGTCCGACGTCAAGGCCGCTGGCGTCGCCGGATCTGATCGAGCAGGCGGAGCAGTCCGAGGTGATCCACACGCGAACCGGCTGCAACGTGCGGAAGATCGTCGGGGAGCGGTCCGTTGAGGGAGTCGACGTTGAGAGTGGCGGAAAGACCGAGACGATCCCGGTCACCGGTGCATTCCTATACCTGCAGGGCGGCCAGCCGATTCTTGAGTTTCTCGGCGGCCAGCTTGCACTGACCGACAGCGGGTGTTTGCAGGTCGACGCGATGCTGCAGACGAGCGTGCCGGGCGTGTTCGCCGCCGGCGATGTGCTGTGTAAACACGTCAAACAAGCAGTGATTGCCGCCGCCGAGGGAGCGCAGGCCGCTGTTGCTGCGGATCGTTATCTGTCCGGACGCGCGTCACTGAAGCCGGACTGGTCGTAACACGCGCGCTGTCACTTCTCGCGAACCTCGATTATGCCGACCGCTACCTCTTCGAGCAGGCGTTGTTGCAGCCATGCTTGCGCAGTCTGATCGCCGCACAGCTCTGCGAGGAAGAATGCGGTGAGGTACGCTCGTGCCGCCGACCGCACGTCATCATCGAGGACACTGCCGCGAGCGCACACGGCCATCGATAGCGAACCGAGCTCGTCGACGTATTGGCCGTGTCCGACATCAAGTTGTGTGATCTCGATGGTCGGCGGATTGGCGTACTCGAAGTACTGCGCGTAGTTTTCATCGATTGGCGCACACGGAGAGAACAGACTGGCCTCTCCGCCCAAGGCGGCCCCGAGTAACAGCAGGGGAATGTGAATCGACGGCATTAGCTCCGGGGTCACGCTCGGGTAGCGCAGCGGGTCGTCGTACAGCGGATTCCCGGAGTCAACGGGATCGAGGAGGCCGGCTGCGCGGATTCGTTCATCTTGGTATGCGGCGAGCAGGCTGATCTTCCCGCCAAGGGAATGGCCGGCCACACCAACGGCGTCTGCGTCGATTCTCCCGTAGAGCGTGTGGCTCGGCAGATCGGTATATGTCAGACATGCTTCCAGCACGAGCAACAGGTCGTCTGCGAGTTGACGGTGATCGGGATCGATCAACGAGATCTCATACGTCGGGAGAGCGACAACGAATCCGTGGCTGGCAAGGTGCGTCGCGTACGATTGATACATCGCCCCCTGCAACAGGAAACCGTGACTGAAGATGATGAGCGGGCACGCGTGGATCTGGGAAGCCGTCTGAACGGGTGCAACGAAGAGAATCCCCACCTCACGATCGTCCTGTACATCGATCAGCGTCTCGCTGAACTCAACGGTTTCGTACGGCCCGGCGGAGTCCGGTGTGTGTGCGAGGCAAACCGAGACACTGCCGAGGAGACAGGCGACAAGGCCGAAGAAGCCGACGAGCCGCATGGGCGTGCACATCATGATGACCCAGGATACAACAGAGCTTGGTCCGGGTGAAGCGGAGAACGCGTGTATGCTGTGGAGAGGAGATCGAATGGATAACGGTAGACGCGTGGTGCTCGATACGAACGTGTACGTTGCGGCGGCGTTCAACCCGCGCAGCAGTGCAGCAAGCATATTGCGCGCAGTCCGAAATGGGCGGTTGCAGTTGGTGTGGGACGAGCCCACCGTGCGCGAGACTCGCTTGATCTTGAAGCGGATTCCGCCGATTTCATGGGAGTGGTTCGCAGACCTGTTCGGTGAAGAGAATCGCTTTCGAGACATCGTAGATCCCGCGTGGTTCGGCAACGTCGAGGATCCGGACGACCGCAAGTTTGCCGCACTGGCGTACGCGGCAGACGCCACACTCGTTACGCAGGACGATCATCTTCTTCGTTGCCGCTCTGCTGTTGGAATTCGCATTGCCACACCGCATGAGTTCGCCGAGAGGTTGGCCGTGTGAGGGGACGGACGCTGAACGGCTACGACCGGTGCCGGTGTGCACATCCGCATTCGGGACCTCGAGTGATCACGCGGATATCCTTCATTCGGAGGCGAGATGAGTATCACCCTACGAGAGATCACAATGGCCAACTTCCGTGAGTGCCTGGCGCTGACGTTGGACGAGCGGCAGAAGAACTTCGTTGCCTCAAACGTGTACTCGCTGGCGGAGGCAAAAGCGGATGGCGTATCCGACCCGCGTGCTATCTACGCCGACGAACAGCTGGTAGGATTCATCATGTACGACTTCGACACAGACGAGAAACGCGGGTACATCACACGGCTGATGGTCGACAAGGGACATCAGGGACACGGGTACGGGCGAGCAGCCTTGCAGCAGGTCATCGATCGGTTCAAGGCGAATCCCGATTGCCGAGAAATCTACACGTCCGTCGCTCCGGAAAACGACGTAGCGAAGGGGCTATATGTTCTCCTCGGATTCACTCTCACCGGCGAGGTCGAGGACGGTGAGGCGGTACTTCGAATGCCGATTGCGCCGACGAAGTAGCCTTGTGAAAACGTCGCGACAGCGGAAGAGCACACGGCGGGACACGGGGCGAAGATGATACCCCGAGCGCTGCAAGCCGGCGATGGGAGCCGCTATCGCTGGATCCTTCTCGCGTTGTCGGGAGTCACGGCGGCGCTGGCCGTCGCCGCCCCCACGATGGCGATGCCGGTGCTGTTCGCCGAGATGGCGGCGGATCTTGGCCTCACGCTCGTTCAGATCGGCACCGTGTGGGGCACGGCGTCGTTTGCCGGGCTGTTCTCAAGCGTGGCCGGCGGCATGCTGGGCGATCGCTTCGGGACGAAACGAACCCTGGCGGTGTGTTGCCTTCTGCTGGGCCTCACCGGCGCGGCACGCGGTCTGTCTACGAATCTTGCGGCATTGGTTGGCACGGTCTTTCTCTGCGGGCTGGTTGTTGGCGCCGTCCCGATGAACTTGCACAAGGTGTGCGCTACGTGGTTCTCCGGACGGCGGCTTGGAGTGGCGAACGCAGTCATCAGCGGGTCGATGGCTGTTGGGTTCCTCCTGGGCTCGCTACTCAGTGCGAGCGTTCTCTCGCCGCGGCTTGGTGGATGGCGCGAAGTGCTCTTCGCATACGGCGCGGTCGCCGTTGTCATCGGCGGTGCATGGATGTTGACCCGCGAGAGCAAGCCGGCGGGCGCGTCAAGTGACCACAACGCAGCTTCCCTTCGCACCGGATTGGGGCGAGTCGTGCGCTGTCGGTCCGTGTGGGAGCTGGGGATCGCGTTGCTTGCGGTCAACGGAGCGGTCCAGGGTGTGCTGGGATACGTAGCGCTGTACTTGCGAAACGTTGGATGGTCCGGACGTCTTGCAGATGGTGCACTGTCGAGCTTCCACGCGATCAGCCTGATGGTTGTCCTTCCGCTCGCGGTGCTGTCCGATCGCCTGCGCGTGCGACTCGGTCTTCTCATTGCTGCAGCGGCGACGATCACCGTCGGAATCGGACTACTGTCCATTGTGGATGGTGTAGCAATCTGGCTGGCCGTTCTCTTAGCAGGCGCCATGCGCGACGGGTTCATGGCGGTATTCATGACAACGGTAACCGAGTTGGATTCTGTCGGCGCAGCCAACGCGGGAACAGCGTTAGGACTGGTTCTGGCGTTGTCTCGCGTTGGAGCGCTTGTGGCACCGCCGCTCGGGAATAGCCTCGCCGCGTACGGTCCACGAACACCGTTTCTTCTTTGGGCAGGAATGGCGTTCGTCGGATGGGCCGCGCTGTTGACGATGGGGCGAAGGCGCGCGGCGGCGAGAGCGGTTCGACAGTGAAGGTCATGCGTGGCGTTGGGGCAAGCGAGAAATCAGGTACCGAGGTATGCAGGAACGAAGGACCGGGTTGGGTATTCTGTTTCGAGAGTCGTAGTGGGACTCCGGAGACTGCGAAAGGAGAGGCTATGAACTGTC
>Ga0272442_10000719_pt1 | contig 51946 bp, 25 predicted proteins | sample SSMForm2O_FD_200262 | JGI IMG/M metagenome (GOLD analysis project Ga0272442, IMG submission 200262) | Marine sediment archaeal communities from Little Sippewissett salt marsh, Falmouth, MA, United States - SSM-Form-2O | ecosystem: Environmental > Aquatic > Marine > Wetlands > Sediment ... | reverse complement strand
CGCCACGATGGGCTCCGCGTAACCCGCGCAGTTCTCGTCCAGGCAGCCGTCGCAGTCGTTGTCCAGGTTGTCGTCGCAGGTCTCTTCCACCCACTCGAAACCCGGCCGCGTCCAGTACTCCGCATACTCCGGGTTGGAGCAGGAACCGTCCCCGTTGCAAATGTCGTTGGTGCACGGCATCAGGTCGTCGCAGGAATAATCCGTGCCGTCGCAAACCCCGCCGGTGCACTGGTCGTCGTAACTGCATTCCTCGCCGTCGTCGCAGACGCTGCCGTTGGTCTTGTTGGGATTGGAGCACAGGCCGGTGCCGCTGTCGCACACTCCCGCAACGTGACACTGGTCCAGGGGCGTGCACTCCACCCAGTTTCCACCCGTGCAGGAGCCGACCTGGCAGGTGTCGGTCTGGGAGCAGGCGTCGTTGTCGTCGCAGGGCGAGCCGTCGGTCTTGGGCGGATTGGTGCAGTTGCCGGTGGCCGGCTGGCAGGTGCCCGCCACGTGGCACTGGTCCAAGGGCGTGCAGGTTTTCCAGTTGGAACCTTCGCAATCGCCTCCTTGGCAGGTGTCGGTCTGCGAGCAGGCGTCGTTGTCGTCGCAGGATGTGCCGTCGGTCTTGGGCGGGTTGGTGCAGTTGCCGGTGGCCGGCTGGCATTCGCCCACATTGTGACACTGGTCCAGGGCGGTGCAGGTCACCCAGTTGGCCCCCTCGCAGGCGCCGTCCTGGCAGGTGTCGGTCTGCGAGCAGGCGTCGCTGTCGTCGCAATCGGTGCCGTCGGTCTTGGGCGGGTTGGTGCAGTCGCCGGTGGCCGGCTGGCAGGTGCCCACATTGTGGCACTGATCCAGGGCGGTGCACACCACCCAGTCGGAACCGGTGCAGCTGCCGCTCTGGCAGGTGTCGGTCTGCGAGCAGGCGTTGTTGTCGTCGCAGCCGGTGCCGTCGTCTTTGGCCGGGTTGGTGCAGTTGCCGCTGGCCGGCTGGCATACGCCCGCGTCGTGGCACTGGTCAAGGGGTGTACAGGTCACCCAGTCGAATCCGGTGCAGGTGCCGCTCTGGCAGGTGTCGGTCCCCGAGCAGGCATTGTTGTCGTCGCAGGCGGTGCCGTCGGTCTTGGGCGGGTTGGTGCAGTTGCCGCTGGCCGGCTGGCAAGTGCCCACCTCGTGGCACTGGTCCAGGGCGGTGCAGGTCACCCAGTCGGCTCCCTCGCAGACGCCGTCCTGGCAGGTGTCGGTCTGCGAGCAGGCGTTGTTGTCGTTACAGCCGGTTCCGTCGGTCTTGGGAGGATCGCTGCACACACCGGTGGTGGTGTTGCAGGTGCCCACCAGATGGCATTGATCCGACGCGGTGCAGGTCACCCAGTCGGAGCCGGTGCAGTTGCCGCCCTGGCAGGTGTCGGTCTGCGAGCAGGCATTGTTGTCGTTACAGCCGGTGCCGTCGGCCACCGGCGGATTCTGGCACTCTCCGGCGATGCACTGGTTGTCGGTGCAGGCGTTGCCGTCGTCGCAGTCGCCCGGCCCGGTGCACTGCATGCAACCGGTGTCATCTATGTCCACAAAGGTGTCGCAGTCGTTGTCGATGGTGTCGGTGCACATGGGCTGGCCGTAGGACTGCTCCACCACTCCCGGGTTGACCGCCGGGGCGTTGTCGTTGCAGTCGTTCCCGCCGGGGCAAGCCCCGTCCAGATACAAATCGCCGTCGGTGTCCTTGTCGGTGGCGCCGGTCGTGCACACGCCGCCCTGGCAGGTGTCCGCCGAGGAGCAAGGATCGCCGTCATTGCAGTCCGAGCCGTTGGCCTTGGGCGGGTTGGTGCAGTTGCCGGTGGCCGGCTGGCAAGCGCCCGCCACGTGGCACTGGTCCAGCGGCGTGCATACCACCCAGTTGGAACCGGTGCAGTTGCCGCCTTGGCAGGTGTCGGTCTGCGAGCAGGCGTTGTTGTCGTCGCAAGAGGTGCCGTCGGTCTTGGGCGGGTTGGAGCAGTTGCCGGTGGTGGTGTTGCACACGCCCACATTGTGGCACTGGTCCAGGGCGGTGCACACCACCCAGTCTGAACCCGTGCAGGTGCCGCTCTGGCAGGTGTCGGTCTGCGAGCAGGCGTTGTTGTCGTCGCAGGTGGTGCCGTTGGTCTTGGGCGGGTCGGAGCAGACGCCGGTGGTGGTGTTGCAGGTGCCGGCGTCGTGACATTGGTCCAGCGGGCTGCAGGCTACCCAGTCGGAACCCGTGCAGGTGCCGCCCTGGCACTCGTCGGTCTGCGAGCAGGCGTTGTTGTCGTCGCAGGGGCTGCCGTCCGACTTGGGCGGGTTGGTGCAGTTGCCGGTAGCCGGCTGGCATTCGCCCGCCACGTGGCACTGATCCAGCGCCGTACAAACCACCGGGTTTGATCCCGTGCAGGTGCCGCCCTGACAGGTGTCGGTCTGGGTGCAGGCATTTTCGTCGTCGCAGGGAGTGCCGTTGGTCTTGAGCGGATTGGAGCAGGTGCCGGTAGTGGTGTTGCACACTCCCACGTCGTGGCACTGGTCCAGGGCGGTGCACACCACCCAGTCCGAGCCGGTGCAGGTGCCGTTCTGGCAGGTGTCGGTCTGCGAACAGGCGTTTTCGTCGTCGCAGGGGCTGCCGTTGGTCTTGTTGGGGTTGGTGCAGTTGCCGGTGGCCGGCTGGCAGGTGCCGGCGACGTGGCACTGGTCCAGCGGGTTGCATACCACCCAGTCTGAGCCGGTGCAGGTGCCGCTCTGGCAGGTGTCGGTCTGCGAGCAGGCGTTTTCGTCGTCGCAGGGGCTGCCGTTCGACTTGGGCGGGTTGGTGCAGATCCCCGAGGCCGGGTTGCACACACCCACTTCGTGGCACTGGTCCAGGGCGGTGCATACCACCCGGTTGGAGCCGGTGCACACGCCTGCCTGGCAGGTGTCGGTCTGCGAGCAGGCGTCGTCGTCGTCGCAGGACGTCCCGTTGGCCACCGGGTTGTTCTGGCAGACGCCGCTCGAGCAGATGTCGGTGGTGCACTCGTTGTTGTCGTTGCAGTCGCCGTTGATGATGCACTGCATGCAGTCGGTGTCGCTCATGTCCACGAAGGTATCGCAGTCGTTGTCGGCGGTGTCTCCGCAGGTGGCGTCCCCGAAGGGCCCCTCGGTGGCCCCGGGGTTGATCGCCGGGGCGTTGTCGTTGCAATCGTCGCCGCCCGGGCATAACCCGTCCAGGTAGGTGTCGCCGTCGGTGTCCTTGTTGGTGGCCCCGGCCACGCAGGAGCCGGTCTGGCAGGTGTCCAGGGTGGAGCAGGCGTTGCCGTCGTTGCAGGCGGTGCCGTCGGTCTTGGGCGGATTGGAGCAGACGCCGGTGGTAGTGTTGCAAACGCCCACGTCGTGGCATTGGTCCAGGGCGGAGCAGACCACCCAGTTGCCCCCGGTGCATACGCCCGACTGGCAGGTGTCGGTCTGCGAGCAGGCGTTGCCGTCGTTGCAAGCGGTCCCGTTGGTCTTGGGCGGATCGGAGCAGATTCCGGTAGTGGTGTTGCAGGTGCCGGCGTTGTGGCACTGGTCCGAGGCGGCGCAAATCACTGGATCCGAGCCGGTGCAGTTGCCGCCGATGCATTCGTCGGTCTGGGTGCAGGCGTTGTTGTCGTCGCAAGGGCTGCCGTCCGACTTGGGCGGATTGCTGCACAGGCCCGTGGTTGTGTTGCAGGTTCCGGCCACATGGCACTGGTCCGAGGCGGTGCAGACCACCGGGTTGGATCCCTCGCAGTGTCCGCCGAAGCATTCGTCGGTCTGGGTGCAGGCGTTGTCGTCGTCGCAGGCAGAGCCGTCCGACTTGGGGGGATTGGAGCAGTTGCCGGTGCTGGTGTTGCACACGCCCGCGTCATGGCACTGGTCCAGGGCGGTACAAATCACGGGATTCGAGCCGGTGCAGTTGCCGCCGATGCACTCGTCGGTCTGGGTGCAGGCGTTGCCGTCGTTGCAGGAAGTGCCGTCGGATTTGGGGGGATCGGAGCAGATACCCGTTGTGGTGTTGCAGGTGCCGGCGGTGTGGCACTGGTCCGAGGCGGTGCAAACCACGGGATCCGAACCCTCGCAGTTGCCGCCGATGCACTCGTCGGTCTGGGTGCAGGCGTTGCCGTCATTGCAGGGAGCGCCGTCCGACTTGGGAGGATTGCTGCAGACGCCGGTGGTGGTGTTGCAGGTGCCGGCCAAGTGGCACTGATCCGACGCTGTGCACACCACCCAGTTCGAGCCGGTGCACAATCCATCCTGACATGTATCGGTCTGCGAGCATGCGTTGGAATCATTGCAGGCGGTGCCGTTGGTCTTGGGCGGATTGGAGCAAATTCCCGTGGTGGTGTTGCAGACCCCCACGTCATGACACTGATCCAGGGCGGAGCAAACCACGGGGTTGGAACCGGTGCATATGCCGCCCTGACATGTGTCGGTCTGGGTACAGGCGTTGTTGTCGTTGCAAGGGGTGCCGTTGGACCTGGGCGGATTGGTGCAGATGCCGGTCACCGAATTGCAGGTACCTGGATTGTGGCACTGGTCCAGGGCGGTACAAATCACGGGATTGGACCCTACGCAGTTGCCGTCCACACATTCGTCGGTCTGGGTGCAGGCGTTGCCGTCGTCGCAGGCGGTTCCGTTGGTGACCGGGTTATTCTGGCACTCGCCGCTCACGCAGGCGTCGGATGTGCAGGCATTCCCGTCCTCGCAGTCCAGCGGCCCGGTGCACTGCATGCAGCCGGTGTCGTTCATGTCCACGAAAGTGTCGCAGTCATTGTCCACCGTGTCCGCGCAGGTGGCGTGGCCGTATGGACCCTCTTCGGCGTCGGGATTGACCGCCGGCTCGTTGTCGTTGCAATCGTTGCCCCCCGGGCACAGGGCGTCCAGGAAGGTGTCCGAATCGGTGTCCTTGTTGGTCGCCCCGGCGGTGCAAATGCCGTTCTGACAGGTGTCCAACGTGGAACAAATGTTGCCGTCGTTGCAGGCGGTTCCATTGGACTTCGGCGGGTTGGAGCAGTTGCCGGTGGTCGTGTTGCATACGCCGACGTCGTGGCATTGATCCAGGGCCGTACACACGACCGGATCGGATCCCTCGCAGGTTCCGCCGACGCACTCGTCGGTCTGGGTGCAGGCGTTGTTGTCGTTGCAGGGCGAACCGTCGGTCTTGTTGGGATTGGAGCAGATACCCGTGGTCGGGTTGCAAGTGCCGGCCACATGGCATTGGTCCAGCGGTGAGCAGACCACCAGATCGGATCCCTCGCAGGTTCCGCCGATGCACTCATCGGTCTGGGTGCAGGCGTCGTTGTCGTCGCAGGCGGCGCCGTCCGCCTTGGGGGGATTGGAACAGTTGCCGGTGGTGGTATTGCACACGCCGGCCACGTGACACTGGTCGAGCGCGGTGCAAACCACAGGATTAGAACCCACACAGGCGCCGCTCTGGCATTCGTCCGTCTGGGTGCAGGCGTTGCCGTCGTCGCAGGCGGTGCCGTCGGTCTTGGGGGGGTTCGAACAGTTGCCGGTGGTAGTGTTGCACACGCCGACGTCGTGGCACTGGTCCTGGGCGGTGCATACCACCCAATCGGACCCGGTACATGCCCCGCTCAGGCACTCGTCGGTCTGCGAGCAGGCGTTGTTATCGTCGCAAGGGCTGCCGTCGGACTTGTTCGGGTTGGAGCAAAGACCGGTGGTGGGATTGCAGGTGCCGGCCACGTGGCATTGGTCCAGGGCCGAACAGACCACGGGATCCGAACCCTCGCAGGCGCCAGCGATACATTCGTCGGTCTGGGTACAGGCATCGCCGTCGTTGCAAGGACTGCCGTCCGACTTGGGTGGATTGCTGCAAAGACCCGTGGTTGTGTTGCAGGTTCCGGCCACATGACACTGATCCAGGGCGGTGCACACCACGGGATTGGATCCCGTGCAACTGCCGCTGATGCACTCGTCGGTCTGGGTGCAGGCGTTGCCATCGTTGCAGGGTGAACCATCCGTCTTGGCCGGGTTGGAGCACAAACCGGTGGTGGTATTGCAAGTGCCCACATTGTGGCACTGGTCCAGGGCCGTGCACACCACCAGATCGGATCCGGTGCAGACGCCGCCGATGCACTCGTCGGTCTGGGTGCAGGCGTTGTTGTCGTCGCAGGCGGCGCCGTCCGACTTGAGCGGGTTGCTGCAGACGCCGGTGGTGGTGTTGCAAGTGCCCACCAGGTGGCACTGGTCCAGTGCGGTGCAAACGACCGGATTGGAGCCAGTGCACACTCCTGACTGACAGGTGTCCGTCTGGGTGCAAGCATTGCCGTCGTCGCAGGCGTTGCCGTCGGTCACCGGATTGTTCTGGCACTCACCGCCCACGCACAAATCAGTGGTGCAGACGTTCCCGTCGGCGCAGTCCGCATGGCCCATGCACTCCATGCAGCCCGAATCCAGCAAGTCGACGAAGGTATCGCAATCGTTGTCCCACCCGTCGCCGCAAATCGGATCGCCGTACGAAGCCTCGACCTGGCCGGGGTTTATGAAGTCGCGGTTGTCGTCGCAATCGTTTCCTCCCGGGCACAGGCCGTCCAGGAAGGTGTCCGAATCGGTGTCCTTGTCGGTGGGCCCGGCGGTGCAGGTGCCGGCCTGACAGGTGTCCTGGGTGGAGCAGTTGTTTCCGTCGTTGCAGGGAGTGCCATCGGTCTTGGGCGGATTGGAGCAGTTGCCGGTGGTGGTGTTGCACACGCCGGCGCTATGACATTGATCCAGCGGGGTGCAGATGACCGAGTCGGATCCGGTGCAGGTTCCGCCCAGGCACTCGTCGGTCTGGGTGCAGGCGTTGTTGTCGTTGCAGGCGGTTCCGTCGGTCTTGGGCGGGTTGGAGCAGTTGCCGGTGGTGGTATTGCAGGTGCCCACGTCGTGGCACTGGTCCAGCGCCGTGCAAACCACCGGGTTGAGACCCGTGCACGCACCGCTCTGGCACTCGTCGGTCTGGGTGCAGGCGTTGGAGTCGTCGCAGGGAGCGCCGTCGGTCTTGGGGGGATCGGAACAGAGACCCGAAGTCGGGTTGCAGGTGCCGGCCAGATGGCATTGATCCGAAGCGGTGCAAGTCACCAGATCGGACCCGGTGCAGGTCCCGCCGATGCACTCGTCGGTCTGGGTGCATAAATCGTCGTCGTCGCATGGAGTGCCGTCGGTCTTGGCCGGGTTGGAACAGCTGCCGGTGGTGGTGTTGCAGGTGCCCGCACTGTGGCACTGATCCAGTGCCGTACAAACCACGGGATTTGAACCTACACAGCTACCGCCGGTGCATTCGTCGGTCTGGGTGCAGGCGTTGTTGTCGTCGCAGGCGGTGCCGTCGGTCTTGGGCGGGTTGGAGCAGTTGCCGGTGGTGGTATTGCAGGTGCCCACGTTGTGGCACTGGTCAAGTGCGGTGCAGATCACGGGATCGTCGCCCACGCAGTTGCCCGACTGACACGTATCGGTCTGGGTGCAGGCATTGCCGTCGTTGCAGGGGGTGTCGTCCGTTTTGGCCGGATTGGAGCAGGTGCCGTTGAGCGGATTGCAGGTGCCGGCCAGGTGGCATTGGTCCGAGGCGGTGCAAGTCACCGGGTCGGACCCCGTGCAGGTGCCGTCGACGCACTCGTCCGTCTGGGTGCAGGCATCGTTGTCGTCACAGGCGCTGCCGTTGCTCTTGTTGGGATTGGAACAATTGCCGGTGCTCGGATTGCAGGTACCCACGTCGTGACACTGGTCCAGCGCGGTGCAAGTCACGGGGTTGGTCCCGGTGCAGACCCCGGACTGGCAGGAATCGGTCTGGGTGCACAGGTTGCCGTCGTCGCAGCCGGTGCCGTCGCCCACCGCATTGTTCTCGCAAATTCCGGACACGCACACGTCGGTGGTGCACTCCTCGTTGTCGTTGCAGTCGCCGTCGACCAGGCACTGCATGCAGTTGGTGTCGGCGCCGTCCTGGTAGGTGTCACAGTCATTGTCCCAGCCGTCCGAGCAGGTGGCGTCCCCGAAGGGCCCTTCGGCGGCCGCGGGGTTGACCAGGGGCTCGTTGTCGTCGCAGTCGGTGCCTCCCGGGCACATCCAGTCGAAGTATGTGTCGTTGTCGACGTCCCTGTCGGTGCTGCCGGCCGTGCAGACACCGCCCTGGCAACTGTCGACCGAGGCGCAGCTGTTCCCGTCGTCGCAGGGGGTACCGTCGGTCTTCTGGGGGTTGGAGCAGTTGCCGGTGGTGGTGTTGCAGGTGCCCACGTCGTGGCACTGGTCCAGGGCCGTACAAACCACGGGATTCGAACCCACACAACTTCCGCCGGTGCATTCGTCGGTCTGGGTGCAGGCGTTGCCGTCGTTACAGGGCGAACCATCCGTCTTGGCCGGGTTGGAACACAAACCGGTAGTGGTGTTGCAGGTGCCCACATCGTGGCACTGATCCGAGGCGGTGCAGACTACCGTATCCGAGCCGGTGCACACGCCCCCGATGCATTCATCCGTCTGGGTGCAGGCGTTGGAGTCGTCGCAGGGAGCCCCGTCCGCCTTGGGCGGATCGGAGCAAGCCCCGTTGGACGGATTGCAAGTGCCCACATCGTGGCACTGATCCAGGGCCGTGCAGGTTACCGGGTTGGAACCCACGCAGTTACCCGACTGACAGGTATCCGTCTGGGTGCAGGCGTCGCCGTCGTCGCAGGCTTCACCGTCGGTCTTGACCGGGTTGGAGCAATTGCCCGTGTCCGGATTGCACATCCCGGCGTTGTGGCAGTCGTCGATGGGCGTGCATACCACCGGGTCGTTGCCCTCGCAGAAGCCGCTCCGGCAGGTGTCCGTCTGGGTGCAGGCGTCGCCGTCGTCGCAGGCCTCCCCATCCGCCTTGGCCGGGTCGTCGCACAGCCCGGTGGTGGGCTCACAGGTGCCGACGTCATGGCACTGGTCCAGCGCGGTGCAAACCACCGGATCCGATCCCACACATACGCCGGCCACGCACTCGTCGGTGTTCGTGCACAGGCTGCCGTCGTCGCAGCTTGCCCCGTCCGTCTTGGGAGGATCGCTGCAAACCCCGGTGGAGGGCTCGCAGGTGCCTGCGTCGTGGCACTGGTCCAGAGCGGTGCACACCACCGGGTTTGACCCGATGCAGGTTCCAGCCAGGCAGGTGTCGGTCAGGGTGCACAGGTCGCCGTCATCGCAACCGGCGCCGTCCGCCTTGCTCGGGTTGTCGCAAAGGCCGGTGGTGGGATTACAGGTCCCGGCGTTGTGGCAAGTGTCCAGGGGCGTGCATTCCACCAGATCGGTGCCCACGCAAATGCCCGCCACGCAGGTGTCGGTCTGGGAGCACAGGCTGTTGTCGTTGCAGGCCGTACCGTCGGTCACTGCGGGATTGGAGCAGATACCCGTCGCCGGATCGCAGACGCCCACATCGTGGCACTGGTCCAGGGCGGTGCAAACTACCGGATTGGTGCCTACACAACTCCCATTATCGCAGTTGTCGGTGAGGGTGCACAGATCACCATCGTCGCAGGGTCTCATATTGTCCAGGTTTAGACAGCCAGTGACATCGTCACAAGTGTCGTCGGTGCAGATATTGTTGTCGTCGCAATCCAGGAAGGTCCCCGGCAGGCAGTTGCCGGTGGGCACGTCGCAGGTTTCCGTCCCGTTGCAAACGTTTCCGTCGTTGCAGTAGTCGTCGGGATCGGCCGCCGAGCTGCAGTCGAAGCAACCTTCGTCGAGGCTGTCGGTCTTGCCGTCGCAGTCGTTGTCGATGCCGTCGGAGCATATGGCGTCGGTCCGCGGCCCTTCGAACACGGTTGGATTGATATTCTCGTCGGTATCGTCACAGTCAAAACCTCCGCAGGGAATCGGAAACCAGCCGTCCCCGTCCAGGTCGGTGGGCTCACCGTCGCACTGGCCGTTGGCGCAGGTGTCGTTCATGGTGCAGGCGTCGCCGTCGTCGCAGGCGGCGGCATTGTTGGTGTGGGTGCAGGTGCCGTCCGGCGAGATGCAGCCGTCGTCGGTGCACTCGTTGCCGTCGCTGCAGTCCTTGGGTCCCCCGCCCTGGCAGGTGCCGCTGGTGCAGATGTCCCCCACGGTGCAGGCGTCGCCGTCGTTGCAAGGCAGGGAGTTGGGCGCGTTCACGCAGCCGGTGGCCGGGTCGCAACTGTCGTCGGTGCACAGCTCACCGTCGTCGCAATCGGGCTCCCCGGAGCCCGGCTGGCAGAAGCCGTTGCTGCAGGTGTCACCGAGGGTGCACAGGTTGCCGTCCTCGCAGGCGGCGGTATTGTTGGTGTGCACGCATCCGCTGGCCGAATCGCAGCTGTCGTCGGTGCACTCGTTCCCGTCATTGCAGTTGAGCGAGCCCGTACCCGCCTGGCAAACGCCTCCGGCGCAAGTGTCGCCCACCGTACAGGCATCGCCGTCCTCGCAGGCGGCGCTGTTGTTCTGGTAGCTGCAGTTGCCGGTGGCCGGATCGCAGATGTCGTCGGTGCAAACATTTCCGTCGCTGCAGTCCACCGGCGTGCCCGGAACGCATACCTGGTTGATACAGAGCTCGGCGCCGTTGCAGGCGTCGCCGTCGTCGCAGTAGGCATCGCTGTCGCAAGGGTTACAGGTGGGATCGGCCATGTCGGTCAGGCCGTCGCAGTCGTTGTCGATGCCATCGGAACAAGGGGGATCGTCCTTGTTGCCCTCGAAGGCCCCGTCATATACAGCCGGATTGGTATCGTCGCAGTCCAGCCCGCAGGGGGGCGGGGCCTGCCCGTCGCCGTCCATGTCCAGCAGCTCTCCGCGGCAGGCGGCGTTCACGCAGGTGTCGTTCATGGTGCAATCGTCCCCGTCATCGCAGGGCTCGCTGTTGGCGAGGTTCACACACCCCTGGCCGCGAATGCACATGTCGTCGGTGCAGGGATTGCCGTCGTCGCAGTCGGCCGAGGCCTCGGGATCCTCGTCGATGTTGCCGTCGCAGTTGTTGTCCAGACCATCGCAAGCCTCGGTCGCGTCCGGATTGATGTCCGGATTTTGATCGTTGCAGTCTTCGCCGCCCGTATCGATGCTGCAGTGGCCGTCGTTGTCCACGTCGTCGCAGATATCGCACACACCGTCCACGCAGCCGTAGCCGGCCGGGCAGGCGTTGCCGCAGGACCCGCAGTTGGCGGGATCGGTCTGGGTGTTCACCTCGCACCCGGTGGCTATGTCGCCGTCGCAGTCCTCGTAGTCCTGGTCGCAGGCGGTTATCACGCACTCCCCTTCCTGGCACTCCGTAGTGGAGTTGGGAAAGTCGCAGGCGATTCCGCAAGCACCGCAATTATTCTCGTCGTTCTGCAAGTCGACGCATTCGCCGTCGCAGTTGGTCAGACCGTCCTGGCATTCCAGGATGAACTCCACGATCTCCTGCAAGGGCACGCAGCTTTCGTTTTCCCAGTCCTCGCACAGGTCGGCACCGTTGGCGGTCACCTTGATCTGGGCCTCGCCGGTCGTCGAGGATCCCAGAAAGGCCGCCGCGTGGCCGTCGGCATTGGTCAGGCCGGTGGGTTGCTCTATGGTGTCGACGGTGGTGCCCCCCTGGTTACGGGAGGAAAGTATCTTGATGTCCACGTTGTCAAGCGGAGTTCGCTCAGCCTCGGGATTGATCTGGTAGACCCAGACGGACACATCGGCTGCCAGACTCCCCGAAGCGGGGATACGCATCGGATCGATAACCATCTCTCCGACGATCCACTCCTGAATTGCCACCCCCCCGGTGTCCTTGCAACCCGACAGCCAGGCACCCAGCAAGCCCAGCAGCAGTGCACAACTGGCAACGACCGGCGTTCGACAAGTGCGAGAAGTCATGAACATCCTCCAATCATCAGAGAGCGAAAAAAAGAAAGGGTGAACCACGCTGTTTGCCGTGATTCACCCTGGTTTTACCCTCTTCCGCCATCTTCGGCAACCTCTCTTCTCCCCAGGGGAGGCAAGGCTTTGCGCTCCGGATTTCTGCCCGGATTGCTTTTATCGGATGGCGCCGATTACTATGTTCTTCTATATATTAGTTTATCCTTCGGGGAAACAATCTGTCAAGGGGCGGAACCCCGGTAATTCCAGAGGGTTACATAAATATTTGTGTGATATCGATCACACTATGGAAGCGGTCGCTGGATTCGCAGTCTCACATCCAGGCCGCGGGGGTAGCCTCCGTCTCCGTGGTCGTCGTCCTCGAAGAACAGGATGGTGTCGTACACCATGTTGATTATCTGCGTTCCCGTCGCCGTCTCCGGACTGACCAGGTCGCCGGGCACCACCACCGGCGGCACCCCCATAAGAACCTCGGTGGTCCCCTGCGCGCTCGTGCTCGGATCCAGCCCCACCGTCGCCGCGAACACCATCACCATACCCGCCTCGCCGCCGGACAACACCGCCAGGGATGTCCCCGCCGCCGCGTCGTAGAATGACAGGTGTTCCGTGGTCAGGTTGGACACCATCCCCTCGCCGGTCAGCGTGCCCCCGCCGATGTTCGCCTCGGTCTCAAACGCCGTCTGCCCGTACGGAAGCGTCCAGGTGTCCACCTCCACGCTCTCGGCCCCGTCCGACCACAGCCGGATGCCGGGGTTCATGTGCTGCACCTCGGTGGTGGCGGTCTCGTCGGCACCCCGAATCAGCATCGAGTTGATCCCGTTCAGGTTGCCGTGCTCCGTCCCGCCCCCGTCCACGAACTGCCCGGGGGCGAACCGCGGCACCGCCGACACCGTCGCGTTGCCGCCAACCAGGTCGTTCGAGCTCAACGACAGGTCGGTGATCTCACCCACGATCACCGCCGCCCTCACGTCCCTCGTTGAGTTGGCCGCCACCGTGGCGATCCCCGCTCCGTCCGGACCCGTCACCGTCACCGCGCTCGAGGAGGCGGCGCTGCCGATGTCGGTATACGGGTTGTAGGCGTCTACGGTCGGGGTGTGTCCCGACAAACTCAACGGGTTGCCGCAGCGGTCCAATCCCAGCAGCTTCACCTTGACGCTGGAGCCGTCCGCTCCTCCCGTCCGCGAGTAAATGTACGCCGGCTTCGGCGACTTCCTCCACAGATTGGCCGCCGCCACCGCCGCGCTCTCCAGATAGCCGAAGTTGTCCGCCCCGGAATCGCCGTGCCCCTCTTCGTCCTTGCAGATGGTCGTGCTGCCGTCCTTCACCATAACCGACGCCGCTCCGGGAATACCCTCGGGCAAGGTCACCGTGAGCTTGGTGGTCGAGTGGTCGGTCACCGTCGCCGGCACCCCACCGACCCATACCTGGTTCCCCGCACTGGCAAAACCATGCCCGCAGATGTACAAAGTCCCGCCGTCGGTAAGACCAACCTCCGGCAACTCCCCGTTAAAACAAGTGCTGTTGTCGACCGACAGCCCGGTGATCGCCAGGGTGTAGCTGCTGAAGTCGCCCATGTATACCGGCGCCTGGTTGTCGTTGGACCACTTCGTCTGTATCAGCGGCCCCACCGCCGGGTTCGTGGTGGGATAGGTGTCTCCCAACGTCGGAACGTCTATACTGTCGGCCAGTTCGGAAATGGTACCCGCAAAGAAGTAAACCGTATCGCCGTTGGCCGTCGCGCTCACCACCGTCATCCCCGTGTCGTCCGAGGGAAGCGCCAGCCACACCCGGGCCTGCCCGTTGTCGTCCGTGTGCAGGTCCAGTTGGGCCCCGGGATTCCCGTCCTCGTCGTACAGCGTCCCCAGGGTGGTGTTGCATACCTTCATGACGTCCATGGGACACAGCCGCCCTAAGGTCATGTCGGTGCAGTCGTACTGCGTCTGGTTATCCCCGAAGCAAACCCCCTCCTCGGAAGGATGCTCCGGATCGATACCGTCGGTCAGCGGTTCCACCATGAAGGTGACCGGCTCGCCCTTCATCGGGTTGTCGGCCCCGTTGTTCACCTGCACCACCAGCGGACTGGGAAGCATCTTACCCACCGGCCCGAACTGCCCGTTGCCGGACAACCGCCGCAGCCCGTCCGGGCTCGAATACAGTATCACCTCCGCCGCCACGATGGGCTCCGCGTAACCCGCGCAGTTCTCGTCCAGGCAGCCGTCGCAGTCGTTGTCCAGGTTGTCGTCGCAGGTCTCTTCCACCCACTCGAAACCCGGTTCCAGCCAGTAGTTAAGGATTTGCGTGTGTGTGCAAGTGTTGTCGCCGTTGCAGCTGTCGCGGGTACAGGGGCTGAAGTCGTCGCAGGAGTAATCGGTGCCGTCACAAACCCCGCCGGTGCACTGGTCGTCGTAACTGCAGTCCTCGCCGTCGTCGCAGGGGGTGCCGTCGGTCTTGGGCGGATCGGAGCACAGACCGGTGCCGCTGTCGCACACCCCCGCGTCGTGGCACTGGTCCGAGGCTGTGCAAACCACCGGGTCGTCCCCCTGGCAAACCCCGCCCTGGCAGGTGTCGGTCAGGGTGCAGGCGTCGTTGTCGTCGCAGGGCGAGCCGTCGGTCTTGGGCGGATCGCTGCAAACACCGGTGGTGGTGTTGCAGGTACCCGCCAGGTGGCATTGATCCGACGCGGTGCAGACTACCGGGTCGGAGCCCACGCAGTTGCCGGACTGGCATTCGTCGGTCTGGGTGCAGGCGTCGTTGTCGTCGCAGGCGGTGCCGTTGGTCTTGGGAGGGTTGGAGCAGTTGCCGGTAGTGGTGTTGCACACACCGACCTCGTGGCACTGGTCCAGGGCGGTGCAGGTCACCCAGTTGGACCCCTCGCAGGCGCCGTCCTGGCAGGTGTCGGTCTGCGAGCAGGCGTTGCTGTCGTCGCAGGCGGTGCCGTCGGTCTTGGGCGGATCGGAGCAAACACCGGTGGTGGTGTTGCAGGTGCCCACCAGATGGCATTGATCCGACGCGGTGCATACCACCCAGTCGGAACCGGTGCAGTTGCCGCTCTGGCAGGTGTCGGTCTGCGAGCAGGCGTTGCTGTCGTCGCAGGGGGTGCCGTTGGTCTTGGGCGGATCGCTGCAAACACCGGTGGTGGTGTTGCAGGTACCCACCAGGTGGCATTGATCCGACGCGGTGCACACCACCGGATCGGCGCCGGTACAGAGCCCGCCCTGGCAGGTGTCGGTCTGGGTGCAGGCATTGTTGTCGTCGCAGGAGGTGCCGTCGGTCACCGGCGGGTTCTGGCACTCTCCGGCGATGCACTGGTTGTCGGTGCAGGCGTTGCCGTCGTCGCAGTCGCCCGGCCCGGTGCACTGCATGCAGCCGGTGTCGTCGATGTCGGTGTCGTCATCACAATCGTTGTCGATGGTGTCGGTGCACATGGGCTGGCCGTAGGACTGCTCCACCACTCCCGGGTTGACCGCCGGGGCGTCGTCGTCGCAGTCGTTCCCGCCGGGGCACAACTCGTCGAAATAAGTATCCCCATCGGTATCCTTGTTGGTGGCGCCCGCCGTGCAAGTGCCGCCCTGGCAGGTGTCCAGGGTCGAACAAGGATTCCCGTCGTTGCAGGGGGTGTCGTCGGGCTTGTTGGGGTTGGAACAGTTGCCGGTGGTGGTGTTGCAGGTGCCCGCGGTGTGGCACTGGTCAAGGGCCGTACAAATCACGGGGTCGGCCCCCTGGCATACCCCGCCCTGGCAGGTGTCGGTCTGGGTGCAGGCATTTTCGTCGTCGCAGGGAGTGTCATCGGGCTTGTTGGGGTTGGAACAAAGACCGGTAGTCGTGTTGCAGGTGCCGGCGTTGTGGCACTGGTCCAGCGGCGTGCACACCACCGAGTCGGCCCCTTGGCAGACTCCTCCCTGGCAAGTGTCGGTCTGGGTGCAGGCATTTTCGTCGTCGCAGGGGGTTCCGTTGGTCTTGGGGGGGTTGGAGCAGTTGCCGGTGGTGGTGTTGCAGGTGCCGGCGTTGTGACACTGGTCCAATGGGGAGCACACCACCCAGTCCGAACCGGTGCAGGTGCCGCCCTGGCAGGTGTCGGTCTGCGAGCAGGCGTTGTTGTCGTCGCAAGGGGTGCCGTTGGTCTTGGGTGGATTGGAGCAGTTGCCGGTGGTGGTGTTGCACACGCCCACATTGTGGCACTGGTCCAGGGCGGTACAAATCACGGAATCGGATCCGGTGCAGACCCCGCCCTGGCACTCGTCGGTCTGGGTGCAGGCGTTGCCGTCATTGCAGGAGGTGCCGTCCGCCTTGGGCGGATCGGAGCACAGCCCGGTCCCCGAATCGCAGGTGCCCACGTTGTGGCACTGGTCCGAAGCGGTGCACACCACCGGATTCAGGCCGGTGCAGGTGCCGCCCTGGCACTCGTCGGTCTGGGTGCAGGCGTTGTTGTCGTCGCAGGGGGTGCCGTCGGTCACCGGATTATTCTGGCAGAACCCGCTCACGCAAAGATCGGTCGTGCAGGGGTTGGAGTCGGCGCACTGGGCGTGGGCGGTGCAGTCAACGCAGTCGGTGTCGTCCAGGTCGGTGTCGCCGTCGCAGTCGTTGTCCCAGGTGTCGCTGCAGGTGGCACCGGTGTCCTTGTCCTCGATAGCCCCGGGGTTGATGTCGCTGCGGTTGTCGTTGCAGTCATTGCCGCCCGGGCATAACCCGTCGAGGTAGGTGTCGCCGTCGGTGTCCTTGTCGGTCGGGCCGGCCGTGCAGGTGCCGTCCTGGCAGGTGTCCTGGCTGGAGCAGTTGTTGCCGTCGTCGCAAGGGGTGTCGTCGGCCTTCTGCGGGTTGGAACAATTGCCGGTGGAAGTGTTGCAGGTGCCCGCATTGTGGCACTGGTCCAGGGGGGTGCACACCACCGGGTCGGCTCCCTGGCAGCTCCCCCCCTGGCAGGTATCGGTCTGGGTGCAGGCATTGCCGTCATCGCAAGAAGTGCCGTCGGTCTTGGGGGGGTTGGAGCAAACGCCGGTACTGGTATTGCACACGCCCACGTTGTGGCACTGGTCCAGGGCGGTGCATACCACCGCATCCGAACCGGTGCACACGCCGCCCTGGCAGGTGTCGGTCTGGGTGCAGGCGTTGTTGTCGTCGCAGGGAGCGCCGTCGGTCTTGGGGGGATTGGTGCAAAGGCCGGTGGAGGGGATACAGCTGCCCGCATTGTGGCACTGGTCCAGGGCCGTACAAATCACGGGGTCGGCCCCGATGCAACTGCCCGATTGGCAGGTGTCGGTCTGGGTGCAGGCGTCGCTGTCGTCGCAGGGGCTGTCATCGGGCTTCTGCGGATTGGAGCAGTTGCCCGTCGTCGTGTTGCACACGCCCACGTTGTGGCACTGGTCCATTGCGGTGCACACCACCGGATTCAGGCCGGTGCAGGTGCCGCCCTGGCACTCGTCGGTCTGGGTGCACGCGTTGCCGTCGTCGCAGCCGGTTCCGTCGCCCACCGGGTTGTTCTCGCACGCGCCTCCCGAACATATGTCGGTAGTGCAGTCGTTGCTGTCGTCACATTCACCATCGTTGATACAAACCGCGCAGCCCGAGTCCAGCATGTCGACGAAAGTGTCGCAGTCGTTGTCGATGGTATCGCTGCATGATGCCGGCAGCAGCACCCGGTCCTCGGTCGCTCCCGGATGCACCGCGGCGGCATCGTCGTCGCAGTCGTTGCCGCCCGTACAATTGTCGTCGAAGTAGGTGTCCCCGTCGGTGTCCTTGTTGGTGGCCCCGGCGGTGCAGTTGCCGCCCTGGCAGGTGTCCAGGGTCGAACAGGCGTCCCCGTCGTCGCAGGGGCTGCCGTCGGATTTCTGCGGATTGGAACAGTTGCCGGTGGTGGTGTTGCATACGCCCGCGTCGTGGCACTGGTCCAGGGCGGTGCACACCACCTCGTCGGTGCCCGCGCAGATGCCCATCTGGCAGGTGTCGGTCTGGGTGCAGGCATTGCCGTCGTCGCAGGGGGTGTCGTCGGCCTTGCTGGGATTCGAACAAACCCCGGTGCCCGGGTCGCAGGTGCCCACGTCGTGGCATTGGTCCTGGGCGGTGCAAATCACGGGGTTGGCTCCGGTGCATGCTCCCGCCTGGCAAGTATCGGTCTGGGTGCAGGCGTCGTTGTCATCGCAGGGCGTGTTGTCAGCCTTGGGAGGATCGCTGCAGACGCCGGTGCCCGGATCGCAGACCCCGGCGTTGTGGCACTGGTCCAGCGGAGTGCACACAACCGGGCTCGAACCCACGCAGGTCCCCGACTGGCAGGTGTCGGTCAGGGTGCAGGCGTCCCCGTCGACACATCCGGCCCCGTCCGCTTTCTGCGGATTGCTGCAGATGCCCGTGCCCGGATTGCAGGTTCCGGCGTTGTGACAGGTGTCCAGCGGAGAGCACACCACCGGATCGGTGCCCACACAGGTACCGGCCTGGCAGGTGTCCGTCTGGGTGCACAGGCTGTTGTCATCACAGGGGGTTCCGTCCGTCTTGGGCGGGTTGGAGCACACCCCGGTTCCGGAGTCGCACACGCCCACGTCGTGGCATTGGTCCAGGGCGGTACACACCACCGGATTGGTGCCCACGCAGGATCCGCTATCACATCTGTCCGTCCGGGTGCAGGCGTCGCCGTCGTCGCAAGGATCCATGTTCGCCTGATTCAGACACCCGGTCTGGGTGTTGCAGCTGTCGTCGGTGCAGGGATTGCTATCGTCGCAGTCCAGGGGAGTCCCGGCCACACAGCGGCCGCCCACGCAGGTCTCGTCCCCATTGCAGACGTTGTTGTCGGTGCAGTCACCGTCTCCGGTACAGGCAACGCAGCCGTTGTCGGCCCCGTCAGTGGCGCCGTCGCAGTCGTTGTCTACCCCGTCGCTGCACATGGGATCGTCGTGCGGCCCCTCGTAGACCAGGGGAACATTGGGATCGCCGTCGTCACAATCGAAGCCGCCGCAGGTCATCGGTCGATACCCGTCCCCGTCGGCATCCGTAGGAACCCCCCTGCATTGGCTGTTGGCGCACACGTCGTTCATCGTGCAGACATCGCCGTCGTCGCAAGAGGCGGTGTTGTTGGTATAGGTGCATCCGCCGGTCCCCGGGTCGCAGACGTCGTCGGTGCAGACGTTGTGGTCGTCGCACAGGCTGGCGGCCCCCGGCTGGCAGGATCCGTCGAGGCAGGCGTCCCCGATAGTGCAGGGGTCGCCGTCGTCGCACAGCGCGGTGTTGTTTGTGTGAACGCAGCCCTGGCCCGGGTCGCAACTGTCGTCGGTGCAGATCTCGCCGTCGTCACAGTCCAGCGCCCCGCTGCCCGCCTGGCACAGCCCGTTGGCGCAAACGTCTCCGGTGGTACACGGGTTGCCGTCGTCGCAGGGGGCGGTGTTGTTGGTGTTCTGACACCCGACACCGGCCACGCAGACATCGTCGGTGCAGACGTTGCCGTCGCCGCAACTCAATGAGCCGGTGCCGGCCGTGCAGGCTCCGCCGCTGCAAACGTCTCCTACCGTGCAGGGGTCGCCGTCGCTGCAGGCGGCCGTGTTGTTGGGGTGATTGCACTGGTGGTTCAAGGCGTCAATGGAAACGCACCGATCATCAGTGCATACGTTTCCGTCATCGCAATCCGGCGCGGTACCCTTCTGGCACACGTGATTGATGCACATTTCGATCCCGTTGCAGGCGTCGTTATCCCGGCAATACTCATGGGTGTCGCAAGGATTGCAGGTGGGCTCCTCCAGATCGGTCAGCCCGTCGCAGTCGTTGTCCTTGCCATCGGTGCATATTTCGGAGGTCTTCTCACCCGCCTCGACCAATCCACCATGAACCAAGGGATCATTGTCATCGCAGTCGTCACCGCCGCACTCTTCCGGATGATGACCGTCGAGGTCTTCATCCTTGGTGTCCCATGCGCAGGTTCCGTCCTGGCAGTGCTCGTTTACCGTGCAGGGGTCGGCGTCGATGCAGCAGGTTGTGTCGGTGTTGGCCAGGTTGACGCATCCCTGGCCCCGCACGCACATGTCGTCGGTGCAACAGTTGTTGTCGTTGCACGAGTCGGTTGCGGCAGGGTCTTCGTCGATAGTGCCATCGCAGTTGTCGTCCTTGGGGCCGCAGACCTCCGGGGCGCCGGGGTGGACGTTGGGATCGTTGTCGTCACAGTCGTCGCCGCCGCATTCCGGAATATCGGAGTAATGGAGATCACCATCCTGGTCGCAACGAGCCGGGTCGACCCACACGCAGCCACCGTCCACGCAGCCCTCGTCGTCTGCGCAGACGACTCCACAGCTTCCGCAATTGTCGTGATCGGTCAGCTTGTCGGTTTCGCATCCATTGGCGTCCACGCCGTCGCAGTTGTCCCAGTCGTAGCCGGCTTCGTCCTCGCAAGCCAACAGGGTGCACTGCCCGTCAATGCATTCCTCGGTGGCATGCGGCAGGTCGCAGGGGTTGTCGCAGGCCCCGCAGTGCTCCAGGTCGGTGTCGAGATCCACGCACTCTCCGTCGCAGTTCTCCAGGCCGGAGGGGCAGGCCACGTAGAAGGTCACGATCCGCTGCAGGGGGGTGGCGCAACTATCTCCCGCCCATTCCTCGCAGATCGGCGCGGCGATCTGGTCCTTGGACCCCTTCTGCCTGGCCTCCAACTGCACCTCCCCGGCGGTGGTGGAGCCCAGGAAGGCCACCGCGCGTCCGTCGGCGTTAGTCGGGCTGGTGGATTGTTCGATGATGTCGATTTCGTTACCCCCCTGGTTGCGCGAGGAATGGACCGTAATGGTGATCCCCTGCAGGGGGTTGTCCGTCCCCCGCTCGTAGACCCATACGGAAACCTCCGCCTCGAGGTTGCCGGTGGCGGGTATGTCCATCGGATCGACCTGCATGTCTCCGTCGACCCAGTTGGGTATTCCCTGCCCGTCGCAGTCGCACCCCAGGGAGCCCAGGACGGCCAACAACGAAAGCATTGCCAATGCGGAAAGCAGTTTGGTTCCATGAGTGCGAGAGACCATGTTCACCCTCCAGCGTCCGGACAAAAAACAGACACAAACAAAAAACGGACCGCCTCTTACAAGGAAAGCGTTCCGCGCATCAGTCTCGACCACCCAACCATCTTCGGCAACCTATCTCTCAAGGTTTTGCGCTCCGGGCCTTTCGTCCGGATTGCTCTTTTCGGATGGTTACTTTGTTTACTCTTCTTCAGTTTAAGCCAGTCCCGGCCAATCTGTCAAGGGGCATATCGCCTGAAAAAACAAAAGGATAGCTGCAAATGGGGTGTTATAAGCAATCGTCGACCAGCAGAACGGGAATATTGGTTTTCCCGCCGTTTACGATCGCGCCCTCGCCGCAGCCGCATGTCAGGGTGCTGCGCATGTCATCCAGGGCTTCGACGTAGAAGACGTAGGCGCCTTCCGGGAGGTTCTTGATGACCACGGCGCCGCCCTCGGTCGCGGAGAAGGCCACGGTGCCGAAGTCGACCGTATCGGCGGCATAGTCGCCGACGCTCTCGCGGGGATTGTCGACGAAGAAATTATCGCAGTCGATCGTGCCGCCGGCTTTGGACTGGACGGTGAGAACGTAGTAACGGATGTAGGCGGTACCGGCAGGCAGATCGCGCGGAGAGAAGTTGATGGCCAGTCCCTGCTGACTCAGGTCGTCCATGCCGCACGACACCGATACTAACAATACCGGAACCAACAACACCATCTGTAGCATGCGCGGCTTCATCGGATCCACAACACCGCCTCGCCGGTGGAGGGGGTGCCCCCGCCGGACGAGAGAGAATCGACCAGGAAATAGGTGCCGGTGGAGGCGCCGGCCACGCCGGCGACTATCAGCGTCCAGAACCACCAGCTTTTCAGCAACGGCGTCTTGCGGGCCCCCTCGGGCACCTTGCCGGACATGAGGTTGATCCGAAACGACATGGGCTGCTTGGGGTTGCCCATGTTGGCCACCCAACGGCCCTGGCTATCCAGGCCGGCGATGTAGTAGTCGATGAACAGCTCGACTTCGTCATAGACATTCCAGATGAAAGGGATGTAGCCCACGTAGGTGATGGCCCCGCGGCCGGCGGTGGCTTCCTTGGTGGGCTGCATGTCCACCGAGGAGTACTCCGGATCGTCCCGGCGCCGGAAGTACACCCGCATGTCCTGCAGCTTGCGGTGCAGGTCCACCACGTAGGCCTTCAGCTCCACCCGCTCGGCCGCCGCCAACTCGGTCAGCGGCTTGTGGCGCATGATCACCTTGTCCTTCTTGGCCACCTTCTCCTTCACTTTGTTGAAGAAGTTGAGGATCTTGGGGCTGGTAAGCAGCGGGTTCATCTCGTAGTTGGCATCAACCTTCAAGAGCAACTCGAAGGCGCGCCCGGCGTGCTTCTTCTGCCCCTGCACGATGTAGATGAACCCCATGTATTTGTAGATCTCGACGATGTCACGCCGCTTGTTGCCCTTGGCCCGGATGGCCTTCTTCAGCTTTTTCATCGCCTCGCGGTACTGCAGGTTGTCGTACAGGATCTTGGCTTCCTGGAGTTGTTTGTTTCCAGAAACGTAGGCATCCCGCCCTTGCCCCCATGCCGGTAATGCAGATGAAAGGAGTGCACCCATCAGCAGGACGGAGACGATACGACAACGCAAGGCGAATGTTGGCAATGCTTCTCCCTTTTGGGCCTACATTTTTTGCCCATCACCTCAAAAAGTCAAGACTTTTCACTGTATTTTAGTTGACTTCGGAATTTCCGGCGGAATAACATGAAAATGGATTTTTGTATCGATTTTGGGTCGTTGGTTACTATGTCGCGTCAGTTCGGAAAATTCCAGTTGCTGAAGAAAATCGCCACCGGCGGTATGGCCGAGATCCACATCGCCAAGCAGCGCGGAATGGAGGGCTTCGAGAAGATCGTCGTCATCAAGATGATCCTGCCCCACCTGGCCAACAACGCCGACTTCGTCAACATGTTCCTCGACGAGGCCCGCATCGCCGCCCGCCTCACCCACCCCAATATCGTCCAGATCTACGATCTGGGCCGCGCCGGGGGCACCTACTTCATCGCCATGGAGTACGTCCAGGGGGAAAACCTGCGCAGCATATCCAAGGTAGCCCGCAAGCATAGTGCCTCCATTCCGCTGGAACACATCGTCAAGATCGCCAGCCAGGCCTGCGAGGGCCTGCATTACGCCCACACCAAGACCGACACCAGCGGCAACCCGCTGCACATCGTCCACCGCGACGTAAGCCCCCAGAACATCCTGGTTTCTTTCGAGGGCGTGATCAAACTGGTTGACTTCGGCATCGCCAAGGCGGCCACTCAGTACGCCGAGACCAAGGCGGGGATCCTCAAGGGCAAGTATTCCTACATGTCGCCGGAGCAGTGCAAGGGCAAGCACATCGACAACCGCTCGGATGTCTTCTCCATGGGAATCGTCCTGTGGGAGCTGGCCACCGGCGTACGCCTGTACAAGAAGTCCTCCGAGCTGATGATCCTCAAGGAGATCACCGAGGGCAAGGTTACTCCGCCCCGGGAGATCAACCAGCAAATCCCCGCCGAGCTCGAGGCCATCATACTCAAGGCCCTGGAGAAGCACGCCGACAACCGGTTCCAGGACGCCCTGCAGATGCACCTGGCCCTGGAAGAATTCATGAAAAACCGGGGGCTTACCTCCAGCACCGTGCACCTGAGCGCCTTTATGCGCGAGATGTTCAAGGAAAAACTAGACAACCTGCGGAAGATCGAGGAGGCCCAGGCCTCGGGAGACTCACTGGAGTCCTTCCTGTTCGATGACGTAAACCTGGAAGCGGAGATGTACGTCCCCGGGACCGGCGTGACGCCATCCCAGGCTTCGCCGATCTCCACTCCCTCCCAGCCATTGTACCCCCGGCCGACCACCGGCGTTTCCCGACTCTCTCCGGCTCCCGCCCCTCCCAGCACCGGCCGCAGCCGTAACATTTTGCTGGGCGCCTTGCTGGTGGTCTTGCTGGGCGTTCTCGGAACGCTGGGATATCTGATCTACTCCCACGCCACCGAGCCCGAGCCGTCTCCGGTGGATGCCGGCGTGCCGATGGCTCTGGGCAAGGGGGCCATCCACGTCACCTCGACCCCCACGGGAGCCAAGGTGCTGGTGGACGGCAACGAACGGGGCCAGACTCCCTGCGACGTGAAGGATCTCAATCTGGGAACCTTCTACACCCTGCAGGTCGAAGAACCTGCCCACCGGCCCTGGACCACCCAGTTCAAACTGGAAGACTCCAAGGAAATGCGCCGGTTCCACGCGCGCCTGGACAAGAAATCCGCGGCGGCCGGCAGCGGATGGGTGGAGCTCACCACCGTGCCGCCGGGCGCCCGGGTGACCATTGACGGCAAGCCGGTGGCCGGGACCACTCCCCTGGTCATTCCCAAGGTGTCTACCGCCCGTTCGCACACCCTGCGCGCCTCGCTGGAGGGCCGGCAGGACTGGGCCAAGACCTTCAGGCTCAAACCCGGTGAGCACCTCAAGCTCGAAGGAGAATTGCCCGAGAAGCAGGCGCCCGATCCCCGGGCCAAGCCGGCGGTCTACACGCTGCGCTCCAGGCCCCGCGGAGCCAAGTTCTACCTGGACGGCAAACCGGTCTCCTCCCGAAAGCTCAAGCTGGCCCCCGGCGGTTCTCACCTGCTCTCCGCCAGACTGTCCGGGTACAAGGAGTACAGCGAGCGCCTCAACCCCAAGTCGGGCGAGCGCAAGCGCATCCTGGCCCGGCTGGAAAAGAAGAAGGCCGTCGCAGTGGTCGCCAGCGGCAAGGCCAAACTGTCGGTCGATTGCACACCCTGGGCGGTGGTGTACGTCGACGGCGTGCACATCGGCACCACTCCGGTGGCCGGCCACGAAATCACCCCGGGCGCCCACACCCTGCGCCTGGTCAACAACCAGCTGCACTCCAGCAAGACCGTCAAAATCTCGGCCAAGCCCGGGGAGTCGATCCGCAAGTCCATCGAGTTCCAGAAGGGCTTCCTGCAGGTCCGCGCCAAACCCTGGGCGCACGTGAGAATCCACGGCAAGAAGATCGGCACCACGCCCTTCGAGGCCCAGGAGCTCTACGAGGGCACCTACACCGTGGTCCTCGAGAACCCCACCCTGGGCAGGACCATGGAACGCAAGGTGGTAATCAAGCCGGGCAAGACCGCCGTCTTGACCGCCAACTTCCTTGAGTAGATCACCGGTTTGATATACATTCCGGCCAAAGCCGGAGCATACGCGTGCCACGAAGGATGGGGAAATTCCAGCTCCTTTCCGAGATCGCCACGGGCGGCATGGCGGAGATCTGGGTTGCCAAGCAGCAGTTGGAAGAGGGAATCGAGAAGCTGGTGGTCATCAAGAAGCTGCGTCCCAAGCTCAAGCGCAACCGCGAATTCGTGCACATGTTCTTAAACGAGGCCCGCATCGCCGCCCGGCTCAAGCACCGCAATGTGGTGCAGATGTACGACCTGGGCTACGCCGACGGCAACTACTTCATTGCCATGGAGTACATCCACGGCGAGAACCTGCGTAACACCACCAAGGCCTGCCGCAAGACCGGGGAGAAGATCCCCCTGACGTTCAGCCTGGCCATAATGAGCCAGGCCTGCGAGGGCTTGCACTACGCCCACACCAAGACCGACGTCCTGGGCCGGCCGCTGAACATCGTCCATTGCGACATGAGCCCCCAGAACATCGTGATCTCCTTCAGGGGGGAGATCAAGCTGGTGGACTTCGGCGTGGCCAAGGCGACCAGCCGTTTCGAGCAGGCCCAGAAGGGAGTGGTCAAGGGCAAGCTGGCCTACATGTCCCCCGAGCAGATCCAGGGAAAAGCCATGGACGCCCGTTCGGACGTCTTCTCGGCGGGGATAGTGCTGTGGGAGCTCTGCACCTGGAAACGGCTGTTCGGCAGCTTCACCCCCAACGAAATCGTGAAGCTGATTCCCGGCGGAAACGTCCCCTCCCCCCGGCGGGTCAATCCGGAAGTATCTCCGGATCTCGAGGCAGTAATCCTCAAGGCGCTTGAAAAGGATCCGCTGAACCGGTTTCAGACCGCCGAAGAGATGCATACCGCACTGCAACAGGCCATCGACCAGCAACCCGCGCCGGCAAAAACATCCGAATTGGCCGCCTTCATGCGCAGGATCTTCGAGCACAAGCTGGACAGCGTGCGCAAGATCGAAAAGGCCCAGGAGGACGGCGAGCTCGGCTCCTTCCTCTTCCACGATCTGCGTCTGGAGGAAGACGAGATGTCCGCGCTGGGCGACGACTTCGTCGCCGAGGTCTCCGCGCCCCCGCCGTTTGCGCCGGAGCAGAAGCTCGACATTCCCGTACCGGGCCCCGCCCGGCCGGAAACCCGGCCCCGGCCGAGCAACCCTCCGCGACCCCCGGTGGCCAAACCCCGCTCCTTCCACCTGATTCCCATTATCGCCGCGGTAATAATCCTGCTGGGGGCGGCGGCTTACCTGCTGGTGGCCTGGCAGAAGAACCTGTGGCCCTTAGATACTTCGCCGACGGAAACCGGACAACCGACCGAAGCCCCGGCCGCCAAGTCGGGAATGATACACATTGCCTCCACTCCCGAAGGAGCCGGTGTCCTGGTCAACAAGAAGATGCGCTGTTCCACTCCCTGTATAGTTGAAAAACTCAAGATAGACCGACCCTACCTGCTGGAAATCCAACTGAAAGGCTACCGGCCCTGGGCAGCCGAGTTCACGCTGGAAAAGGGCTTCGAGGTAAGGCGATTCGACGCCACCCTGGTTAAAATCAAATCCAAATAACTTCTGGAATGAACTATCCGGCCCGGGTATACTCCGCGCAAATGGGGGAAGGTTGAAGTGTCGCTAGTTCTGGGCAGGTACCAGTTATTGAAAGAGATCGCCATCGGCGGCATGGCCGAGATCCACGTGGCCAAGCAGACCGGCGTGGAGGGGTTCGAGAAGCTGGTGGTGATCAAGAAGATCCTGCCCCAGTTCGCCCGCGATCCGCACTTCGTCAAGATGTTCCTCAACGAAGCACGCCTGGCTGCCCGGCTGAGCCATCCCAACGTGGTTCACATCTACGATCTGGGCTACGCCAACGGCGTCTATTACATCGCCATGGAATACATCCACGGCGAGAACCTATCCGGGGTCACTTACGCCTGCCGGCAGCAGAAACGCACCATTCCCCTGGAGCACGTCCTGAAAATGGTCAGCCAGGTCTGCGAGGGGCTGCATTACGCCCACACCAAGACCGACGTTCAGGGCAAACCGCTGGGCATCGTCCACCGCGACGTCAGCCCTCAGAACGTCCTGATCTCATACGAGGGCGTGGTCAAGCTGGTGGACTTCGGCGTGGCCAAGGCGGCCACTCGCTATGACGAGGACACCCGTGCGGGCCTGATCAAGGGCAAGCTGGCCTACATGTCCCCCGAGCAGATCAGCGGCGAGCCGATGGATTCCCGCTCGGATATATTCTCCCTGGGCATCGTCCTGTGGGAGCTCTGCACCGGCCGGCGCCTCTTCGGCCGCTTCGAACCCGCGGTGATCTTGCAGAAGATCGCCGAAGCCGAGGTCCCACCCCCTTCCAAGGCCAACAAGCGGATACTTTCCGATCTGGACTCGATTGTCATGCGCTGCCTGCAACAGGACCGCGACCGCCGCTACCAGAGCGCCTTCCAGATGCATATTGCCATCGAGGAGTTCATGAAGAAGCAGGGGCTCTCCTCCAGCACTCTGCACCTGGGCCGCTTCATGCGCACCCTCTTCCGCAAGAAACTGGAAGACGACGAGAAGGTCCGCGAAGCCGAGGTCTCCGGGGCGGGCCTGGAAGCCGAGTTGTTCGCCGACCTGGAGCCCACCAAGGAGGCCTCCTCCGGGGCCAAGGCCATCGAGGAGCTGTTCCCCACCGCCCCGCCCACCACCGGCGAGCGCGAGCCCGTGGAGGTTTCCGATGAAGACATCATCGGTGCCCCCAAGAAGCGCTGGGGGATGTGGATATTCATCCTGCTGCTGCTGGCAGCCCTGGGCATCGTGGGCTACCGCTTCCACCCGCAGATCGTCGCCTTCGTCAAAGGAATGACCGGCAAGGAAGAGCCCGCCAAAAAACCCGAGCCGCCGCCGCAGGCAGCTGCGGACGGCTACCAGCCCTGGATCCTGAAGTTCAAGCTGGAGAAACCGGGCGAAATCAAAACCGTGAATGCCGCCCTGACCAAGGAAGAAATCAAAGAGGAACCAAAAGAGGAACCGGAAGAGAAGCCCGAGGAAGCACCCAGGAAGGAGCCGGTGGCCCGGCGCTACGGGAAGGTGCGGGTGATCACCAAGCCGCCCGGCGCCACCATCGAGATCGACGGCGCCGAGGTCGAGGACGTCACTCCATTGACCATCACCGGGGTGATCGCCGGCAAGCGGCACACGCTTAGGGCGTTCATGGATGGACGGAAAGACTGGGCCACCAAATTCCGGGTAAGGAAGGGCCAGCGCCTGGTGCTACGCGGGCGCCTGCCCAAAAAGAAGACATCCAAGCCGCCCAGTGAAGAGAAGCCGGCGACCGGCCAGGCTCTCCTGACAATCAACAGCACTCCGGCCGCCCAGGTGTTCGTAGATCACGTCCAGGTGGGCAACACCCCGTTGAAAAACCACAAGCTGGCCACGGGGCCGCATGTTATCCATCTCTTCTGCCAGGAACTGGGCAAGACCAAGGAAATAAAGCTCAACGCCAAGGCCGGCGCTTCGATCAAGAAGAATGTAAAATTCTAGATAAGACCCTTCGCTCTTTGAATCTGCTCGAGGGTCTTGCGGTAGGCGACTTCCCAGTCGCGGGTGCCTTCCTGCAGGTGCTTCAGGCGTCCGCGGACTTCCTCGTCCACTTCTTCGTTGATCTTGAGGTAGCGGCGGATGATGGTGACGATGCGCTTGCGCATCACGTGATCCTCCGCGTAGACCTCCTCGATGTTGGGAGAGATCAGCATGTACTCCAGCATCTGGTTGATCACGTAGTCCAGCGCGTCGTCGCCCAGCGGAATCCCCTTGGAGCCGGCGGCGATGCGCTTGGCCTCGCCGTACTTGGAGCTGCTCCATCCCCGCGAGGCCAGGATGTCCTTGGTCGAATCGGACAGCTCCTTCTCCTTGCGCAGGTACTCGTTGATCACCGCCTCGAAATCCTGCCGGGCGGCCTCGAATTTTTCTTCCTCCACCTCGATGTCCCCGGCATCGATGAGCGCCTTGGCGATGTCGCGGGCCACCGCCGGTACCAGCTTGCCGTATAGTCTCATTGTTTTCTCCTGCCCGAATCAGTACCAGCACCCCCGGTCCCGGTCAAGAACCGAATGGAGGCGAGGAATTTCGTGATTCTCTCAGCCAGGGCCGCGGTCACGCCCTTGACCCCGGCCAAATCCTCCGCGGAAGCCGCCCGGACGCCTTTCAGGCTCCCGAAGGCGCCCAGCAGCCGCCTGCGCAGCACCGGACCGACGCCGGGGATCTCGTCGAGCACGCTTCTGGTGGCGCGCTTGCGGCGCAGCTTGCGGTGGTAGGCTATTGCGAAGCGGTGGGCCTCGTCGCGCACCCGGCTGAGCAAAAACAGCTCGTCGCTCTGCGGCAGCAACATGACCGGATTCTTCCGGCCGGGAAGAAAGACGCGCTCCCGGCCTTTGGTCGAACGGCCCTTGGCCAAGGCGGCCAGGTCCAGGTCGGAAATGCCCAGGTCGGCCAGCAGCGCGGTGACCACTCCCAGCTGGCCGCGACCGCCGTCGAGCAGGATCAGGTCCGGGGCCTCCTCCTCACCCGCGGCGACTTTCCTCAAGCGCCGGGAGAGCACCTCGCGCATCATGTCCACGTCCGAATCGGGCGCCGCCTCGCGGATCCGGTAGCGGCGGTAGTGGGAGGTAGCCGGCTCGCCGTCGATCAGCACCGCCATGGATCCCACACTCAACTGACCCCCCAGGGTGGAGAGATCGAAGCACTCGATCCGCCGCGGCAACCGGGAGAGGTTCAAGCGCCGCTGGAGGCGCCGGAGACGGTCGTCCAGGATAGACGCGGTGGCCAGCGCCGAGCGGAAGGCCTCGGCGGCGTTGTCCCGGGCGGTTTCCAACAGGCGCTTGCGCCGGCCGCGTTGGGGTACGGCCACCTTGACCGGCGCCTGCCTGGTTTCGGAAAGCCAGTCCTCGAGCACCTGCTGATCCCCGCGGCCCTCGGCGGGCAACAGCAGTTCGCCGGGCAGGTCGGCTCCGGATGCGTAATGCTGACAAAGAAACTGGCGCACCACGTCGGCGCTGGGGGCCTCGATCCCGCTGAAGCGAAACCGGCTGTCGCCCAGCCAGCGGCCCTGGCGGACCTGCATCAAAAGCACTACGCCCGAGGCGCCCTCGCGAAACAGACCCACGACGTCCCGATCCACCGGGTGCTCGGCGATGACCCGCTGGCGCTCGAGGGTGCGCTCCAGTGCACGGATGCGGTCGCGGATCCGCGCGGCGTCTTCGTAGCGCAGATCGTCCGAGGCGCGCTTCATCTGCAGGTTCAGGCTTGAAAGCAGTTCATCGTAATGACCCTTCAGAACCAGTACCGCCTGGTCGACATGCCGGGCGTATTCTTCCTTCGAAACCTTCAGAACGCAGGGCCCCAGGCAGCGGCCCATCTGGTGCTGCAGGCAGGGACGCTTGCGGGTCTTGAATACGGTATCCGGACAGGTGCGCAGCTGAAAGACGCTCTGAATCAACCGGTAGGTTTCACGGGCGCTCTTGGCCGAGGTGTAGGGCCCGAACCAGCGGCCGGTCTTCTTCGCATCCGACTTCTTCCCCGGGCGCCGGCGGTCCAGCAGCATGCGGGGATAGTCGTGCCCGGCGGTCAGCCGGATGGAGAGGAACATCTTGTCGTCGAGCAGATCGATGTTGTAGCGCGGGCGGTGGTGGCGGATCAGCTCGCGCTCCATGATCAGTGCGTCCTTCTCCGACGCGGTCACCCGCACCTGGATGTCGCGGAGCACCCGGTCCAGGCGGGAGAGGAAGGCGCGCGAATCCCCGGAAGAGCGGAAGTAGCTGCGAACCCGCGAGCGCAGGTTCTTGGCCTTGCCTACGTAGATGACCCGGTCTTTTTGATCCTTCATCAGATATACGCCGGGCCTGGCCGGCAGGCGCTTCAGCAGCGCTTCCAGGCGTTTTCCCCTCAGGGGTTTCGAAGCCTCCGCCACCGCTACCTCGTCTTCAAATGCCACTGCTTCAGAGCGCGGATACGATCACGGATTTCGGCGGCGCGCTCGAAACGGAGATCCTCGGCCGCCTGGAACATCTCCCGCTCCAGCCGGGACAGGAGCTGCTCCAGATCCTCCCGGGGATCCAGGGCTCCCTTGGGGGGCGGCGGTTCGAACTCGCGGATGTCGGCGATGGCCTTCTCGATCGAGCGCGGGGTGATTTTGTTGATACGGTTGTGCTCTTCCTGCTTCGACCGCCGGCGCCCGCTTTCCCCGACCGCGAGCCTGATGGCGCCGGTCTGCTGGTCGGCATACAGCAGCACCCGCCCGTGCAGGTTGCGGGCCGCCCGGCCCATGGTCTGGATCAGCGAGGTGGTCGAGCGCAAGAACCCCTCCCGATCGGCATCCAGGATGGCCACCAGGGCCACCTCGGGCATGTCCAGCCCCTCGCGCAGCAGGTTGATCCCCACCAGGACGTCGAAGGCCCCCTGGCGCAGTTCGCGCACGATCTCCATCCTCTCGAGCGTCTTGACGTCGGAGTGCAGGTAGCGCGTGCGGATATTCTGCTCGACCAGGTAGTCGGTCAGGTCCTCGGCCATGCGCTTGGTCAGGGTGGTCACCAGCACCCGCTGGCCGTCGGCGACCACCTTGCGGATCTCGGCGATCACGTCGTCCACCTGGGTCTCGGCCGGGCGTACCTCCACCCGCGGGTCCACCAGGCCGGTGGGCCGGATGATCTGCTCAACGACCACGCCGCCGGCCTGGCCGATCTCGAAATCGGCCGGAGTGGCCGATACGCAGATGCGCTGGCCGACCCGCACGTCGAACTCCTCGTAGGTGAGCGGACGGTTGTCCAGCGCCGAGGGCAGCCGGAACCCATACTCCACCAGGGTTTCCTTGCGCGAGCGGTCCCCGCGGAACATTCCCCTCAGCTGCGGAATGGTCTGATGGCTCTCGTCGATCACCACTATCGCGTCGTGGGGCAGGTAATCGATCAGGGTGGGCGGCGGTTCGCCGGGCCGGCGCCCCGAGAGGTGCCGGCTGTAGTTCTCGATCCCGTTGCAGTAGCCCATCTGCTCCATCATCTCCAGGTCGTACTGGGTGCGCTGCTCCAGCCGCTGGGCCTCCAGCACGCGCCCCGCCGCGTGGTACTCCCGCAGGCGCTGGCCCAGCTCCTCGCGTATATCCCCCATGGCCCGCTTCAGGGTATCCGCGCCGGTTACGTAGTGGGTCCCCGGATAGATGGACACCTCCCCGAGCTCTTCGAGCTTCTTGCCCCGCAGTGGGTCCATGAGGTGGACGGCATCCACCTCGTCCCCCCAGAAGGAAATGCGCAGGGCGCGCGAGTCCTCGTACACCGGGAATACGTCCACCACATCCCCGCGCACCCGGAAGGTGCCCCGGTGGAAGTCCAGATCGTTGCGGCTGTACTGGATGTCCACCAGCCGGCGCAGCAGGGCATCCCGTCCGACGGCCTCCCCCTTGGCCACCCGGACGTTCATCTCCCCGTAGGACTCCACCGGCCCCAGCCCGAATATGCACGAGACCGAGGCCACGATGATCACGTCGCGGCGGGTAACCAGCGCGTGAGTGGCCACGTGGCGCATCCGGTCGATCTCGTCGTTCACCCGGGTTTCCTTCTCGATGTAGGTGTCCGACTGGGGCTGGTAGGCTTCGGGCTGGTAGAAATCGTAGTAGGAAACGAAAAAGGCCACGGCGTTTTCGGGAAACAGCTGCTTGAACTCGCCGTAGAGCTGGCCCGCCAGGGTCTTGTTATGGGCGATCACCAGGGCGGGGCGCTGGACGCGCTGCAGTACGTTGGCGATGGTGAAGGTCTTGCCCGAACCGGTCACCCCCAGCAGAACCTGGTGGCGGTCGCCGCGCTCGAGCCCCTCGACCAGTTCCCCGATGGCACGGGGCTGGTCCCCGGCGGGTTGAAAGCTGCTTACCAGATTGAAGGGAGGCACTCTGCTACCCGACTACCTTCCAGGTGGTTCCCCCGGGACCGTCCATCAGTTCCACCCCCTTGGCGCGCAGCTCGTCGCGGATGGCATCCGCCCGGGCAAAATCCTTGTCCCGGCGCGCCTGGGTGCGCTCCTCGATCTTGCCCTCGATCTCTTCGGCGCTCAGGCCGGAGAGGGCCATGGCCTTTTCCTGGAGGTTGGCCAAAGCCTCGGCGGGATCGCGCTGAAGGACTCCCAGGACATTGGACATCACCTGCAGGATCCTCTCCAGGGTCTGGATGGTGGAGGTGATCAGCGCCTCGGGACGACCGTCCTTGTTGTCCAGGATCTCGTTGCCCAGGCGCATGGCCTCCGAGAGCACCCCCAGGGCCGCCGCGGCGTTGAAGTCGTCGTCCATGGCCGCCTCGAACTGGGGCAGCAGGCCCTCGACCTCCTCCTGGCGCACCAGCTCCCCGATGCCGGTGGCGGCCTTGCCCAAAAACGTCCCCATGCGCTGGCGGGTGCCGTACAGGTAGTGCAGCCGCCGCTGGGCCTCCTCCAGCGAGGGGAACCTCACGTTCTCGGGATCGGCGGTGTCGACGTCGAAGTTGATCGGGCTGCGGTAATGGGTGGTCAGCAGGAAGTAGCGCAGGGCCTCGGGGTCGTAGCGCTTGTTGATCTCGCGGATGGTGAAGAAGTTGCCCAGTGACTTGGACATCTTTTCCTTGTCGATGTTGACGAAGCCGTTGTGGAAGAAATAGTGGCAGAAGGCCCTGCCGGTGGCGGCCTCCGCCTGAGCGATCTCGTTCTCGTGGTGGGGAAAAACCAGATCCTTGCCACCCCCGTGGATATCGAAGGTGTCACCCAGGTACTTCATGCTCATGGCCGAGCACTCGATGTGCCAACCGGGCCGGCCCTGGCCCCAGGGCGAGTCCCACATGGGCTCGCCGGGCTTGGAGGCCTTCCACAGGGCGAAGTCCAGCGGGTCGCGCTTGCGCTGGTCCACCTCGATCCGGGCGCCGGACTTGAGGTCCTTCAGGTTGCGCTTGGAGAGCTTGCCGTACTCGGTGAACGAGCGAACGTCGAAGTAAACGTCCCCCTCCACCACGTAGGCGTGTCCGCGCTCGATGATCTTCTCGACCAGCTGGATGATTTCGGGGATGTGGTCGGTGACCTTCGGTTCGACGTGGGGGCGCTTCACCCCCAGGGCGTCCATGTCGGTGTAGAACTCCTGGATGTACTTCTCGGTTATCTCCCGGGTGGGCACGCCCAGCTCGTTGGCGCGCTTGATTATCTTGTCGTCCACGTCGGTGAAGTTGCGGATGTAGGCGACGTCGTAGCCCCGGTATTTCAAGTGCCGGAAGATGACGTCGGCGGTGACGTAGGCGCGTGCGTGGCCGATATGGCACATGTCGTAGACCGTCACGCCGCATACGTACATGCCCACCTCGCCCGGCTTGATCGGTACGAAGTCCTGCTTGCGGTCGGACAGCGTGTTGTAGATTTGCAAGCTCATGAGACACCTCTTTGCCGGTGAAGCTTCCAAAGGGTCCGGATATTCAGCAGCCACAGCACCAGAACCGCCAGAAAGGCCAGCGGATATATCCAGGCGGTGCGGGGCTTGTTGCCGTCCTGCAGAAGGTACACGGGCCCGGTGGCGGGCGCCGCCGGAAAATGGGAGCGGTAGTAGGAAAGCACGCTGTCGTAGGTCCCGGTGGCGGACAGATCCATCAGGCGGCCCTCGAACACCCGCTCGAGCGCCCCGGAGCAGCCCCCCCCTTCGGGCGCCGGCGCCTGAACCAGGATGCGGCTGCCCATGTCGGAGCCCAGAAAGTAGAGGAAGCGCACCTTCTCGGAGAACACCTCCGCCCGGATGCACATGTCCCGGGCGATGCCCCGGATCTTCACGTAGTCGAAATGGCGCAGGGGCGCGCGCTGCAGGTCTTCGGCCAGGCCCAGGTCCCGGGGGGTGGAGGACCGGAAGAAATAGAAGAGATCGCGGTGGAGCCAGTAGAAAAAAAACAGACCCAGCACCAGCACGGTTATAACCAGGACCCAGGCGATGGACCGGCGCCGCTGGGCCCGCTCGGCCACCTTGTCGCCGATGCCCATGGGATCGGGCTCGGAGGAATTCTCCTGGAAGAAGGCCTCTTCGGCCTGATTCTTCTCGTCGCGATCACTCATGACCGGCGTCCCACGCGGGGATCAGCACCACCATGGCGTGCGCGGCGATCCCTTCTTTCTGGCCGGTGAATCCCAGGCCTTCCTCGGTGGTCGCCTTCAGGCCGATCGACTCGGGCTGCACGCCCAGGACTTGCGCAATCTTCTCGGCCATGCGCGGCAGGTGGGCGGAGAGGCGCGGCCTTTCGGCGACCAGGGTCAAGTCGGCGGAGCTGGGCCGCCAGCCGGCCGCTTGCACCAGCATCACCACCCGGCGCAGCAGCTCGAGGCTGTCGGCTCCGGAGTATCGGGGATCGGTGTCGGGGAACTGCTGTCCGATGTCGGGAAGGCTCGCGGCGCCCAGCAGGGCATCGCAGAGCGCGTGCAGGGCCACATCGCCGTCGGAGTGGCCCAAGAGCCCGCGATGGTGCTCGATCTCCACCCCGCCGAGCATGAGCTTGCGGCCGCTCTCCAGCCGGTGCACGTCGTAGCCGTGGCCCACCCGGGGCACCAGCAGACCCAGGCGGATCAGGTCGCCCGGCACGGTCACCTTGACGTTTTCCTCATCCCCAGAAACCGCAACCACCAACTGGCCCGAAGCCTCCACCAGGGCAGCGTCGTCGGTGAAGTCGGGGTTGCCGTTCTGCCCGGCCCAGGCGTAGGCCCGTTTGAGCACCTCCCGCCGGAACCCCTGGGGCGTCTGCACCACCCGTAGCGGATTTCTTGAGATGGTGCGAACCACCCGGCCGGCGTCGTCGACCTCCTTGACGGTATCCCGGACCGGCAGCACCGGAACCGCGGCCCCCTCGCGCCGGGCGGCTTCCACCACCCGGACGACCAGCTCCGGGGTGACGCCCGGCCTGACTCCGTCGTGCACCAGCACCAGGTCGCAGTCGTCGGGAATCTCCGCCAGGCCGGCCCGGACCGAGTCGACGCGTCGCTCCCCGCCGGCGATCACCCGCATGGCCGGCCGGCTCTTGATCCCCTCCACCCGATCCGGGGGAACCACCACCACCATCCCTTGTAAATCGGCGCACTTCTCCAGGGCGCGCAGCGTCCTTTCCAGCAGGGAGATGCCCTGGAAGTGGACGAACTGCTTGCCCCCGGCGGCGCCGAACCGGGCGCCGCTGCCGGCCGCGGCGACTATTGCCCATATATTGGCGTCTGCACCCGTCATACCCGCTCATTCTTGACAGGTAGACCTATACGTGTCAACGATTCAAGCCAGCATGCCCGAATCCAGACCGGCAGCCCTGTTCGATTTCGACAAGACTCTCCTGAAAGGAGAGTCCATGTCCTTGTTCCTGCGATTCGTCTTCCGGCGATTCCCGCGCGCGCTGCTGGAACTGCCCCGCCTGGGATGGTGGATGGCTCCCTACGCCCTCAAAGCCACCACCAAGGAGGCCATGAAAACCAGGGCGTTTCGCATCCTGCGCTTCGTGCCCGAAAAAGAGCGCCCGGGCCTGGTGGCCGGGTTCGTGGAAAAGATCCTGAAACCCAGGCTGTTTCCCGGTGGCCGGGAAGTGGTCTCGGACCACCGGCGGCGGGGCCACACCCTGGTCCTGGCCAGCGCCTCCTGCGATGTCTACATGGAGCCGGTGCGGAAAATGCTGAAATTCGACGCCCTGGTGTGCACCCGCACCCAGCCGGTGGGACCGGAATGCGCCCCGGTGGTGGTCGGCACCAACTGTTACGGCGAGGAGAAGGTGAAGCGCCTTTCCGAACTGGAATTCTTCAGAAAAACCGACTGGGCCGCCTCGTACGGCTACTCGGATCACCAGTCGGACCTGCCAATGATGCTCTTGTGCGGCAATCCGGTGGCGGCCAATCCCAACCGGGCCTTGCGCAAGATAGCGCTGGGCAAAGGCTGGAAGATAGTCGACTGGGCGAAAGCCTAGCCGTCCTCTGTGTCCCCGAAGGTCTTCTGGATGGTATCCTGGGCGCGCTTCAACACGATTTGATCCAGCAGGCCGGAGGCGGCGGGGTGCTTGCGCAACTCGGCCACCAGTTGAGGGCCGGGGAAGCGCAGGGCCTCCACCTGCCCGGCGGCCACCACCGTGGCGGTGCGGCGCACGTTGCTGACCTCGGCCACCTCCCCCACCAGGCTCCCGGGGCCCAGGGTGGTCAGCTCCACGATGAACCCCCCCTCCAGGGTGCGCACATCCACCGAGCCCTGGCGCACCAGGAAGATGTCCTCGCCCTCTTCGCCCTGCTTAATGATCACGTCGCCTTTGGAGTAGTTCACCACCCGGGCCAGCTTGACCACCTCTTCCCGCGCCGGCTCGTCCAGGGCCATGAACAACAAATTGCCCGCCACCAGCAGCTTGTATTGATCGTCCGGCATTCCCATGCCCGAAATATACCCGATATTCCGCCGGTTGGCCAATCTTGGCACTTTTTTTTCTATCTGCTAGTATCAAAAAGCAATCTCGAACGCGGGAGTAAATCATGCGAGTGAAATGGCTGTATGCTCTGGTGCTGGCCTTCGCGCTAACCGGCTGCCCGTCAAGCTCGGATGACCCGGATGCCGGCGACGCCGACGCCGACGGCAACGGCAACGGCGACAAGATCATCTGCCAGAACGATCAGGACTGCCCCACCGGGCAGAAGTGCCGCGGCGGAATCTGTGAAGAAGTGATGTCCTGCGACTGCAACTACGACTGCGGGTCGCGCGACAGCGGCCTGGTCTGCAACCGCGGCAGCCATGAATGCGAAGCCGGCACCGCCCCCGCCGACCAGTGCTCGGACAACTGCGATTGCTACGCCAACGAGACCTGCTCGGGCGGCCAATGCGTCCCCTCCGGCGGAGACGGGATCGAGTGCCAGAGCGACGCGGACTGCGAAGCCACCGAGAAATGCCTGGACCACCGCTGCGTCCCCAAGACATGCACCACCCGCGAAGACTGCGCCGGCCCGGTCTGCCTGGTATGCGTCAACGGCGAGTGCACCACCCCCCCGGCGGTCTGCCAGGGCGACCAGGATTGCTGCGTTGGCTACCACTGCAACTTCGGCACCTGCGCCGAGGACGCCCAGGGCTGCCAGTCGGACGCCGACTGCGAGGAGCCCACTCCCCGCTGCGTGGACGGGGAATGCATGGTCCAGTGTGCCTCCAACGTGGACTGCTCCGGCGGCCAGATCTGCGTCGACAACCACTGCGTCAGCCCCGGCTGCACGCCCGAACAGTGCCCCCAGGGCCAGTGGTGCGATCCCGATCAGGCCGACGGCATGGGCGCCTGCGTGCCCGGCTGCGACTCCCACGATGACTGCAACCAGGGCGAGCTGTGCAACTACGATACCCACCAGTGCGTCGCCGACTGCTGCGGCGGCTGTCAGGCCGACGAATATTGCGACACCGGCTCCTGCACCTGCCAGACCAAATGCCTGACCGACGCTGACTGCGGCGCGGGGTTCAAGTGCAACCAGGCTACCGGCGAGTGCGAGCCCGAGGGCGGCGGCGAGGGCACCGCCTGCACCTCGGACGTCGATTGCGCCGAGGGCCTGATTTGCGACATGTGCTCCTTCTGCTGGCCCATCGGCCGGACCGCTACCCACACCTGCCTGCTGATCTGCTCCGTCACCATCCCCTGCCCCCGACCGAACGAGCAGTCCTGCGAACTTGGCCGTTACGACATGGACACCCAGGAATCGATATACATCTGCATACCTCAATGAGCCCGCGCAACCTCATCATTTCCGGCATCCTGGTGTTAATGCTCCCGGCCGGCTTTTGCCCGGCCCAGGACGGCAAAAAATCGCCGAAGCCGCCCGCGGTGGTGGCGGTGTTTCTCATAGAGAACCGCGGCTCGCCGTTGACCGAGCAGGAGCTGGTGTCGCTGACCGACTACCTGGGAACCAAGCTGGGGGAGACCGGGCGGTACCGCATCATTCCCCGCGACGAGATCCGCGCGCGGCTGACCGCGGAGAAGAAGAAGTCTTTCAAGGAGTGCGTCGACCAGAGCTGCCAGATCGAGATCGGCCGGGAGCTGGCCGCGCAGCTCACGGTGAACTCCAGCATCAGCCGGGTGGGCAGCCGGTGCATCATCACCGCGGCCATGTTCGACCTGCAGAAGGCCGCCACCTCCAGGACCGCCTCGGCCAAGGGCAAGTGCCAGGCCGACGACCTGGTGGTGGCCGTCGAGCAGATCGCCGCCAAGCTCCTGGGCCAGACCGCAGTGGTTGAAAAGGCTCCACCCCCGAAGAAACCAGCTCCGTCACTCCCTCCGCCCCTGCCCCCTCCGGTGGTGAAGAAGAAAAAAACCAAGAGCAAACTCACGGCCGGGCTGCTTTCCATCCTGCCGGGCGGGGGCATGTACTACGTGGGCAAGTGGGGCTGGGGCCTGGTGTACACCTGCCTGGTGGTCGGAGGCATCGGAGCGGGCCTGTCCTCGGATACGGTCGCGGAGGACCCGGACATGATCTACGCGTACTTCGGTCTGGCCGCCGCCGCCTGGATCGGCGGGGGAGTGCACGCCGTCATCGCCGCCGGGGAATACGAGGAAGAGATCGAGGAGACCGCCTCGCTGCGTGGCGGCTTCTTCCCGGTCGACTCCGGCGGCCGCGGCCGCGATCCCCACCCGGCCGTGGTAATACCCGTATGGTTCGGCCGGTTCTGACCCCGCGCTCCCGGCAACGGCGCAAGGCCGCCGGGATCTACTACACCCCCGCCCACATCGTCACACCCATCGTGAAGGCGACCGTCGGCGAACTGTGCCGGGGCAAGACCCCGTCGCAAATCGCCCGGCTCAGGATCATGGATCCCGCCTGCGGCGACGGCCAGTTCCTCCTGGGAGCATGCCGGTACATCCTCGAGAACCACGGCTTGACGTCGTTAGAGAACACACTGCACGGAGTGGACAGCGATCCCCGGGCGGTGGAGCTGGCCAGGGCCTCGCTGTCGATGCGGGCCGAAATCCGCTGCGCGGACAGTCTCAGGGAAACGGACTCCGGCGGATACGACGCGGTGATCGGCAACCCGCCCTTCGGCGCCCGGCTAACCCCGGCCGAACGGACGCGGCTGTCGGAGCGCTTCCCGGTTTTTTCCCGGGTGCCGGACTCGTTCGTGGCCTTCGTCGAAAGGGCCTTCGAACTGCTCAAGCCCGGCGGCAAGCTCGGCTTCGTGCTCCCTTCCGCCTGGCTGGGCGGCCCGCGCTACCGGCCGCTGCGGGACTTCCTGCTCTCCTACCGGCTCGAAAGCGTGAAACTCCTGCCCTTCGACTCGTTCCCCGACGCCTACGTCGACACGGTCGTCCTGATAGCCTCCAGGGCCCGGCCGCAGCCCGGCCCGCCCCAGCAGCTCTGGCGGGAGCACCCCGACCGCAAGTTCATTCTCGACCCGGACATGGCCGGGCTTGTCGCCAGACTCGCCAAGCGGATCCCGACCCGTGGCCGGGACGTGTTCGGGATGAAGCGCGGCGTCCGGTTCGATCCCGGACTGCTTTGCGCAAAGAAGTCTTCTAAAAACTCCCACCGCTACTTCGAGGGCAGTGTGTACCGCTACCGGCTGGACTGGTCGGCGCCCCGGTGGGTTGAGTTCGGCCCCGGGATGAAGGAGCGGCCCAGGGAATTCTCCTGGTTCGAGGGAAAACGAATTCTGCTCAGAAGGCTGGTCAACCGCCGGCGGCGGCTGATGGCCGCCTTCACCGCCCGGACGGTCATCACCAATAAAAACCTGTACTCCATCCGTCCGCGCGGCGGAGTGCATCCTTACCACCTGCTGGGAATCCTGAACTCGCGCCTGATTTCCAGCCTGTACCTCTCCCAGGTCGCCCAGGCCGTCAAGGACGACTTCCCCCAGATCACCATCCGCGACGTCCTGGACCTGCCGTTCCCCCCGGGCGAGCCCCGGCGCCTGGCCGGCCTGGTCGAGGAAATGCTTGAAAATCCAACCGACGAGATCGACCGGCGGATCGACCGTCTGGTCTACGACCTGTACGGCCTGGACGATGCCGAGATCGGCATCGTCGAGGGTCACCAGCCCAGCAGTTCCTGAAGCGGCCCCCGGCGCAGCTCGATGGCGGCTTCCGGGCATACTTCCATGCAGCAGAAACAGCGAATGCACTTCTGGTAGTCGTACAACAGCGTCCTGCCGGTTCCCCCCGAGCGGCTGATTGCCCCGGCGGGGCAAATCTCCTGGCACTGCAGGCACAGGGTGCATTTCTGCGACAGCAGAACCGGCTTGTCGATGACGAGGTCCCGGATGTATGGAAGCCGCATGGCCCAATTAACCAGGTTCATGCGCAGGTTCGATCGGTAGGCTTCGAATCCGGACACCTGAAAATCGTCAGGGCTGGCCCCCAGAACTTCGATCCGATCGGGGGACGCGAATCCCAATCCGCGGCGCTCTCCCAACGTGAGGGTGTCGGCCTCGGCGGCCTCGAGGCCGGTCAGCCGGGTGGCGATCGCATCCGCGGCCACCGCATCGGTGGATGCAATCAGGGCCCCGATCTTCTTCGGCCGGCCGGACGCCCCCGGCCCCTGGCCGTCCATTCCCACGATCGCATCCATTACATGAACGAATTTTTTCGGCTTTTCGAACCCGTTTTGCAGCGCGGCGAAAAGATCCAGCAAAAACCCGGAGAACTCGGCCTTGGTCCGCGCTTTCAGGTGCCACTGGGACTTCTCCAGCCCGGATATGAAGCCGAAGAGGTTCTTCACCGCACCGGTGATATACGTCAGGTTATGGGTCTTGAACTTGGGCAGGCTAATGACGAAGTCGGCCTCGAAGAGATCGCTGATTATCCCGAAGCTCTTGTACCGTTCTCCTCCCGGATAGTGGAGGGTGGTGGCCCGGCTGGCGTCGGCCACCCGGCAGCCCTCCTGTTCGACTATCCGATCGTAGCCGGCCTTCTTCATCACCCGCTGAACCGAGTGGACCGCCGGCGATTCGATCAGGACCGGCGTTCCGCCGTACTCCTTTACCAGCCGCACCGCCGCCCGGAACACCTCGGGGTGGGTCACCACCGCCTGCTCCACCCGGGTGGCGGACAACAGGTTGGGCTTGACCGCCACCAGCTTGCCGCCCAATGCGGAAGGATCGAATCCGATATGTGAAAAGCTTTCAACGATCTTTTTCTTGATCGCCGAACAGTCGTACTCGTCACATTTCTGCAATGACACCCTGGACATGTAAACGCCTAGCTCCGGCAGGCGATGACGTCGATCTCGACCTTGATGCCCGCCGGCAGCCGGGCGGCCTGGATGCAGGTCCGCGCCGGTGGGTTTTCGGGGAAGTACCCGGCGTATATCCGGTTGAACTCGGCGAAGTTGTCCATGTCGTCCAGGTACGCGGTGACCTTGAGCACGTTTTGCATGGACGAGCCCACGTCCTCGAGAATGTTTTTCACATTGTCGAGGGTCATCCGCGTCTCCCGCTCCAGCGTGGCGTTTGTGAATTTTCCGGTTTGCATGTCCATGGGCCCCTGGCCCGAGACGAAGATCAGATCGCCCATTGCCACCACCGGGGAATAGGGCCCCACCGGAGGCGGCGCTTTTTCGGTAGCTATTATTTTTTTCATGCCGGGATGCTACCAACCGGCCCGGGCCGGGTCAACGCGAGTAGTCGGGGAAGACCGTCTGGATGATCTCCTGCTGGAAGCCGGTGCGGCGTTTCACCATGCTCTTGAGCTGGGTGTCCTTGCGCTCGAGGATGCGCACTTCCCCCGGCTGGGTGGTCTGGCCCATGACCGTCGAGCCGTGCATGAACTCGATGCGCATGCGCCCGCCGGGACCGATCGGAATGATCTCCTCTTTCTCCGGCGCCGGAGCGAGCTTTTTCTTCTTCTTTCTCTTCTTCCTCTTCTTGCGCCGCTTGCGGGCCACCTGCTGACAGTCGGCCGGCTCGATGGAATCCGGAGACACCGGAGCCGTTACGGCCCCGGCCACGTCGGACCACAGAAACCCGACGGCGATCAGTATCGACAGTAACCAACGCATTCCGGAGGCCTCCTTTCCCTATCCACATTTAGACGCTGCAAACCCCGCGCCAGGTTTGTCAAAACTCCCAACTATTGAATTACTGGAGACAATCAAGACACGGCGAAAGGTCCGTGGATTCCGCCGAGTGGACCGTTTCTGCTTCACCCCGCAAGAATTTCAGCAAAGAGCCGCTCGACGGCGTAGAAGGGAATAGTGACGATTGAGCCATCGTCGGAAAAGCCATGCCGCGACACCTTGAGGCCGCGTTTCAGACGCTTCTCCCTCATGAACAGGTGCAAGCTCTTCATGCTCCCCTTCTTCCCCTCCTTGACTTCCAACGGCAGGATCTCCCGCCCCAACTGAAGAAGGTAGTCGACCTCAGCCATGCTGCCGCGAGCCTCGCGGTGCCAGTAGGTCAGAGGATTAAGCGATCCGGCCTCCAACCAGGCGGCAAGCTCCTGTCCTACGAACTGCTCGGCCAATGCGCCCCGGTTGACAGACGAGATGTCAACGTCGGTGATCCAGGTCTTCAGGTCGGCGCCCAGCAACCGCTGCGCCAGGCCGGTGTCGAAGAAGATCACCTTGAACCGGCTCGATCGGATCCGGGCGGAGAGCGGCACACCGTCTGCCGAGGAATGGTAGACCTTGTGCACCAGGCCGGCCATCTGAAGGAGATCGAGTGCCCTGGAGAGCACCCGGCTGCGCACGGAAGGGTCTGCCCGGACGTATTTGAATTTGCATCCCAGCTGGAGGGGAACCGAGCGAAAGACAGCGGCCAGGTGGTTCACCTCGGATTCCCGGGCGTACTTGTGAAAGTCGTCCATGAACGACTGCAGCAGGTCCGACTGGATTTGCTGGCAGCGCAGGATGTCACCAGCGCCGAAGTAGGAATCCAGTACCGCGGGCATGCCGCCAAGCAACATGTAGACGCGCACGTAGTCCAGGAGCTTGTTGTGATGAATTTCCAGGAGCGGTTCAGAAACCTCGGCATCTTTCACCATCTCCCTCAGCAACGGTTCATCCGCAGCACTTAGGAATTCCGCAAAGGTCATGGGGTACAGGTTCAGATAGGAAACCCGTCCGACACCGGTAGGAACCTTCTCCAGCACCATGTTCAGAAGTGATCCGGCTGCCACCAGGTGCAAATCGGGCAACTCCTCGCGAAAGTAGCGTACTGATCGCAGCGCCGCGGGAGATTGCTGGACCTCGTCGAAAAAAACCAGTGTCTTTCCAGGTTCGATCCGCTCACCCGCCACTGCGGAGAGCTCCTGCAAAATCCTCTTAGGATCCAGTCCTCGCTCGAACACCGAGGACAACTCCGGCTCCCGCTCGAAGTTGAACTCCGCGAATCCCTCGAAGTCCCTGGCAAACTCACGAACCAGCCACGTCTTGCCCACCTGCCGCGCCCCCCGTACCAAAAGCGGCCTGCGATCATCGCGATCCCGCCACTCCCTGAGTTCTAAAAGATTATCCCTTTTCATATCAATACCTTACAAATACAGATGGATATTTATCAGACAAATTTGACCACAAAAATGGCTAAAAATCAAGGTTAAAACATGACCCTAATGGCCTTTTTACAGGGTCACTGCCAACGCAGCTTTCCCACACACTCGCAACCTTGCGTCTGGTAGGTTCCCCGGTTGAATCAAAAGGATTTCAGCGGAAGTCCCTGGAGGGCTGGTCGGGGCTGTGGCGGGCGAGCGGCTCGAAGCGCTGGCCGCGGAGGTTGGTTACGCCGTCGCGGCGTTCGAGGCGGCCTTCGATTATCAGGGCGGAGGAGGTGACCAGGACCCGGCGGTTTTGTTCGAAGCGGTCGGGGGTGATCACTATGTTGCAGAGGCCGCTCTCGTCCTCTACGGTGATGAAGCACATGCCCCGGGCGGTCTGGGGGCGCTGGCGGGTTATCACCACGCCGGCGACTTTCACCCGGCGGCCGTGGGGCTGCTTGGCAAGCGAGGCGGCGGGCAGGACGCCGCGGGCGCGCAGGGTCTTGCGCAGGTGGGCCAGCGGGTGGGGGCCGGTGGTCAGGGCGGCGTTTTTGTAGTCGGCGGCGGTGCGCTCCTTCGGAGTCATCCTAGCCAGCGGGCTCTTGCCCGCTTTGGGGGCGATGCGGGTCAGCAGGCCCCGGTCGCCGGCGTAGAGCGAGGACACCTGCCAGAGGGCCTCGCGGCGGCGCAGGCCCAGGGAGGCGAAGGCGCCCAGCTCGGCCAGGGTGTTCAGCTCGTTTTCCCGCAGGCGGCAGCGGCGCTGGAAATCCCGCGGGTCGGAAAACGGCGCGCGGGCCTGCTCGGCCTCGATTCGTTTCGCGGCTTCCTTGCGCAAGCCTACTACGTAGCGCAGCCCGACCCGCACGGCCCCGTCGGGCTCGATGCGGCACTTCAAGCCGGAGTGGTTTACGTCGACGGGGCGCACGGTCTGCCGGTGGCGCTTGGCGTCCTTGATCAGGGTGGCCGGGTGGTAGAAGCCCAGGGGCCAGGCGTTTAGCATGGCGCACAAAAAGGCCGCGGGGTGGTGGGCCTTGAGATAGGCCGAGGCGTAGACGATCAGGGCGAAGCTGGCCGCGTGGGACTCGGGGAAGCCGTACAGGCCGAAAAAGGAATCCAGCGACTCGATGATCTCGTCGGCCGCCGCGCCTTCGATCCCCCGCTCTTTGAGACCCGCGCGGAGCTTTTGCTCCTGCTGGGCCTTGCGGGTGTGGCTGCGCTTGTGGGTCATGGCCCGGCGCATCTCCTCGGCCTGGCCCACGCTCAGCCCGGCCACCTCCATGGCGATGCGCATGGCCTGCTCCTGGAACAGGGGGATGCCCAGGGTGCGCTCCAGGATGGGTTTCAGGGAGGGGTGGGAGTACTCGACCGGCTCCTTGCCCGCCCGGCGCCGCAGGTAGGGATGCACCTTCTTGCCCACGATGGGGCCGGGGCGGATGATGGCCACCTCCACCACCAGGTCGTAGAAGCAGCGCGGTTGCATCCGCGGCAGGGTGACCATCTGCGCGCGGCTCTCCACCTGGAACAGGCCCACGGTGTCGGCCCGCTGCAGCAGCTTGTAGACCTTGGGATCGTCCTGGGGCAGGCGGGCCAGATCGATCTCCACCCCCTGGTGGGCCTTGACCAGCGGGATGGCCTCCTGGAGCACCTGGAGCATCCCCAGGCCCAGCAGGTCCACCTTGATGATCCCCAGGTCGCCGCAGTCATCCTTGTCCCACTGGATCACCGTGCGCCCGGGCATGCTGGCCGGCTCCAGGGGGACGATCTCGTCCAGCCGGCCGGCGGCTATGATCATCCCCCCGCTGTGCTGCCCCAGGTGGCGGGGCAGGTGTTGGATCTCATTGGTGATCCCGACCAGCAACCCCACCCGCCGGTCGGACAGGTCCAGCCCGGCGTCTTGGGCCGCCTGATCCAGCTCCTTTCCGCCGCCGTAGCCGGCGCTAAGCACACTGGAAAGAACCTCCCCGGACAATCCCAGCACCCGGCCCACCTCGCGCACCGCGCTGCGCCTCCGGTAGGTGATCACGTTGGCGGTCATGGCGGCCGAGCTCCGGCCGTAACGCCGGTAGACGTACTGGATCACCTCCTCGCGCTGTTCCCCCGAGGGCAGATCCAGATCGATGTCGGGCCAGTTGCCGCGCTCCTCGGACAGGAACCGCTCGAACAAGAGCTGCATGCCCACCGGATCCACGGCGGTGATGCCCAGCACGTAGCACACCGCGCTGTTGGCCGCCGAGCCCCTCCCCTGGACCAGAAACCCCCGCTCACGGCAGAAGCGGCAGATGTCCCAGACCGCCAGGAAGTAGCCGGCCAGATCGAGCCGGGCGATCAGCTCCAGCTCTTTGGTCAGCTGGGCCATGTGCCGCGGCTGCAGCGGCCGGTAGCGCCAGCGGGCCCCCTCCTGCACCAACCGGTAAAGATAACTGAAGGCGGTCTCCCCCGCCGGCACCGGGTAATCCGGGAAACCGTAGCCCAGGTTCTCGAGGGTGAACTCGCAGCGCTCGGCCACCCGCAGGGTGTTTTCCAGAAGCCGGGGACGATCGCTGAACAGGTCCACCATCCGCCCGGCCGGCTTCAGGGATCGCTCGGCGTTCTGGAACAGGAGCCTGCCGGCCTCGTCCAGCTTGACCTTGTGCTTCAGGCAGGTGAACACGTCCAGGATCCTGCGCTGGGCGGGCCGGGCGTAGCGCACGTCGTTGGTGGCAACCACCGGCAGCTTCTTCCGCTCGGCCAGATCGCACAGTGCCCGGTTGCGCCGCGCCTCTTCTTGTTCGAAGTGCCGGCCAATCTCCATCCACACGTCCCCCTTCTCGAAGATGGCCGTCAGCCGATCCAGAACCCGCTCCGCGTCCAGAACGCCCCCGGTCAAACACAAAAGACCCTTGGCGTGCTCTTCAACCTGTTCGAAGGTGACCGCGCATTCCCCCTTGGGCCGGCCGGCGTGCCCCTTGGTGATCAGCCGGCACAGGTTCCGGTAGCCGGCGCGGCTCTTGACCAAAACCAGCAGTGTGGAATTGTCTTCGAGGGTCAGGTTGGCCCCCACCAGCGGCTTGATCCCCGCCTCCTTCGCCGCCCGGTAAAAGCGCGGCGCCGAATAGAGCCCGTCCAGATCGGAAAGCGCCAGCGCTTCCATGCCTGCGTCCGCGGCGGCGTCCACCAGATCCTCCGGATCGGAGGCCCCGGCCAGAAAGGAAAAAGCACTGCGGCAGCGGAGCTCTACGTAGCGGGTCATGGGTCTCCTCGGGAGCATTATACTGAACATAAGTACAGTACTCAAGGGGCCTGACATCCGTCTATTCAAAAATTAGTTTTCGGGTACAATAGGGGAACCTGGATACCCCAGGCTCGCTCCGGAGGAGGGACAATGCGCAAGTTGCTGGCGACCGGTTTGCTGGCTTTGTGGCTGGTGTCGTGTGGCGGCGGCGGGAACGGAAACGGCGACGGACTCTGCTCGCTCGAGGAACCCTGCCCGGAAGGCTACGCCTGCAACCCGGACGGCGAGTGCATAGAAGCCGATCCCTTCAAAATCACCACCGCGGAACTGCCCAGGGGTGCGGTGGATATCGATTACCAGGTGACGCTCGAAGCGGAAGGCGGTATCCCGCCGCATCACGATTGGACCCTGGAAACCCGGCTGGAGTGGCTCTCCATCGATCCGGAAACCGGAACTCTCTCGGGCGTGCCCGACAAAACCACCTACGGAACCGAGGTGACCGCCAGAGTCACCGACAGTTCCCTGGCCCCCGGAACCACGGTCTCGCGGACCTACCTGCTCGAGGTGGTCCCCTGTCTCGAGGAGGGAGCGGTGGGGGACTGCTACGAACCCCAGGGTGAGATCTGCATGCATGGCACGGCCGTCTGCCATGACGAAGACTGGGGGGAATGCACGCTGGACTTACCTTCCGAGGACGCGGAGCACTGCGGGGCCGGCTGTCAGGCCTGCGAGCCCGGCAAGGCGGATCGCTGCAACGGCACCTGCGCCTGCGGCGGCAATCCGCCCTGCACCGGCGACGACATCTGCTGCGGAGGCGTCTGCATCGATCCCCTGACCGACCCCGCCAACTGCGGCGGATGCGGCAACGACTGCGACGAGCAGGTGGTCAACGTGAGCGCCGCCCGTTGCGTCGAAGGGACCTGCGACTACGCCGGCTGCGCGGCCGGTTACCTCGACTGCAACGACAACCGTAGTGACGGCTGCGAGACGGAGATGAGTACCACCCGGTGTGGTGAATGCGACACCAACTGCGAGGATATCCTGCAGAACACCGAGGGCATCACCTGCGAGGCGCGCGGGGCCGGCGGCTTCGAGTGTTACTACGAGCAGTGCATGGAATCCTGGGGGAACTGCAACGGCAACCAGATGGACGGCTGCGAAACCGATCTCTCCCTGCCGGCCAACTGCGGGTTCTGCGGGATCAACTGCCTGACGGGCGGCAACAACAAGGCCTGCGTGTTCGAAGAGGAGGTCGGGTACCGCTGTGGCTGCACCGACACCGCCACCCACTGCAAGGGCACTCCCGAGCAGCAGTGCTGCGGGGGCAGGTGCTATGACATGACCGACGCCGAGCACTGCGGAGACTGCACCACCGACTGCACCAGCAGCGTTCTGGGCCCCATGTGCGTCGATCCGGCCAGCCACACCTGCGGCTGTTTCTACCGGGAGAACTGCGGTGGCCATGTACTCTGCTGCAATCACGTCTGCACCCCGGTGGACGATGACCACTGCGGCGACTGCAGCATCGCTTGCGACGCCTTCTACGGTGGAAATACCTGCGACATCGAAACGGAGGTGTGCTACTGCACCTCCGACGCCGAGTGCCAGGACCTGGGCGCCGGCGCCACCTGCGTCGGCCAAGGCACCGCCGCTAGCTGCCAGCCCTAGGGGATCAGCCCCCGCTCATCAGGTGCACGACTTCCACGATCGAATTGTCGGGAATGGTCTGACGTTGATACTCCGCCTTGGGAATCAGCCGGCCGTCGATCTTCACCGCAACCAACGGGTAGGTGTACTTCATGCGCAAGAGCAGTTCGGTCACGGTCTCGCCCTCCACCCAGCCCCGCGCTTCCTGGTTGACCGTGATTCCCATCTCAGTACCAGTTTCCACCGCGGGCCACAGGTTTTCAAGTGGCGTCCTTGACCGCTTGGGGGCGGCTCTGGTAAGAAAAAAGCTCCCTTTCAGGAGGTAGCCGATGGCCAAGTCCGCCAAAGAGAAGAACCTAGAGAAGGCCTTGGATTTCAAGAACAAGCTGACCGAGATCATCAACATCATCCACGACGCCCAGGACATCAACGACATCATCATCGACACCCGCGCCAAGATCCTGGATCTGCTGGACGCCGAGCGGATCACCATTTACGCCGTGGACGCCCGCAACCAGCAGGTCTACAGCCTGTTCAAGGAAGGCGACGGGGTGAAGGAAATCCGCGTCGCGCGCAACAACAAGTCCCTGGTGGGCTATGTGGCCCTGACCGGACAGACCTTGAACATCAAGGACGCCTACCAGGAAGACGAGCTTTCCCGCTACCACCCCGAGCTGGGTTTCGACTCCAGCTGGGACCAGAAGACCGGATTCAAGACCCGGCAGGTGCTGACCGTTCCGATCATGTACGACAAGTACCTGATGGGCGTCCTGCAGCTGCTCAACAAGACCGACGGCGATGAGAGCTTCAACGACGAGGACGTCAACGCCGCCCAGGAAGTGGCCAAGACCATCGGCATCGCCTTCTACAACCGCCGGCGCATGGCTCCCAAGAAGAGCCCCAACAAGTTCGGGGCGCTGATCGACAAGGGGCTGATCTCCGAGAAGAACTTCGAGGACGCGGTCTCGTACGCGCGGATGAACAACCAGAACGTGGCCGAGGTCCTGGTTGAGAAGTACCGGATTTCCAAGGACGAGGTATTGAAATCCCTGGCGGATTTCTACAACACCGAGTACTTCCTGTACGACGGCTCCCAGCGCATGCCCGAGGCGTTCTGCGAGCGGCTCAAGCACGACTACCTGATCAAGGTGGGCGTGGCCCCGCTGGCCAAGAAGGGCAGCACGGTCGAGGTGGCCATGGAGGACCCCTCCGACCTGGCCAAGGTGGACGCCATCCGCATCATGCAGCTGGCCCCGCGCCAGAAGTACCTGGTGGCGCTGCCCAGGGACATCACCGAGTATCTCAACGTCTCCTACAACCTCACCGAAGCCGGCGACGTCTCCGAGATCCTCGGGGAGCTGACCACCGAGGCGGAGGAAGGGGGAGTGCCCGAAGAGGAGTTGGACGTAGTCGACGACACCGACAGTGCGGTGGTCCGGCTGGCCAACCAGATCATCATCGACGCCTACGAGCGCGGCGCCTCGGACATTCACGTGGAGCCTTACGGTCCCAAGGATCCCGCCCGCGTCCGCTTCCGCATCGACGGAGTGTGCCACGTCTACCAGGAGATCCCCGCCAGCCACCGCGCCGCGCTGGTCTCCCGGCTGAAGATCATGTCGCATCTGGACATCTCCGAGCGGCGCCTGCCCCAGGACGGGAAGATCAAGTTCCGCATGAAGAACAACACCATCGAGTTACGTGTGGCCACCGTGCCCACCGCCGGCTTCGAGGAGGACGTGGTCATGCGTATCCTGGCCGCCTCCAAGCCCATCCCTCTCGAAGACATGGGCTTCTCGACGCGCAACCTGGAGGTTTTCAAGGAGATAATCGCCAAGCCCTACGGCATCATCCTGTGCGTGGGCCCCACCGGGTCGGGAAAAACCACCACCCTGCACTCGGCCCTGGGCCACATCAACCAGCCGGTGCGCAAGATCTGGACCGCCGAGGATCCGGTCGAGATCACCCAGCCGGGGCTGCGGCAGGTGCAGGTGCGCTCCAAAATCGGCCTGACCTTCGCCAATTGCATGCGCTCGTTTTTGCGCGCCGACCCGGACGTGATCATGGTGGGCGAGATGCGCGACACCGAGACCGCCGAGATCGGCATCGAGGCCTCGTTGACCGGCCACCTGGTTCTCTCCACCCTGCATACCAACTCGGCCCCCGAAACGGTCACCCGCTTGCTGGACATGGACATCGAAGCCTTCAACTTCGCCGACTCGCTCCTGGGGATCCTGGCCCAGCGCCTGGTGCGCCGGGTGTGCAAGAAGTGCGGGGAACCCTATCACCCCTCCGAGGACGAGTTCCAGACCATGGTCCAGCACTACGGCGCCGAGGAGTTCGAGAAGACCGGATTCAAGTACTCCCAGGATCTCGAGCTATACCGGGCTGAGGGCTGCCCGCACTGCGCCGGCACCGGCTACCGCGGCCGCCTGGCCATCCATGAGCTTTTGACCGGCACCGACGAGATCAAGCGCCTGATCCAGACGGCCGCCCCGGTGGAGAAAATCCGCCAGCAGGCCATCAAGGACGGCATGACCACCCTGATGCAGGACGGGATCTCCAAGGTACTCGAAGGCCTGACCGACTTCCAGCAGGTCCGGTCGGTGTGCATCAAGTAGAGTTGGTTACCCGTACAGGGCTTGAAGCTCTTTCCGGTAGCGCTTGATCACCTCGGCGCGCTTGATCTTGAGCGTGGGG